>UMHV01030322.1_pt1 | contig 150126 bp, 142 predicted proteins | sample 1965621 | NCBI WGS metagenome assembly UMHV01 (sample SAMEA4836108, study PRJEB28245) | human gut metagenome | biome: gut microbiome; material: fecal sample | place: Denmark | collected 2008 | reverse complement strand
ATTAACAGTCAGGTGCTCTACCGGCTGAGCTATCGAGGAATGAGGAACAATCGGATACTCACGTATCGACTTGTATTATTATACTGGATGATCTGATAGAATGCAAGCATTTTTTATGCGGTTTCCCACAAAAAAAGACAGCCCGCTAGGAGCTGTCTCTTTATCGTCACAAGAAGCCTGTATCAGAAGAATACATCGACACGGCCAAAGAGCTTCTCGGCATCTTTGTCAGCTGCGATGTCCTTGCCGTTGAAGTACTTGGCGAAGAGCTGTACGTTCTTGAACAGCGTGTAGCCCGTGCCGACTTCCCAGCCCTTCTGGCCGCCATCGACACCATCGCCGTACGTCGACCACGGAGCTGCGTACTGGCCGAGCTTGCGGTAAGCGAGGTACATGCCCCAGCTGCCCTTGTTCTGCTGCTGTGCGCCCTTGTAGTCGTACTCGAAGCTGTAGGCATCGTCGTAGTTGTCAGCCTTCGTGTTCTTCGCGTACTCTGCCTTGAAGAAGCTGTTGTGGTCGAAGCGGTATCCAGCATTCGCGAACCAGATGTTGGCTTTGTACTCACTGTCGTTGTCATTCGTGTACGGTTTTACGAGCTTATCCACGTCGAGCATTGCACCGTCCATATGCTCATAGCCCATGTTGCCATAGAACTTGTTCTTGGCATAGCCAATGTTGATGGCCTGGAAGTTAACCGTATCATCGTCATCTTTAAAGATATTATCTTTCCACTGTCCTTTGATATCGCGCCCCATATCAATGAACTGCGTCGCATCAAGGCGGCCAGCTTCAAGCGTGACCTTGAGGTCATTGCCAAACGTCACAGCAGCGCCGGAGTACGGGTCATCCGTCGTGGAGAGCAGGTTGATGGCATTCGGCAGCTTGCCGAGTTTGACATTAAAGTTGTCATAGTGACCTTCAGCCCAGACACGTTTGAGCTCAACCTTACCATCATAGAGGCCACCCTTATCGGAATCAAGCTTGGTATCTGCATCAAGGCGAGCATGAACATCCCAGTTCTTGTTGACCTCAGCCTTTGGCTCGAGACGGAACGTAAGATCGTTGTCATTCAGTTTGCGCTCTTTGTCTGTCGTACCTGCATCGTGGCGCGTGCTCGTATACGTGTACTCGACGAGGCCGTTCCACTTGACCTTGTCGGCATTGCGCTCGAGATTTGCCACGCGGACGCCGAGGTTGTTCAGCTCATCGGAAAACTCAGCGGCGAGCTTGTCGATCAAAGCCTTGTCGGCAGCGGAGACATCGCTCTTGGCCATGGCCTTCGCGACCATCTGAGCCATCTCGTAGCGCGTGATGTTCTGGTTGCCGCGGAACGTCGTGTCGCCGTAGCCTTCGATGACGCCGTCAGCTGCGAGCTGCGATACTGCATCGTATGCCCAGTGGTCTGCCGGGACATCCGAGAACGGATTGGCAGCTGCGAACGTCGTGCTTGCAGCGCCGACAACGAGTGCCGTAGTGAGTGCGGATACCAGAGTCTTCTTCATATTGAACTCCCCCTAAAAGTGATTGTTTCGCATCGCTCTTTTATGAGTGTCCATGTTTCCTCACATTCCCCCGCGATGCCCTCTTCTTGTTTCATATTGAAACTGTTTTTAGTATAGCATGTGGTAACGGTTTCTGCAAGCGTTTACATTTATTTTCTTTATAAAATCATATTTTCTAATAATCAAACAAATCAAAAAGCGCCATCTGACCTGCCAATAAGCAGGCCAGATGGCGCTGATCCGTGACCCTAGCGGTCATCGACAGTCAATCCCGGATGGAATCGCGTCGGATGTCTTCTTCAATCAATTGCTGCAGCCGCGCCTCGGTCATGTCGGACTCCGAGTAGACGGTCAGCCCGTGCTGGCGCAGCAGCTCTGTCGCCGCACCGGCGCCGCGTATCTTCCGGCCCGAGAAACTGCCATCGTAGATGCGATGTACGCCACAGGACGGGCTGCCATCCTTGAGGATGGCCACCTCTGCGTGATACGCCTCGGCAATCCGCAGGATCTTCTGGGCGCCGAGCAGCAGGGAGGAAGTCAGGTCACGGCCCGTCGCGTCGACGGCCCGCGCCCTGCCCTCGAGGAGCTTGCGCCCTGTGCCGTACTGGATCTCCATTGGCGGACGCGGCACAGGCAGCATCGCAAAGCACTCCGGACAGACTGCGACGAAGCGCCCGCGCGCACTACAGGCCTGCAGCAGCGCATCATCATTGCTGCCGCCGTTGTACTTGACCTTATGCCCTAAAAGACATGCACTGACAAGGATCATCGAACTCCCTCCTCTATCCTCCAGTATATCGACACACCGTCAGCCAAAGAGCCCGCCATGAACTGCCTGAGGCGCTTGGAACGGCACAATGCGCACGCCGAGATGGCGCGCGAGCGCCTCCATGCTCGTATCCGCAAGCTCACGCCCCGCGCAGATGGGGATAGCCGCACAGGCCTTGGCATCCTCGAGGGCGTCGTGATGACGGAAGTGCAGGTTGAGATATGCGCCAACCGTGCCGAGCTTGTGGTTGGCCAAGTTTGGCCAGGCCCGGCGCGCAATCGCGACGGTATCGCAGTACGAGAACACCGGAGCCTGCAGACCGTGATGCGTGAGGCAGGCGCGCAGGACGCCCATGTCAAACTTCGCGTTGTGCGCGACGACGAGCTGTCCTGCAAGATGCGCTTCGAGTTCCGGCCAGATGCCGGCAAAATCGGCGGCATCTGCCGTATCGGCCTCTGACAGCCCGTGGATCTGCGTGTTGAAGTAGCTGTACCGGTTCTCTGGCGGCTGAATCAAGGTGTAGTATGAATCCACCATCACGCCCGCGCGGATGGTCACGACAGCCACACTGCAGGCAGAATCCCGCGCACCCGTGGCCGTCTCAAAGTCTATTGCCGTGAAGTCCATCATTTTCTCTTGCTCTTGAGGTATTCGTCGATGGCGGCAGCAGCCTTGCGGCCGGCACCCATCGCGAGGATGACCGTCGCTGCACCCGTGACGATGTCGCCGCCGGCAAAGACGCCTTCCTTCGACGTCGCGCACGTCTCTTCGTCGGCCTCGATGTTGCCGCGCTTCGTCGTCTTGAGCCCAGGTGTCGTGTGTGCGATGATTGGGTTCGGTCCCGTGCCGATGGCGATGATGACCGTATCCATCTCCATGTCAAACTCCGAGCCCTCGATGGGGATCGGGCGGCGTCGGCCCGAAGCGTCGGGCTCACCGAGTTCCATGCGGATGCAGCGCAGGCCCTTGACCCAGCCGTTCTCATCGCCGAGCACTTCGACAGGGTTCGTCAGCAGCTGGAAGTCGATGCCCTCTTCCTGGGCGTGCTCAACTTCTTCCGCGCGCGCCGGGATCTCCGCCTCACTGCGGCGGTAGATGATGGAGACCTTCTCCGCGCCGAGGCGCAGCGCCGTGCGGGCAGCATCCATCGCGACATTGCCGCCGCCGACGACGGCAACATGGCGGCCGACCTGGATCGGCGTCGCGTATTCCGGGAACTTGTAGGCCTTCATGAGATTGCAGCGCGTGAGGAATTCATTGGCCGAGTAGACGCCGTTGAAGCTCTCGCCCGGAATGCCCTGGAAGCGCGGCAGGCCGGCGCCCGTGCCGATGAAGACGGCGTCAAAGCCCTCTTCCTGCATGAGCTCATCGACCGTGTAGAGGCGGCCGGCTACCGAGTCAAGCTCGATCTTGACGCCGAGCTTCTCGATGTTCTCGATCTCCTTCTTGACGACCGTGTCCTTCGGCAGGCGGAACTCAGGGATACCGTAGGACAGCACGCCGCCCGCCTTGTGCAGGGCCTCGAAAATCGTCACATCGTAGCCCTTCTTCGCGAGGTCGCCGGCGCACGAGAGGCCGGCCGGGCCGGCACCGATGACGGCGACTTTCTGCGCATCGTCCGCGCGCTCGACCGGCTTGACCTCCTTGTTCTGGGCAAGCTCGCGGTCAGCCACGAAGCGTTCGAGGCGGCCGATGGCGACGGACTCCCCGCGCTTCGCGAGGATGCAGTGCTTCTCGCACTGATTTTCCTGCGGGCAGACGCGGCCGCAGATGGCCGGCAGGGCATTCGACTCCTTGATCGTCGCGATGGCGCCATCGAAGTCGCGCTCCTTGATCTTGCCGATGAAGGTCGGGATGTCGATGGAGACAGGGCAGCCCTTGCGGCACTGTGGTACCTTGCAGTGCAGGCAGCGCTCTGCCTCGGCCACTGCCGTCTCCTCGTCGTAGCCGAGAGCGACTTCCTCAAAGTTATGGGCACGAACTTCCGGGTCCTGTACCGGCATCTTGTGTTTCTCGAGAATCAGTGCCATTATTTATCCCCTCCGAGTCCGATGTGGCAGATGTGATCTTTCTCTACGGCTTCCTTGTCGCGGTACATGCGCTGGCGGCTCATGAGTCCCTTGAAGTCGACGAGATGGCCGTCGAATTCCGGGCCGTCGACGCAGGCGAACTTCGTCTCTTCGCCGACTGTCACGCGGCAGCCGCCGCACATGCCCGTGCCATCGACCATGATCGGATTGAGCGAGACGACCGTGTGGATGCCGAGGTCGCGCGTCGCATCAGCGACGCTCTTCATCATGATGACCGGGCCGATGGCCGTGATCTGCGCAATCTTCTCGCCGCGGTCGACGAGCGCCTGCACGGCGTTCGTGACAAAGCCCTTGATGCCGTACGAGCCGTCATCCGTCGTCACGAGCACCTCGTCCGTCACGGCCTTCATCTCATCTTCCATGATCAGGATGTCCTTCGTCTTTGCGCCCATGATCGCGATGACCTTGTTGCCGGCTTCCTTCATCGCGCGCGCGATCGGATATGTCGGCGCGACGCCGATGCCGCCGCCGACGACGACCATCGTGCCGTCGAGCTTTGCGATTTCCGACGGACGGCCGAGCGGCCCGACGAAATCGAGGATGGTGTCACCCGCCTCGAGGGCGGCGAGCTCCATCGTCGAGGCGCCGATGGCCTGGAACACGATGAGGATCTTGCCCGTCTCACGGTCATAATCCGCAATCGTCAAGGGGATGCGCTCACCTTCCTCATTGACGCGCAGGACGATGAACTGCCCTGCCTGTGCTTTCTTCGCCACGCGCGGTGCTTCGATGTCCATCGCATAGACATTCGGCGACCATTCCTCTTTTCTCAAGATCTTGAACATAACAACTCTCCTATCTATAAATCAGGCAAGAACGCCCGCGAGGTACGCCTCGAGGTTCGTCTTGATCGGCATCAGGTAGACATTGGCGTCCTCGCGCTCGGCGAAGTCCATGACTTCTTTCGCAAAGCCGATGCTCCAGTCGAGTGTCGGCTCGAAGGCATGCGGGAAGACGACGTGATTCTTGCGCTCCCAGTAGCTCTGCGAGCGCGCGCTCATGACGGGCGATATACCCCAGTAGACCTCGAGGCCCTGCAGCATGTCGGCGTAGACCGAGAGATACCGTATGTCGAAGAACGGCTGTGTGAAGAAGCCAGCGGCACCTGCCTGCAGCTTGCGCTTGATGCGGTAGAGCTCCTGCGCCATGGAGCCGCGGTACTGATCGATGCCGGCGTAGACCTTGACCTCCGGCATCTCCTTGCGGAACTTCCAGATGACATCGACGCTGTTCGTCGGGTAGACCTCATGCATCATGTCCTGCGGCGGGTCGCCCTCGATGACGAGGACCTCGCGGATATCGTGTGCGCGCAAATAGTCCTTCATCGCGAGCTCCTTGTCGAGGTCGATATCCATTGCGCGGATGTGCGGCATCGAAGCGGGGAAATACTCCTTGGCGACAGCGGCGCCCTGCCAGCTCCGTATCGGGAAGCGCAGGAGGTCGGGGATGTTGATGACATCGACCTTGTCCTGGAACTTGCCGAGCAAGGCGAGCTCCTGGCGCAAAGCGTCCTCGTCACGTGGAACGAGTTCTACTGAGATACGTTTCATATATGTCCTCCGAAGTGTATTTTTCAAAAAAAGCACCATATATCAATCATATTGTAAAGTCTTTGCCAGTATTTTGCAAGTATGCCGACACGCAAAAAGGCCGCCGCAAAGCGGCAGCCTTCAAAAACGAACAGATCGCACCTCAGAGGACGAGGCCGAGCCATTTCCAATACGTATTCGTCAAGAGCAGGATGGTCAGGTAAGCGAAAATCGTCAGCGGGATGCCCGTCTTGATGAAGTCCTTGACCTCAAACGTATCTGTGCTGTAGGCGATCATGTTCTGCGGCGCATTGACCGGCAGGATAAAGCCGAAGCAGATCGTGTACTGCAGGATCATGACCATGCCGACGACATTGAGCGTCATGTTCTCCGAAGCGCCCTGCAGGACAGAGATGCAGATCGGGATCATCGCCGAGGACAGGGCCGTCGCACTGGCGAAGCCGAGATGGATGAGGATGAGGAAGAGCGCGAGGATGGCGATGATGAACGTCGCCGTCGCATCGTAGAGGCCGAAGTACTCGACGATGACATGGGCAATCCACTCACCCGCCTTCGTCGAGAGGATGGCCGAGCCGAGGCTGATGCCGACGCCGAAGAGCAGCAGCGTGCCCCAGTTGATGCGCTCCTGGACTTCCTTCCAGGTCATGATGCCGATGCCCGGCATCATCATCAAGGTGACGGCGACGATCGTCGTCGAGGAGGTGTCAAACGGGTGCACGATCTTCTCCGTCGCCCAGAAGAAGAGCAGGACGACGGAGATGAACATGAGCTTCTTCTCATCCGCCTTCATCGGGCCGAGCGCCGCGAGCTCCTGTGCGATCTTCTCCTTGCCGCCCGGCACTTCATCCATCTCCGGCGGCATGAGCTTCAGGAGGACGAAGTAGAGGATGACGCTCATGATGATGGCGAACGGTGCGGCCGCGATGAACCAGTCGAGCCAGCTGATCGTCGTGCCGAGCTGCTTCTCGATGAAGCCGAGTGCGACCATGTTCTGTGCAGCAGCCGTCTTGATGCCGACGTTCCAGATGCTGTCGGCCTGTGCGACGGCGATCAGCATGATGGCGGCGAACTTGCTCTTGCGCGGCACGCCGAAGACGGCGATGATGCCCATGACGATCGGCACCATGCACGAGACGCGGGCCGTCGTACTCGGCACGAAGAAGCTCAGGACGAAGCCGACGCAGATGACACCGGCCAGCACGTGATGCGTCTTCGCGCCGATCTTCGAGAGCACGAAGAGCGCGATGCGCTTGTCGAGCCCCGTCTTCATCATCGCCGCTGCAATCAGCAGCGCCGCACCGACGAGCGCCAACGCCGTGCTCGAAAAGCCGCCCAGGGCCATCTTGAGCGCGCCCGACGTGCCAAGCATCTTCGACGGATTGACCATATTAGGCGCCGTGCCGAGCAGGAAGGCCATGAGCGACATGATGATGCCCGCTGAGACCGGATAGGCGACAGCTTCCGTCATCCAGATGATGACGGAGAACACGAGGATGGCCAGCATGCGGTGGCCTGCCGTCGAGAGTTCCGGCGGTGTCGGTATCAACAGCAGCAGGATGAGCACGAGGAAGCCTACGGGCAGCCCCATGCGGCTCAGATTTTTTTTCATGATGATTCCTCCCTTTACAAGATGATGGCAGCATACAAGACCATATAAAAAGGCAGACCTCTGACAGGTCTGCCCTTGTCACGACGCGTGCGCCATTGCACTTATATCGCATATTCATATGTACTATACTGAATCTGTATGGATATCATACCGCAAGCTCGCACGCTTGTCAAGTTGTAAACATCATGCAAAAGAATAATCCTCATTACAGAAGAGAACCTTGTAACAGAAAAGCCACTGCATCGCGAAAATGCAGTGGCTCTTATCCATGACAGCAGCTGTGGCGTCATGATCCAATCATCAGAACAGTCCTGTGATCTTGCCGTTGACGTCGATGTCCATGTTCTCGGCAGCCGGATGCTTCGGCAGGCCCGGCATCGTCAGGATGTTGCCCGTCAGGGCGACGATGAAGCCGGCGCCGGCGCTCACGCGCAGTTCCTTGACCGTGATGCGGAAGCCCGTCGGACGGCCGATCTTCGTCGCATCGTCCGACAGCGAGTACTGCGTCTTGGCCATGCAGACCGGCATCTTGTCGAAGCCGAGCTCCTCGATCTCCTTGAGCTGTTTCTTGGCAGCCGGCGTGAAGTCGACGCCATCGCCGCCGTAGATCTCCTTCGTGATCTTCTCGATCTTTTCAGGGATGCTCTCATTGACATCGTAGATGAAGTGGAAGTCGTTCGGTTTCTCTGTCGCCGCGATGACCTTGTCGGCAAGCTCCAGGCCGCCTTCGCCGCCCTTAGCCCAGACCTCCGACAGCGCGACTTCGGCGCCGAGCTCGTTGCACTTCTTCTCGACGAAGTCGAGCTCTTCCTTCGTGTCCGTCGGGAAGGCATTGATGGCGACGACAGCCGGCAGGCCGAACTTCTGGATGTTCTCGATGTGCTTCGTGAGGTTGGCGATGCCCTTCTCGAGCGCTGCCATGTCGACCTTGCCGAGTTCCTTTTTGTCGAGGCCGCCGTGCATCTTGAGCGCGCGGACCGTCGCGACGATGACGACGGCATCCGGCTTCAGGCCGGCGAAGCGGCACTTGATATCGAGGAACTTCTCGGCGCCGAGGTCCGCGCCGAAGCCTGCCTCCGTGACGACGTAATCGGCGAACTTCAGCGCGAACTTCGTCGCCATGACGCTGTTGCAGCCATGTGCGATATTCGCGAACGGGCCGCCGTGGATGAAGGCCGGTGTGCCTTCGAGTGTCTGCACGAGGTTCGGCTTGATGGCATCCTTGAAGAGCAGCGTCAGCGCGCCCGTGACATTGAGCTCTTTCGCGCGGATGGCGCGGCCTTCGCGGCTGTAGCCGATGACGATCTCGCCGAGGCGCTGCTTCATATCCTCGAGGTCCTTCGCGAGGCAGAGGATGGCCATCATCTCCGAAGCGACCGTGATGTCGAAACCCGTCTCGCGCGGCGTGCCGTGGGCCTTGCCGCCGAGGCCGATGACGACGTGGCGCAGCGCGCGGTCATTGAGATCGAGCACGCGCTTCCAGGTGATGCGGCGCACATCGATGTCGAGCGCATTGCCCTGCTGGATGTGGTTGTCGATGACAGCGGCGAGCAGGTTGTGGGCCGTCGTGATGGCGTGGAAATCGCCCGTGAAGTGCAGATTGATGTCCTCCATCGGCACGACCTGCGCGTAGCCGCCGCCGGCAGCGCCGCCCTTGAGGCCGAAACACGGGCCGAGCGACGGCTCGCGCAGTGCGACGGCGACCTTCCGGCCCTGGCGGTGGAAGGCGTCCGCAAGGCCGACACTCGTCGTCGTCTTGCCCTCGCCTGCCGGCGTCGGGTTGATGGCCGTCACGAGGATGAGCTTGCCGTTCGGCTGCTCCTTGACGCGCTCCCAGGCAGAGAGCGCGACTTTTGCCTTGTACTTGCCGTAAAGTTCCAGTTCGTCATCGGAAATGCCAAGCTTTTCCGCAATCTCCTGGATGGGGCGCATCTCGGCTTCCTGTGCAATCTCAACATCGGTTTTCATTTCTGTACCTCCTGCAATCTCTGAGAAACACTTTCTATATTCATGTTATGCCTGAAGCTGCATCTCTGCGGCGCGGACAACATTTTCCATGAGCATGGCGACGGTCAAGAGTCCGACGCCGCCCGGCACTGGCGTGATGGCGCCGGCGACTTCCTTGACGGATTCGAAGTCGACGTCGCCGACGAGCTTCTTCGGCGCGATGCGGTTGATGCCGACATCGATGACTGTCGCGCCCGGCTTGACCATGTCAGCCGTGACGAACTTCGGGCGGCCGACGGCTGCGACGAGGATGTCGGCCTCGCGCGTGATGGCCGGCAGGTCCTTCGTGTGACTGTGGCAGATCGTGACAGTCGCATTCTTGCCGAGCAGCAGATGGAGCATCGGCTTGCCGACGATGTTGCTGCGGCCGATGATGACGGCGCGCTGACCGTCAATCGGGATGCCGGCGAGCTCGAGCATGCGCAGGCAGCCGAACGGCGTGCAGGGCACAAGTCCCGGCTCTCCCGTCACGAGGCGGCCGACGTTGACGGGATGGAAGCCGTCGACGTCCTTCTCCGGGCGGATGCGCTCGAGGATCTCCGACTCGTGCGCGGCAATCTGCTCGGGCAGCGGCAGCTGCACGAGGATGCCGTGGATCTTCGCGTCCGCGTTGAGCGCATCGATCTTCGCGATGAGCTCGTCTTTTGTCGTCGTCTCGGGCATCTCAATGACTTCGGAGTAGATGCCGAGCGCCTCGCACGACTTGTGCTTGTTGCGCACGTAGACCTGCGAGGCAGGATTCGAGCCGACGATGATAACGGCAAGGCCCGGCTGCACGCCGTACTTCTCCTGCAGAGCGGCTGCCTTCTTCTGCGCGTCCTCGCGGAACGCCTGGGCAAAGACCTTGCCCTCCAAAATACGAGCTGTCATAGAATCACCTTTCCTATCTCTCTATCTCTGAAAAAACAACGTCAAGACTATCGGTCAGATATAGAAACTCATCCAGGTACAGGCAAAGATGGCCACCGAAACGATGCCATTGCGCATGAAGTACCGCTGCGTCACGCGGGAAAAATCAGTTGGGCTCACGATGCGATGCTGGTAACAGAGCGTCGCAGCGGCGATGAATACACCAACGAAGTAGAGCGCCGAGAGGTGCATCATAAAGCCGACCGCCGCGAAGCAGGCGATGCAGATGATATGCGCGGCGACGGCGATGCGGAAGGCCCCGGCTGCGCCGTAGCTGACGGCCAGCGAGTGGAGCCCCTGACTGCGGTCAAATTCCTCATCCTGCGCGCCGTACATCGCATCAAACGCCCCGATCCAGAGCGCGACGGCCAGACAGAGCACGATGAGCGGCGCCGTGACCGTGCCGCTGACGCCGACCCAGCCACCCGCCGGCGCCATGGCGATGGCGAGGCCAAGGAACATGTGGACCCAGCCCGTCACGCGCTTCATGAACGGGTAGATGATGAACGGGATGGCCGCCACGGGCAGCAGGTAGATGCAGATCGGCTGCAGCTGCAGGACTGAGAGCACCATGAGCACAAGGCAGATGACGATGAAGACGAGCGCCTCGCGCTTCGAGATGCGTCCTGCAACCATCGCGCGGTAGGCCATGCGCGGCTGCTGCTTGTCGTACTTGAGGTCGGCGAGGTTGTCGATGGCCATCGCCGCGGCGCGGCCCGTCGTGATGGCCATCGCGATCCAGAAGAGGTCGATGAGGCGCGGATGGCCGCCCGCAGCGAGCACCGCCCCCATGAAGGCGAACGGCAGGTCGAAGATCGTGTGGTGCAGGGCAACGTTGTTGATGTGTGCTTTGATAGAGATCACTCGAGTCCAAGCTCCTTCCACTTCGCATCGACCTTCGCCTTGATCTCATCCGACATCGCGATCTCATCCGGCCACTCGCGGCTGTGCCCCTCTTCCGGCCAGGTCTTCGTCGCATCGACGCCGAGCTTCGCGCCCCACTTCGCCATCGGCGAGGAATGGTCGAGCACATCGAGAGGGCCCTCGACGATCTCGAGGTCGTGCTTCGCGTCGATGTTGTTGAAGACGCGCCAAGCCACTTCGCTGATGTCCTGGACGTCGACATGCGCGTCGACGACGATGATCATCTTGACGTTCATCATCTGGCCCATGCCCCAGAGCGCATGCATGACCTTGCGGGCCTGCATCGGGTACGACTTCTTGATGGAGACGATGCAGCAGTCGTGGAAGACGCCCTCGAGCGGCATGTTGATGTCGATGATCTCCGGCTGCATCTGCTGCAGGAGCGGCAGGAAGATGCGCTCCGTCGCCTTGGCGAGGAAGCAGTCCTCCATCGGCGGCTTGCCGACGACGGTTGCCGAGTAGATGGCATCCTTGCGGTGCGTAATGGCCGTGACGTGGAAGACCGGGTAGTCGTCGGCGAGAGAGTAGTAGCCCGTGTGGTCGCCGAACGGGCCCTCGCGGCGCATCTCATCCGTGCGAACATAGCCCTCGAGGATGATCTCTGCCGTGGCCGGCACCTCGATGTCGACCGTCTTGCACTTGACCATCTCGACCGACTTGTGGCGCAGGAAGCCCGCGAAGACCATCTCATCGATGTCGCGCGGCAGCGGTGCTGTCGCCGCGTACGTCACGACAGGGTCTGTGCCGATGGCGACAGCCGCCTCGATGCGCGCGCCGCCCTGCGCCTTCATGTCGCGGAAGTTCTCCGCGCCGTTCTTATGGATGTGCCAGTGCATGCCCGTCGTCTTGCTGTCGTACTTCTGTAAGCGATACATGCCGACGTTGCGCTTGCCCGTCTTCGGGTTCTTGGTGAAGACGAGCGGCAAGGTGACGAACGGGCCGCCGTCATCCGGCCAGCACTTGAGGATGGGGATCTCGTCGAGATTCGGGTTCTCCGTCTCGACGACTTCCTGGCACGGCGCATGCTTGACGTACTTCGGGAAGTTGATGGCCCGCTTGATCATCGGGATCATCGTGACGACGCTCATCTTGTTCTGCAACGAGACGTACGGCAGCTTCATCATCTCGCGGAGCTCATCCGCGACATCGTCGAGCTTCTCGACGCCGAGGGCCATGGCCATGCGCTCGTAGCTGCCGAAGGCGTTCATGAGCACCGGCATCTTCGAGCCCTTGACGTTCTCGAAGAGCAGGGCGACATTCTTCTTGCCCTTCATCTTGGACACGCGGTCCGTGATCTCCGTGATCTCGAGATCCGGGTCCACCTCTGTCTTGATGCGCTTCAAGAGGCCCTTGCTCTCGAGGGCCTCGATGAATTCGCGCAGATCTCTGTAAGCCAAAAAAATCTCTCCTTCTCTATCGTATCAATCTAAGCAGACTGAGTTGACTCTGCTGACTCCGCCTCCATATTCACCGGCGCAGGATGAAGCGCACGATGAAGTAGCCGACCTCGTAGAGGACAATCATCGGCAGCGCGATCATCGACTGCGTGAAGACATCCGGCGTCGGCGTGATGATGGCGCCGGCGACGAAGGACAGGAAGATGACGATGCGCTGATACTTCTTGAGCATAGCCGAAGTCAGTATGCCCATCTTGCCGAGGATCGTTATGACGAGCGGCAGCTCGAACACGAAGCCGAACGGCAGGACGAACGTGATGACGAAATCAAAATACTTGTTGACGGAAAAGAGCGCCTCGAGCTCCGCATTGCCGAAGCCCATGAAGAAGCGGATGCCCGCCGGCAAGACCAGGAAGAACGAGAAGGCCAGTCCCGAGAAAAACAGGACGACCGACGTCGGCACGACGATGCCGAGCACCATGCGCTCCTTGGCCGTCAGGGCCGGCAGGAAGAACCGCCATACCTGGTAAAAGACGATGGGCAGTGCCATGAGGAAGCCGGCGACGACAGCCACCTTGAGGTACGTGAAGAACGCCTCAGACGGCTGCATGTAGTAGAGCTTGCCCGCAGGCAGCGTCAGATAATGCATGATCTCCTCGATGAAGTAATATCCAACGCAGCTGCCCAGGCCGACAGCGATGAGACATTTGATGAGTCGGCTGCGCAGTTCCGTCAGATGTGCGATGAGCGACATCGTACCGTCATCGTCCGACTGCACTTCCTGCACCGTCTCTGCCGCTTCGCTCGTCTGCTGCGGCGCTTCTATTTCTTCATATTGTCTTTCTTCTGCCATTTCTGCCATGGGTACCTCTTATCCTGCTCACTTCTGCTCATCTTTCTTGACAGGCGTCTCTTTCGTCTCCGCCGTCACATTGATCATCTTGTCGTCTTTCTTCCCATCCTCGTCATTGCTGGCCGACTTGAACTCGCGGATGCTCTTGCCGAGCGCCTTGCCGACATCCGGCAGTTTTCCCGGGCCAAAGATGACAAGGCCGATGATCAAGATGAGTACGAGTTCCGGTACACCTAATCCAAACATGATATTTCCTCCCCAAATACGAACGACTGATGAGCCTGCACACGGCTCCACACTATGCTTCTATTATACATGCTGCCCGAGCAGCTGGCCAGTCTGTTTCCCAATAGACATTATAGGCTTGGCTTATGCTTCCATAACCTCGAAATAAAAACGGGCGCAAAAAGTTGCGCCCTGCTTCAGACTGATTGTTTCTCGTTGCCCGCGGCTTTCTTCTTCGCCTGCGTCTCAGCGATCTGCTGGCGCACGCTCTCCTGCGTCGGAGCCTCGTAGGCAGGCGCCTTCGGTGCGGCCTGCTGCGGCGCTTCTGCCTGCGCCTTCGCTGCTTCTGCAGCCGGCGCCTGTGCTGCGCTCTGCTGTGCCTGTGCCTGCGGTGTGGGCTGCGGCTGTGGCTGTGGCTTTGACTGAGCCTGCGGCGGGGGGTCCGGTGCGTTCATCGCCTGCGTCAGCGCATTCGATGCCTTGCGGAATTCACGGATGCCCTTGCCGAGCGTACGCCCCATCTCCGGCAGCTTGCCGGGGCCAAAGACGATGAGCCCGATGATCAGGATGAGCACGAGCTCCGGTACACCAATTCCAAACATATTGTCCCTCCATTTACCGTTTCACGATAGCACGATATCCATGCGGTCAAAAATCGCGGTCGCCGATAAAGTCGGCTACCATCTCATACGCTTCGCGGATGGCGTCGGGCAGTCCTTCCGGCAATGCTGCCTTGGCGCGCGCGAGGTACTCGTCCGCCTTCGCCTTGGCGAAGTCCACGCCGTCCGTCGCCTTGACTATCTCTAATGCGCGCTCGACCATCTCGTCCGTCATCTCCATGTCCGTGACGATGCGCTCGAGTTCCTCGGCATCGGGGCTCGTCTCGAGTGCCCGGATGACGGGCAGGGTCACGATCCCCTGGCGGATGTCATTGCCGGCCGGCTTGCCGATTGTCTCAGCCGTCTGCTCGATGTCGAGGAGGTCATCCGTGATCTGGAAGGCCATGCCGATGCAGTGGCCATACTCCGCGAGCTTCTTCATCTCCTCGCGGTCCATGCCGCCGACCATGGCGCCGAGCTCACAGCAGATCTCGAGGAAATCGGCCGTCTTTTTCTGGATGCGCTCGTAGTAGTCGGCCATGCCGCGCGAAGCCTGGTAAACAGCGTGGTCCTGGATGATCTCGCCGACACTGAGGTTGCAGACAAGATCGGCCAGGCGCTTCGAGACGTACGAATCATAGCCCTCCTCTGCAATCAGTGTGAAAGCTCTCGCGAAGATGTAGTCGCCCGAGAGGATGGCCACCTGGTTGTTCCAGCGCGCATTGGCCGTCGCCGCACCGCGGCGCGTATCCGCCTCATCGATGACATCGTCATGGACCAGCGATGCCGTGTGGATGAGCTCAAGCGCCTCTGCCAGCGGCAGGACATGCGGCAGGTCAAAGGCTCTGCCGCCGCGAGCCGACAGCAGGCAGAGCGCCGGACGGATGCGCTTCCCGCCCGATGTCACGATGTGCATGCCGACTTCCGTCACCAGGTCACTCGTGGAAGTCACGGCCTCCTGCAGGCCCTGCTCCAGTACTTCAAGATCGCCCTTTATGACATCAAACATCTGGTTTGACAAATTCATCACCTACAAAATCTTACTCTTATTTATGACGCATAACACATTCTATAATTATAACCCAGCCAGAAACAGCCGTCAATCACAGTTATCACACGTTCAAAGCGTTCTGAACAGGGCATTTTGAAGGTCTTTTTCCATTTTTTGTTACCATTCTGTTACCGCTGGCCCTGTTCATCGTGTTACCGCTGTTACCATGCAGAAGCCCGTTGCAGCACCACGCCCAGCACCAACAACCACAGATATGAAAACAGGCCGCTGACTTCTACCAGTCCGCCGGGCTGCAATTGCCCATGGAGGGTAGAAGGTTCAACGACCTCTAAAGAGAACCTCGCCGATGTCCGATGTCACGAGCCCCGAACCAAACGTCCGAAACGACTCAGCGAAGAAGCTTCCCGCTTGATTTATAGCAGCCAGGGCTTAGGTGCTGCCACACAGTCCAACGCTGGTGCGGTGTCCCACGACAGCCATATTGTTGGAGCCGTAAACCGTGGGGGTAGCCCTACATCCGATAAATCAAGCGGTCCTCTCACCATCATTGTACCACAGCCGCCCGCGCAAGGCCAGACTGTTTCCGCACTGCCGCGTTCCATGCGTCGCACAGCATTTCCAGCTGCTCGATCTCGTAACGCCTGCAAGTGGACTCACAGCGATGAACGCGCCGCGCAATCTCAGGCCAGCGCAGACCATAGAAGTAGTGCAACCGGACAACGTTGCACCAGTCCCAACACTCCAGCGTGTCCAAGAAAGCAAGCTCCCGCCGCATCCTGAGGACTTCCTGCATCAGGCGGGCGGCCTTGCTTCTTTGCTTCTCTGCCAGCGTGACAGCAGACTCCACTGCCGAAGCTCCCAACCTTCCACGCGCTCCCGACACGTGCCACCCTGAGTAGTGCGGCAGCACATCGCCGACAAGCTCCTGAATCTCCTGCGTCAGGCTGGCAATCCTAGCAGCGTACTGCCCAGCCGCCCGCATGTAGTCCTTCATGGAATCCACCGTCATGATCTCCTGCATCGCGCGCTCCTTTCTCACCGAGAACACCTGCCTTCATTGTCCGCTCCTGCCAGTCACTTGTCAACGGAAACCTGCAACAACACAAAGAAGGCTCAACGATGTGGGAAACTTCGCACGCCCCGCACCTACTTTCAACAGAACGAATTTTTCTGTGAAAGAGAGCCTTTCTTCTGCTCTCAGCATAGCACTAGTTCTGGAAAGTAGCAAGAACATTCTCAGCCTAAGTCCGTCTTGCCAACAATTTGCCATCTGCCTTTTTACGGACTGAGGAAAATAACCTTTTAGGGACTCGGAAAACTCGCCATATTCCCAGCCGCCCGCATCGACTTGCAGGGACTCGCCGATATGCCGACCCCGTCCCGCCGACACCGCCGCCCACCATTTGCGTTTATTTTCGTCTCACCCGTGTAGCTTCCCTGTTTTCTACTCGTCGAATCCCTGACGCATATACTCATATAGGCCGACGAGTTGAAGGCCCTAGAATCGCGTCCTAGGCGGCGAGAGAGAGAAACGCCGTCCCCTCCTGTGGGCATAGCATCACGAGCGATCCTCTCGGTATCAGTCCCCAATTTTGGGGTCTTGCCCATCCCTTGCCCCTTGCGCGTGTGGGCGATACCTGCCAAAACGACAGTTTTGAATCTCCCCTACCAAAACGGTACTTTTGAATCTCCCCGCGGCCCATCCCCTCGCGCGTGCGGGCGGCACTACCGTCACGAATCGTTACGGTATTCTTATCCTCCTGCACCCTCGCCACAATCTAGTGTGCTGCACCTCGTCCAGTCCGTATCCAGTCCGTATACAGCCAGTCTGCCGCTAGATCACCCGCGCTCCTGTCGTGCTGTCCTGCCGTCTGCTCCTGCCCATAGAAGTACATAGGCCATTGCCCTGCCGTGCCTTGTAGCCTGTCCTAGGAAGTCTGAGAGGGCAACATGCTTCATCCCTTGCGTCGTACCATGTCAGCATATGCCAGCCCTGCTCCATCACACACGCAAGATATGACCCGCCAAGCCAGCACCGCCAGCAGGCGAACGTTAGCATATGTCAGCCGACTCTTTTCTCGTGTATGGAAAGTCAGGAAATCATCATGATCAGCAGAAATCTTGACCTTTCGACTAAAGCCATTTTGAAAAGCAGGCATGGACGCCCATAGACACGAGTGTAAAGTCCTTTTCCGCTGTCTCTGTCTGCCGCCCTCTCAATACTGTCCATTATTGCATCATAGTGTAAACTAAGTGCAACATCATTACACAATAGTGTACTATGATGAATACGGTTATTGAGTCGTATGCATGAGCGCACACGGATTTCTTAGTTCAAATTACGTTCGATAGGCATCAATTATCGGAACTAATACAGATTCTCGACAAGTGTCTTTTGTGAGAGGAACAGGGCAAAGTCTGGCCCACGCCTGCCGCCCGTCCTCATGCTGTTTTCGGTGTAAGGAAATTCACCCATCGCGAATCACGTGCCTGCCCGTCGAATCCTCCGCCCTACACTATAGGCCAGCGCATGGACAGCCCTTGTAGCGCGTCCTAGCGCGTCTGAGAGGATAATCCTGCCGCTACTGCCTTTAGTCCTCGCGTACAGACAAAAAAAGACGGGCCACATCTGCCCGTCGCAATCTTAGGATTTCTTAGCTGTTAGCATTTGTTAGTGCCCGCACTCGTCTCCCGCTGCTTCCACTCAGGGACAACAGGCCCTTGCAATGGCTCAGTCGCTGGAACGAACTGCCAGCCGCTTGCGTCCGTATCCTTGTCGCGCCGCTTCTTCCGCCGCGCTTGCCGTGCTTCATCCCGCTTCGCCATCTCGTCCAACAGCCATTGTTCCGCATCCAGCCGCGAATAGAAGCCACGGTAACGGGCGGCTATCCCGTAATCTTGCACGCTTGCCGCGCACGTCGCCCACGAGTCGAAAATGCCAACGGCCCTGCCACGGCTCACTGCATAGCATGTGAATGGTTTTCTCATTGTCATCACCCCTTGTAGCCATTGACCGTGCGCATCCACTTCGGGCGGCGCGGCTTTGCTTTCAAGCCCAGCACCTCGCCATCTGCTGTGATGTAGACACGGCCCGCCTTATCGCGCGCTTCTCCTAGATGTTTGGGCAAGTTTACCGGCATCCCTGTCTCCTGTTCAAGGAACGTTTCGATCAACGACTTTTGCCCGCGTCTTGCTCCCAGCGCATCTATGATATGCATACTTGCAATGCAGCAGCGCGTTATATCGTCGTTGCTCAAGTCCATGAGGAAGGATAACACGGCATCCTCGTCCTTGAACTTTTTCCAGCCGCCCGCCTGCTCGACTGCCGCAACCGATGTGAAGTAGTCCTTCATGTCGCACTTCGCGCCATTGTACTCCTTCTCAGGCGGAAACAGCTGTGCAATCTTCGCTGGAGAAAGGCAAGACGCCAGCGCAATCATAGAGTCGTACATCTGCCACAATGCTCTCAGCTCCTTGTCCGTCTCGCCATCCAGCTCCTCGCCTTCCAGAAAAGCAAAGAACTTGACGGCTCCTGTCAGGATGAACACAAGATCATCCTCGTCCGCTTCGTCAAAGTCCCTGCCCGCTGCTACAACTCGGTTCGTGTGCGCGATGACCTGTGCCAAGAATCGAGTAGCCTTCCGCTTTCTCAGCAGCTCCTCGGCCTTCTGCCGCTCGTCCCGTCTGCCGTCAATCAATTTCATCTTCATGTTCGTCACTCCTCATGGTCATCAAAGGCAGAGCAAGCAGGCGTGAAGTCCAGCTTCACGGAACCCGTTCTGCCATCTCGTACTTTCGCAATATCCAGCGTTGCCGTGTTCTCATATGCAAGCGTGCCGTCCTCGGCTAGGTGAGAATCACGATGAATCAGCATGACAATATTCGCATCCTGCTCAATGGAACCAGAGTCACGAAGATCAGAAAGGCGCGGCATACGGCCTTCCTTGTCGTTCGCTCGGTTCAGCTGAGAGAGCGCAAGGACAGGAACCTTTAACGACCCCGCCATGTTTTTCAGCGTGCGCGTGATGAAGGACACCTCTTGCGTGCGGTTCTCTCGTTTCTGGCTCCCTGCGCTCATCAGGCCGATATAGTCGATGATAACAAGGTCAAGGCCGCCCGCCGCCTTAATCCGCTGTGCCGTGCGCCAAATATCAAGCGGTGTCTGATTCGTTATCTCACTGACGTACAGTCTCAAACGTGCCAGCTGCTCGTATCCCTGAATGTACATGCCACGTTCTTCCTCGGTCATAGCCCGCAAATCAGGCGACTTGAACTTTTCATTGTCCACGCCAGACAGGTTCGAGACGATTCGACGCGCCGTCTCAACAGCATCCATCTCCAGCGTGAACCAGAGGATACGCTTGCCCGCTCTCGCTGCATTGATCGCAATAGTGCACGCCAGCGCGGATTTACCATGTGAAGGCCGTCCTGCAAGAATAACGAGATTGCCCGCTTCCATACAGCCGATATGGGAATCAATGCTGAGAAGGCCAGTCTTTACGCCAGACTTCTCGCCCCTTGCTCGTCGGTCAATATCGTCCTGCAACGCAAAGACCAACGCCTGTGCATCATACACGCTCTTGTGCTCTCCGAACTGCTCCGCTTCTTCCATCAGGGCATCCTGCAATTCGTTCTCCATCGCTGCAATGTCTTTCTTCATGTCGTTTGCGCCTTCCATTATCTGACGCGCTATCTCGGCGATTCGCCGCCGTCTGCTGTACGCCCTGACCGTCTCGCAATATCCATCCACGCCCGCCGTCGTCGCTTCGACGTTGCCAAGATGTGTGATGAAGGGGATACCACCCACGGCATCCAGCTTGCCTACTTTGCGCAACCTCTCGGCAAGGTTCACAATGTCAATGCTGGCTCCTTCCAAGGCCATATGCTGCATGATCTCAAAAGTATCTCTATGCGCTGGCCTGTAGAAGTCCTCTGGCCTGATCAGGCTACTCACATGAGCAACGATACTCGGCTTGATAAGAATGGCCCCAAGTATTCCCTGCTCCGCTTCAATGCTGCATAACTCCGTGTCCTTCATGCGCTTGTCGCTCCTTTCTGCATTTCAGCCAATCTCTTCTGCCGATACCTAGCTGTAGCATCATCAATCTGTTTCCGCTGTTCTGCGTCCCTGCGTTCCATGTCAGCCTGAGTAAGATGGACAGGCCCCTGCGCGGGCGGCTGGCTCCTTCGTTCTTTCTGCTCCCGTCTGTCCCATGTCAACGCCTTCTGCTTCCAGTTCTTTACAGGCTTGCCGCCGCTGTCATGCCATTCGCCTGCTGTGTAGAAGTCAAAGAAACGTCTGGCATCTATCGCCAATCCCTTTTCCTCGGCGTACTGCTCCACCTCATCCAGAGAAGGCGGGACAAACTTCTTCCTCTTAGCCTTACCCTTTTGAGAAGGTGTGCTATTGCGCAAATCTGCATTTGCGCCGTTACTACTCTTATCGTTACTCTTATTATTATTACTATGGTCGCAAATTTGACATGCCCCCATATTCAGATTTGATATGGGGGGCGTATCATCCATGCTACCCCCCATGTCATCCATGCTACCCCCCATATCAAAATTGATGTGCCCTTCATCATCCATTCGCACACCAACCAGAGGGATAATCTTCCGGCGCGTGTTCCCATTGTCATCAACGTATATTTCTACTTTGGCATAGCCTTTTTCTTTCAAGCTACTTACGATACGCTGTATTGTGCTGATAGACTTACCAAACATCTTTCCTAGGCGGCTGTTCGTCATAAAGCAATAGCCTTGACTATAAGACAGGCTAACGATTATGACGTAATACCTAAACTCATCCCCTGTCAATGTCCTGTCCATCAGGAGAGCAACGGGCAAATTCCTGATATAGTGCGGTTTTTCTTTATCCTTGTCCTTTTCTTGTGCCATACTTGTCACCACCTTTCACTTTTCATACAAAGAGAGCCGCACACATCTCCGGCTCTCCACAGTGTTTCATTCAGTTGTCGCGTCCTGCCGCCGCTTCACGGAAGTAACGACCAGCTGCTGGCCCGTCGCTTCGCCATACAGGCGGCACAATGTTTTCGCCACCAGCATCACAATTTTCTGGGCGGCTTCCTCGTTTTGTGGTAAAATGGAATTGGACGAAGTGTCGGTCAAACAACTTGTCCTGCTGCCGCTATCGGTGTTCCCGCACCCAGCGGCTTTTTTGTTTGTGCTCATGCATGTCACAACCTTTCCAGCTTGATCTCAAGCAGGCCGCCGTCATCAGGCCATGTTTTGAGAACCAGCCTGTCATACATCAGCAGCGCACCCTCGGAATCAGCAATCACATCACCGTCTGCATCCAGCAAGGCCAGCTCCAACGCATTGCCCACGTTGATGCGACGCACGCCACGAATCGCCATCCCTTCCCATGCCACCGCCGACACGCCAGCAAGGGCCTGATTAAGAACGGCTTCAATGTGTCGCCGCTCGTCCTCGCGTTCCTCGGCATGATGTTTCGCCACCGACTCCCAAAATACTGAGAGGTCAACAATCTGTTTTTTCATAGTCATTCATCCTTTCTGCATCAGCGATAGCCCAGCGTTTCAAAAAACGCCTGACGATTGCAACGCCCGCGCATTACGTAGCAGCCCTGCTTTTTCAGCCGCTCGTTCGTCAGGTGGATAGCCCGACTAGCTGCTGGACGCGAGCAGCACATGATTTTCATGGCTTCTTTCGTCGTGACAAATCGAACCGTCTCGGTGTCGATTTTCTCGTTCACTTCTTGTTTCATTGTTGTCATCCTTTCATTGCCTGTAACTTGCTGATCAGTGCACGCCAGCCGCCACGCGCTCCTGCATGAAGCTAGGAAGTGCCGCCCGCTGTACCTGTTCCATCGTCAGCACGCCCTTCCTACCTTGTCTACCGTATCAAGGCAAACCAGTTTCCCGTCATCGCTGATTGTTACATGCAAATTCGTTTGTGCTGCATCCACAAGAAACAGGGCCATCTCATCGGCACTTTCAGTGGAACCGTAGAAATACAGGCCAATGGAACAATCGCCATCCTGCCGCAATTCGTAGGCATCCACAAGGATACGGCGCACGCCGAACAGGTTCACACCGTTGATGGATACCGTTCTGGCCTTCGCAATGTAGCGATTCAAGGCATCATCAAGCTCGCCTGACAGCATCTCCCATTCCTGTTCATACTCAGGGTTTTCCTCATAGCTGCTGTCTGGATCCTCGTCGGCACGCATCGCCACCGCCAACTCATCCAGACGAATAACCACCTTTTTCTCATCCTGCTCATAAATCTTCATATCGTTCATCCATCCTTTCTGTATAGCCTACGAGCGGCCCTTCTATTGTCGCCCCTAGGTAAGTGTACCCGTATGTCTTTGGATTTTACTCCTTAGACTAGCTTGTCTAGAAAATCGCCCCTAGAATCGATTTTAGCCGTTTGCCTGTAGCCGCTTTTCTCTCATCGTTTGCAATCTAGCACGCGCCGCCGCCCGCTGCTCATCTGACAAGACAGGCTTGACGCGCTTCGACCGATAGGACAGCAGCTTCTTGTCCACAACGTACTCCACAGCAACGACCTCGCCAGCCTGCTTGTGTTCCTTGTGTCGCTGGTAAATCTTATCAAGGCGTGTGATCTGCGTTGAATCCGTTGTGTAGACGGTCATCGTCTCGCCGTTGCGGTCATACTGGACGACCGTCTCTTGCTCACTCGTCGGAATACTCATAGCGTTACCTCTCTTTCTGTACTGCCGCCCACGGGCGGCTTTTTCTTGTGCCGTCACATGTCCATCAACTCAGACGGACGCACGCCCAGCACGCGAGCAATCTTGCCGAGCGTTACAGGCGTTGGCGTGCGGCCTTTCTTCAGCAGGCCCCAGACAGCCGTCCGCGACACGCCAGCTTTATCAGCCAGCTCTGCCTGTGTCAAGCCCTTCTCAGCCATCAGGTCAAGCAGCTTTGCCTTATCCATACCGTTCACTCCCTTCAATGTTTTACATGAAACAATACGACACAAAATATTTTTATATGTGTCATATCGCCCTTACATCTATTATGATACTTCATTTCGTGTTATAATGCAAGTACAAAATGTCGAATTGCACTACAAAGACTTCTAGGGAGTGATTTCCGCGTTATGACACCATTCAACACCAACCTACGAGCAGCACGGGAAAAAGTAGGGATGACAAGGCAAGAACTAGCCGACAGCATAGGCATATCAGTTTCGGCTCTAGGACAATACGAACAAGGCAGGCGCGAACCAGACTTGCAAAAGCTCATCGCTCTAGCCACCGAGCTGTGTGTTTCTGTAGATGATCTTCTAGGTTACAAGGTAAACGAAGTACAAAATACCATTGATTATCTTCATGACTATGGAATGATGATATGGGAGAATGATAGTAAACATGTGCAAATCATATGTTCTTCAAATGATTTTTTCTTACCGAAAGCAAAATCATCACCTGAGTGGAGCGGCCTATCTGTATCGCTTTCAGAAGAAACATTCCTAGCTATCATAAGATACGCTAAGGACAGAACAAAGAAACGACGTGATGATATTCTGGTTTCTGAGTGCGAACGTCTCTTTTTGTTTGCATGGCTAAAACAACTCACGTATGTTAGTTCTGGAAATGGTGAGTATGATGATTCTTCAACATCGTTCTTATCCTCACCAATAACCAAACAAGAAAAAAAGGCTCTAGATGAATTGTTCTCAAGAATAACCGCCCAATACAAGCACCCAGACCACACTGATCAGACAAAAGAAAAAGCCGCCGACCCGAAGGCCAACGGCAAACACAAGAAAGACTAAATGCTATTTATTATATCACACTGAAAGGACGAAACGCGACCATGACCGACTTCGACTACAAGGCCCTTGACCGACTCAGGGCCGATATGTCCCGCATCGCCAGCACACTGCCGCCTGACGTGCTCGACAACTACAACCGCGACTTCGACGTGACGTATGCCCACGACTCCACGCAAATCGAAGGCAACACGCTTTCCCTTGTGGAAACGAAAGTGCTGCTCGAGGACGGCATTTCCATTGGCGGCAAGAAGCTCCGCGAGGTGTACGAGGTCACGAACCACGACCGCGCCTTCACCTACGTCCGCCAGCTCATCCGAGAAGGCCGCCCACTGGACGAAGAGCTCGTGAAGGACATCCATGAAATCCTGATGCAAAACATCATGCAAGGCGGCATCTACCGTTCCCATGCCGTGCGCATCATTGGCGCATCGCACCGCCCGCCAGAGCCATACGACATGCTCCAGCAAATCAAGTTCTTCTTCGCGGACATGCCCACCAACAGGGACAGAATGCACCCCGTAGAGTTTGCCGCATGGACGCACGCCGAGTTTGTGCGCATACATCCATTTGCTGACGGCAACGGCAGAACGTCCCGCATGATCATGAACTACCAGCTCATGGCGGGCGGCTTCCTGCCCATCTCCATCAAGGCCGAGAATCAGGCTCCCTACTACACGGCCCTTGACCAGTACGCCACGGAACGGAACCTTGTGCCCTTCCTGACACAGGTCTACGACCACGAGAAAGCGGCCCTGCTCGACTTCATCGCCAGCTATGGGGAAGGTGCTGCACATGTCACACATTGAGAAACGCACCTTGCAGGACGGCAAGACAAGCTGGCTCATCATGTTCCGTTACACCGACTGGCAGGGCAAGAGACGGCAGAAGAAGGCGTCCGGCTTTCCTACCAAGCGCGAAGCACTGGCCTACGAGCGGGACTTCATCGAGCGAGAAGCAGGTTCCCCCAGCATGACGTTCGGCAACCTATGGGCCATCTACAAGAAGGACTTCAAGCACCGCGTCAAGGAATCATCCATGCATTCCGTTGTCCCGAACGTAGAGCGGCGCGTCCTGCCCTACTTCAAGGACATGCCAATCAACCAGATCACGCCCGCAATCGTCAGGCGATGGGAGACCGAGCTGCACGATTCCACGGAACTCTCGGACAGGTTCATCCAGTATCTCCACGGGCGGCTTTCTTCCGTCCTGTCTTTCGCGTGCAAGTATTACAGCCTTCCACGCAACCCCGCCAAGATAGCTGGCACGACGGTCAAGAGCGCACCCACACAACAGACGATACAGTTCTGGACCGTAGAGCAGTTCAAGGCGTTCGACCGTGCCGCCGAAGGAGAAGAACCCTATAGGACCCTCTTCCGCCTGCTGTTCTGGTCTGGCCTGCGCGTCGGTGAAGCGTTCGCCCTCACCGTCCAAGACATTGACCTGCAAGCTGGCTCGATCTCCGTGTCCAAGACATACCACCGCTACGACGCCAAGGACAAGATCACCACGCCAAAGACGGCGCACAGCAACCGCACGGTATCCATACCGCCCCAGCTATGCCAAGCCCTGAGTGAACATATCCAAGCGATACCGAACCCCACGCCACACACGCGCCTGTTCGAGTCGCTGCCGTTCAACTACAACCTGACAAGGCACTTCCACAAGATAGCCGAAAAGGCGGGCCTGCCGCTCATCAAGATTCATGATCTCCGGCATTCCCATGCGTCCATGCTCATCCAGAAGAACGTGCCGCCCATCGTCATCCGTGACCGCCTAGGCCACAAGTCCATCCAAACGACTCTCGATATTTACAGCCATCTATACCCCGTCAAAGGGCAGGAAGTAGCCGACATTCTCGCCAATATCTGGTAAAAGTGTTACCTTTCTGTTACCTTTCAGCAAAGAAAAAGGCAGAGAACCCTTTATTTACAAGGGACTCTGCCTTTCTTGTTGCAAATTCTATAATTCTACTACAGAATCGCGGATTTGTCATGAAAAAACTCACAAGAAAAGCCTTCCCTGAAAATCTGAGAAGGCTTCTCCTGTACGGCCTGGCCGCCTAGCGCCGACGATATGGGGAATGATGGCGGTATGCCTTTGGTCTTCCCAGTATCTCGGCCATAACGACAGCCTGCTGCACCTGATCCGGCGTGAATTGCGGCAGGATGGCAGCGCGGCGTGCAGTCTTCTTCTTTGCAAGGCCTGCCTGCTGCGCGTAGACGGCCTCTTCCTCGGCGCGGATGGCAGCTTCTTCTGCGCGGCGCTGCGCTTCGTACGCTGCGGCGCGCGCCTTGTCGGCCATCTCCTCGCGGTAGGCTTCGAGCATGTCCTGCATCTTCGTGCCGGGCTCACGATAGATGCCGCCTTCGTCCGTCATGCCCTGCGGCAGCGGGGCCCCCTTGATATCAGGAATCTCGAAGGGTACGTTCTTTTCCCCGCGCTCCGCCTTTCCCCATGGTTCCGGCATGGGGGGCGGCAGCGTGCGGTCCACATCGCGCGGCGGGAACGGCGGCATTCTCTTGGGCGTCTTCTTCTTGCCGAGTTTATCGCTGAGAATCGCCATGATGGCGAACAAGATGATGACCCATATGGATGAATCCATCCTGATCTCCCCTCTCTCAATCCTTCTGGCCGCGCATCTTCACGCGGCTCGCCGCACTCATTTCACTGGCTGCGTCGGACGCATCTTGTCGTCCGCGCCGGCCGTGCTGATGGCATTGCGCATATCGGTGTCCGCCTGCACGTTGTTGAGGTTGTAGTAGTCCATGACGCCGAGGCGGCCTTCGCGCAGTGCCTCTGCCATGGCATGCGGAACATCGGCCTGCGCCTCGACGACCTTTGCCTCCATCTCCTGCGTGTAGGCCTTCATCTCCTGTTCCTTGGCCACGGCCATCGCGCGGCGCTCCTCTGCCTTGGCCTGCGCGATGCGCTTATCGGCCTCGGCCTGATCGGTCTGGAGCTCAGCGCCGATGTTGCGGCCGACGTCGACGTCAGCGATATCGATGGAGAGAATCTCGAAGGCCGTGCCGGCATCGAGTCCCTTGCCGAGCACCGTCTTGCTGATGTCGTCCGGATTGGCGAGCACGTCGTTGTGGCTCTCCGACGAGCCGACTGTCGTGACGATGCCCTCGCCGACACGCGCGATGATGGTCGGCTCGCCGGCACCGCCGACGAGGCGGTCAATGTTGGCGCGCACGGTGACGCGCGCCTTGATCTTGAGCTCGATGCCGTTGCGCGCGACGGCTGAGACGACCGGAGTCTCGATGACCTTCGGGTTGACGCTCATCTGCACGGCTTCCAGCACATCGCGGCCGGCGAGATCGATGGCAGCCGAGCGCTCGAACGGCAGAGGAATCTGCGCGCGGTGCGCCGCGATCAGCGCGTCGACGACCTTGTCGACGTTGCCGCCCGCGAGGTAATGCGCCTCGAGCTGATTGACCTGCACATTGAGCCCCGCCTTATTGGCCTTGATGAGCGGCAGGATGATCTTGGCCGGCGGCACGCGGCGCATGCGCATGCCGACGAGTGTGATGATGCTGACGTGGACGTCGGCTGCCAGTGCCGAGATCCAGAGCCCAAGCGGCACGAAGTGCAGGAACACCATGATGGCCGCTGCGATGAGCACGAGAATGAATGCGGATGTGATCAGGGATGCCATAAAAATGCCTCCTATATTGTATCTGCCTTACTTTACTGTTGCGGATGGGGCTTGCCCTTCGCCTCTTGGAGCTGCTCCACGCGGCGCACGACGACGCGGCTGCCCTGTACTTCGACAACCTGGACGAGCTCGCCCTTCGCAATGAAGGTTCCCTCTGAGACGACGTCGACGGGATGGCCGGCAAGGAGCGCCGACCCGGACGGGCGCAGTTCCGTCAGGACTCTGCCGCGCTCGCCGATGAGATGCGGTTTCTCCACCGCGCTGACATAGCCGCGCTTGGCCGTCGACTGGTCCTTGAGCACGAAACGCTTCCAGAGACGGCTCGAGGGCAGCTGGTTGACGATCAGCGCAAAGACGCCGACAGCGGCCACCAACGCAAAAATCAGCACGGCCACTGCGGCGAGATTGCCGCCGAGCGCCATCACGAGGCTGTAGAGCATGGCCGCCACGCCGACGCCGGCCAGGAGTCCGACAGTCGGCAGCAACATCTCGACGACGATGCAGAGGATGCCGCCGAGAAAGAGCCCAATCTGGAAGAGGTCGGCCGCCCCTTTGACGTACTGGCTGCCCCAGAAGACGACGGCCGCGACGAGTCCGAACATGATGCCTGCACCCGTGCCGCCCGTCTTGACCTCGACGAGTATCGCCAGGAACATGATGGCCAGCAGCAGGACCTGCAGGACCGGCATGGTGATGCTATCCATAAAGAATCCTCCCTTCTATGATGAAGATGATGATCGTGATGATGTAATCGTGTTCTCTTTTTATGATTCGACGCGCCTTGCCAAAAACCTTTTCCATACACAGATTGCCTTATTTTCGCATCGAAAAAGGCTGCCACTCGTGTGGCAGCCCCTCTCTTCTGCAAATCAGCCCTGCAGCATGCTGCGGACAATCGTGTTGACCATCTTGCCGTCGGCGCGTCCCTTGACCTTCGGCATCAGCATGCCCATGACCTTGCCCATGTCCTTCGGCGACGAAGCGCCCGTCTTCTCGACGGCTTCCTTGACAAGAGCGCGGATCTCGTCCTCGGAAAGCTGTGCCGGCAGATACGGCATGAGCACGTCGATCTCGGCCTGCGTCTTCGCGACGAGGTCCTCGCGGCCGCCCTTCTTGAACTCCTCGATGGAGTCCTTGCGCATTTTGACTTCCTTGCTGATGACGCCGATGACGTCCTCATCGCTGAGCTCTTTGTGGCCGCCATCGATTTCGGCCTGGCGAATGGCGCCGCGCACGAAGCGGATGACCGACAGGCGGTCCTTGTCGTGGCTCTTCATGGCTTCCTTCATATCAGCTGTGAGCTGTTCCTTGATAGACATGATTGACCTTCCTCTCTTCATATAAAAAGGCACCCGCGAATCTCTCAACTCGCAGGCGCCTGGCGCAAATGACGGATTAACCTCTGTACTTGCGTTTACGAGCTGCCTCAGACTTCTTCTTGCGGCGAACGCTCGGTTTCTCGTAATGTTCACGTTTTCTCACTTCAGCAAGCGTGCCAGCCTTCTGGGACATACGCTTGAAGCGGCGGAGAGCACTATCGATCGATTCGTTTTTACCAACTTTGATTTCGTTTGCCATCTATTTTCCCCCCCTCCACTTAACATGGGAGTTTGTGTCGTTAGAATTACACCACACCATTATACAGCAGGGCGCAAGTCACTGTCAACACTCTCCAAAAGTTTTAGAGAACTGCGCGCAGCCTCAGCCTGGGGGCCATTGCATGGAGCGGCCGCCAAGGAGGTGGAAATGCAGATGCTTCACGGTCTGACCGCCTTCCTCGCCCGTGTTCGCCACGACACGGAAGCCCTTCTCGGCAATGCCGAGCTTCTGGGCAAGCTGCGGGATGACATCGACGAGGATGTGCGAGACGAGAGCCTTGTCCTCTTCCTCGAGTGCCAGCAGGCTCTCGACGTGCTTCTTCGGGATCACGAGAACGTGCTGCGGTGCCTGTGGCTCCAGGTCACGGAACGCCACGACCGTGTCATCTTCATAGACCAGTTTGGAAGGGATCTCCTTCTGTGCAATCTTGCAAAAGATACAATCTGCCATCTTCATTCACCTCCTTTTGCCACGAATGGCATCAATGGCACGAAACGGGCGCTTAACGCCCATCTATAACAATAATATTCGCCGCCATGAGCGGAAAACCTTCTTCCCGACGGAAAAAAGCAAAAATATTTACCAGCGACTCAGCGCACGCAGTGCGCCCAGACGCCATCGCGCCAGAGCTTGTCGATCTTCACGGTGTAGATCTCGCCGCAATCGACGGTATCGTCGGTGTAGACGCGGATGTAGTTGTCCGTCAGGCCATCCGTGATGCCGTCTTTTTCCGTCTCAAACAGCACGCGCATCTCGCGGCCGATGAAGCTCTTGTGGAACTCCTCTGACTTGCGGTCGGCGAGCGCCTGCATGCGGTGCACGCGCTCCTTCTTGACGGCTTCCTCTACCTGGTCGCGGCGCGCGGCGGCTGGTGTGCCCGTGCGGCGCGAATACGGGAAGACGTGCATGCGGGCGAAGTTCATCTTCTCGACGAAGTCGAGCCCTTGCTGGAAGTCCTCCTCTGTCTCGCCAGGGAACCCGACGATGATGTCCGTCGAGATGGCGACGCCTGGCACCTCCTGCTCGACGTGCTCGATGAGGCGCGCGAACTCCGCCGTGTCATAATGGCGGTTCATGTCCTTGAGCACCTTGTCAGAGCCGGCCTGCAGCGGCAGGTGGAGGTGCGCGCAGAAGCGCTCGTCCTCGCGGATCAGTGCGAAGAGCTCCGGCGAGAGCTCGATGGACTCGAGCGAGCCGAGGCGCAGGCGCTTGAGGCCCGGCACGGAGAGCACCTCACGGCAGGCATCGGCCAGCGTGATGCTGCCGGGGAGGTCGCGGCCGTAGGCGCCGAGGTGGATGCCCGTCAGCACGATCTCCTTGAAGCCCATCGAGACGAGTTTCTCCGCCTCGCGGCGCACGTGCTCCGGCAGGCGCGACTTCACGGGCCCTCTCGCATACGGGATGATGCAGTACGAGCAGAAGTTCTGACAACCATCCTCGATCTTGAGGAAGGCGCGCGTGCGCTCCGGGCTGTCGTAGAGCGGGATGTCCTCGAACGTCTTTGCCTGCATAATGTCCGTGATCGTGCCCTGGATGCCGTCCTCATGCATGGCCTTCTCGACGTAGTCAACGATGTGGGCGCGCTCCTTCGTGCCGAGCACGACGCGCACGCCCTCGATGGCCCGGATCTCATCTGGCGCGACCTGTGCGTAGCAGCCGCAGACGGCCACGATGGCCTGCGGGTTCTCGCGGTGTGCGCGGCGGATGATCTGGCGGCTCTTGCGGTCGCCAAGGCTCGTGACCGAGCACGTGTTAATGACGTAGACGTCAGCACATGCGTCAAACGGCACGACTTCATAGCCGCGCTGCTTGAAGAGGCCTTCCATCGTCTCTGTCTCGAACTGATTGACCTTACAGCCAAGTGTGGTCAAAGCAACTTTCAACTTCCTAAATCTCCTTTTTCAAACTGTACAATGCTGAGCCCCGCAATGGCCGCCGTCTCGGCGCGCAGGATGCGCGGCCCGAGCGTGACGCTCTGCCCGCCGGCCTTGATGACAGCCTCTGCCTCTTCGAGCGTGAAGCCGCCCTCAGGGCCGATGAGCAGCAGATAGCGCTCCGACGTCGTGCGCTGCAGGCACTCCCGCACCGATACATTCTGCTCGTTCTCGTAGCAGAACAGGAACTCCGAATCCATGTCGTCCTCATACCAGGCATGGCAGAGGAATTTCTGGAGCGGCTCGATGGGCCGCACCTCGACGAGCGCGGTGCGCCCGCACTGCTTGGCCGCCTCGTCGGCAATCTTCTGCCAGCGCTGCTGGCGCTGGGCGGCCTTCTTGCTGTCATAGCGCACGACGCAGTTGTGGCTTGCGACTGGCACGATGCAGTTGACGCCGAGCTCGACAGCCTTCTGCACGACGAAGTCCATCTTGTCGGCCTTCAGGAGGCAGACGGCCAGGACGAGCCGGATGGGTGACTCTGTATCCGCATCGAGGCGCTCCACGAGCTTCATCGTCACCGTGTCGGACGTAAAAGCGGTCATCTCCATGCGCGCAACCTGGTTCTCATCGTCGACGACGATGACTTTCTGGCCAGGCTTCGCGCGCATGACGTGCATGAGATGGTGTGCATCCGCGCCGCCGATCTCGATGGTATCCGCGAGGATGCCCTTGTAGAAAAGTCGTCTCACTGTGCATCCCCCCGGCTAATGACCATCGCAGCCCAGCCGCTCTCCTCGATGACCTTGTCGATGGCAAAGCCGTGCGAAAGAGCCGCTTCCGTCACATCGGCCACGCGCTCATCGATGATGCCCGAGGCCAGCAGATGACCGCCCTCGGCCAGATGCGCATCGAGTTCGTCGAAGAGGCGGATGACGATGTCCGCGATGATGTTGGCGATGATGAGATCCGCCTTGCCGGTAAAAGACTGCAGGAGATCAGAGACGCCAGTCGTCACGCATTCTTCGACGTGGTTGCGCTCCACATTCTCCTGCGCGACGTGGGCCGCCGTGCGGTCGTAATCCATCGCGATGACCTCGCCGGCGCCGAGCTTGGCAGCAGTCACCGCCAGCACGCCGGAGCCCGTGCCGACATCGAAGATGCGCATGCCGCCTTTGACGGCCGACTCGAGCTCGCGGATGCACATGGCCGTCGTCGGATGCGTGCCCGTGCCGAAGGCCGCGCCGGGGTCGAGGTCGATGACGATGTCGTCGGGGCTCGCCTCGTAATCCTCCCAGGCCGGCTTGATGACGATGAGGCCGCCGACTTTCTCCGTGTGGAAGTAGGCCTTCCAGTTGTCGGCCCAGTCCTCATCCTGAACCGTATGCCATTCGATCGGGCACGATCCCGCGTCGAAGCCGTCGACTTTCGCGAGGTCCCGGACGCGCTGCTCGAACGTGCGCAGGCGGTCGTCAAGCTCTTCGTCGACAGGCAGATACGCCTTGATCGTCACGATATTCGTCTGCTCAGCCTTCGGCAGATTGGAGTAGTCGAAAAGTCCACTGTCGATATAACTGTTGAATTCCTCTGGATCTTCAATGACCACGCCGGATGCACCGACGTCGTGGAAAATCTCCGCGATGAGTTCCGTCTCCTCATGTGATGTCCGGATACTGACTTCAGCCCATTTCAAAGCGCATCGTCCTTTCTTGTTCTAGGTCTTTCCATTATAGGGGATATGTCTGTAAAAAACAAGGTTATCCGTCACTCGGTGCGGACGGCATTGCCGATGCGCTCGCAGAGTTTCTCGATGTAGCGGCCGGCATAGCGGCTGAGCTTGATGTGCGCATGTGTCAGGTAGCCGATCTCCATGAAGTCGTCGACGAGCAGCGGCCGCGCGATGATCTCCTCGCCGTTGAGCTCTTCGTTGATGATGCCGCTCGAGATGGTGTAGCCGTCGAGGCCGATGAGCAGGTTGAAGAGTGTCGCGCGGTCCGTGACGACGATGTCCTTGCGCACGGGCAGCGTACTCTGGATCTCCTCGGCGTAGTAGAAGGCGTTGTGCGCCCCCTGCTCGTACGAGAGGCGCGGGTAGTCCGCGAGGTCCTCTAAGCGGACAGCCTCCTTTTCCGCAAGCGGATTCCTCTTGCTGATGAAGACATGCGGCTGCGCGCGGTAGAGCGGCGTGAAGCGCAGGCCGTGGTCGAGTATGGCCCGGCGGACGATTGTCTCATTGGCCGGATTGAGGTAGAGCACGCCGACCTCACTGCGCAGCGCGCCGACATCCTCGAGTATCTTGTAGGTCTCCGTCTCGCGCATGTGGAATTCGTATTCTCTCCCCCTGTACTCGCGCAAAAGGTCGACGAACGCTTCGACGGCGAACGAGTAATGCTGTGACGAGACGCAGAAGAGCTGCTTCTTCTTGCGCTTCTTGCCGTAGCGCTCGCGGATCATCGCCTCCTGCTCGAGCATCTGGCGCGCGTAGGCAAGGAATTCCTCGCCCTTGACCGTCAGCGTGATGCCTTTGTTTGTGCGCCGGAAAATCGTGATACCGAGTTCCTCCTCCAGGGCGTGTATGGCCGCTGTCAGGCTCGGCTGCGTGATGAAGAGGCGCTGTGCCGCTTCCGTGATGGAGCCAGACGAAGCCGCCTCGACGACGTAGCGCAGTTGATTGAGTGTCATGCCCATCCCCCTTTTTCTTACCATCATACCACGCATGCCACGGCAGGCGCAATCTTGCCATAGAGTGAATCTATGGCAAAGCGCCCGTTTTAAGTATTTTCCATCGCGCGCCTTTTGCGGTAAAGTAGAGCCATCAACCGATTCGGTCCACAAGAACAGAAGAGAACAAACAAGTTATCCGAGAGTCATCTCGTCAATCTATCAGGAGGCAATCATATGAGCAAGCATCTTTCCACACCATTCCGCTTCGATTACGTCGGCAGTTTCCTGCGCCCCGCAGCGCTCAAAGAAGCGCGCCAGGAGTTCTCTGAGCACGTCATCTCGAGAGAGGCGCTCAAAGACGTCGAAGACACGTGCATCCGCGAGCTCGTCGCCAAGCAGAAGGCGGCCGGCTACCACGTCATCACGGACGGCGAGTTCCGCCGCGCGACCTGGCACCTCGACTTCATGTGGGGCTTCCAGGGTGTCGCTCATCAGAAGACCGACAAGGGCGTCTGCTTCCACGGCGAGCCGGCTCTCATCGATGACACTTGGCTGACGGGCCCGCTCTCTGCCGAGAACCATCCGTTTGTCGAGCATTTCCGTTTCGTACAGGCGCTCACAGACGAGAACACAGTCGCCAAGCAGACCATCCCGGCACCGGCTCAGTTCTTCCAGCAGATGATCCTGCCCGACAACATCGAGCGCACGCGCAAGATCTACGCGACAGATGAAGCGCTCATCGAGGCGATTGCTGCAGGCTACCGCACCGTCATCCGCAACCTCTATGCGGCCGGCTGCCGCAACCTGCAGTTCGACGACTGCACCTGGGGCGTACTCGCCGCCGGTGGCAAGAAGGGCGGCAAATTCGCCTACGTCGAAGGCTCTGACCTCAAGAAGCTCGCCGAGCAGTTCGTGACGGTCAACAACCTGGCCATCGAAGGAAGCCCCGAAGACCTCGTCATCAACACGCATGTCTGCCGCGGCAACTACCACTCCGTCTACTTCGCCAGCGGCGCCTACGACCCGGTTGCCGACCCGCTCTTCACGCGCGAGAAGGTCAATGCCTACTACCTCGAGTTCGACGACGAGCGCTCCGGCGGATTCGAATGCCTCAAGGAAGTCACCCCTGGCAAGAAAGTAGTGCTCGGCCTCATTACAACGAAGCGCCCGGAGCTCGAAGACAAGGCTGCCATCATCGCGCGCATCCACGAGGCGGCCAAGTACGTGCCGCTCGAGGATCTCTGCCTGAGCCCGCAGTGTGGCTTTGCCTCCTGCGAGATTGGCAACAAGCTCACCGAGGAAGAGCAGTGGGCCAAGCTCGCCCTTGTCAAAGAGATTGCCGAAGAAGTCTGGGCATGACCGAGAAATAAAAAATACGGCTTTGCGATGTATTTCGCAAAGCCGTATTTTTATTTCTTGAAGAAGCGCTTGAGGTCGTCGAGGAAGCTCTTCTGCTCCGGATTGACCTTGTCGCCGCTGATCTCGCCGAACTCGCGCAGGAGCTCTTTCTGGCGCCCCGAGAGGTTCTGCGGCGTCAGTACCTTGATGTGGACGAGCTCGTCGCCGCGGCCCGAACCGCGCAGGAACGGGATGCCGCGTCCCTTGATGCGCAGGACCTTGCCCGACTGGATGCCAGCCGGGATCTTGAGGTCGACGGGACCGTCGAGCGTCGGCACCTGTACCGAGCCACCGAGAGCGGCCTGCACGAAGGTGATCGGCACTTCGACGATGACGTCGTTGCCCTGGCGCGTGTAGAGCTTGTGCGGCTTGACAAAGATGTAGACGTAGAGGTCGCCGTAGCCGCCGCCATTGCGGCCCGCCTCGCCGGCACCCGACAGGCGGACGCGCGAACCCTGGTCGACGCCCTTCGGGATATTGACCGTGACCTTCGACGTCTCGCGCTTGCGGCCCGTGCCGTGGCAGTCCTTGCACGGCGTCTTGACGACCTTGCCCGTGCCGTGGCAGTGTGGGCACGTCTGCGTGCTCATCATGCGGCCGAAGGCCGTGTTGCGCACGACCTGCTGCTGGCCCGTGCCGTGGCAGTGCGGGCACGTCTCCGGGCTCGTCCCCGCCGCGGCACCAGAGCCGTGGCACGTCGGGCACTCGACCGTGCGCGGCACCTCGAGCTCCACCTTCTTGCCGAAAGCAGCGTCTTCGAAGCTGATGGAGAGATCGTAGCGCAGGTCATTGCCGCGCTCCGGACCCGGCTGACGCGCATGGCGGGCACCGGCACCGCCGAAGAACATGTCGAAGATGTCGTTGAAGCCGCCTTCGCCACCGCCGCCGAAGCCACCGAAATCACTAAAGCCGCCGAAGCCGCCGGCTCCAGCGCCACTGAAGCCGCCCGTGCCGTCAAAGGCGCCGGCTCCAAACTGGTCGTACTGCGCGCGTTTCTTCGGGTCCTTCAGGACATCGTAGGCTTCATTGATCTCCTTGAACTTCTCCTCTGCCTCTTTCGGGTTGTCCGGATTGAGGTCTGGATGATACTTGCGGGCCAGCTTCTTATAGGCACGCTTGATCTCCTTTTCATCCGCGCTCTTGTCAACGCCCAGCACTTCATAATAATCGCGTTTTTCGCTCACGTTGCACCATCCTTACAGAAAAATTGGGAGTCCAGAGGGAACCGCGTCAAGCGTCCCCCATAACTCCCAACCTTCAAACAATCATCTGCTTATTTCTTGTCGTCTTTGACTTCCGTGTAGTCCGCATCGACGACATCATCGTCATCTTTCTTCTGCTGCTGAGCGCCCTGAGCGTTCTCGGCACCAGCCTGCGCACCCTGCTGTGCACCAGCAGCCTGTGCCTGCTGATAAGCAGCAGCGCTGAGTTCATAGAGAGGCTTCTGCAGCTCTTCCGTTGCCTTCTTGATGGCTTCCGTATCGTTGCTCTTGATAGCCTCTTTGACCTTCTCGCAGGCAGCCTTGACTTCCGATACCTTGCCAGCATCTGCCTTGTCGCCGAGCTCCTTGATCGTCTTCTCTGCCTGATAGACGAGGTTGTCGGCGTTGTTCTTGGCGTCGATGGCTTCCTTCTGTTTCTTGTCTTCTGCCTCATGAGCCTTGGCTTCGTTGACCATGCGGTCGATGTCTTCCTTGCTCATGCCGCTGTCCGACTGGATCGTGATCTTCTGCTCTTTGCCCGTGCCGAGGTCCTTAGCGGAGACGTGCACGATGCCGTTCGCATCGATATCGAAAGAAACCTCGATCTTAGGTACTCCACGCGGAGCTGGCGGAATATCCGTGAGCTCGAAGCGGCCGAGCGTCTTGTTGCCGGCAGCCATCTCGCGCTCGCCCTGCAGGACGTGGATATCGACAGACGGCTGGTTATCGGCAGCCGTCGAGAAAATCTGGCTCTTGTGGGTCGGAATCGTCGTGTTGCGCTCGATGATCTTCGTGCAAACACCGCCGAGCGTCTCGATACCGAGGGAAAGCGGCGTGACATCGAGGAGCAGGACGTCCTTGACTTCACCGACGAGGACACCGCCCTGGATGGCAGCACCGACGGATACGCACTCATCCGGGTTGACGCCCTTCGACGGCTCTTTGTGCAGGATATTGCGGATGGCATCCTGGACAGCCGGGATACGGGAAGAACCACCGACGAGGATGATCTTGTCGATATCGTCAGCCGTGAGGTCTGCATCAGCCATGGCCTTGCGCGTCGGGCCCATCGTGCGCTCAACGAGGTCACTCGTGAGCTCATTGAACTTTGCGCGCGTCAGCGTGAGGTCGAGGTGCTTCGGGCCCGAAGCATCGGCCGTGATGAACGGCAGGTTGATGTTCGTCTGCGTCATGCTCGAGAGCTCGATCTTTGCCTTCTCGGCAGCTTCCTTGAGGCGCTGAGCAGCCATCTTGTCCTGCGAGAGGTCGATGCCGTTCTCCTGTTTGAACTCGCCGACCATCCAGTCGATGATCTTCTGGTCGAAGTCATCGCCGCCGAGGTGCGTATCGCCGTTCGTAGCCTGTACTTCAAACGTGCCTTCCGAGAGCTCGAGGATCGAGACATCGAACGTACCGCCGCCGAGGTCGAAGACGAGAATCGTCTCATCCTTGTCCTTGTCGAGGCCATAGGCAAGTGCTGCAGCCGTCGGCTCGTTGACGATGCGCAGGACATCGAGGCCTGCAATCTTGCCGGCGTCCTTCGTCGCCTGGCGCTGGCTGTCGTTGAAGTAAGCCGGGACCGTGATGACGGCCTGCGTGACCGTCTCACCGAGGTATGCCTCTGCATCGCCCTTGAGCTTCTGCAGGATCATGGCCGAGATCTCCTGCGGCGTGTAATCCTTGCCGTCAATCGTGACCTTGTAGTTCGGGTCGCCCATATGGCGCTTGATGGACGAGATCGTGCGGTCCGGGTTCGACACAGCCTGGCGCTTTGCCAGCTGGCCGACGAGGCGCTGGCCATCTTTCGTGAAACCGACAACAGACGGCGTGATGCGGCTGCCTTCCGGATTCGTGATGACGGTCGGCTCGCCGCCTTCCATGACGGATACGACGGAGTTCGTCGTACCTAAGTCGATACCAATTACTTTAGACATGGTAACATCCTCCTAAACTTTATGTAAAACTTGAATCATCTGGTTTATGCGATCAGGACGCTCAGTTGGAGACGACCTGGACCATGCTCGGTCGGATGACGCGGCCCTTGACCATGTAGCCCTTCTGGAGCTCCTGGGCAACCGTGTCGTCCTCTTTCTCGGGGTCTTCGACCCGCATGACGGCCTGATGGAAGTTCGGGTCGAACTTCTGGCCGACGGCCTCGATGTGCTCAAGGCCGTTCTTCTTGAGGATTTCCTGGAACTGCGTGAAGATCATCTCGACGCCCTTCTGGAAGGCCTCCACATCCTTTGTCTCGGCCGCCATCGCGCGCTCGAAGTTGTCGAGCAGCGGCAGCATGTCCTTGCAGAAATTCTGCGTGACGACAGCGGAAATCTCTTCGCGTTCCTTCGCCGAGCGGCGGCGGAAGTTGTCGAAATCGGCCTGGAGGCGCAGCAGGCGGTCTTTCTTCTCCTGAAGGTCTTTGTTCAGGCCGTCGACCTGGCCCTTGAGGGCCTCAATCTCTTCCTGCATCGCCGCATCTGCTGCAGCAGCCTCTTCCGGAGCTTCTTCCTCGGAGCCCTCTGCAGCATCTTCCTGCGCGGCTTCCGCCTCGTCGATCTCCTGCTGCATCTCCTCCAGCTTCTGCTCATCCTTCTTCTTCATTTCATCTTTGATAAATGATGGCAAAACTATCACCTCTTCACTCTATTCCGGGAAACCTGCGGCCCTACCAGTGGAACCGCTTGATGACTTCTGTCAGATTGGAATTCATGTATTCGAGCAGGCTCATGGCCTTCGCGTATTCCATACGCGTCGGTCCGAGCACTGCGATCGTGCCCAAGAGCTCACCATCGAGATGGTACGTCGCGGTGATGATGCTGCTGTCCTTGAAGTGGCTGTCCTCGTTCTCCTGGCCGATCGTGACCTCGAGACCGTCGCCCATATGGGCGTGCAGCACATCCTTCATGAGCTCTTCCTTCTCGAGCACGAGGAGGGTCTCCTTGACCTTCTCCACATCGTGGAACTCCGGCTGCTCGAGCATCTGCGTCGTGCCGCCGAGGTAGAGGCGCTCCCGCTTGCCCGAATCGAGCGCCCTGTTGATGACCTCGAGGGCTGATTCGTAGAGCGGCTCATCCTGGATCTCATCGCGGATCTTCGCGAGCGCTGGATGGTCGATGGTCGAGAGCGTGTGGCCGGCGAGATTCTTGTTGATGACGCTGGCCATGCGCTGGAAGTCCTCGAAGCTCGAGCCATTCGGCATCTCGAGGATCTTGTTCTCGATAAAGCCCGCATCCGTCATGAGCACGGTGATGACGCGCCTGTCGTCGAGCGGAAGGAACTGCAGGCAGCGGAACGCGGCCTGCGTCATCTGCGGCGCGAGGACAAGAGAGACGTTCTTCGTCACCTGCGAGATGATGCGCGCCGTCTCCTGGAACACCTCGTCGATGCGTTTGACGCGCGCCCTGTACCAGCGGTTGATGAGCTCTTTCTCCTCGTCGCTCACGGGCTTCGGGGGGATCAGGCCGTCCACATAGAAGCGATATCCCTTCGACGATGGGATGCGTCCAGAGGAGGTATGCAGCTGCTCGAGGTAACCTAGCATCTCGAGGTCCGCCATCTCATTGCGGATGGTCGCCGGACTCACGCCGAGGTCGTACTTCCTCGCCAGTGTCCGTGAGCCGACCGGCTCCGCTGACTCGATGTAATCATCGACGATTGCCTGCAGCACGCGTTTCTTGCGCGCGTCGAGTTCGTCCTTCATCTGCATGCCCCCTTCCTTCTGTTTTGTTCTCTGTTAGCACTCTATCTATCCGAGTGCTAACTTCGAATCTATAAAGAATATACACCGAAAAAAACAAAAAGTCAACACCTAAAATGTCAAAAAGTCAAAAAATTTTCAGAGAAAATATGCTGCAATCCAAAAGGCTCCTTGGAAACGGATTCTTCATCCCGTTTCCAAGGAGCCTTTTTCCATTCGCTTCGTCAGAGTCCTGTGTTGTCATTCCGCAGCCGCAAAGGCCTTGGCAACAGCCGCCTTGATCGTGTCGTAATCGTCGCCCGGATGTGCTTCGTAAATCTTCCTGCCCTCGACAAAGAGGCTCGGCAGGTAATAATAGTCGTTGGCATAGGCTTTGGCCTTTTCTGGCTCTTCGTTCTCATCGATGCATTCGACTTCGGCATTCTGATAGGCCGGATTTTCTGCACGCAGTTCCTCAATGGCCTGCAGAGCCTTGGCACAGTACGGGCAGCCCTGCATCTTGAGCATGGTGATCTTCTTCATAAAACTTCATCCTCTCTTCTTCCTGTCATCTTTTCTCGTGCCTTATAACGCGGCAATCTTCCTGCGCAGCCAGGCGGCCAGCACGAGTGCATGATTTTCCTGCTGGTTCTTGGCTGCAAAGAGCAGGGTCACATTCTCGGTCTGAAGCCATTCTTTGCACTTGGCCGCAAAAGCCGCTGCTCCCTCGCTTCCCTGCAGTTCTTCCACATAGCCCTCGCGAAAACCCGCAAAGGGCATCTCGCCGCGGTGATAGAGCGTCCGGAGTTCTGCCGATGGCGTGATTTCCTTGGCCCAGGCATCATGGGGAAGATCCGCCTTGCGAACGCCACGCGGCCAGAGCCTGTCAACGAGCACGCGCACGCCATCGTCGGGCGACGGCGACTCGTAAACGCGCTTGAGCCTGATTTCATGCATCAGACATACTTCCTTTCTCTTATCTCGGTTGCGATTCGCGATCTCTTATCGTGTCCAGCTTATCACCTGCTCCGCAAAGATTCCGTGACCCGCGTCACAAAAGTCAGAGCAGGAATGCTTCAAATGCCGCGTTGCCGTACTTCATGCCGAGCTCTGTCAGATGGACAGAATCCCCTGTATCCTCCAAGAGCCCCTGCCCCTTGAGCTTCGCTATGGCCTCGTGGTAGATTTCTTCAAGCGTTACGCCGAATTTTTCCGCAAAGCGCTGCTTGTCAATGCCTTCAGCCGTGCGCAAGGCGAGAAACGCAAATTCTTCCATGGCAATCCTGCGCGTGGCCGGCTCTTCTTCGCGGCGGATGCTTCTGCCCAGGCGGATTCCTTCTATATAAGCAGGGATATCCCGGACATTTTCATAGCGCTGCCCTTCCAAGTACGAGTGAGCTGCTGCGCCAAGGCCGAGGTACGGCACGTCCTGCCAATACGAAAGGTTGTGGCGGCTCTCAAAGCCAGGCTTGGCGAAATTTGAGATCTCATAGCGCGCATAGCCGTGCTGCGGCAGGAACGATGTCATCGCATCGTACATCGCTTCGACCGTGTCGTCATCGGGAAGAGACAGTTTCCCCATCTCCTGCATCCTGGCAAAGGCCGTGCCTTCCTCAAGCTGCAGTCCGTAAATCGAGATGTGCTCCGGCTGCAGGGAAACCATCGTCTCAAGGTCATGCATGAGCATCGCCTGCGTTTCGCCCGGCAATCCGTAGATGAGATCCATGCTGACATTGCGGAAACCCGCTGCGCGCGCGAGCTCCATCGCCTCTCTTGCCTGCGCCCCCGTGTGGATGCGGCCGATGCGTTTCAGGAGTGCATCGTCAAAGGTCTGCACGCCGAATGAGAGGCGGTTGACGCCGCCCGCGCGCAGGAGAGCGAGCTTTGCTTCATCGATGGTCCCCGGATTGCACTCCACCGTGAATTCCGGCCTCTCCTCCTCGTCAATGCCTTCCCATGCAAATGTTTCAGAAATGGCCTGCAAGATCTGCTCGAGCAGAGCCGCATCGAGCACGCTCGGCGTGCCGCCGCCCATGTAGATGGTCTGCGGCCTGCCCCACTTCTCCCGATAAAGGACGCCCTGCTCCGCGAGCTCGCGGCACAGGGCGTCCGTGTAATCTGCCTCATAGCGCTCCCGCCCGGCAAAGGACGGGAAGTCGCAGTAAAAGCACTTCTGGCGACAGAACGGGATGTGGATGTAGAGGCCCCATCGCTGTTTCCTCATCGTGGTCTCCATCAGTCGATCTTCAAGATGGCCATGAAGGCTTCCTGTGGCACTTCGACGCTGCCGACAGCCTTCATGCGCTTCTTGCCTTCCTTCTGCTTCTCGAGCAGCTTGCGCTTGCGCGAGATATCGCCGCCATAGCACTTCGCGAGCACGTCCTTGCGGCGGGCGCGCACGTTCTCGCGCGCGATGACCTTCGAGCCGATGGCCGCCTGGATCGGGATCTCGAACATCTGCTGCGGGATGATTTCCTTGAGCTTGGCCGCGAGCTGGCGGCCGCGCGAAGCGGCACGGTCCTTATGCACGATGGTCGAGAGCGCATCGACAGGATCGCCGTTCAAGAGGATGTCGACCTTGACGAGCTTCGACTCCTTGTAGTCCGCGAGCTCGTAGTCGAGCGAGGCGTAGCCACGCGTCGCCGATTTCAAACGGTCGAAGTAGTCGAAGATGATCTCGTTGAGCGGGATGTGGTACGTGATCATGACGCGGTTCGTGTCAAGGTAGTCCATGCCCTTGAACTCGCCGCGCTTGTCCTGCGAGATCTCCATGACGGCGCCGACGAAGTCGTTCGGCACAATGACCGTAGCCTTGACGTACGGCTCCTCGATGTGCTCGATCTCCGTCTGCGGCGGCAGTTCGGCCGGGTTGCTGACCTTGATCATCGTACCGTCCGTCTTGTAGACGTGATAGATGACGGACGGTGCCGTCGTGATGAGCTTGAGGTTGTACTCGCGCTCGAGGCGCTCCTGTATGACATCCATGTGCAAGAGGCCGAGGAAGCCGCAGCGGAAACCGAAGCCGAGTGCAACAGACGTCTCCGGCTCAAAGACGAGCGCCGCATCGTTGATCTGCATCTTCTCGAGCGCGTCCTTGAGGTTGTCGTAGTCCGAGCTCTCGACAGGGTAAAGGCCGCAGTAGACCATCGGGTTGACGCCGCGATAGCCCGGCAGCGGCTCAGCAGCAGGGTTCTCCGCATACGTGATTGTGTCGCCGACGCGCACGTCGCGCACATCCTTGAGGGAGCCCGCGACAAAGCCGACTTCGCCGACATCGAGGTAACCGAGGTCGACAGGCTGCGGCTTGAAGCAGCCGACATCGGTGACCTCGAAGACCTTGCCCGAGTTCATGAGCTTGAGCTTCATGCCCTTCTTGATGTGGCCCTGCACGACGCGGATGTGGGCGATGACGCCCTTGTAGGAGTCAAAGAACGAATCGAAGATCAGGGCCTGCAGCGGCGCGTTCTCATCGCCCTCCGGCGCGGGGATGTAGTCGACGATCGAGTCGAGGATCTCCTCGATGCCAATGCCCGTCTTAGCTGAAGCCAGCACAGCATTTGACGTGTCGAGTCCAATGACATCTTCAATCTCTTTTTTGACGCGTTCCGGATCGGCACTCGGCAGGTCGATCTTGTTGATGACCGGAATGATCTCGAGGTCATGCTCGAGCGCCATGTAGACGTTCGCAAGCGTCTGCGCCTCCACGCCCTGTGCGGCGTCGACGACGAGTAGCGCGCCCTCGCAGGCCGCCAGGCTGCGCGAAACCTCATACGTAAAGTCGACATGGCCCGGCGTGTCGATGAGGTTGAGCTCGTACTCCTCGCCGTCCTTGCCCTTGTAGTTCAGACGCACCGTCTGCGACTTGATGGTGATGCCGCGCTCACGCTCGATGTCCATATTGTCGAGGACCTGCGCCTCCATCTCGCGCTTCGACAGTGTGCCCGTATACTCGATCAGGCGGTCGGCGATCGTCGACTTGCCGTGGTCGATATGTGCGATGATCGAGAAATTGCGGATATTCTTGTTCTGCATGTTCTACCTCTCAATAATCAATAATGATCTAGAAATCAGCGCGCAAGCGCTTCATGACGTTCTCTCGCGGACGGCTGTGCGTACGTGGGGTCGGCCTGCTCGAATAGAGTTGGATAATTCCCGCTGTCGACGAGGGCCTCCTTGCTGCCCTTGACCTTGCCCGCCTCGAAGAACGCCTTACGGTCCTTCGGAAGATTGGGCGCGCCCTTTGGCTGCTGCAATGTCGGCGCGAGCTCCACCGTGCGCTCCTCGCCAGCGGCCGTGCGCAGACAAAGCGTCGCAGGGCCTCGGTGCTGCAGGAGTTTCAGCCGCAGCTCATTCGGCTTGTACCAGGCCAGCTCATCGCCATCGAGAGCCAGCAGTTCATCGCCCGGCGCAATCTCCTGGATGCCGTCGCGCACCTTGGTGACAAAGAAGCGGTTGCCCTCACCCTTCTTGTGCGTGCTGTCCAAGATGAAGCCAAAGTCGGCATAGCCCTGGAACGTCTCGTACGCATCGTTGAGGAAGCCGTCCCACTGATCGTCGAGGTCGCGCCAGACAGAGGTCAGGCTCACGATGTCATCGGCGGCCGTCATCATGCCGACGGTGCGGGCTGTATGCCAGTAACGGTCCTCCAGGACCTGATCCTTCATCAGGGCCAGCATCGTGCCGCCCGCATACGGACGCGTCTCGAACGTGATGAGCGGCACACCGTCGCCGATTGCCCTGCCCATGAAGAAGACGATGTCATCGTGCGACTTGTGGTAATACGGACGGAACTCTCCCCAGAGCGCCTTGCCGAGCTTATCCTGCATGAGCACCTGATGATGCAGGACGATCCATTCCTGCACCTCAGCCGGCGCGACGGACGGCAGGAAGACACGCGGACGGGAGTCGCGACGCACCGAATCCACAGCCTTCGCATCGCGAACGACGCCCTCGCGCAGGTAAGAAGACGGGCCTGCCGCCAGGATGTTCTGGATCGCTTCTGCCGTCTTTTTCTTGCCCTTCTGTCTCCAGAGGACGCTGCCATCTGCACCGACGAGCTGGAATTCATACGAAGCAGCATGCGCTGCCTGTTGCAGCGCCTCTTCCGCGACGCGGTACGAACCGCAGAACACATCGACCGCATGCATGTCCGCCTCTGCGCTCACCGGCTCAAGCGGCACCTGCCGGCCATCGGCCAGCAACTGCGCGTGGATGGCCCCTTGCTTTGCGATGTTCCGCTTCTGCGCCCAGAAGCGGAACAGGTACGTTGGCGCCTCGCCACCCTGCTGAAACACCTTGGTCAGCGGGACGTCAGGCCCCGTCGCAAAGCTCAGCGCCCCATCGGGTGACCGGTGCGCCACGACATTCCCCTCAAACGGGAAATAGCCCGATGCATCCGCTGCGGGCTGCCAGAGCGCGCAGGCAAGCAGAGCCAGCCCCAGGACATAGCGACAACGCATTCAAACCGCTCCTTTCCACGAGATCCATCGCGAAAAATTTCTTTCATTATATCATTGCCCTCACTCTGCTTGCAAGAAATGGAAAGAAATAGTTGCTTTTTCATTTGACCCATGATATTATACTTAGGTAACGACATTAATTAAGGGGGTGAACTACTTGCCGAATATCAAAGCATCTATCCTGAGTGTGAAATCCGACGCTAAGCGCCATGCAAAGAACGCTGCCGAGAAGTCCCGTGTACGCACTGCTTCCCGCCGTGTCCTCGATGCTGTTGAGGCTGGAAACGCTGATGAAGCGAAATCCCTCCTTACGGTTGCATGCAAGACGATCGACCAGGCCGCTGCAAACAAGGTTTATCACAAGAACGCTGCTGCCCGCAAAAAGTCCCGTCTGGCTCGCAAGGTCAACGCACTGGCTAAATAATCTTTGCAGATAAGATAGAAAAGACCCGCTCCGAGGAGCGGGTCTTTTTCGTGTCTCAAGATATGTCTCAGATCATCGCGATGGCCGAGCGCACGACTTCTGGCAGCGGCAGCACAAAGCGGAACACCGTGTAGAAGTGGATGGCACTGCCGCCCATGACGAAGAGATGCCAGATGACATGGCTGTACGGCAGGCGGCGCGCCAGGTAGAAGATCGCACCGACCGAGTAGCAGAGGCCGCCCGCGACGAGCCACCAGATGGCCTCCAACGGCAGCGTCTCCAAGAGCGGCTTGACCATGAAGACGGCAAACCAGCCCATGGCGAGGTAGCAGATCGTGCGCACGATGCGGAAGCGCTTCGCGGCAAAGCACTGGAAGACGATGCCGACGAGCGCCATGCCCCAGACGAGGCCGAAGATGGTCCAGCCGAAGCTGCCGCGCAGCGGGATCAGCGCAAACGGCGTGTAGTTGCCCGCAATCAGCACGAAGATGGCCGCATGGTCGATAACCTTGAAGACCGACTTGACCTTGCGGTTCGTGAAACTGTGGTAGAGCGTCGAAGCGAGATACAAGAGGATCAAGGAGATGCCGTAGACGAGGCAGCTCGTCGTGTGCCAGACGCCATCGCCGGCATAGTAGACCAGCATGCCGATGAGTGCCGCTACCGCGAGTGCCGCGCCTACGCCATGCGTGACCGCATTGAGTATCTCTTCTAGTGTGACAGGTGCCTTGAGTGCAGCTGTTTGTTTCATTGTATAAGCCTCCCCTCTCATGCGAGGATAATATGATTCGACTCTCCCATTATCCGTCATTTCCTGTCTGTTGTAAACCTGCAGGAGAGGCTCTGCGGAAGCGCATGGCGGCGCATCAAGCCGCTACTGGCCAGTGGATTGCGCGCGCTCCTTCTGGGACGATGACTGCTGCATTGTAGGCCAGGCTCAGGCGCGTCGCCTCCTCGACCTCCTCGGCGGAAGAAGCCGGATTGCGGCGGATCTCATAGACCGCATGCGATGCCTGCTTGACCGCAAACGACTGCGGCGTGTGGAACTGGAGCTCGACGCGCACGCCGGAGGGGCTCACGAGATGGACATTGACGCCCTGATAGAACTTGCCGCCCCAGGCATTGCGGAACTTCTCGACGCGATAACCCTTTTCGGTAAGGGAAGCCATGGCCTGCGGCACCATCGCGCTGTAATCCGCATCGGAGCAGGTCAGCGTGTAGCGCAGGACATCGCTGATGCCGGCAGCTGCAGCCGAAAGGCTCACCTGGTCTTCATCGGCATCGCTCACGATCTTGCGCGCCAGACTGTCCATGCTCTTGAGGCGGTAATCAAGGCCCTGCAGCTTGGCCGATGAACGCTCCAGCGTCCGCATGTCCGCTGTGACATCCGGCTCTGCCGCAGCAGCGCGGCGCAAGAGCGCCAGGGCGAGCAGGCGGCTTTTCTCCCGGCGCGTGAGCTTCTTGTCACCGCGCAGCTGACGAAGATCTGCCGCATCCGAGGCCGTCACTGCCGAGGCCAGGCTCTCTTCCGGATCGATTGGCGCCGCATACGTCGGCAGCGTATGGATGGGCGCCAGCACAGCCATGACCATCATGACTGCGGCCGTCAGGCTGCGCATCCACTTGCCTGCCCCCATGGTGCGGTATGAGAGATGCTCGGGCTTGAATTTGCGGAACGACCGCGTGAGATGGCGCGCCTTCTTTCCAGCCTGCGCCAAAGTTCCTGTATGTACTTCCGTCAGCTCTTGTCCTGCTTTCATTTGCATTCCCTCCAGACGACATGATAGACTCTTTCTTTTCTCTTACACAGCTATCCTATCACGGGAAACTTGAAAACAACTGATTGCCTCTGAAAACTATATGAAAATAGAAAAAACCGGCCAGAAATTGGCCGGTTTCTTATTGTTGCGCTTCGAGGCAGCGCCGCTGCACCATGCGCAGACGCACAGACAAGAAGATGGCGCCGAAGGCAATGCCGATGATCAGGCCGCACCAGTAGCCATACGGGCCGAGCGCGGTGAAGTTGGCGATGGCCCAGCCGGCGGGTAGGCCGATGACCCAGTACGAGATGATGGCGAGCAGGAAGGTCACATGAACATCCTTGTAGCCGCGCAGCGCACCCTGCAACGGCGAGTCGACGCTGTCCGTCAGCTGCAGGAAGACGGCGAAGACGAGGAATACGACTAGGAGTTCCTGCACATCGGGGCTCGAGGTGTAAAGCGCCGCAATCGTCTCGCGGAACTGCACGAGCACGATGGCCAGTGTTCCCTCGAACAGGAAGGTCAAGAGCCTGCCGAGACGGATGTAGTCGGCCGCCTCCAAAAAGCGCCGCGCGCCGACTTCGAAGCCGACGAGGATTGTCAGCGTCATGCTGGCCGACAGCGGGATCATGTAGACGAGCGTCGTGAAGTTCATCGCAGCCTGATGCGCCGCGACAACGGTCGTGCCGTAGACCGTCATGAAGAGGCCGACAGCACTGAAGATGCTCATCTCACAGAACATCGTGCTGCCAATCGGGATGCCGAGTGCGAGCGCGCGCTTCCACTCCGCAAGGTCAGGCCGCGGCAGGCTGCGGAAGACATGGTAGCTGCGGAACGGCTCAATGGTCAGGACCACGAGCACATTGAGCAGGAAGTTCAGCGAGAAAGCAATAGCCGAGCCGATGCCCGCACCGATGCCGCCGAAGGCGGGGATTCCCCAGGCACCGTAGATGAAGATATAGTTAGCCAGGACGTTTATGGGTACCGTCACAAGCGTGATGATCATCGTCAGGCGCGTGCAGCCATGTGCATCGATGAGGTTGCGCAGGACACCGGCGAGGAAGATTGGCACGATGCCGACGGCAATGGCAAGGAGATACCCCGCGGCGACCTGCCTGACCTTCGGCTCCAATGCGAGAACATCCAGGATGGCGGGCACAAAGAAAATGCCGAGCAACAGGAAAACACCCGCCAGGCCCAACGACCAGTAGAAGCCCTGGCGCACGACAAAGTCGATGCGCTCGCGCTTGCCCGCCCCGTGGAGCTGTGCGACAATGGGCGTCAGGACCGAGATGATGCCGAGGAATGAGCCGAAGAACGGCATGAAGAGATTCGAGCCGACTGCAACGCCCGCGAGGTCCTGCTCACTGACATGACCCGACATGACCGTGTCGAAGAAGCCCGTTGCCGTCAGGGCGATCTGCGTGACGAAGATCGGCAGCAGGACCGAGAAGAAGCGCTTTGCCTTCGTCCGATAGGACGGATAGGCCCGGTTTGTCAGACTGGCCCTCATTGCTCATCCTTGCGCAGGCAGCAGTTCTTGTATTTCTTGCCGCTGCCGCACGGGCACGGGTCATTGCGGCCGACCTTGGCCTTGTGCACCTGATTGAACGGGATGACACGCCCCTCGCCCGTCATGGCCATGAGTTCTTCCGGCGTGTGGCCCTTGAGCTGCCAGAGGCGCGTCGCATTGTTGAGTGCGGCCAGAGGCGCGAGGATGGCCTCTGCCTTGTCCTCGTCCTGCATGAGACGAAGGTCCTCCAGGTATTCGACAGCCTCCTGCATCGTGCCGCCGTTCTGGAGCAGGATGGTGATCTCACCGGTGATGTCGGCCGCTTTCATGACATCGCAGCCGTGTTCCTGCATGAAGAACTGGATAAGAGCCCGGCAGGCAGGCGTGTCCGGCGTGTAGGAATCCGCACCGGCAGCCCATGCCTCTGCGCGCGTGAGTGCGGCAAAATCGAGATCCGAGCGGCGCAGCTGCTCATCCTCGAGCGCGTCCTCATCGATCAGAGTGTAGTACTTGACGCCCTGCGGCAGTGCCACGACCGTGTTCTTCCAGCAGGAAGCGTTGAGCATGATGCCGACAAAGTCCATGAAGGAGAGCGCCTGTGCCCGCTCCGCCTCGAGGTACGAGACGACGCGCTCGAAGAGCTGCTCGTAATTGAGATAGCCGCAGGCGTAGAGGATGCCGGCCGCAAAGCGCGCCACCTCCGTGTTCAGCAGCACTCTGTCATGGAAGCCCTGCGTGTCCATCTGCCCAAAGACCGCAAGCACCTCTTCCGGCATATACCAGACGAGCGTCTCACCCGACTTGCCGCAGGAGAGGAAGCCGAGGCCGCGCAGGTAGTCGAGTCGGTCGTCTTCATCGCTGAGCGACTCGGACTGGCCGCCATTTGCAGCAAAGTCGCGGAAAAGATTGTACTCATCCTCCAGGAGCGACATCATCCAGCGCTCGGCAAAAGACGTGATGGCTGGGCAGAGGCGCGCCGTGAGCTCCGCCTTCTTCAGCGAGCTCGCCCCCGTCACATTGAGGTTGAAGCGAATGTCGTCGAGCTCCGCCTTCGTCATCGCCGTCAGCATGGCCGTCAGCGTCCTCTCTTCTGGGAGCTTGTGGCGGTACAGCTGCTTCCTGCGAGCCTCCGCGCCCTCCTGCATCATCTGCTCCAGGCTCTCCTCCGGCTCCACAGCCGTCTGTCTCATATCGTGTTCCAAAAAAGATCCTCCTCTGTTCTCTCGATTCTCTCTGTTTTTCTCTGTTCTTTCAAGCCAAAAGGACAGGGATGCCTTGAATCCCTGTCCAAAATCATTATCCGGCCGCTGCTTTGGCAGCTGCCAGTCATCAACCAAAGTAGTCGGCAATGCCGTCGGCGATGCCCTGCGCGGCCTTCTGGATGCCCTCTTCGCTGTTGAGCAGCTGCTCTTCCTGCGGATTCGAGATGAAGGCCACCTCGACGAGCGTCGCCGGCATGTCTGTGTGCTTGACGACGTAGAAGTTACTGCTCTGCGTGCCGCGGCTCTGCGTGCCGATCTGGTCGATGACACCCTGGCGCACCTTGTCCGCGAGGTCGCGCGAGCGCTGAGAGCCAAGCGAGTAGTAATAGCCCGTCGTGCCCTTGGCCGCGCTGCTCGAGAACGAATCCATGTGGATGGAGACGAAGATGTCGGACTTCGTGTTGTTCGCGACATCACAGCGCGCCTGCAGTTCCTCGATATCCGAGGCATTCGCGCCCTTCGGCGAGACTTCCGTATCTGTCGTGCGCGTCATGTAGACCGTCGCCCCCTCTGCCACGAGCAGGCGCCTCAGCTCATTGGCGATGCGCAGCGTCACGCTCTTCTCCATGACGCCCGTCGGGCCGATAGCGCCGGAGTCGTTGCCGCCATGGCCGGCATCGATCGTGATCTTGCGGCCCTTGAGCCCCGTCAGGGCGGCGATGTCGGCATCCGTGTCATCTGTGATGACTGGCTGCGCATTGCTTTGATTGCTGCTGCCTGTGTCCTTGCCCGCATCCGCCGTCTGGGTGCCCGTGCCAGCAGCATCCTTGGCCGGGCCGTCGATATCTTCGCCAGCCGAAGGCTTTGCGGCCGGCTTCGACTCAGGCTTTGTTGCCGGTTTTGCTGCCGGAGCACTTGTTGCGTTCGAGCTGCTCGGAGAGTCAGACGGCTTCACCGAAGGCTGCGTCACAGGAGATGTCGTTCCCTGCGTACTGGGCGTCGGCTTCTTCTGCACATCCGGCACAGCGATCACAGCCTTCGAGCTGTCACTCAGGTTGCCGAAATCGAGCACGACGCGGCCCGGCACCGTGCCGCCCCTCAGTGGAAATATCTTGTAGTTGCTGCTGCCGACCTTATTCTCGACGACGAGGCGCACCGTGTTCTTGTTGAACTGGCCGATGCGGATATCGTTGACAAAGCGGCTGCTCACCGAAATCTCCCGCTTGACCTTTGCAGAGAGCCAAGCTCCCTGTATGTCGACGATGACGCGGTCGGGGTTCTTCAGCGTCATCGTCGTGTAGCGGACCGGCTTGCTCGCATCGACGACGATGCGTATCTTATCCGAGCCGCTGTTGACGCGTACCGCCGTAATCTCAGCCATACCGCTCACGCGCTCGCTGAAATCAGACGCAGCCGCCGAAACGCCTGCCATCGGCAGCACCATGACAGCGATGACAGACAACAAGAACAGTATGCGCTTCATAAGATTCCTCCCCATTCCATGCACGTGCCGCGGTCCATGCGAACCGAGCGCCATGCAGACATTCTACGTTTTATTATCGCCGCTAATCCTGAAAAAATCAAGAAAATGTCTGCAGCCCCACGCAAAAAAAGGAGCGATTGCTCGCTCCCCATGGATTTTGCTGCTCAAAGCATATTCTGCAGGAATGCCTTCGTGCGCTCCTCCTTCGGATGCGCAAAGAACGATTCCGGCTCTCCCTGCTCGACGATCGTGCCGTCGGCCATGAAGATGACCTGGCTGGCTGCCTCGCGGGCAAACGCCATCTCGTGCGTGACGACGACCATCGTCATGCGCTCCTCTGCGAGCTCCCGCATCGTCTTCAAGACCTCACCCGTGAGCTCCGGATCGAGCGCCGAGGTCGGCTCGTCGAAGAGCATGATGTCGGGCTTCATGCAGAGGGCGCGCGCAATGGCCACGCGCTGCTGCTGGCCACCCGAGAGCTGTGACGGATAGTAATCCGCGCGGTCCGCGAGGCCGACCTTCTCCAGAAGTTCCTTGGCATACGGCAAAATCTCCGCCTTCTTCATGCCCTTGACCTGGATGGGCGCCTCGATGAGATTCTCGAGCACCGTCATGTGCGGGAAGAGGTTGAACTGCTGGAATACCATGCCCGTGTGCGAGAGGATCTCCCGCGTCTTGGCAGCATCGGCGTACTCTGCCGCGCCGTGCTCATCCGTATCGGCCAGGAACTCGCCCTCGATCTCGATGGAGCCCGAGTCAATCGTCTCGAGCTTGTTGATGCAGCGCAGGAGCGTGCTCTTGCCCGAGCCGGACGGCCCGATGATCGCGAGGACCTCGCCGCGGCGGACCTCCACATCGATGCCCTTGAGCACAGCGAGGTCGCCGAACGACTTGTGGATATCGTGCATGCGCAGCATGACCTGCGCTTCATTACTTGTCGTATTTGCCATAGTAGGCCTCCAATCTCTTGAACATCCAGGTCAGGACAAACGTCATCGCGAGATAGAAGATACCGGCGATGAGGAACGGCGTCATGTCAAATTCGCGCTGCACGATCGTGCGGGCAACGCGCAGCAGGTCGTTCATCGCGAGGATGTAGATGAGCGACGTATCCTTGACGAGGTTGATCGTCTCATTCGAGACAGGCGGCAGGACGATGCGGATGACCTGCGGCAGGATGATGCGGCGCATCGTCTGCGTGTAGTTCATACCGAGCGTCTTCGCGGCCTCGTACTGCCCCTTCGGCACCGACTGAATACCCGCGCGGAAGATTTCCGCGAAGTACGCCGCGTAATTCAGCGTGAAAGCCAAGAGGGCCGCCGCGATGTCCGGCAGGCGGATGCCGATCATCGGCAGCGCAAAGTAGACGAAGAGCAGTTGCAGCATCAGCGGCGTGCCGCGCATGAGCCAGATGTAGAACTCCATGAAGGCGCTGAGCAGCCGCAGCTTCGAGAGCCTCCCCAGTGCGGCCAGCATGCCGAGCGGCAATGCGATGACCAATGTGATGAAGAAGATCTCGAGCGTGATCTCGGAGCCCTCCAACATCTGTAATATCGTATTGAGCAGATTATCCATCGTTTAATTCTCCCTTGCGGATGTTCCTTTAGTCTGGCAAAGTATTAACATATTCTCCATTGTACAAAAAAAGGCTTGACGAATCAAGCCTTTTTAGAGAGAGAGCTGTATTATTTCGTGATGTCCTTGCCGAACCACTTCTCGGAAATCTTCGCGATCGTGCCGTCGGCCTTCATCTCGTTGAGGACCTTCTGGACATCGTCGCGCAGCGCCGTGTTGTCCTTGGCGAAGGCGATGCCGAACTCGCTGACCGGGCCGACTGCAACATCGACGGCATCGATGGTGTCCGGATGCTTGCTCATGTAGTAGCGGCCGACAATCTCATCGCCGACGACGGCATCCACACGGCCATTCTCGAGGTCCATGAAGGCCGTTACGAAATCCGAGTACTTCTTGACTTCCTTGACATCCTTCTTGAAGAATTCCGTCTTGTCCATGTACTCCTCAGCCGTCGAAGCGCTCTGCGTACCGACGACCTTGCCGGCCAGGCTCTTCTCATCTGTGATGTCCGTGCGGCCCTTCTTCACGAAGATGATCTGGCGGTTGTCCATGTACGGGTCGGAGAACAGCATGTTCTCTTTGCGCTTCTCGGTGATGTCGAGGCCATTCCAGAGGACGTTGACGCGGCCGCTCTTGAGCTCTGCTTCCTTGCTCGACCAGTCGATGGCCTTAAACTCGACCTCGCGGCCCAGGCGCTTCGACGCTTCCTTTGCAAGATCGACATCGAAGCCCGTGATCTCGTTGTTCTCGTCCTTGAAGCCCATCGGCGGGAAATTGTCGTCAAGGCCGACGATGATCTTGCCCTTGTCGCCGGAGCCCGAACCGCTGTCCGCTGCCTTCTGGCCGCCGCAGCCCGTCACAAAAGCAGCCGTCATGACTGCCGCCATTCCCAATGCCAGTAACTTCTTCCACTTCATATGTCATCTCTCCTCATTCAGTTCTTTATCTTGCTAAAGTGTTAACATGATGTTATTATACGGAATCCCCCTCTGCTTGTCAAGCATTTCCTGATTTTTATCGTCAATAACAGCGATTTTGAATACATGATACGTTATATTTATCTTAAAATACATGAAAACTATTGCTTATTTTCTCAACTTGACGTATGATAGGGGCAAGCAAAGGAGCTGACCGGACTCGTTCCGGTTTTGCTTTTATTCACATTTGTGAAAAAAATAACGTTGATAGTCAAATGAGCGCTCAGTTGACGATAGGTTGTCAACTTTCCCGCTCGACAACAGGAAAACCACGCGCTTCATTTGCATGATATGACTTTATGACGTCTGAGGAGGATCTATATGAAGAACATTCGCAAGATCTTGGTGCCGAACCGCGGCGAGATTGCCATCCGCATTTTCCGCGCCTGCCACGAGATGGGCATCCGCACGGTCGCGGTCTACTCGAAAGAAGATGTCCTGTCGCTGCATCGCAGCCGCGCCGATGAAGCGTATCTCGTCGGCAAGGGCAAGAAGCCAGTCGATGCCTACCTTGACATCGAGGACATCATCCGTATCTGCAAAGAGCACGATGTCGATGCCATCCATCCGGGCTACGGCTTCCTCTCCGAGAACGCACAGCTGGCCAAGCGCTGCGAGGATGAGGGCATCATCTTCATCGGCCCGAAAGTTGAGCACCTGCAGATGTTCGGCGACAAGGTCAACGCGCGCATCCAGGCAGAGCGCGCCGACATCCCGATGATCCCGGGCACGAACGGTGCCGTCAAGGATTTCGCTGAGGTCAAGGCCTTCGCTGAGCGCGTCGGCCTGCCGGTCATGATCAAGGCCATCAACGGCGGCGGCGGGCGCGGCATGCGCCGCGTCGACCGCATGGAAGACCTCAAAGAGGCGTACGATGAGGCGCGCTCGGAGGCCAAGCGTGCCTTCGGCGATGAGGATGTCTACGTCGAGAAGTGCATCCTAAACCCGAAGCACATCGAAGTGCAGATCATGGGCGATGAACACGGCAATGTCATCCACCTCAATGAGCGCGACTGCTCCATCCAGCGCCGCCACCAGAAAGTCATCGAGATGGCACCGGCATGGTCGCTGCCGAAGAAGCTGCGCCAGAATATCTGCGCTGCTGCGCTGAAAATCATGAAGAATGTCCACTACGTCAACGCCGGCACGGTCGAATTCCTCGCCGACCAGGATGAGGAGCACTTCTACTTCATCGAAGTCAACCCGCGCGTCCAGGTCGAGCACACGGTCACCGAGGCCATCACGGACATCGACATCGTCAAGACGCAGATCCTCGTCGCCGAGGGCCATGCGCTCTCCGACCCAGAGATCGGCATCAAGAGCCAAGAAGACATCCCCTGCAACGGCGTGGCCATCCAGTGCCGCATCACGACGGAGGACCCGCAGAACAACTTCATGCCGGACACCGGCAAGATCAACGACTACCGCAGCGGCGGCGGCCCTGGCATCCGCCTCGATGCTGGCACGGCCTACACGGGCGCCGTCATCACGCCGTACTACGACTCCCTGCTCGTCAAGGTCACGGCGCATGCCAATAACGCCCCGGAGACAATCTACCGCATGCTGCGCTGCCTCGATGAATTCCGCATCGGTGGCGTCAAGACGAACATCTACTTCCTCAAGAACATGCTGCTCGACAAGAACTTCCAGGCTGGCAGCTGCAACGTCAACTACATCGACCACCATCCGGACCTGCTCAACGCCCCGCAGATCATCGATGAGCCGGCATCCGGCCTGCTCGCCTACATCGGCGAGGTCACGGTCAACGGCTTCCACGGCAACGGCTCAAACCCGAAGCCGCGCTTCGAGACGCCGGTGAAGCTCAATGCCGCCGACGAAGCCTGCCCGTCCGGCACGCGCCAGCTCCTAGAGGAGCTCGGCCCCGAGAAGTTCTCCAAGTGGATCCAGGACCAGAAGCAGGTCCTGCTGATGGACACGACGTACCGCGATGCCCATCAGTCCCTGCTCGCCACGCGCATCCGCACGCGCGACATCATGCAGGCCATCCACTACACGGCCTGCAAGGTCCCGCAGATCTACGCCTTTGAGGACTGGGGCGGCGCGACGTTCGATGTCGCCTACCGTTTCCTCGACGAGGACCCGTGGGAGCGCCTGCGCAAGATGCGCGAGGCTGCGCCGAACATCCTGTTCCAGATGTTGACGCGCGGCGCCAACACCGTCGGCTACACGAACTATCCGCCTGAAGTCGTGCGCCAGTTCCTCGCCCTCGCGGCCAAGAACGGCGTCGATGTCTTCCGCATCTTCGACTGCCTGAACCAGCTCGACCACATGACGCTGTCGATTGACGAAGTCCGCAAGCAGGGCAAGCTCGCAGAGACGGCCTTCTGCTACACGGGCGATATCCTTGACGACGGCCGCCAGAAGTACACGCTGAAGTACTACACGAATCTCGCCAAGGAGATGGAAAAGGCCGGTGCCAACATCATCGCCATCAAGGATATGGCCGGCCTCCTGAAGCCAGAAGCGGCCTACACCCTGATCTCGGCCCTCAAGGATGCCGTCGACCTGCCGATTCACCTGCACAGCCACGAGGGTGGCGGCTGCACGCTCTACACCTACGCCAAGGCGGCAGAGGCCGGCGTCGACATCGTCGATGTCGCCACGAGCGCCCTCTCCAACGGCACGAGCCAGCCGTCCATGACGGCCTTCATCCAGGCGCTCTCCAACAACCCGCGCCAACCGCAGATGGACATCGAGGAACTCGAGACGATTGACCGCTACTGGCAGGTCGTCCGCGCCTACTACGCGGGTGTCGACGGCAAGATGACGAGCCCGAACACGACGGTCTTCCAGCACGAGATGCCTGGCGGCCAGTACACGAACCTGCGCCAGCAGGCGAAGGGCGTCGGCCTCGGCGACAGATGGCCGGAAGTCTGCCGCATGTACGCCAAGGTCAACGAGATGTTCGGCGATGTCATCAAGGTCACGCCGTCCTCGAAAGTCGTCGGCGACATGACGCTCTTCATGGTCCAGAACAACCTGACCGAGAAAGATATCTACGAGCGCGGCGAGACGATGGACTTCCCGAAATCCGTCGTCGACTTCTTCGACGGCAAGCTCGGCGTCCCCTACGGCGGCTTCCCCGAGAAGCTCCAGAAGATCATCCTCAGGGGCGAGCAGCCACACCTCGAGACGCCGCCCGCCCCGATCGACCAGGAGAAGGTCACGCAGAACATGAAGGCCCTGCGCATGCCGGAGACGGAAGAGGCGCGCTCGAGCTACTGCATCTACCCGAAGGTCTACAAGGACTACATCCAGCGCTACCATCAGTACGGCGACCTTTCCATCCTCGACACGCCGACGTACTTCTTCGGCATGAAGCCGGGCGAGGAGAGCTGGCTGCGCATCGGCGGCAAGATGGTCCTCATCCGCATGAACTACATCACGCCGCCGTCGGATGATGGCTTCCGCGAGATCCAGTTCGAGGTCAACGGCATGCCGCGCGAGATCCGCGTGCGCGATAAGGCCGCTTCGGAAGGCGCGGCGATCATCCGCCAGGCCGACCCGACTGTCCCGGGCGAAGTAGCCGCTACGCTCTCTGGCTCTGTCCTGCGCCTCATCGCAGCCAAGGGCGATGTCGTCAAGAAAGGCGACCCGCTGATGGTCACGGAGGCCATGAAGATGGAGACGACGATCACCGCGCCGATTGCCGGCATCGTCAAGGAGGTCTGTGTCGCAGCAGGCAGCCGCATCACTTCCGGCGACCTCCTCGCTGTCATCGAATAAGGCAAATCGCTCTTTCATACAGGCATATCAAAAGCCCCGCACAGAAACGTGCGGGGCTTTTCGCGTACCCATTTATTCTTATATTCGTAGCAAAGATGCATCACTCGTAGCGCAGTGCCTCGATCGGGTCGAGCCGCGCGGCTTTGCGCGCGGGGTAGATACCGAAGAAGAGACCGATGCCGACGGCAAACGAGAATGACAGCAGGATCGGTGCCAGCGTGATCGTCGTCTGGACTGCCCCCGTGCTCGCGATGGCGTACGAGGCAGCGCAGCCCACGACGATGCCGATGAGGCCGCCGACGATGCCGAGCACCATCGACTCGATCATGAACTGCATCATGATGTTCTGGAACGTCGCGCCGAGCGCCTTGCGGATGCCGATCTCGCGCGTGCGCTCTGTCACCGACACCATCATGATGTTCATGATACCGATGCCGCCGACGAGCAGCGAGATGCTGGCGATGGCGCCCAAGAGGACCGTCATCATGCCCGTCGACTGATTGACCGACTCGATGATGCTGGCCGTGCTCTGCACATGGAAGTCGTCTTCCTTGTCGCCCGTCAGGCGATGGCGCTGGCGCAGGAGTGTCGTGATCTCTTCCTGCACCTGGTCGATCTTCTGCGTGTCCGCCGCCTGCAGGCTGATGGACTGCACGTAGGTGATGCCCATCATGCGCTCCTGGGCCGTCGTCAGCGGGATGTAGATGACATCGTCCTGGTCCTGGCCGAAGCCGGAGCTGCCCTTGGATGCCAGGATACCGATGACCTTGAACGGCTGGTTCTTGATGCGGATGTTCTTGCCGACCGGGTTCTCCGTGCCGAACAGGTTCTCCGCGACTGTCGCGCCGATGACAGCCACGCGCGTGCGCTTCGTCATGTCGTCCTTGCTGATGAACGAGCCGTTGCTGACGGTCAGCGAGCGGATCTGCATGAGTTCCGGCGTCACGCCCGTGACGGACGTATTCCAGTTCTGGTTGCCGTTGACGACCTGGTACGAGGAGCTGACTGTCGGCGACACGTAGCGGACATCCTTGATCTTCGACGCAATGGCCTTGGCGTCATCGTACTTGAGCGTCTGCATCGAGCCGGCCGCACCGCGCGGGCCGCCGCGGTTCGAGGAGCCCGGCATGATCGTGATGGTGTTGGCACCGAGGCTCTCGAAGTTCGCGGTGATGCCCGTGCGCACGCCCATGCCGACGGAGACGAGCGCGATGACGGCAGCGACGCCGATGATGACGCCGAGCATCGTCAGGAGCGAGCGCATCTTGTTCGCAAGGAGCGCATGGATGGCCATGACAAAGCATTCCTTAAACAACATCCATGACCACTCCCTTCCCTTCATCGCGCGTGATCTGGCCGTCGCGCACGAGCAGCTGGCGGCTCGCGCAGGCGGCAATCTCCGGCTCGTGCGTGACGAGGATGATCGTGCGCCCCTTCTCGTGCATCGACTCGAAGATCTCCATAATCTCCTTCGTCGACTTCGTGTCGAGGTTGCCCGTCGGCTCGTCGGCCATGATGATGTGCGGGTCGTTGACGAGCGCCCGCGCGATGGCGACGCGCTGGCGCTGGCCGCCCGAGAGTTCATTTGGCAGGTGGTCGGCGCGGTCCTTGAGGCCGACGGCCTCGAGGAAGTGCATGGCGCGCTCCGTGCGCTCCCTGTGGCCGACGCCTGCGTAGATGAGCGGCAGGGCGACGTTCTCGAGCGCCGAGATGCGCGAGAGCAGGTTGAAGTTCTGGAAGACGAACCCGATCTTCTTGTTGCGCGTCCTCGCGAGGGCATCGTCGTCGAGGCCGGCGACCTCCTCCCCGTCAAGCTTGTAGGAGCCCTCCGTCGGGCGGTCGAGGCAGCCGAGGATGTTCATGAGCGTCGACTTGCCCGAGCCGGACGGCCCCATCAGAGCGGCGAACTCGCCCTGGTAGATATTCGTCGTGATGCCGTTGAGCGCGGCGAGCTCCTCGCCGCCGATGTGATAGATTTTCTTGATGCCGTTGAGCTGTATTGTCGCATACCGCTCTTCTGTCTTTTTCTCTCCTGTCATCGAACCACCTCAGAACATGGGGCCGCCGCGCCTGCTGCCGGAAGAAGAGCTCGAGCTCTTCTTCTTCGCAGTGTACGTGCTGACGATGTCCTCGCCCTCCTCGAGCCCCGAGAGGATCTCGACGTACTCATCGCTGTAGATGCCCGTCGTCACATAGCGGTTCTCCTGTGAGCCGTCCGCGTTGCGCACGACGACGTACGAGCCGTTGGCATCCGTCTTGAGGACTGAGATCGGCACGGCCAGCGCATCCGGCGTGTCGGCCGTGTTGATCTCCACGCGGGCCGTCATGGCCGGCAGCAGCAGATCTTCGGGGTCGTCGACATCGAGCGTGACGTAGTAGTAGATGACGCTTGCCGAAGAAGAAGAGGACGAGCTCGAACTCGAGCTGCTCGTATCCCAGGAATTGCTCGTGTCCGTCTGCGAGATCTTCGTGACGCGAGCTGTGAACGTCTTGTCGGTGTACGTGTCGACGGTGAACGTCGCCTGCTGTCCGACTTTGACATTGCCGATATCCGTCTCATCGACCTTCGCCTTGATCTGCTTGCGCGAAAGGTCGGCGATACGCATGATGACCGTCGGGTTGTCCGACGTCGCGACAGCCATCGTGCCGACTGTCTTGGGCTCGCCGACGACGGTGCCGTCAATCGGCGCGATGATGCTCGTCTCCGATGCGTCCGACTCCGCCTGTGCGAGGGCCGAGACAGCCGTGTCGTAATTCATCTGCGCGTCCTCGAGCTGCTTCTGCGTGTCGGCGCCAATGCTGTAGAGATAGCTGATGCGGTCGTACTCAGCCTGCGTATTCGTGACTTTATACTGGGCCTGGTCGCGCTTGGCCTCATAATCCTTGGCGTCGAGCGTCGCGACGGTCTGGCCGGCCGTGACCTTGTCGTTCTCCTTGACGAGCACGCTCTTGAGGCGCGCCGTGATCTTGGAGCTGACCTCGACCGAGTCGACTGGCTGGATCGTGCCCGTCGCCGAGACGGTCGACTTCATGTCCATGCGGACGGCCTTCGTCGTCTCGACCGCTGCCGTCTGCTTCGCCGCCTGCTGTCCCTCGTAGTAGTGGTAGCCGCCGAAGGCGCAGCCCGCGAGGACGAGCGCTGCGATGGCGAGCTTGACTTTCCCGTTTATCTTCACTTCGTAATCTCTCCTTCTGCCAGGTCATGGATGACCTCGGCGGACGCATCGCTGGCCGCGGCTGCAGCTGCTTTCTTCTTGTCTGCCTTCTTGGCAAGTCCCTTCGTCTCTTTATCTACCCTGGCCTTGGCGTTCTCCGGCACGACGGGCTCCTGCAGCACGGCACGCTCCGCCTGCTCAGCCGGCACCGCCGTCGCCGTCATCTTGGCCGCAGCCTCTTTCTCCCCATCCGTCAGGCCGATGCCCATGGCATTCTCGACCGTCGCCTTGTAGCGCGCGTAATCGTACTCCGCGCTGATGTAGTTGAGGCGTGCCGTCGAGAGGGCTTCCTGCGCGTCGATGATGTCGAGCATCAGGCCCTCGCCGGCGCGGTACTTCTCGCGCGCGATGAAGTAGTCCTCCTCGGCCTGCTTGACGGCATCGCCCGTGGAGTTCAGCCGCTTCTCCGCCTCGCGCATGTTGTAGTAGGCCTGGCGCAGCGAGAGGTCGATGTCCTCCTGGTCCTTCGTCAAAGTGAGCTTCGCCTTGTCGCGGCTCGCTTCCGCCTGCTGGACCTTGGCGCGCGTCAGCCCGTTGTCCCAGAAGTTCCACGAGAGCGTCGCGCCCGCCGTGATGTCCGAGTCAGAGCTCGTCGACGGCTTGAACGTATGCGACCAGCTCGGGCCGGCGCTCAGCGTCACGCTCGGGCCGAAGTCCGCCTTGGCCGCCTTGATGTCGTTCTCCGCCTGCTGGTACTTGTAGAGATCAATGAGGAGGTCCTTGCGATTCCGGTAGGCGTAGTCGATGCAGGCGTCCATGTCGATGTTGAACTGGTCGTAGGAGAAGTCCGACGTCAGGTTCAACGGCTCGCTGCGGTCGACGTTGAGGTAATTGCGCAGCGTGGCGAGGTTGACCTCGTAGCTGTTCTGCGCCTTGATGAGGTCCTGTGCCGCATTGCTGAGCTCGACGGACGAGCGGATGACATCAATGCGCGCCTTGGAGCCTGCCGCGTAGAGCTGGCTGACATTCGTGTAGTGGTCCTGGTACTTGTCGACCGTCTCCTGGCGCACATCGACCGTGCGGCGCGCCTCGAGCGCATCGTAATACGCCTTGATGACGTCGAGCTTGAGATTCTCGCGGCTGCGCTCCGTCGAGAGCTCCGCTGCCTTGAGGCCGAGCTCGCTACTGTCGATTGCAGCCTCTGCCTTGCCGCTCGTGTAGATCGGGTACGATGCCGTGACGCCGATGCCATTCTCCGATTTCGTGTGGGACGAGCGGTGCAGCGTCGTATCGAGCGATTCATTTCCTGTGATCTTCAAGCCATTGTCGATCTTGGCCTGCTTGAGCGCCGCCTTTGCCACATCCTCATCCTTCTGCGTGATGCGCAGCCCCGTGTTCTGTGCCAGGGCCAGGTCGATGGCATCCTGCAGCGAGAGATCCGCGCAGGATGCCGTCGGCAGCCCGATGAGCATGGCAAAGGCGAGCAATGCGGCTCCCCTGCCGCACGATGTTCTCTTCATGTCTGTCCTCCCGTACTTCCCGATCTTATCTTTTATATCGATATCAAACAAATATAACAAATATATGGTAGAATAAAATTGCTATCATTATCCTATATATCGATTAAATGTCAATTAAGAAAGGAACTTGCCATCATGAACCCGTATCTTGACCAGGCACGCGAACTCCTCAGCCGCTTCTACGGCTACCGCGATTTCCGGCCTGCTCAGGTCCCCGTGATCGAGAGCCTGCTCGCCGGGCACGATGCGCTCGCCATCATGCCGACAGGCGCAGGCAAATCCATCTGCTTCCAGATCCCCGCGCTGATCTTCCCGGGACTCACGCTCGTCATCTCGCCACTGATCTCCCTGATGAAGGACCAGGTCGACGCGCTCGCCGAGCAGGGCATCCCCGCGACCTACATCAACAGCTCGCTCTCCCTCGCCGAATCCGACGCGCGTCTCTCTGCCATCGCCCAGGGACGCTACAAGCTCGTCTACGTCGCACCGGAGCGCCTCAGCACGAGCTACTTCCAGTACATCATCGACAAGCAGACCATCTCGATGGTCGCCGTCGACGAGGCCCACTGCCTCTCGCAGTGGGGTCACGACTTCCGGCCGAGCTACCAGGAGATCGCGCCGTTCATCGAGGCGCTGCCGTGCCGCCCGCTCGTCGCGGCCTTCACGGCGACGGCGACGCCAGAGGTGCGCGCGGACATCGTGCGCCTGCTCGGCCTGCAAGAACCGCGCGTCCACGTCACGGGCTTCGACCGGCCCAACCTCTACTTCGAGGTGCGCCGCGGCGAGAACAAGAAGGCCTTCATCGAGCGCTACCTAAAGGGTCACCCAGGTGACGCCGGCATCATCTACGCCGCGACGCGCAAGGATGTCGATGCGCTCTACAGCCTGCTCTTACGCAAGCACTTCGCCGTGGGCCGCTACCACGCGGGACTCAGTGACGAGGAGCGCGCGCGGGTGCAGGACGACTTCCTCTACGACAACTTGCAGGTCATCGTCGCGACGAACGCCTTCGGCATGGGCATCGACAAGAGCAATGTGCGCTTCGTCATCCACTACAGCATGCCCAAGAACATCGAGGCCTACTACCAGGAAGCGGGGCGCGCCGGGCGCGACGGCGAGCCAGGCGAGTGCATCCTGCTGTTCTCGCCGCAGGACACGCAGACGCAGAAGTACCTCATCGACATCTCGACCGAAGACGAGGCGCGCAAGCGCCACAACCTCGGGCGCCTGCAGAAGATGGTCGACTACTGCCACACGCCTGAGTGCCTGCGCCACTTCATCATCCAGTACTTCGGCGAGGAAGGCGCGCCATCATCGTGCGGCAATTGCAGCAACTGCAAGGCGGACCTGCAGGAGATCGACGTGACGGTCGACGCCCAGAAGGTCTTCTCCTGCGTCTACCGCATGCGCGAGCGCTTCGGCCTGACACTCGTCGCCCAGGTCCTCAAAGGCTCGACCGACAAGCGCATCCTCTCGCTCCACCTCGACTCACTCTCCACCTACGGCCTCATGAAAGAGCGCAGTCTCGCTGACATCAAGCTGCTCATCCAGCGCTTCGTCGCGACGGACTACCTCGCCCTGACCGAGAGCAAGTACCCCGTCCTGACGCTGCAGCCTGCCGCCTACCCCGTCCTGCGCGGCCAGGCCAAGGTGATGCAGGCCGTGCCGAAGGAGGTCACGCGGCAGGCCGCGGCACCGGAACTCTTCGACCACCTGCGTGCGCTGCGCAAGGAGATTGCGCTGCGCGACCGCATCCCGCCCTACGTCGTCTTCTCCGACGCGACGCTCAAGGACATGTGCGCCGTCCTGCCGAAGACGCGCGAGGAGATGCTCACCGTCAAGGGCGTCGGTGAGCACAAGATGAAGAAGTACGGCGAATCATTCCTTCGCTGCATCGAAGAGCATCGTTCGAAAGATTGACCGGAAAGCGACAAGCGAAATAAAAAAAGCGCAATGCCGCGATTGGCATTGCGCTTTTTTGATGCGATATATGAGGTGCGATGACATCACTGGAGTTTTTCCTTCAGGACTTCCTTGGCCTTCTCGAGCTGTACGTCCGTCGTCGCGCCCTCGGGCAGCTCCACTTCGACATCCGGCTCGATACCTGTGCCGTCGATGCAGCGGCCGCTCGGCGTGTAGTACTTCGCGATGGTCAGCTTGAGGCCGTCGTCATGAAGCATCGGCACGACGACCTGCACCGAGCCCTTGCCGTACGACTTCGTGCCGACGAGCGTCGCCGCGCCCGTGTCCTGCAGGGCGCCCGCGAGGATTTCTGAAGCGCTCGCGCTGTTGCCGTCAATCAAGACGACGATCGGGTACTTGCTCTCCTCGAGCTTCGACTCATGGACTTCCTTCGAGCCGTCGCGCTCGACAACCGAGACGATGGGTCCCTTCGGCACGACGAGGTTCGCGACCTCGACGCAGCTCGTGACGAGGCCGCCCGGGTTCTCGCGCAGATCGATGATGAGTCCCTTCATGCCCTGTTCAGCAAGCGATTCGTAGGCGGCCTTGAACTCCTTGCCCGTGTTCTCCGAGAACGAAGCGATGCGGATGTAGCCCATGCCGTCCTCGAGCATCGTGCCCTTGGCTGTATCGATCTTGATGGTCGCGCGCTCTATCGTGTAGTCCTTCGTCTCGTCGCCGCGCTTTATCGTCAGGACGACATCCGTGCCGACTTCGCCGCGGATATGCATCGCAACTTCCTCCGGCTGCATCTCCGAGACAGGCGTGCCGTCGACGGCCATGATCTCATCGCCGGCCTCGAGGCCGGCGTTCTGCCCCGGCGTATTGTCGAGGACGGAGATGATCGTGACCTTGCTGTCCTTGAAGCCCATCGTCACGCCGATGCCGCCGAACTCGCCCTCCGTGTGCTCCTTGAGCTGCTCAAACTTGTCGGCATTCATGTAGATTGAGTGCGGGTCTCCGAGGGACTGCACCATGCCGGAGATGGCGCCGTCCATGAGCTTCGTCTCGTCGACATCCGACACGTAGCGCGTCTCGATGAAGCGTTTGACGCCGAGGAAACGGACGATGTCCGCGACCTCACTGCTGTGGATGCCGAAGGCGAAGCAGAGGCCGGCAATCGTCAGGAAGGACGAGAGGACGGCCGTCACGATGACGCCGATGATGATTTTTTTCTTGCTCATGTTTACATCCTCTTAGAGATAGGAATACGGACTGACGGGCTCGCCGTTCTGCCGCACTTCGAAATGGCAGTGCGGCCCCGTGGAGTTGCCCGTCGAACCGCAGTAGGAAATGACCTGGCCCTGGCTCACGCTCTGCCCAGCACTGACCGCTAGGGACTGGTTGTGCCCGTAGAGCGTCGTGATGCCGCCGCCGTGATTGATGATGACAGTGTTGCCATAGCCGGAAACCCAGCCCGCGTACTCAACCGTGCCACTCTGCGCCGCATGGATGGGCACGCCGTAATCGGCTCCGATGTCGACGCCGCTGTGGAACTTCTGCGTGCCCGTGATCGGGTGGACGCGCCAGCCGAATTCACTCGTCACGCTGCCGGACACCGGCCAGATCATCGCGCCGCTGCCCGAGGGTGCCACACTGCCCATGCCGCGCTCCCGTATCATCTCACCGACCTGCCGCGAGGCGCGCATGAGCTCCTCGTACTGCTGGTTGATGAGATCCTTATCGGTGCGCAGCCGCTCGATGAGCGCCTCGCGCCGCTTGACTTTCTCCTCCATGTCGGCGCGCGCGCGATGCGCCCGCTCCTCCTGCTCGGCCTGCGTCATCCGCTCCTTTGAGAGTTCGGCCTGCCGGAGCTCGATGCTGTCTTTCACCTCCTGCACGCCGTGCACGAGCGCGTAGTCCTGGCGGATGATGCGCTTCAGGAGGTCCATGCGCGTGAGGAAGTCCTGAAAGTCATGCGCCCCGAACAGCACGTCGAGATACGAGACCTGCCCGTTGATGTAGATGTCGCGCACGCGCCGGCCTAGCTGCGCCTGCTTCGCCTCGTAGTCCTGCTGCAGTGAGGCGAGCTCCGCCTCATTCTGCTTGAGGCGCGCGTCCGTCTCGTCGAGCTCCGCTTTGCGCGCCTCGTGCTCCTTGATGGCGGCATCGGCTGCCTCGTCGAGCACGCGCTTCTCGTCCGAGATGCTGTCGATCTTGCTCTGCAGCTCGTTGCTCTGCTTCAGCTTAGCCGCCGCCTGGCTCTCATAGCCGCCCTTGTCATCGGAAAGGGCCGCCGCCAGGCTGACCGGCTCGAGCAGCAGAGAGAATGCGAGCATCAGGGATGCGGCTCTGCTGTATCGTTCCTTCATGCCATACACTCCTTCCTCATACCCGCAGGAAGCGTTTGAGCGAGATGACGGAGCCGATTGCGCCGATGACGATGCCCGCCAAGAGAATGGCCAGCGTCACATAGTTCATGAACGGGTACTGCGGCATCAGCGGGAAGAAGGCCAGTGTGCTGTAGATCTTGGCCGCCATCGCTGCGTAGAAGCTGCGCAGGGCGACGGCCGCGATACAGCCGCCGATGCAGCCGAGAACGACGCCCTCCAAGAGGAACGGCCAGCGGATGAACCAGTCCGTCGCGCCGACGTACTTCATGATGGCGATCTCTTTGCGCCGTGCAAAGACGGTCAGGCGGATCGTATTCGAGATGATGAAGAGCGTCGCGCCGCCCAGGAGTCCCATGAGGACGAAGCCGAAGATACGCATGAGCCGCGTGATGTCGAAGAGGTGCTCGACGACATCCTGGCCGTACTTCGCTTCCTCCACGCCCTGCAGCGAGTCGATGGCCTCCGCCGCCGACTCGACGACAGATGGCGTCGTGACCGTCACCTCAAAGGCGTCGGGCAGCGGGTTATCCTCTGAGAGCGCGTCGAGCAGGTACTTCTGGTCGCCGAGACGCTCCGCCAGGCGCGCCTTGGCCTCTTCGCGGTCGACATAAGTCACTGTGTCGATGCCCTGCAGCGACTCGATGTCGTAGCCGATTTGGCGCTTCTCGCGGTCCGTCAGATGGTCCTCGAGGTAGACGCTGATCTGCACCTGCGACTCGAGCATGCCGGCCAGGCGATTCATGTTGAGCACGAGGATCAGGAAGACACCGAGGACGAAGAGCGAGACGGCGACCGTGCCGATGGAGGCAAACGTCATCCAGTTGTTGCGCCGCAGCGAGTGGAATACCTCCTGGATGAAGTACTCTCCCGTCTTAAGCCTCATAGCCGTAGCCTCCTTTCGCCTCATCGCGCACGATGTGGCCGTCCTCGATGGCGATGACGCGGCGCTGCATCGTGTCGACGATGGTCTTGTCGTGCGTGGCCATCACGATGGTCGTCCCGGCGAGATTGATGCGGTTGAAGATGTCCATGATGTCCCAGCTCGTCTCCGGGTCGAGATTTCCCGTCGGCTCGTCGGCGATGACAATGGCCGGATCGTTGACGATGGCGCGGGCGATCGCGACGCGCTGCTGCTCGCCGCCTGAGAGCTGCGAGGGGAAGCAGCGGAACTTGTCGCGCAGGCCGACGACATCGAGCACGGCATTGACATTGCGCTGCATGAGGCGACGCGGCGCCTCGATGACCTGCATCGCGAAGGCGACGTTCTCGAAGACTGTCTTGTCGGGCAGCAGCCGGTAGTCCTGGAAGATGACGCCGAGACCGCGGCGCAGGTACGGCACCTCACTGCGCTTCATGTGGACGACGTCGCGCCCATTGACGAAGAGGCTGCCACTCGTCGGCAGCTCCTCGCGAAACAGCATCTTGATGAACGTCGACTTGCCGGCGCCGCTGGCACCGACGATGAATACGAAATCCCCCGCCTCGATATCGACGTTCACATGGTCGAGAGCCACCGCTCCATTTTCGTAGATTTTCGAGACGTCGCGCATGTGGATCATGAGCTTCTCCTTCTTGTCGTGTATATCGTGGTGTGAAAAAGAGGACTCAGCGAGGAGTCCCCTTCTCTCAACGTTCTATGAGCTGCAGAGCGAGCTCTGCATTGCGTGCCGCCAGATCGCGGAGTTTGCCCAGAAGCTCTGCATTGCGCTTGCGGAACACCGCCTTGTCGTTCCACTTGCGGCGGATCTCGGCCATGAGCTCGTCAGCCGTGACGGTGTCGAGGCTGCCGACCGGCTTCTCCCCAATCGAGGAGAGAAAGCGGTCAATCTTCGGGTCATACGAGACGCCGATCATCGGCACGCCCATGACGCCGGCGAATATCAATGCGTGCAGGCGGATGGCCAGCATGAGGTCCATGTTGCCGACGAGCGAGAGGAACTCGCTCGTCGTGTACTCGTCCTTGAGCACTGTGCAGGGCTCATGTGTGCGCTCCGCGATGGATTCCGCCGCATGGACATCCTCGGGGAACTGCATGGGCAGGAAGACGACGCGGGCCGAGAGCTCGCGCACGATGCGGTCCGCGACCTCCGCCATGACATCCTTGAAGCGCGTCTCGTGCTGCCAGTTGCGCACGGAGATGCCGACGACAGGCTCCGCGCCATCGGCGTGGTAGCGCCGGAAGATGGCGCGTCCTGCCTCCTTGTCGACCGGATGGATGGCAAGGACCGGGTCCGCCGTGCACTCGATCTTCGGCTTCGTGATGCCGAGCCGCGCGAGCTCTGCAAGAGAGCCCTGGTCGCGCACCGTGATGAGATCGACGCGGTTGCCGATCACGCGCATCGCAAACTCCGCAAGGCCGCCGATGATCGGGCCGATGCCCTGTGCGTAGAGCATGACCTTCTTGCGCATGATGACGGCCAGGAAGATGATGGCGAGATAGTAGTAGAGGCTCCGGCGGCTCGTGACATTCTGCAGCAGGCTGCCGCCGCCGCTGATGAGCAGGTCGGCGCGCCAGAGCGCTTTGATGATAGAAGGAAGGCTGAGCCATGAGACGGATTCGACGCCATGGCGCGCACTCGTATCAGCAGGGCTTGCCGAGATCACCGTGATATGAAGTTTTGGGTCGAGATCACCGAGGACCTCCAGCATCGCGGCCAGCATCGCTTCATCGCCAGCATTCTTGGAGCCGTAGTAGCCCGATACGACAATCCTTCTCTCCATCAGTCTGCCTTACTCTCCTTTTTACCGGCCCTGGCCATGATAGCCTGCCAGAGCTCCACCAAAATCATCGCGACAGCGCCGATGCCGGCGCCGAGGACAATGCCCCCGATGCCGCGCATGAACGACATGTAGACCGGCGTGCGCATGTGCGCGAACGTCTCGACCATCGAGCCCTGCCCGATGGTCGCCACGAGTACGAGTGCGAAGAACACCATCGTCGGCCATTTGCGCAGCGCCGCCATCGCGGCGAGCATGAAGGCCGGATGGCCGATCATGAGCTCCTTCGTGCGCGGGCGCGCGTAGAAGGCCTGCTCGAGGAAAGCGCGGAAGCGCAGCTCCGTCTGCGAGACAGGCATGCCCGACGTATGGCCGCTGCGCGCGACGAAGACGACGCCGGCCACGAGCACGACGAGCATGACGAGCAGCGTCTTGACCTTGACCGGCATGTCGAGGATGCGTCTGAGCTGCTCGACGACCCCCTCCGTGTCATCCATGCGCCCATCGAAGATGTCGAAGCGCTGCAGGAAGGCAATGCCGACGAGGATGAGCGGCAGGACAAACGTCAGCTTGATGCCGCGGAAGATGTTGAATTCCAGGAAGTACTGGGTATCGGCGAGCGATGCCGAGAGGTACGCCGCGCCGATGTACGAGAGCGCACCCGTCACAAAGAGCGCGATGGCCGCCGTCACGATGAGGCGCGGCAGCGCGATGCGCGCCTTCTCTTTGTAGGCGCGCACGCGGTCGAGCTGGAAGATGACCGCGATGGCCGGGAAGACATTCGCGCTGGCGAGCGCCGCGACGACGCGGATCTTCGAGCCGTTGCCCATGAGGACCGGCACAGCCGCGAGGAGACCGAAGACGACGAAGAGGATGTACTGATAGCGCGTGCGCGCGTTGAGGCGCGGGATCACGAGCGAGAGATAGAGCACGACGGCTGCCGCGACGCCGAGCATGACGAGCGCGCGCAGGACCTTCGAGGCATCGTAGACCGCAAAGGTGCCGGCCTTGCCGATCGTATAGCCATGTGCCACGAGCTTGTCATGCGTCTCCTGGAAGTACTTCATGTTCGTTTCCATGAGGCTCATGTTCGGCGACGGCTTGTCGTAGATGCGCAGCAGGTCGATGCGGATGTTGCGCTCCTCGTCCGTATTGGACCAGCGCTCGACAGCCGTGTCGATCTTGAGCTTCGGCTGCTCATCCTTCGGGATGGAGTAGAGGCGGGCGACGTGGTCGTAGCCGAGCCCCTTCGCGAGCTCCTCCATGCCATCCTGCTTGTAGAACTGCAGCTGGGTGACGGCCTCGATGAGGCCGAGGTTGATGCCGCGCGCCTTCATCTCGTCGATCGTCGTCTGCAGGGCCTTCGGCGCACCGAGCGTCTGCTGGCCGGAGAAGACGATCTCCGACACATCGAAGCCATCGAGGCGCGCGAAGACAGCCTTGACGTCGTCCGGTGTGCAGTCCTCGTAGTTGCTCGGGCGCGCGAGGACGTGGAAGCCCGCATCGTTGACGGCCTTCATCTCGTCAGTCGGCATGCCGAGGTTCATCTTGAGGAAGGAATCGTAGTGCGCCTTTACGGCGAGGACTTCCTCCCCGCCGACCTGCAGGGCCGTCACGCGGTCGCTGCCGAGGCGGCGCAAGAGATCTTCCTTGACTTCTCGATAGGTCTGTGGATCGTGACCGACGACGTAGACTTCCCTGCCGTCAATCTTGCCAGAGGCCACGAGCTGGCGCCAGGCAGGGTCCTCGAGCGTCCCAGCATGGTAACTCTCGAGGATCTTGCTGCCGTCGATTGCCGCAGCCTTGCCGTTGTCGTTGAGCTTCTTGAAGGTTGTCTCGTAGACAGCCAGCGAAGTGATGCCCGCCTCTTTCGCCTTCTCGAGCACGACGCGCTCCGGCAGTCCCTCGCGCTGCGCAAGCTCCTGCAGTCCCTCGTAATCGATGGCGAGGTCGACCTGGCGGTTCGCGCGCTCCACAGCATGGCGCTGGAAGCCGATGGCCAGTGCCGCCAGGAGGCCGATCACGATGACCAGCACGAGCCAGCGATTGTACTTGAATCCCTTCATCTAATCCACCTTATCTCAAAAACCATTATTCTTCACCAGCACGGACGATGACACTGCCCTCCTGCTGGTCCACCGAGACGACGCGCATCTTGAGCGGCAGCTGCTCCGGCTTCACGAGCGCGATGCGCCCGAGACTATCACCGAGGCGCGCCGTGCCGAAAGGCGAGTTCTGTATGTCGAACTGGTCCGTGTCGAAGTACAGCGTCCCGTCATCCGCCACGATGTGGCCGACGAGCGAGAGCTGCGCCTTGTGCCCCAAGAGGTTCGTATCAGCCGTCACGAGGACGTTGTCATCCGTGATGTGCACCTCGACATTGTCCGCTTTGTTGATCTTGCGGGCCAGCGCTTCGCGCAGGCCGTTCTCGTCAAACATGGCCGTCAGGTCGAGTGCCTCGGCCTGCTCGAGCGCGAGCCGTCCCGCCGTGAAGGAGCTCATGTCGAGCACGGCCTTGCGGCCGGAAAGCGCCATCTCGTGGACGCGCAGCTGGCCGACCTGGCCATCCTTGACCGTGACCGAGAGGCTGTCCGTCCGCCCGAGCAGCAGCATGAGCCGCGGCGAGGCGGAGAGCTCCACATCGACATGCGGCGTCGAGAACTTCTGGGAGAGCCTGCTCTCTAGGGCGCTCTCGACGACCGTCGGCAGCAAGAGCTCTCCGAGCACGATTAATATTATGAAGAACAAGCCCGTAATAGTCAAGGCTTTTCGCAATTTCATCACCTGCCAATGGAACAAGGAGTCAGAAGCACTGCTCCTGACTCCTCTGCAAACAAGACTCAGATTTCATGATTCGCTTTCGCTGCGAGGAAGGCGCGGATGAACATATCGATATCGCCATCCATGACGGCCTGGACATTGCCCGTCTCGACGTTCGTGCGGTGGTCCTTGACCATCGTGTACGGCTGGAAGACGTAGGAGCGGATCTGGCTGCCCCACTCGATCTTCTGCTGGTCGCCCTCGAGCTTCGCAAGCTCAGCTTCCTTCTTCTCCATCTCGAGCTCAAAGAGCTTCGCGCGCAGCATCTTGAGGCACTGCTCGCGGTTCTGGAGCTGGGAGCGCTCATTTTGGCACTGCACGACGATGCCCGTCGGCTCGTGCGTCATGCGGACGGCCGACGACGTTTTGTTGATGTGCTGGCCGCCAGCGCCCGACGCGCGGTACGTGTCGACGCGGACATCCGACATGTTGATGTTGACCTCGACATTGTCATCGATCTCCGGCATGATGTCGCAGGCCGCGAACGACGTGTGGCGGCGCGCCTGCGCGTCAAACGGAGAGATGCGCACGAGGCGATGGATGCCCTTCTCCGACTTGAGGAAGCCGTAGGCATTATGGCCCTTGATGAAGAGCGTTGCGCTCTTGACGCCGGCCTCATCGCCCGGCAGCAGGTCAGCCGTCTCGACCGTGAAGCCGTGGCGCTCGGCCCAGCGGCCGTACATGCGCAGCAGCATCTGCGTCCAGTCCTGCGCCTCTGTTCCGCCCGCACCAGCGTGCAGCGTCAGGATGGCATTGTTGGCATCGTACGGGCCGGAGAGCAGCACCTCAAGCTGCAGAGCCTCGAGGCCTTCAGCAACAGATGCGAGCTCCGCCTTGACGTCATCTTCCATGCTCTCATCCTGCTCTTCCATGCCCATCTCCCAGAGTGTCTGGGCATCCTCGAACTTGCTGACGAGGTTCTTGTACTTGTCGACGCTGATCTTGACGTCATTGAGTTCCTGGTTGATCTTCTGGGCCTTCTCTGCATCGTCCCAGAACGTCGGTTCACCCATCTTGTATTCGAGCTCGGCAATCTTCTCTTCCTTCGCCGGGACCTCGAGCGATTCGCCCATCTGGTCCAGCTTCGTCTTGAGTTCGCCAAGCTGCGGTTTGATATCTTCGAGCATAATATCCTTTCCTCTTCGTGATCTATATCCATCGCGATGCGCTGCATTCGCTGCATTGCATCATTCCCCTATCATTTATCGTCATTCATCTTTGCCGCAGCAGTTCTTGTACTTCTTGCCGCTGCCGCACGGGCACGGGTCGTTGCGTCCGACCTTCTTGCCGTCCTTCGTCACAGGCTTCTTCTTGACTTCAGCCGCGCTGACCTCATCACCATGCGAAGCCTGTGCGTTCTGCAGGTGATCCTGCAGCTGCGACTTCTGCTTCTTGATGATCGCTTCCATCTTGGCCTTGTCCTGCTCCGAAGCGGGAGCTTCCTGTGCATCAGGCTGCTGTGCTGCGGCCTGCTTTGCGGCGGCTTCCTGCTGCTGCTCCGGCGTGATGATGCTCACATGGTACATCAGCGAAGCGATCTGGTCCTGGATGTCGGCTTCCATCTCCTCGAACATGTCGAGCGCCTCGATCTTGTACTCGACGAGCGGGTTGCGCTGACCGTAAGCGCGCAGGTTGATGCCGTCGCGCAGCATGTCCATGTGGTCGAGGTGCTCCATCCACTTCTTGTCGACGACGCGCAGCATGACGACCTTCTCGAGCTCGCGCATGTTCTCCTCGCCAAAGAGCAGCTCGCGGTTGTGGTAGCCCTCCTCGGCGAGCTTCTCGAGGCATTCCTGGAGCTCGTCGCGGCTCATCGCGGCGAGCTCTTCCTTCTTGAGGCGGCCCTGCGGCGCGTAGATCTTCTCCGCATCCTCGATGAGCCCATCGAGCTGCCACTCCTCCGGGTAGAGCTGCGCGTTCGCGTACTGGTCCATCTCCGCGCGGATGATGTGCTTGACCATGCCCATGATGTTCTCGCGCAGGTTCTCGCCGAAGAGGATCTTGCGGCGCTCGCCGTACATGACCTCGCGCTGTTGGTTCATGACGTCATCGTACTCGAGGACGTGCTTGCGGATGTCGAAGTTGCGCGCCTCGACCTTCTTCTGCGCGTGCTCGATAGAATTCGTGATGAGCTTGTGCTCGATCGGTTCGTCCTCGTCCATGCCGAGCTTGTCCATGATGCCCGAGATGCGGTCCGAAGCGAAGAGCCGCAGCAGGTCATCCTCGAGCGACAGGTAGAAGCGCGAAGCGCCCGGATCACCCTGACGGCCGGCACGGCCGCGCAGCTGGTTGTCGATGCGGCGTGACTCATGGCGCTCCGTGCCGATGATGAAGAGGCCGCCGAGTTCCGGCACACCCTCGCCGAGCTTGATATCCGTACCGCGGCCTGCCATGTTCGTCGCGATCGTCACGGCGCCCTTCTGGCCGGCGCCTGCAATGATCTCGGCTTCCTTCTCGTGGAATTTCGCGTTGAGCACGTTGTGCGGGATGCCGTTCTTCTTGAGGATGGCGCTGAGCTCTTCCGATTGCGTGATCGACGTCGTGCCGATGAGGACCGGCTGCCCCTTCGCGTGCAGCGAGGTGACGGCGCGTCCTACAGCTTTGTACTTCGCGCGCTTCGTCTTGAAGATGAGGTCCGGGTAGTCCTTGCGGATGACCGGCTTGTTCGTCGGCACGACGATGACCGGCAGATTGTAGATCTTGAGGAACTCGTCTTCCTCCGTCTTGGCCGTGCCCGTCATGCCGCCGAGCTTGTCGTACATGCGGAAGTAGTTCTGGAATGTGATCGTCGCGAGCGTCTGGCTCTCGCGCTGGATCTTCACACCTTCCTTCGCCTCAATGGCCTGGTGCAGGCCGTCCGAGTAGCGGCGGCCCTCCATGAGGCGGCCCGTGAATTCATCGACGATGATGATCTCGCCGTTGCGCACGACGTAGTCGCGGTCGCGCTTCATCAGGGCCTTGGCGCGCAGCGCTGCCGTGAAGCAATGCGAGAGCTCGATGTTCTCCGGCGCGTAGAGGTTGTTGATGCCGAGGATCTTCTCGACCTTCGGGATTGTGTTGTCGGCCGGCGCGACTGTCTTCTGCTTCTCGTCGACCGTGTAGTCGATGCCTTCCTTGAGGCCGGCGACAGCCTTGGCCATGACGGCATACATGTCCGTCGACTTGGCGCCAGGGCCCGAGATAATGAGAGGCGTGCGCGCCTCGTCGATGAGGATCGAGTCGACCTCATCGACGATGGCGTAGTGGAGCTTGCGCTGGACCATCTGCTCCGGGTAGATGACCATGTTGTCGCGCAGGTAGTCGAAGCCGAACTCATTGTTCGTGCCGAAGGTGACATCGCGGCTGTACGCGAACTTGCGCTCCGGGAAGTCCATGTCGTGCACGACGAGGCCGACCGTCAGTCCGAGGTAGCGGTAGAGGCGGCCCATGTCCTCGCTGTCGCGGCGGGCCAGGTAGTCGTTGACCGTGACCATGTGGACACCCTCGCCCGTCAGGGCGTTGAGGTAGACCGGCAGCGTCGCGACGAGCGTCTTGCCTTCGCCCGTGCGCATCTCAGCGATCTTGCCCTCGTGCAGGCACATGCCGCCGATGAGCTGAACGTCAAAGTGGCGCATGCCGAGCACGCGGCGCGAACCCTCGCGGACGACAGCAAAAGCTTCGGGCAGGATATCGTCAAGCGTCTCACCATTCGCGAGGCGCTCACGGAACTTGTTGGTGTATCCCGTCAGCTTGTCATCCGTGAGAGCCTGCATCTGCGGCTCCAGTGCATTGATCTTCTCGACCACCTTGCGATAGCGGGCAATCTCTTTATCGTTATTGTCACCTAAGAATCTCTTGATGAATCCCAGCAACCAAATCACTCCTTACTGCGTATAGGAACGCCTCTTGCGCGCCCAGTCCCCGATAGTTAACTTACCTTACAATATTATCAGACTGACCTTTAGAAGTCAATTTCCCCTTTGCGCCGCCGCGCCTTTGAGATGACGGAAGTTGACTGGCTCGATCTCTTCTTCCCGCAAGGCCGCCATGACGCGCGGCGAGGTGATGGCGCGCAGCTCTTCTTCAAAGTCATGCTGCCATCCGCTGTCTTCCTGCAGCACTTCATTGCAGGTGCCCGGATGCATCATGACCTCCGTCGTGCCCTGCGGCAGATGCGCGATGAGCTTGAGTAGCTCCGCCTCACTGACGGCCTCGCCCGCCACGATGCCCGCAAAGTGCTCCGTCACCGCGAGCCCCCGGCGATGCGCCTTAACGGCGGCGAGCTGTGCCAGCGTGCTGAGCCCGAGCCGTCCGACAAGCTGCCCGAGGCCGCCGAACGCACCGGCAAAGAGCGGCGTGCGCGGCGCGCGCACCGCCCCGATGCGCGCGCTTACCGCGAGGTCCAGCACGATGTCGATGATGCCGGGCAGCGTGTGCATATGCTGATGGCTGTCCACATGCGAGATGGGCACGCCCGTCGCCTCGACCTTCCGAAGCTGTGCAGCGAGTTCCCGGCGCACCTCTTCGAGGTTGACGCCGCCCTTCAGGTAGCGCCTCAAAAGCGCTGTGTGGTCGGGCAGGAAGCGGCCATCCTCTGCCACGAGCGAAGGGATCTCTGACGGCGGCAGGATGGGATTGCCGTCTACGAGCGTGAAGTGCACACCGAGCCCGAGCGCTTCGTGGCGGCGCGCGATGTCGATGGCCCCCGCAAAGGCGGCGCCGCCCGGCATGACGGTCGCCGAGCGCAGGCAGCCATGCACAAGCCCCTGCTCCACCGCCCGGTTGATCTCCGCATGGCGGCCAAAGTCGTCGGCATTGATGATGATGTATCGCAAGACAGGCACCTCTTTCTTGTACATTCGTCCTTATCTCTCTGTGAATGGCATGGAAAAAGGAGCCTGTGAACAGGCTCCTCTCGTTTCAGTCTCGCTGCATGCAATCAGTTATTCGACTCAATGAGGCCGTAATTGCCATCATTGCGGCGGTAGACAACATTGACAGCCTCTGTCTCCGAATCGCGGAAAACGAAGAAATTGTGGTTCAGGAGGTTCATCTCCATGATGGCTTCCTGGACATCCATCGGCTTGACGATGAAGTGTTTCGTCTTAACGACCTTATAGGTATCGCTCTCATCGTGTACATCCGGCAGCGGGCTCGACTTGAGCTCCTCCGTCTTAAACTGACCGGAACGCAGGCGGCGCGAGAGTTTCGTCTTCTGTTTATGGATCTGACGCTCGAGTTTCTCGACGACAAGGTCGATGGACGTGTACATATCCATCGTCGACTCCTCGCCGCGCAGCAGGATGCCACCGGGGATCGGGACAGTGACTTCTACGATGTGACGCCCCTTCGAAACGGTCAGCAGAACCTTGATGTCGCCGACGGACTCAAAGTATTTCGTGACTTTGCCAACGCGTTTCTCCACGTACTCACGCAGGGAAGGAGTGATCTCGATGTTCTTGCCTCTTACAGTGAATGTTGCCATACGACACATCCCCTTTCTTATTTCTATGCCGACGAACGGCACAAGTGATCGAGTAAAGCAGAGCGCTGGATGTTACACTTTCTTCAGATAATCCATTCATCCTGACGTCTTCTGTTTATATTGATAGTATTCGCCAAAGCCGCAGGAAACCCTTCTTCCAAATCAGGAAAATCGAATTATTTTATTGAGGATCTGGCCGCAAGGGAAGGCGAACATGCCAGGATACAAGAAAAGCCAGGTCCTTTACCGGGACCTGGCTCCTTTTCATCCGTTCTTATGCCGTCTTGATGACGTTGGCAGCCTGCGGGCCACGCGCACCTTCGACAATCTCGAACTCGACATCCTGACCCTCATTGAGCGTCTTGAACCCTTCGTCCTGGATTGCAGAGAAGTGAACGAAAACATCATCCCCGCCTTCGCGAGCGATGAAGCCGTAGCCTTTCTCAGGACTGAACCATTTTACCTTGCCAACCATAATGATTCCTCCTAGCGTAACGAAAACCTATCAGGTTGCTAAAACATCCTGACTCACTCTCGATTATACTGAGTCGCTACGAGGTTGTCAATGAGATTGTTCCCTGTTAACACAACTGTACTGGGAGAAGACTATCATCCCTCCAACTTGATGGGACGGGGTTGCCAAAGGCCATCGCACACCATAGGAATCCGAGATCAGAGGACTTTCGAGAGGAAGAGGCGCGTGCGTTCCTCCTGCGGATGCTCGAAGACTTCCTTCGGATCGCCCTGCTCGATGATGCGTCCATCATCGACGAAGAGCAGGCGGTCGCCGACTTCGCGGGCAAAGCCCATCTCGTGCGTGACGATGACCATCGTCATGCCCTCTTCGGCGAGCTTGCGCATGACGTCGAGTACCTCGCCGACCATCTCCGGGTCGAGAGCCGACGTCGGCTCATCGAACAGCATGACCTTCGGCTTCATCGCCAGAGCGCGTGCGATGGCGACGCGCTGCTGCTGGCCGCCTGAGAGCTGGCTCGGGTATGCATCCGCCTTGTCGGCCAGGCCGACGCGCGCGAGCAGCTTGCGCGCCGTGTCCTCGGCCTCCGCCTTCGTGATGTGGCGCACCTTGATTGGCGCCAGCATGATGTTGTCGAGGACCGTCATGTGCGGGAAGAGGTTGAAGCGCTGGAAGACCATGCCAACTTCCTCGCGCACCTTGTTGATGTTGGCCTCGCCGTCAAGCACGATGCCATCGACGCTGACCTTGCCGGACGTCGGCTCCTCGAGGTAGTTCATGCAGCGCAGCAGCGTGCTCTTGCCCGAACCGGACGGGCCGATGATGACGACGACTTCCTTCTCCTTGATCGTGAGGTCGATGCCCTTGAGCACCTCGACGTCGCCAAATGATTTTCTCAGATTCTCAATGTCGATCATCCGTCTTGTATCTCCTCTCCAGATATGCTACGAAGCGGGAAATCGTCAGCGTCATGGCCAGGTAGATGACCGCAACGCTGATCCAGATCTCCAGCGAACCATACGTCTTAGCGATGATCAGCTGGCCGCGGCGCGTGAGTTCCTCGAAGCCGATGACGGAGACGAGGGACGAGTCCTTCAACAGGGCGATGAACTCATTGCCGAGCGGCGGGATGACGCGCTTGAAAGCCTGCGGCACGATGATGTAGCGCATCGTCTGCACCCAGGTCATGCCGAGGGAGCGGCCGGCCTCCATCTGGCCCTTGTCAATCGACTGAATGCCAGCGCGGAAGATCTCCGCCACGTAAGCACCCGAGTTGATGCCGCAGGAGCCGATGGCCGCGACGAACGGGTCGACACGCTGGCCCGTGATGACCGGCAGCGCGAAGTAGACCAGGAAGATCTGCACGAGGAGCGGCGTGCCGCGGAAGAAATCGACGTAGATTGCCGCGAGGACGCGCAGGATCTTGATGCGCGAGATGCGCGCGATGCCGACAAAGAGGCCGATGACCACACCGAGGGCTACCGAGAGGGCTGTGATCTTGATCGTGACGCCCGCGCCCACGAGCAGGAGCGGGAAGGAATTCACGACCAAATCGAAGTTAAACTGCATTTGCTTTCACCTTACCATTGGGATTCATAATTATTCATCATCATCAATTGGAAAAACCTGTCTACTATTATATTTCCTGCCCCTGTTCCTGTCAACGGATTGTCGGTGCATTGTCAGCAGGAAAGCAAAACACCACGCCGAAAGCGTGGTGTTTCTTTATGCAGGTTCCGTGATTATTTCTGACCACCGAACCATTTTGCGTAGATCTTGTCGTACTCGCCGTTCTCTTTGAGCTTCTTGAGTGCTTCGTTGATCTTGGACTGCAGTTCCGTGTTGTCCTTCGCCATGGCGATGCCGTAATCCTCAGCCGTCAGCTTCTCTTCGAGTGCCTTGACACCCGTCTCGCCGCTCTTCGTGATGTAGTAGTCATTGACCGGGCGGTCGTTGACGACGGCATCGACACCGTTGCCCTTGAGCTCCATGAAGCAGTCAGCCGGCGTGTTGAGTTCCTTAACCTCTACGCCGCCGAGCTTCTTGACAGCCTCAGCGCTCGTCGTGCCAATCTGGACAGCGACCTTGTGGCCCTTGAGGTCCTGGAAGCTCTTGATGGCCTGCTCATCCGAGCGGACGACCATCGTCAGGCCGGACTGGTAGTACGGGTCAGAGAAGAGCACATTTTCCTTGCGCTCGTCGTTGATCGTCATGCCCGAGATGATGACATCGATGTTCTTGGCCTGCATAGCCGGGATCAGGCCATCAAAGCCGATGTTCTGGATCTCGACCTCATAGCCCATCTCCTTGCCGATGGCACGGATCAGGTCCATATCGAAGCCCTGGTATTCCTTCTGGCCTTCATCCTGGAACTCGAACGGCGCAAAGTCGATGGACGAACCGACCTTGAGCACCTTGGCACTCGAGCCGCTGCCCGACGATGCCGAGTTGCTGCCGCCGCAGCCAGCCAGTGCAAACGTCGCAAAGACGCAGGCTGCCAGAAGGACGAATAACTTCTTGAATTTCATAAAGATTCCTCTCCCTCCATAGCTTTTCAAGCTTTTCATAACTCTTCATGGATTCTTTCAGAGAATGAGGCCCGGAAATGGATCCGGGCCTCGTCGCTCTCACGCGATTCATTATACCATAATCGCGTATATCATGCCAGTCTCACGAAAAAATTTCGACCGACTGCCTCTCAGTGCTGTGCCTTTCTCTTGCTGAAGCAATCGCGGCAGTACACCGGGCGGTCGTTCTTCGGTTCGAACGGAACTTCCGTCTCTTTACCGCACTCTGCACAGACGACCTTGTACATCTGGCGCTGCTCGCCGCCCTCGCGGCTGCGGCGGCGCTTGTCGCGACAATCACGGCAGCGAGCCGGTTCGTTCTCGAAGCCCTTCTCAGCGTAGAATTCCTGTTCACCGGCGGTGAAGATGAACTCCTTGCCACATTCTTTGCACGTGAGTGTCTTGTCCTGGAAAGCCATAAGATAATCCCCTTACTGAAAAATAGAATAACGCATCAGATGTCCGGTTCCCTCAATGCAGTCAATGCAGATATACGAAGAAAATAGAACGTCTATAAGATAGTATATAGGCAAAGTCCGTAAAGTGCAAGTAATTTTTATTTCAAGAGTTTTCTGCCAGTATCGCGCAACAAAAAAGCTGAGGAATCCCAGCTTTTTGTCAGGCAGCCCTGCGGCGCAGCCGGCTCTTTCTCTGCGGACGCAGGATCCGGCAGCTGTTGAGCACAACGGCCAGGGTTGCCGTGTTGTGGATGACAGCCGCCCAGAGCGGATTGATCTTGCCAAGCGCACCGAGCAGCATGGCGCCGCTGTTGACGAGGATCGTCGCCATGAAGTTCTGCTGGACGAGATCCATCGTGCGGCGGCCGAGCTGCAGCGCCTCCATGAGGCGCGACGGATCTTCCGAGTGGATCGTGACGGCCGACGATTCCGCCGCGATATCCGTCTGGCGCCCGCCCAGCGACACGCCGACATCCGCAAAGGCCAGCGCCGGCGCATCGTTGATGCCGTCGCCGACCATCATGACCGTGCCGCGCTGCTTGAGCTTATTGACGTAGCTCGACTTGTCCTCCGGCAGGATCTCCGCATGGTACGAGTCGATATCCATGCTGCGCGCGACTTCCTGTGCCACGGCCTTGCTATCGCCCGTCAGCATGACGATCTCGTCGATGCCATAACGGCGCATCTGGTTGAGTGTCTTCTTCATCTTCGGGCGGATTGGGTCCTCAATGCCGATGACGCCGATGAGCTTCTCGTCGCGGGCGACGTAGAGGAGGTTCTTGCCGAGCAGTCCCGCATCGAGCTGCGCATCATCCGCGATGCCGTTCTCCCGCAGGAATTTCTTGCTGCCGACGCGGATGACGCCTCCCGGGAAGCCGTCAAAATCAGGGACTTCCGCCTGCATGCCGCGCGCCACGATGGTCTTGGAGCTTTTGTGGTGCGGCGTCTGCCAATCGTGCTCCTTGACGTACTTCTGGATGGCGACAGCCAGCGGGTGGACCGAGTGCAGTTCCGCCGAAGCGGCGAGCAACACCGTTTCCTTCTCCGTCACGCCGCCCGCCGTCTTGACGAAAGCGATCTGCGGCACGCCGACCGTCAGTGTGCCCGTCTTGTCGAGCACGACCGTATCCGTCTCGGCCAGGGCTTCAATGTAATTGCCGCCCTTGACCAGGATGCCGCGCTTGGCCGCAGCGCCGATGGCCGCCGAGATGGCCGTCGCCGTCGAGAGCTTGAGGCCGCAGGAGAAGTCGATGAACAGGAGGTTCAGCACACGCTGCCAGTCTCTCGTCGCGCCGTAGACGATGGCCGCACCTAGGAATGAGATTGGCACGAGAAAGTTCGCCATCTGGTCGGCGAAGTTCTGCACGGGTGCCTTGCGCGTCTGTGCCTCCTCGACGAGGTGGACGATATGCGCGAGGCTTGTATCCTTGCCCACCTTCTCGACCGCGATGACGAGCTCGCCCGCCTCAACGACGGAGCCCGCATAGACGGGCATCCCCTTGTGCTTCATGGCCGGATTCGATTCACCCGTGATCGATGACTGGTTGATGGCGGCATCGCCGCGGATAATGCGGCCGTCGATAACGATCTTCTCGCCCGTATGCGCGGCGATGATGTCGCCGGCCTTGACCTGCTCGACCGGCACCTTGCGCTCCACCTCGCCATCGACGAGCCAGACATAGCGCTGGTCGAGGGACAACAGGCCAGAGATCTGCGTGCGGGCGCGCTCGGCCGCATAGCTCGTGAGCATCTCCGCACCATTCGAGATGGCGAGTAGCGTCAAGCTCGATTCCGGTTTGCCGGCGAGCACCGAGGCGATGACGGCCGTAGCCGTCAGTGTGTCGGCATTCGGGCGGTGTTCCTTAACCATGCCCTGCACGCCGTTCTGGATGAACTTGCGCGCGATGGCGAGCACCAGCAGGCTGCGCACGACCTTCATGCTCCAGAAGAGCTGCGGCGACGTGCGCTTCAAGACCTCCATGCCGGCAAAGCTGGCTAGTGAAAAGATCGCATCGCGGCGGTATCCCGCCAGGCGTTCCGAAGGCGTCACAGCGGCTTCCTGCACGCGCCGCACTGTCGCGATGGCCAGCTTCTGGATCTCGCGGATGGGCAGTGCCTCCCGATACCATATCTGGACGCGCTTATCCGCAACTGTCACCGCCCGGACCGCGCGGAACCGGCGAATCTTTGCAGCCAGCATCGCGCTCTCTTCGCGCGGCAATGCGGTCTGCAGATGAAGATAACAGCTCCCATACATCATACTGTACGCCATCCTCTCATCAACGACAGAGCCCACCAGAGCATCTGCGCTCCCGATGGGGAAGAATACGTCATGAGCACCTTGCGCAGGCCGCGCAGCGCAAAGAGCAGCGAGACGAGCGAGCTCATGTCGAACCAGCCAGCCGTGTGGCGGTTGATCCAGGCCGAGAACGCGCGGCCGGTATTGCGCACGCTGCGCGTGACCCTGCCGGCATGCGACTCATCGAGCCCGGCACAGGCCGCCTCAGCGGATGACGGCTCAGAGAAGAGATGCTCCTTGAGCCAGGCGGCCAGCGCATCGACGCGCAGGCAGTCGGCCTCATCGAAGGTGATGAGGATGCTGCCGCTCAGCGCATTCACCTGGATATCCTCGATGAAATCCAGCGATGAGAGGTGCTCCTCCAGAGCAGTTGCGATGGCGGGCGCGATGCGGGCCGCGCGGTAGCGGCGGCGCCCCGGCAGCGTCGACACGAGCGCAAAGGACGGCGCGCCTCCAACGGCCGCCGCCTGTCGCGGCAGATTAGCTGCCCTGCCGCGACGTCCCACAGCAGGATTGTCGGATGGAGCTGCAGCAGAAGAACCGCCGAACATCTGCCGGATGCTCTTGCCGATTGCCGCCCCCATCATGAAACCAGATACGTATGACATTAAGTTACCTCCTTGCATGCGCCATGATATATTCTTCGACCTTGCGCAGGTCGGGATTCCGCCTGAGCGTCTCCGGCTCATAGTGGATGAGGATCGAGCCTGTGACGATGCTCGTCTCCACGCGCGTGAGCTCTGGGAACGCACAAAGCTCACGCTGCACCTGGCGCTCGAGCTCCAGGTTGCCCCGGAGCTTCTGGCTGCGCAGGCGGATGCGCCCAGGCAGATATGAAGCGATCTCGACAGAACGGATGAATAGGTCCAGTTTATTCGTAGGGATCTGCAGACTTCCCATGAGATTCAAGATAGTTCCTCCCTTGACGTATGACAGAATATCATTTACAGAAAGAGACTGCCAAAAGTCTTGGCAGTCTCCCCCCTCATTCTGCAAGAAATCAGTTCTTCTTTGCCTGCTGGGCTGCGATGAGGTCCTCGAGTTCTTCTTTCTGGCGCTGGAGCTCAGCAAGAGGAATCTCGCCTGCCGGTGCAGCCGGCTGCATAGCTGCCATCTGCTGCTCGCGCTCCTGCATGAAGCGGTAGCCAAAGATGCCAGCCACAGCACCTACTGCGAGGCCAATCCAAAAGTCGGTTTTCTGGAACATCGTATCCATCCTCCTTTTCGTTTCTGATAGGCTGTGCTGCCCATCGCTGGAACAAGACAGATGTCTTGCTTTTTTATCTTATCACTAATGGGAATCATTGTCAAAGAATATAAAAATCACGCATGCCTCAGATGAAGCATGCGTGATCTTTATCCTGAATGGCTTTCTCAGCCAATCACATCTTCTTGACAGGGATTGGGCCGCGGGAGAGCGCAATGGCTCCCGTGCGGGCAATCTCGATGATGCCGTACTCCTGCAGGACCTCGCAGAGCGCGTCGATCTTGCTCTGTGCGCCTGTGAGCTCGATGACGATGTCTTCCGGCGTGACATCGACGATGTTCGCGCGGAAAATGTTGACAACGTTGATGATATCGCTGCGCGTCTCGCGCGTTGCCGCGACCTTGATGAGCACGAGCTCGCGCTCGATCGCATCCTCCTCACTGAGGTTGACGATCTTGATGACGTCGATGAGCTTGCTGAGCTGCTGGATGACCTGGTCCAGCTCGCCCTCCGACTCAACAGAGACGACGATGTTGATGCGCGTGACATCCGGCTCTTCCGTATAGCCGGCCGAGATGCTCTCGATATTGAAGGCACGCCGGCTGATGAGGCCCGACACATGCGTCAGGACGCCCGGTTTGTTGTCGACCAGCACGGCAAGCAGGTATTTCTTCATCTTTTTTCCTCCTACACCCAACTACGCGAAATCTCAGAGATAGCCGAGAACCATCTGGTCCAGGCGCTTGCCGCCCGGCACCATCGGCAGGACGTCTTCCTCCTCGGGGATGACGACATCGATGAGCACGGCGCCCTTTTCCGCCAGGATCTCCGGCAGGCGCGTCTCGAGTTCCTCTTTCTTCGTCAGGCGGTAGCCCTTGACGCCCATGGCCTCCGCGAGCTTGACGAGATCCGTCTTGCCCTTGAGCTCCGACTGCGAGTAGTGGTGGTTGTAGAAGAGGCGCTGCCACTGGCCGACCATGCCGAGGATCTCGTTGCGGATGACGACGACCTTGACGTCGATGTCGTTGTCAGCAAGCGTCGCGAATTCCTGGCAGTTCATCATGATGCTGCCGTCGCCCGTGAAGAGGACGACAGGGGAATCCGGACAGCCGATCTTGGCACCCATCGCGGCCGGCAGGCCGTAGCCCATCGTGCCCTGGCCGCCGGACGTCAGGAAGTGGCGCGGCTTGTAGACCTTGAAGAACTGTGCCGCCCACATCTGGTGCTGGCCGACATCCGTCACGCCGATTGCATCGCGGCCCATGAGGCTGCTGACCTTGCTGATGAGTGCGCCCGGCTTGATGGCATCGCCTTCCTCGCGATAGCCGAACGGATGCTTTGCCTCGAGCTCGAGCGCATGCTCGAGCCACGGAGCGAACTTAGAGGCAAAGTCATCCTCGCACGCATTGAGCTTGTCGCGCAGGAGGGGCAGCGACCAGCTGAGGTCGCCGAGCACGCTGTAGTCGGCCTTGACGTTCTTGTTGATCTCAGCGCGGTCAATCTCGAAGTGGACGACCTTCGCGTGCGGCGCGAACTCATCGACCTTGCCCGTCACACGGTCGCTGAAGCGCATGCCGATGCAGAGTAGAAGGTCGCATTCCTGAATGGCCATGTTGGCACCGTACGAGCCGTGCATGCCCGCAAAGCTCAGATAGCCCTTCTCGTCGGCCGGGATGGCGCCAAGGCCGAGCAGCGTTGTCGTGCTCGGCACACCGAGGCGGCGCACGATGTCGCGCATTGGCTCTGAGGTATCCGAGAGGATGATGCCGCCGCCCGCAAAGACGAGCGGCTTCTTGGCCGCGCGGATGGCCTCGACGACAGCGTCAATCTCGCTCTCGTCGCCGATGTTCTCACCGCTGTAGCCGCGCAGGTGCACCGCCTCCGGATACGAGTAGTCGAATTTCGTGTCAAAGACATCCTTGGCCACGTCGACGACGACCGGGCCAGGACGGCCTGTGCGGGCGATGTAGAACGCCTCCTTGAGCACGCGCGGCAGGTCCTCGACCTTCTTGACGAGATAATTGTGCTTCGTGATTGGCGTCGTGATGCCGCAAACATCGGCCTCCTGGAACGAGTCCTTGCCGATATAGGGATTCGCCACCTGTCCCGTGATGCAGACGAGCGGGACCGAATCCGTGTAAGCCGTCGAGATGCCCGTGACGAGGTTTGTCGCACCAGGGCCGGACGTCGCAAAGACGACACCGACCTTGCCCGTCGCGCGCGCATAGCCGTCCGCCGCATGGACAGCGCCCTGCTCATGGCGCGTCAGGATGTGCGGGAATTTCATTTTATAGACAGCATCGTAGAGCGTGAGCACCGCGCCGCCGGGGTAACCGAATACGACGTCCACGCCTTCATTCTTCAGGCTCGTGAGCACAGCCTCTGCACCATTCATCAACAAGTGAAAGCCCCCTTATATCTTGAATTCAACAAATGACCAATTGAAAATGGGATTCTTTAATTATACAACAGGAGTATACAATATTACAACCGAAATAGCCAAGTTTTCTCAGAATGGAATCCCATGCCACTCAGCGATGGTCGCTGGCAAAGACGAGCGCATCGACGCGCGCAGCCCCGGCTTGGCACAGGACAGCAGCACAGCCAGAGAGCGTCGCGCCCGTCGTCAGGATGTCGTCGAGCAGCAGGATGTGCTTCCCCCGGACGTCTGCGCCTGAGGCCAGAGAGAACGCGCCCTGAAGACTCTTCCTCCGCTCCTGCCGCGCCATCTTGTAGAGTGGCTCCGTCTTGCGCGTGCGCACGAGGGCCTGCTCCATGGTGATGCCGTGTGCGCTGAGCCATTCCCCGAAAATCAGCTCGACCTGATTGAAGCCGCGCTGGCGATAGCGCGCTTCATGCAGCGGCACCGGCACAGCGACGTCGACGCCCTCAGGCAGCACGAAGCTGCTCGCCTGCAGGAACGAAGCAATGCACGGCAGGGCGCTGCGCTTCTTCCTGTACTTGAGCGCATGGATCAGGCTGCGCAGGCCGCCGCGGTAAATGCCGAGCGCCCATACCGCCCCGATGAACCGCTGCGATAGAGCGGGCAGCAGGATGGCATGAGGCTGCTGCGCCTCCTTCATGCAGGCGGGGCACCAGTCGCCGAGCTGCTCGACGTAAGCGCGGCAGACCGGGCAGCGCGGCGGGAAGAGAAAGTCCAGGACAGACTGGATAACACCCTTTCCCATCGCATCATCTCCTCATCTGCTAACCGGCAGGAATCAGTGGCCAAAGAAGCGATGCTTCGGCTTCTCGCTCTCCCAGGCCATGACGGCCTCAAGGACAGAGCCGCCGATGCAGCGCGCCTTGTCCGAGATCGTGTAGCACTCTTCCTGCCCCATCGTCGGGTGGATGTCAGCGATCTTCTGACCGGCCTCGACCTTGCTGCCATCGTAGATGGCGCCGCGCAGGACGCCGTCGATCGTCGCCTTGATCTCGACGGCCTCGCCGTCCTTGACGTGGAGCTGTCCGATGACCTCGCCCTGCTTGACCATCAGTGAGATCGTGCGCAGCATCTCGACGCGTCCGTCGGCCGGGGCAAAGACGAGATGCTCGATGTTCGGGTTCTCTCCGACCGTGCCATTGCCGTGGTCGAGGTCCTTCGAAGAATAGCCTTCGTAGATCAGGCGGCCGAGATTGTGACCGCGTCCCGTCTCCACGACGGTATCGACATCGCGGCCCGCGCAGAAGCCCGGCCCGAGCGCTATCGTGTGCTCAGCCAGGCCCTTCTCCTTGCCGTGGTTCTTGTGGGCGACGATGGCGTCGATGAGCACATCCGGCTTGAGGGCAGCCACGCACTTGGCCTCCGGATCGGCGATCATCATGATCTCCCCCTTCTTCAGTCGCTTCTGCGCATCCTCGATGCTCTTGGCCCGATAGCATTTGACGCGCTCAACCTCCGACTCACCGCGGTACATGGCATCCGAGAACGTGACCTTGCGCCGCGTCGCCGTCGGCTTCTTCTGTTCGAGGATCAGAACGCGGAATCCCGCGCGATGAAGGCAGTGCGCAATGCCGCTGCCCAGTTCGCCGCCGCCGCGGACAATGATCAGGTGTTTCATAGATGGAACCTTCTTTCCCTAAAGTCTTTCCTCTATTATACTATAAATTGACACAATCTACCTGAAATAATTTATTTTTGTCAGCCTTGTGTAAAGCATTGCAATTGTCTGACACACGTGTTATAATATAACTGTAAAGAGGAGATGGACAAGCAAACCACCGCCGAGTAGTCCTGGAGGTCGAAAGATAGAAGGTGCATGTCCTGCCGAAAAAGGCGCTCTTCAAAACCTTACACGAAAGGATGTGGATGGTTATTGAAGATTATGATGAGCAGAACTTCTCTCCATCCTGACTAGCAAGCGCACTGGTGAAGTACAAGAATATCCATAGCGCGGGGAATGCACGTAATGATGGCCAGGGGCCGCCAGTCGTGCTCGATGCCAATGGAAGTCTGGAGCGCAACGTCAGTAACTGGATTGAAGGAACGCAACCCTGGGTAACGGTAAATCATCGAGAATCCATCGAGAAGTAGTCGGTATCTCCTATGTTATCGGTAACGGACCAAGATGAACCAGATGTGCACAACGTGATTTTGAGATCACAACTGTTTCAGCTGAGCATGATGAGATATTTGCAAAGTTCCTGTTCGCGAGGGAAATTTGCTAGATGACAACAGAATATTGAAGAAGGATCACATTATTTATGGTTAACTACGTATAAAGCGGCTTACATTTACGAGAGAAATGTAAGCCGCTTTTGTTGTGCCGATTCGGTTGTATTGCCAGGATATCTGCTCAGGCACTCAAGATCGTAACGACGCCTCAAGAATCTTCATACGGGCGCACGCGCAGCGTCAGGCCGCGTTCCTCGCAGATTTTTCGGCACTTCTCGATCTCCTCCGGCCCCTCGACGTGGTCGACGATCGTCAGGACGACATTCGGCACGTAGGGCTTGCAGTGCTGCGCAAAGGTCAGCATCGCGTCGTACGACTGGACGCCGAACTTCGCGCGCGTGAGCTCGAAGTAGCGCTCAGCGTTCGACGCGTTGAGGCTGATGGAGACTGTGTCGAGGATGCCTTGGAATTCCGAAGCAAACTCGCGGCCGTTCTCCAATTCGCCGAGGCCGTTCGTGTTGAGACGCGTCGGCAGTTCCGGATGATGCTGCTTGACGTAGCGCAGGAGCTCTAAGAGCACATCAAGGCGCATCGTCGGCTCGCCGAAGCCGCAGAAGACGACCTCCTTGATGTAATCCCAGGGAACTGTATCGAGTGCGGCCTTGACCTCCTCGACCGTCGGCTCCTTGCCCTTGAACCACAGCGAGGACTGCTCGGCCATGTGCTTCATCGTGCGCAGGCAGAACGTGCAGGCGCAGTTGCAGTGGTTCGTGATGTTGATGTAAAGGTTGCGCTTGCCTTTCGGCTGCACGCGCAAGGATTCATCGAGCGGCAGGTACTTGCCGCCGGCATGCGTTGCATAGACAATCATGGAAATCCCTCCCAAAAACAAAAGAAAACGCCTCAGCGAAGCTCGGTCAGGTACTCCTCAAACGGCAGGCCGTAATTCCATGGCAAGTCGAGCTCCAGCGCATAGGCGAGACAGCGGCTGATGAAGGAAGCGGCCTTCTGGACGGCTGCCTCCAGCTCCTCGCCGCGGATCAGGCTCGCCGCAACGATGGCGGCGAAGGCATCGCCGCTGCCGCTGCGGTCGCCGCCAATCTTCGGCGCGCGCACGATGGCGATTTTGCCCTCCTCGTAGAGAAAGTTCTTGATGGTGTCACCCTCGTGGAGCCCCGTGATGACGACCTGCTTCGGTCCGCGCGCCGCTAGGGCCTCTGCCATCTCGCAAAGCTCATCGTCCGTGACAATCCCGTCCGTGGGATACGGGATGTCGAGCAGCTGGCAGGCCTCTGTGAGGTTCGGCGTGACGAGGTCCGCTACGCCGAGCAGGCTGCGCATCTTGTCGCACATCTCCTGCGTGTACGACGGGTAGAGCTTGCCGTAGTCGCCCATGACAGGGTCGACCATGACGCGCGTCCCCGCCCCCTTGAAGCGCCGGATGAAGTCGAGCACGATGGCTATCTGCTCGGCCGACCCCAGAAAGCCCGTGCAGATGCCGTCGAATGCGAGCCCATTCTTCTCCCAGCTCGCGATGTACGGCGCCATGCGCTCCGTGTAATCGTCGAGGTAATGGTCGGGAAAGCCCGTGTGGAACGAGAGGATGGCTGTCGGCAAGGGACAGGCCTGTATCTTCATGGCCGATATGAGCGGCAGTTCCACCGTGACAGAACAGCGCCCGAAGCCAGTGATGTCGTTGACGAGCGCAATTCGCTTTTGTCGTTTCATTTCTCTATCTGCGTCCTCCCCTGCCTGTTTCAGCGGTTGTCGACCTTATCCATGGCGACGAGGTCGTGCTCCATGAAGCGGTGCTCCGCCAGCCGCTCGTACTTCGTATCCGGACGGCCATAGTTGGCGTACGGGTCAATCGAGATGCCGCCGCGCGGCAGGAACTTGCCCCAGACCTCGATGTACTTCGGATCCATGAGGCGGATGAGGTCCTTCATGATGACATTGACGACGTCCTCGTGGAAATCGCCGTGGTTGCGGAAACTCACGAGGTAGAGCTTCAGCGACTTGCTCTCGACCATCCGGCGGCCCGGGATGTACGAGATATAGATGGTCGCATAGTCCGGCTGACCCGTGATGGGGCAGAGCGCCGTGAACTCCGGGCAGTTGAACTTGACCCAGTAATCATTGTCCGGATGACGGTTCTCGAACGTCTCGAGGATCTCCGGACAGTAATCGTAGTGGTATTTGACATTTTTCTTGCCGAGGAGCGTGATGTCCTCCTGGGATTTATCGCGTGACAATGAGCGTCCCTCCATATATCCATTGAATCGTAATCAGTAACGTCTGAATCTATAACTCCTATCATAGCGAATCCTAAAAAAATAATCAAGCATGCTCGTCACACCGAGCATACGCCGAGCGTACACCGAGCATACACCGAGCATACAAAGAGCCCCGCACCCAATCCGAGGATCGTGATGCGGGGCTCTCGTTGCTCAGTCTTATCAGGCTCAGTGATTGAAGATATTCTTCAGGGCCTGCTTGTTGACATCGCGGTTGAGCTGTGCGAGATACGTCGTCAGCTTGATGTTCTTCGGGCAAGCTTCGACACAGTTCTGGCTGTTGCCGCAGCTCGTGATGCCGCCCTTCTCCATCAGTGCGTTCAGGCGCTTCGGAGCGTCGAACTTTCCGAGCGGATGGAGGTTGAAAAGGTAAGCCTGTACCGTCGGAGCCGGTCCGATGAAGTCGGACTGCGGGCCGACGTTCGGGCAGGCCTCGAGGCAGCAGCCGCAGGTCATGCAGTGCGAGATCTCGTAGGCCGTCTGTGCCATGTACGGGTTCTGGATCGGAGCATCCTTGACCTCCCACGTGCCGTCGACTTCGACCCAGCCGTGGATGCGCTTGAGGCTCTCGAACATGACGGAGCGGTCGATGAGCAGGTCGCGGATGACCGGGAACGTGCGGGCCGGCTGCAGGTGGATTGGCTGCTTGAGCGTATCAACGAGCGTGCAGCAAGCCTGGCGAGCCTTGCCGTTGATGACCATCATGCAGGCGCCGCAGACTTTCTCGAGGCAGTTGCATTCCCACGTCACTGGCGGGACTTTCTTGCCGTCGACCGTTACCGGGTTCTTCTGGATTTCCATCAGGGCAGCAACGATGTTGAGGCCCGGACGATAGTCGATCTCGAACTCCTGGTTGTACGGCTTCTCTTTCGGGCCGTCCTGGCGCTCGACGATGATTCTGACTTTTTTCTGTTCTGCCATTTCTATTTGTCCTCCCTCTTACTCTTTCTTAGCTACGGCATAGTTGCGCAGACGCGGCTTGATGAGAGAGTGCTCGAATTCACGGTAGGAAACGACCGGCTCTTCCTTCTCCTGGTCGAAGGTAACGATGGTCGTGCGCATGAACTTCTTATCGTTGCGCTCGAAGAATACGAGGTCGTCGTTGCCGTCATCCGTCGTGCCACGGCCCGTCTCAGCGTCGAAGTGGAACTTGCCGTACTTCTTCGTGAGGGCTTCCTTGAGCTGGTCGTCCATCTTATCGTAATCGGACTTCAGGACGATCTTCGCATGAGCACCGCGGCTCTCGTCACGCTGCAGAGCGGACTGCGTGATGGCCATCGCATAGATGATCATGTTGCGCAGCTGGCGGACGAACATCGCTTCCTGGTTTGCCCAAGTGCCGTGGTCCGTAACGCCGATGTTGTCCCAGCGCTTGAGGATTTCCTTGAGTTCCTTGACGCATTCTTTGAGGCCGTTGTTGTCGCGCTCGATGGAGACGTACTTGTACATGATGTCGCCGAGCTCATGATGGAGCTTATGCGCATTCTCCGTGCCGTTCATGTTGCGGATCTTGTCGAACTCTGCGACGCACTCCTGGCGGGCAGCCTCGAGCTCTTCTGCCGTCAGGGCAGAGCCGAGCTTGCCGCTGCGTGCGAGGCGCAGGGACTCTGGGCCAGAAATCGTGCCCGAGTACGTTGCCGACAGCAGCGAGTTTGCACCGAGGCGGTTTGCGCCGTGGTACTGGTAATCGCACTCGCCGGAAGCGAGGAGGCCCGGGATGTTCGTGTGATGCTCGCGATCGACCCAGATGCCGCCCATCGAGTAGTGGATCGACGGGAAGATCTCCATCGGGACCTTGCGCGGATCCTGGCCCATGAAGTCGCTGTACATCTCAAGGATGCCGCCGAGCTTGCGCTCGAGGTAATCAGCCGGGATGTGCGAGAGGTCGAGGTAGACGCGGTTCGGGTTGTGCATGCCGAGGCCCATGTGGACGACGACCTTGTAGATGGCACGCGATGCAACGTCACGCGGTACGAGGTTGCCGTATGCCGGGTACATATCCTCGAGGAAGTACCAGCGCTCTTTTTCGCCCGTCTGCGGGTTCTTGCGGTAAACCCAGACGCGGCCGCCCTCACCGCGGCAAGCCTCGGACATCAGGCGGTTCTTGTCGGAACCCGGGATAGCCGTCGGATGGATCTGGAGGAACTCCGGGTTGCCGAGCTCAGCGCCCTGCTGGTAAACAGCGGAAACAGCCGAACCGTTGCAGATCGTCGAAGCCGTGCAGCGGCCGTATACCTGGCCAGGGCCGCCCGTTGCGAGGATGACAACGTCAGCCGGGAACGAGACGATCTCATTGGAGTTCATGTTCTGCGCGACGATACCGCGGCAGATGCCCTCTTTGTTCTTGATGATCTTGATGAATTCCCAGAACTCATACTTCTTGACGCCGCCCTTTACTTCCCAACGGCGAACCTGCTCGTCGAGAGCGTAGAGGAGCTGCTGGCCCGTCGTGGAGCCAGCGAAGACCGTGCGCTTGTTCTTCTGGCCGCCGAAGTTACGGAGGTCGAGAACACCTTCAGCCGTGCGCGTGAACGGCACGCCCATGCGGTCGAACATCTTGATGAGCTTCGGTGCAGCTTCGACCATGCCCTTGACAGCGAGCTGGTCAGCGAGGAAGTCGCCGCCGTAGACCGTATCATCGAAATGCTCGTAGATCGAGTCATGCTCACCCTTCGTGTCCATGCAGGCGTTGATGCCGCCCTGTGCACAGAGGGAGTGGGAACGCTTGACCGGGCAGTAAGAGAAGAGGTCAACCTTGCCGCCGCCTTCGCAGATCTTCAGCGTAGCCATGAGGCCCGAGAGGCCGCCGCCTACGACAATAATCTTATTTTCTGGTTTCTTAGCCATTTATATTCTCCTTTTCTTACACAGCGTATCGGGGCTTACATGACAAAGTAGCTTGCCATGAACGCAATCGTGACAAGGCAGAGGAATGCGCAGAGGCACATCGAGAGAACGTTGATGACGTTCTGGATGCGCGGGCCCTTGGCGATGCCCCAGGTCATGCAGAAAGTCGTGATACCATTGCAGAAATGGAAGATAGCTGCGAACATGCCGATCGTGTAGAGCAGCGTCGTGATCGGGCTGCTCGTGAAGAGCGTATGCAGCAGCTCATACGAGATCGGCGTGCCGTTGATGGCCTTCGTGAAGATGCGCAGGTAGAACACATGCCAGATGAGGAAGATGACGAGGAACCATGCCGTCCAGCGCTGCAGAGCGAACTGCCAGTTGCGGACGTAGCCGTAGCGGCCCGGGTTGTTCTTCGCCTGAAGGGCGATGTAGATGCCGTAGATGGCATGGAAGAGGATCGGCAGTGCGACACCGAAGATCTCCAGGCCGAGGAAGATCGGATGCGGGATGAGCTCCATCATGGCCAGAGCACCGTTGAGGGACTCAGCACCGCCGAGTGCACGAGCATTCGTAATGATATGCTCGAAGAGGAAAATGCCGATTGCCAGCAGGCCGACTAACGAGTGCAGACGGCGCAGATAAAAAGTTGTATGGAACATTCTATACCTCCTGTTGATTCTTGAAAAAGAAAGGAAGCCTTCAAGCGAGCCTCCCAAAAGCTTCCCATCTTCTCTCGTTATCAGTAACCCTTCAGGGTACGATACTTCTCCTGGTTGACATCGTAAAGGTTATTGCCTTCGCAGTCGATGACAACAATAGCTGGGAAATCCTCAACGGTCAGGCGGGCAAGTGCCTCCGGGCCGAGTTCTGGGTAAGCGAGAACTTCGTACTTCTTGACGGACTTCGCGATGAGCGCTGCGGCACCGCCGACAGCAGCGAAATACGTAACGCCGTTCTTCTTCATGGAATCGACGACTTCCTTCGAACGGGAGCCCTTGCCGATCATGCCCTTGATGCCCTGCTCGAGCATCGTCGGCGTGTAGGCATCCATGCGGCCAGAAGTCGTCGGGCCGCAGGAGCCGATCGGATCACCCGGTTTTGCCGGAGTCGGTCCGAGGTAATAGACCATCTTGTTGTGCCAGTCGATCGGCAGCTTCTCGCCTTTAGCGAGTGCCTCGCACATCTTCTTGTGCGCAGCATCGCGTGCAGCGTAGATCTCGCCCGTGATGAGAACGCTGTCGCCGATCTTGAGCTTGTGGGAATCTTCTTCCGTGAACGGGGTATGGATGCGAATAGGTTCTGCCATGATTATCTCTCCTCCTGATAGTTTTGCTCAGTCTTTCGACAGATCAAAGAACGCGCTTTGCATGACGGCATGCATGGCAGCAGATCGTCACAGCGACCGGCAGGCCGGCGATGTGCGTCGGGCCCCACTCGATGTTGACACCGAGGCAGGACGTCGTGCCGCCGAGCTGCGGTCCAATACCCGTTTCATTGATGAGCTCGAGGAGATCGTCTTCGAGTTTCGCATATTCTGGCATCGGGTTATGCGAGTCGATCGAACGCGTCAGGGCAATCTTGCTCATGACAGCGGCGCGGTCCATCGTGCCGCCGATACCGATGCCGACGACCATCGGCGGGCACGGGTTCATGCTGGCATGCAGGATGATCTCCATGACAGCCTTCTTGACGCCCTCAAGGCCGTCAGCCGGTACGAGCATCTTGATGCCGCCCTTGTTCTCGGAACCGAAGCCCTTCGGCTCAACCGTGATCTTGAGCTTGTCGCCCGGAACGATCTTCGTGTAGATGACGCCCGGCGTGTTGTTCTGGGTGTTGACGCGGTTGAAGATTGGCTCTGCAACGACCGATTTTCTCAGGTAGCCTTCCGTGTAGCCCTTGGCGATACCGTCGTTGACTGCCTCTTCGAGGTCGCCGCCGACGATGTGGAGGTCCTGGCCTACCTCGAGGAAGACGATCGTCATGCCGGTATCCTGGCAGTACGGGCGATCCTCATCGCGTGCGATTTCCGCATTCTTGATAATCTGGTCGAGTACAGCCTGGCCAACCGGGGACTTCTCCGTCTCGCGGCCCTTCTTGAGGCCCTCATAGACATCTTTCGGCAGGTAATAAGCCGCCTCCTTGCACAGCTGTGCAACGGTTTCCGTGATTTGTTTTGCGTCGAGTTCTCGCAAAGTGATCCCTCCCATAAATACAACTTATCACACATCTGTGGTTCATCATAACACATTTTATAGCGGCTTTCAAGCATTTCTGAAAGCCCGCGAACCCTTGAAAAAAGCGAATCGAGTTCACTTTTTTGCCTCTCTGCGATCAGCCACAATGTGATGCTTGTCACTCAGATTTTATATTAGTGATTCGCCTTTAAAATCCTTCTTTCGCGCAAGAAAAATTTTATTTCGGGAACGATTATCGATAGGATTATGGAATTATTTACTCCATGCATGATGATGTTGCAAAAAAATCATGCAAAGCGGATCAGATGGCAGGCTGGGGCTTTGCCCTGCTCGAGCTCCATGACGAGGAAGGAACCCTGCATCGCATCGCGCGGGCGCGCGACACTGCCCGGATTGAGCACAGTGATGTGCCCCGTCGAGATCTCTGCGACATGCGTGTGGCCGTAGACGGCGATATCACAGCCCGATTCGCCGGCTGCATCGCAGAGCATCTTCGTCGTGAAGCGCACGCCGTACATGTGGCCATGCGTCAGGAAGATGCGGTGGCCGGCCGCCTCCACGACGTCGTCGTAGCGGGCACCGGGCTCCGGCCAGTCGCTGTTGCCCGCAACATAGCGGACCTTGGCCTTCCCTTCCGTCACCATGGCCAGGTACTCTGCATCCGGCGTGATGTCGCCCGCATGGAGCCAGAGCGCCACGCCCTCTGCCGCCGGATGGGAAAGCATCCGGTCGATGGCACGCGTCGAGCCATGACTGTCACTTACGATACCGATCTTCATCTCAAGCGCTCCTCCAACTCCTCGACCATCGCGCGCAGCGCCTTGCCGCGGTGACTGATCGCGTCCTTCTCCTCAAAGCTGATCTCAGCCATCGTGCGGCCCGGGTAGTCTTCGGTGTAGAAGTACGGGTCGTAACCGAATCCGTTCTCCCCCTTTGCCACCATGCGGACTGTGCCGTCGCAGCGACCCTCCGTCACGAGGCTCGTGCCATCCACATCGACGAAAGCGAGCGCGCAGCGGTAGTCAGCAGGCGACGACTCGACACCGGCTTTCCTTAGCTCTGCGAGCAATTTCTCGTTGTTCGTCGCATCGTCGGCATGGAAGCCGGCGAAGCGCGCCGAGAAGATGCCAGGCTTTCCGCCGAGCACCTCGACCTCCAGGCCAGAGTCGTCGGCGAGGCAAGCGCAGCCCGTCTGCTGCTGGTAGAACGCCGCCTTGATGCGCGCGTTCTCGGCAAACGTCTTGCCGTCCTCCACGGCATCGGGCAGTGCGCCGAATTCCGCCAGGGATACGACCTCAACGGGCAGATGCGAGAGCGCCTCGCGCATCTCGCGGACCTTGCCCTTGTTCTTCGTTGCAATCACGATCTTCTTCATCTTCTCACCCTCTTTGAATCAGCCTTCCCGGCCGACGAGCCAGACGAGCTCGCCGCCGAGCACATCCTTCTGATACGAGATGAGCTCCCGGCAGCCCTTCTCACCGAGCGCCAAGAGTGCGCCGAGCTCCTCGTGCGTGAACGGACGGCCCTCGCCCGTGCCCTGTACCTCGACAAAGCGCCCTGCGCCCGTCATGACGACATTCATATCGACGATGGCCCGCGAGTCCTCCTCGTAGCAGAGGTCGAGTATCGGCTCGCCCTCGTGGCTGACGCCGACGCTGATGGCCGAGAGGAAGTCCTTGACGGGGAAGATCTTGCCCTTCTCGTAGAACGAAGCGCACGCCTCGACGAGCGCAACAAAAGCGCCCGTGATGGAGGCCGTGCGCGTGCCGCCGTCCGCCTGGATGACATCGCAGTCAATCATGATCGTGCGCTCGCCGAGTGCCTTCGTGTCGACGACGGAGCGCAGGCTTCTGCCAATCAGGCGTTCGATTTCCTGCGTGCGTCCCGACTGCTTGCCGCGCACGGCCTCGCGCTGCGTGCGCGTCTCCGTGGCACTCGGCAAGAGCGAGTACTCCGCCGCGATCCAGCCCTCGCCCGTACCGCGAAGGAAAAACGGCACGCGGTCCTCGATGGAGGCCGCGCAGATGACCTTCGTGTTGCCCATCTCGATGAGCACCGAGCCTGCCGGGTACTTCTGGAAATGACGATGTATCTCATACGGGCGCAGGGCGTCTGCCATGCGCCGATCCGTTCTTGTCATGATGAACCTTCCTCTCTTTCACATCTTGCACTGGAACAAAAAAGAGGTGCCTACCTCGAGTTTTCGCGGTACAACACCTCTCCCGCTGCCGGGCAGCGGTCTTTATTTCTGCGACTCCTGATACTGTCTGTAGTTCTTGATGATGCAGATCGGCGTCTTCTGGCTCGCATTGCCGAACGGGTTGTCGATGAGCAGCTTCGCTGCCATCTGGCCATCAACCTTGTCCGTCACGCCGACGACGCGGGAGCGCTTGAGGTCGTTGACATCCGCGATCATCGCACCGAAGCAGCCGAGACGCTGCTGGATCTTCTTGACGACCTCATTCGGGTCCTTCGGGCCGTAGACGATGCACTTGTCGAACGGCGGCATCGTGCCCGTTACATCATCGATGAGTGCCGTCTGCTCACCGCCCCACTTGTAGAAGAGGCCGCTCTGGCCGACGAGCTTGCCGAGGAAGCCAGCAAACAGCGCAAAGGCCACACGCCACTTGCCCTCGACGTCCATCAAGGACTGCATGCCGTGCGGCGATGCCAGGCTGCCGTAGTCCGGAATGAAGCGGCAGCAGAACTGCGCCACACGCGTGATCTTGAGGTCTTCCGGGCGCACGAAGCGGCCCTGCGTGATGGCGACGACACTCTCTGCCGTGCAGAGCAGGTCATCCGGGCCGATCTTGCCCTTCGTATAGCGTTCAATGCTGTCGACAATATCGTCTTTCTCGGTCAGGATGCGCGTCGGGACCGGGATCAAATCGAGTTTTGCTTCTGCCATGATAATTCCTCCCTCAGTCCTTCACGAGTTCCACACCGGCGAGCTTGGCGATCTCCTCAGCGGAGAGCGTCAGACGGACCTTCGTGTAATGCCACGGCGTGCGGCCCGTCTCCATCCAGATGACATCGAGCGGCAGGTCGACCATGTGCGAGAGCGCTTCCTTGAGCGTCATGCCCTTGCGCGGCGTCAGCTTGACCTTCGCGAAGATGTTGAGCTTGTCCTCGTGGTTCGGGTCGCCGAGCTTCTGGATCAGCACGGCCTCGAAGTAATCGTCCTCGCGCGGTTCACCCTCGCGCTCCGCCTTGCCACGTGCCTCGATGCCATCGTACTGCTCATACGGCAGCTGCGGGCGCACGAGTGCGTCCATGATGGTGGCGCACTGCTTGCCTTCATTGACAAACGTCAGTTTTTTCGAGATCACGATTGCGTCGTCCGTCTGCGATTCCACCACGAAAGGCGCATCCGTCTTGACGACAATCTTCTCCTTGCCTGCGATGCAGAGATACAACTTCGCCACGATGACCGCAGCGACGATCAGGGCAATGATTGCATATAATACCGTCACGTTGATTCCTCCTGATTCTTTCTATCCAAAAATAAAACAAAGTGATGACCGGCTCATTTCCGGCGCGATGCAGTTCCTTGTGCCTCTTTTGCCTGCATTTCCTGCCAGTCGGCCTCGTCAGCCATGGCCTGCTGGAGCTTTGCGTAGTACTTCTCCGGCAGGCGCGTGATCTTGCCGCTCTCGCGATGCGTGAAGACGTTCTGCGTGAAGCCCGTGACCATGAGCTCGCCTGTCGCCTTGTTGAAGACGCGGTACTGGAAGGCCATCTTCGCTTTGGTCAGTGCCTTCGGGCGCGTCTCGATGCAGATGTCGTCGTCAAAGCGGCCCGGCGACACATACTTGGCCCGCACTTCCGTAATCGGGAAGACATAGCCGTCCTCCATCATCTCCCCCAGCGTGATGCCGTACTTGCGCAGATATGCCACGCGTCCCGTCTCGAACCAGCGGATATAATTGGAATGATGCACGACAGCCATCGCATCCGTATCGTAAAAATTCACATGATGCTCGGTAATGATGGGCAAGAGAACCCCTCCTCCAAATCGACTTTGTGATTTCCTTTACAAACACATTCTATAGCCTAGAACAAAAGAGTGGGAAAGTCAAGATTTTCAGAGGAATATTGCCCATTCCGCTAAATCCAGTGAATTCAGTGAATCTCGTAGACGAGGTCGAGCCGCTCCATGTAGCGCGCGATGCGCGCAAGCTCTGCCGCATCCTCGACACGACGGCCGGAGTAATAGTAGTCGACCGTCTGGGGCAGATTCTCGAGCCCATGACGCGCATCGAGCTGGCGCATGAGCTCGCGCACCGTTCCCTCATTGCCGTCGACGAAGTGCATGTTCTCCGGCATGATCTCGCGCATCGTGTCCTTGAAGTAGTTGAAATGCGTGCAGCCGAGCACGAGCGCCGAGTAATCCGCAAGCGGGAAGCGGCCGAGCTCCTGCTCAAGGTACGCACGGACCGCCTCCGAGCGGAACTCCTCGCGCTCCGCGAACTCCACGAGGCGCGGCAGTGGCAGCAGGTCGACGAGATGGTCCTTATCGAAGCGATCGATGAGGATCTGCATCTTCTTGCCGTGCACCGTGATTGGCGTCGCCGCCACGAGCACGCGGTGCTCGCCGTCGAGGTCCAGCGCCTTCTTGGCCGCCGGCTCCATGCCGATGATCGGGATATCATAGCGGTGACGCATCTCGCGGACCGCCACCGACGTCGCCGTATTGCAGGCGACGACAATTGCCTTGACATCGCAGCCGACGAGAAAGTCGAACGCCTGCTGAACAAAACCCATGACCTCTTCCCTCGTCTTGACGCCATACGGCACGTTGTCCTCATCCGCGTAGAAGACGAACTGCTCATTTGGCAGCACGCGCATCGCATGGTGCAGCACCGAAAGCCCGCCAATGCCCGAATCAAAAAACGCAATTTTCATTGCCAACAGCCCCCGAATCGATTATAATAAAGATAAATAAGGTGGCACCGCCTAGCGGCAGCCCTCTATAGTAGGTTTATCTAAAAAACCGCCTACAGCGTCCAACTAGAAGGCGGGTCTTTTTATGCCTCAGTTCATTATAGCAGGTCTAGTTTCGTACTGCAATGGCGGACAGCCCGCTTCGAGTTGACAGACTTGTGCTGTTTTTGCTATAATAGGATTACTGTATATGGAGAGGTGTCCGAGTGGTTTAAGGAGCCGGTCTTGAAAACCGGTGATGCAGCAATGCACCGTGGGTTCGAATCCCACCCTCTCCGCCATATGGAGTGGTACTCAAGAGGCTGAAGAGGACGGTTTGCTAAATCGTTAGACTGGGTAACCGGTGCGGAGGTTCGAATCCTCTCCACTCCGCCACGAAGAAAAATAAGGACTGCCAGATGGCAGTCCTTTTTCTATGCCGGATAGGCCCGGGGCATCCTGCGTGTATGCATCAGATGCCAAAGTACTTCTTGGTGTTCTCGTAGCAGACATCACGGATCAGGCGGCCCAGCGCGTCCTTGTCGGACGGATAGAGCCCCTCCTCGACGAGCGAGGCGAGCACATCGCAGAGAATGCGGCGGTAGTACTCGTGGCGCGGCCAGAACAGGGCGCTGCGCGCATCCGTCGAGAAGCCGATGGCCGTGCCGATGATGCCGAGGCTCGCCATGTAGCCGAGCTGCGCGCGGATGCCGAGCGGCGTCTGGTTGATCCACCACGACGGGCCGAGCTGCAGATGGCCCTCATCCTCCGTCTGGAAGGCACCGAGGATCGAGCCGATGACGACCTGGTCCGACGGGTTCATCGAGCTCACGACGGTCTTCGGCAATGCCTCTTCGCGCGAGAGCAGGTCAAGGAGCAAGGCGAGGCCCTCGCCGTCGCTGCTCGCGCTGATGCAGTCAAAGCCTGCACCGCTGCCGAGCCCTGCCGCCATCTTGCTGTTCATATCGCGCAGGATGCCGTAGTGAAGCTGCATGACCCAACCGCGCTCCGCGTACTTCTTGCCGAGGAAGCGCAGGACAGCCGTCTGGTACTTCTCGACTTCTTCCTGCGTCGGCGCCCCCTTGCTGTTGATGACGCGGCCGACGATGTCATCGAGCTCGTACTCCTCCGCCTCGCGGTAGACAATGCGCGGGAAGGCGTGGTCAGCCGTGCGGCAGCCCATGCTGTCAAAGTAGGCGATGCGCTTCGCGAGCGCCTCGCGCACCTCCGTCATCGTCGAGATCTCGACGCCCGCCGTCTGGCCGAGGTCGTAGAGCATGTAATTGCCCCACTCCGGATTGGCGATGTCGAGCGCCGCATCGGGATGGAATACCGGCAGCACCTTCACGGGGAATCCCTGTTCCCTGATCTGGCGGTGCCACTTGAGGTTGTCTTCCGGATGGTCAGCCGTGAAGACCGCCTCGACATTGCCCTGCTCCAGGAGCGAGCGCACTGTCATCGTGCCATCTGCGAACTTCTCCGAGCAGACCGACCAGACATCGTCTGCCGTCTCTCCGCTGAGCACGTAGTGGCAGTCAAAGACGCGCTTGAGCACGAGATGGACCCACGTGTAGAGCGGATTGCCCGCCGCCCGTGCGAGCGACTCCGCGAAGTACTGGAAGCGCTCGCGCGCCGGTGCCTCGCCGCCCGTGATGAAGCGCTCCTTGACGCCATTGGCGCGCATGAGCCGCCGCGCGACGGGATTGTCGACGAGCACCTCCGTCAGATTGTGGTAGACGCGGTTCTCCGCAATGTCCCGCACGGGGATGTGCGTGTGGTAGTCGAGGATCGGCAGCTTCTCGGCATATTCGTGATACAGGTCTTCCGCAAATTCCGAGTGCAAGAGAAAATCTTCATCCATAAAACGTTTCATGATAGCCAGCCTCGCTTTCCTATATCGTTATCTTGCTAGAATAATTCGCGCTTTGCCCGAAGAATCCCTGCTGAGTGGACAGAAAAGTCGAACAAAAATTTGCATACTGCACAGCTATGACTACCATACCGTTTTCGTCCGACCTCCCATCCCATTCTATGGTATAATGGCATCAGCATCACTTCACCACAAAGAAAGAAGGTCTTTTTCCCACATGGATATCCTCTTGTTCCTGCTGCTCGGCATCGGTGTCGGCACCTTCGGCACGCTCGTCGGCATCGGCGGCGGCCTCATCTGCGTGCCGATCTTCATCCTGTTCCTGTCGGACGGCGGCGTCTACCCCTACTTCCACACGGCGGCCCAGATTGCGGGCACCTCGCTCGTCGTCGTCATGGCCAACGCCATGAGCGGCACGCTTGCCTACATCCGCCAGAAGCGTGTGCTCTTCAGCGCCGCCATCCCGTTCGCCATCGCCACGCTCCCCGGCGCCGTGCTCGGCTCGTGGATCGTCAACAAGTTCAGCACGACGATGCTTGACCTCTACTTCGGCATCTTCCTGCTGCTGATGTCCATCATCATGTACTGGAACTCCACCCATAAGCCAGTCTCCAACGCCATGGATGTGTCGGAAGACTTCCAGTACAACCGCACGCTCGGCATCATCGCCAGCCTCGGCGTCGGCTTCATCTCGAGCATCTTCGGCATCGGCGGTGGCGTCATCCACGTACCGCTGATGATCTACTTGCTCGGTTTCCCCGTCCACGTCGCGACGGCCACGAGCCACTTCGTGCTGGCCTGCTCCTCCGCCTTCGGCGTCGTCAGCCACTTCATGCTCGACCACATCATCTGGATTCCCGCCATCTGCATCTCCATCGGCGCCGCCATCGGCGCCCAGATCGGCGCCAAACTCTCCAAGAAGACAAAGTCGAAAGTCATCCTCATGCTGCTCTCGCTCGCCATGTTCGCGCTCGGCATCCGCCTGATCCTCCTGGGCAGCGCCCACTGAGTTCCACAATCTTACACCCATATACACAAAAAAGGAAGAGCTCATCAGCCCTTCCTTTTTGTTTACCGTTTCTCCATAGCTTTGACCAAACCGCGCGCCTTCTCGAGGTCCATGTCCTTGAGCGTCGACGATACGACCGGCGCGCCGAAGATGGAGCAGGCGTACTCGAAGGCGTCCTGCCCGATGTGCAGCGGGAAGTCACGGCTGCTGCCGATGCTCGTGCCGGTGATGCCGGTAAGCTCGCCGATGAGACGGTAGCCTTCCGGCGCCTTCTGTGACTGGCCCAAGTGATACATGTCGAGATATAGGCGGTCGTAACGCGTGCCGTCGATGCTGACGAGCTCGAAGATGTCCACCATCGCGTCGAGCACACGGGACGTTGTCGAGCCGAGGCGGTGGAACGCCATGCGGCTCTCCGTGTCTGCCGTCAGCAGCCGTGACAGATACGTGACCTGCCCCGTCGGCCCGTTGACCGGGATAGGGTTGTCCGCGCAGCGGCCAAACTCGCCCACCGCGCCCGGCAGCTCATCCGGCGTCTGCGCGCCATCGTCGAACTCCGCGAACATCATCGCCGGGTAGTCCGCATTCTGCAGCTCCACATCGTTCAGGATGCGGTACGAGCGCGAGAACAGCTTCATCACCGCCTTCGGCGACGGGTTGGGCCCCAGCGCCTCAAACTCCTCGACCGTCGGCTTGATGCTCTTCTTCTGCTTCTTTGAGCCAGTGCCCTTCTTGCCTTTAAAAAAGAAATCCTTGATCGTCATATTATCCTCTCCTCTCTGCGCATCTCCATCATAGCAGAGAGTGACGCCCGGATCGTGTCAAAAAACATGTGAAGTTTGCGCCGTCATAGATGCTCGCCAATCCCATACCGTGGCGGGCCAAAATCCGCCGCCATCAGCTCCACCTTGCCATGCCCGATGGCCTTCTGTATCAGACTGACCTCAGTCTAACACAGGAGGGACGCTCAGAGGTCGTTTGGCAGGCGACAATTGCTCTTGCCATCTGCAGGCAGATACTGTATCATAATTCATATAAGAATCATATTTTTTAGATAATAATTTTCAAGACAAGAAAGGATGATTGACATGGAACCATGGCTTTTCTACGCACTGCTCTCCGCCGTCAGCGCGGCATTCGTCTCCATCTTCGGCAAGGTCGGCCTGCAGGGCATCGACAGCAACGTCGCGACAGCCGTGCGCGCCGTCATCATGGCGGTGTTCCTGATCGGCGTCGTCTTCGTGCAGGGAAACTTCTCGCACATGGCAGAGGTACTGCAGGACAAGAAAGGCCTGCTCTTCGTCGCCCTGAGCGGCATCGCCGGCGCGACCTCGTGGCTCTTCTACTTCCTCGCACTCAAGTACGGCCCCGTCTCCAAGGTCGCACCGATCGACAAGCTCAGCGTCGTCTTTGCCGTCATCCTGGCCGTCATCCTGTTCGGCGAGAAAGTCAGCCTCGTCCACGCCTGTGCCATCGCGATGATCGCGGCAGGCGGGCTCATCCTGGCCATCTGGTGAGCATCAGCCCTGGGGATTGCGTCCCAGATAGGCGAGAATGCCGCCATCCACGTAGAGGATGTGGCCATTGACAAAATCAGAGGCGTCCGATGCCAGGAACACGGCAGGGCCCATGAGATCTTCCGGCGTACCCCAGCGGTGCGCCGGTGTTTTTGACAAGATGAACGCATTGAAGGGATGGCCCGGCGTGCGCAGCGGCGCCGTCTGTGGCGTCGCGATATAGCCTGGCCCAATGCCGTTGCACTGGATGTTCTGGTCGCCGAACTCCGAAGCGATGTTCTTCGTCAGCATCTTGAGACCGCCTTTCGCCGCTGTGTACGCCGCCACCGTCTCGCGGCCCACTTCGCTGAGCATCGAGCAGACATTGATGATCTTGCCGTGCCCCTTGCGCAGCATGCCGGGCAGCACAGCCTTCGAGACGATGAACGGCGCCGTCAGATCAATGTCAATGACCTGGCGGAAATCCGCCGTCTCCATCTCGAGCATCGGCGTGCGCTTGATGATGCCTGCATTGTTCACAAGAATGTCGATGGTGCCGAGCCTCTTCTCGATATCGGTAACCATCGCCTTGACCGCCGTCTCATCCGTGACATCACAGAGATATCCATGCGCCTCAATGCCGTCCTTCTTGTAATCCGCCAGTGCCTTGTCCATGTGCTCTTGACTGCGGCAGTTGAACGCGATCTTCGCGCCCGCATCGGCATACGCCTTCGCAATCGCATAGCCAATGCCATAAGCCGCCCCCGTCACCAATGCCACCTTGCCCGTCAACGAGAATTGTTTCGTGATATCAAACATGACCGTTCTCCTTTCCACGATGCTGCCATCCTCCTGTCAATCCAGCGGATGGTAGCCTGGCACATCTCCATCGCCTGCCCTTCCTTCCTCGCCGACGATCCACGAACGCGCAACGCTTTCGAAGTTATAGCAGTCAACATTTTCTTTATTATCGCACAAATCTGATGAATCATCATTAGATTTGGATATGAAATCGCCATCCAATGCCAGTAAGCGCATCGGAACAACAAAAACGGGTACGCGGCACGATTCCATAGCGCAATGAAATCGTACGTGCGCACCCTGCTGCATGGATATTCAGCTTGCCTTACTCTGATAGTCAATCTTCGCAAATCGTCGCCCGTGCCGCATCAGCGGACCACGACCTGACACATCTTCATCGCCGCCAGTGCATTCTCATGGCTCTGCGGCGTCACGCCAGCACAGCACGACGCATCGACAGAGACAGGCACCTCCGGGAACGCCGCCTTGAGGATCATCGCATTCGCGATCACACAGATGTCCGTGCAGAGCCCCACAAGCTCAATCGCATCCGGCTCCAGCCCCGCGATGACCTTCGGCAGCTCCAGCGAGCCAAAGGTCGGCTTCTCCACAACAGCCACCGCCTTCTCCACAAAAGGCTTCAGCGACGGTGCAATCTCCCAGCCCTTCTCCGGCTTGATGCAGTGTGGCACCGGCAGGTTCTTCCCCTCCTGCGTCTCAAGGTAGTCCGCGCCGTGCGTGTCCTGCGTGAACACCAGCAGCGCCTCCTCCCGCTCCAGCTTCTCCACCAGCCGCGGCAACATCGCCTGCGCCTCCTTCGTGCCCAACGCACCATCAATAAAATCATTCTGCATATCCACTACAACAATCACCTTGCGCATAACGACCACTCCTTTCAAGAAAATTCATTTTAACATACACTGTATTTTATAAAAATCGACACGATCCTTGAATTATTTTAAGTACATCATTCACCTTAATTCGCCTTTGCCAATTCTATCAATATCAGGACATTCTTTTTGATTTAAAATGAAGTTTCTTAACCTCTCTATTATTCTTGGATTTGTATATTTCATTGTAATCTCATCTCTCATATCACTGTCCCCTTTCGAAGGGCGATATGACATTATATTTTGACTACCAAGAAATGCATATTTTTCACATAAAATAATTTTACAATGAGAATGTACCGGTTTAAATTTAACTGCAGTTTTATCAATCTTATTAAACGAATATTTCCAGTGTTGAATACATGTATAAGTATTTATTGTGCTATCGATATCGCTCTGATAAAATCTTCTATTTGAGCCCTTTCGAGGCATTATACCATAACACACATAAATCTTTACACCATTTCTAATAGATGTTTCTAATGATTCTAAATCTTTACTTATAACATTTTCTTTATACCATGGATATGACATATAGATATACTCTTCAGCATCTTTATATAAATTTTTTATCAAATCACCCATTTCATGAGTGGTATATAATATTCCCTGAGACAGATCTAGGTCCCCTATCTGGTTCTTCAATTCAGCTGCTAGTTTCTTTAATTCTTGGTTATCCGTATATAATTCATGGGCTTTTGCTTGCATTTGTTCTTTTTCAGCTCTTTCATTTGCCCATTTTTTTCTCATTTCATTAAATTTAATCTCGATATTATGCATTTCTCCTTCTAATACCTTTCTAGCATCTTCTTGGACTTGTTTATCAGTTAAAGTCTTTATAAGTCTATCCTCTAAATCTCTTTTTATAGCTTCATACCTTCGAATGATTTCTTCATCCGAAACATGTTCAAAAGACTCTTCCCTGATTTTTTCGATTTCTTCTTCTGCAGCTGCCTGAATCTCTTTCTTTATTTGCTCTATTTCTCCACGTACTTCATTCGTTACATCTTGATAGGAAGGCGTTTCAGCTATGAAGGACTGAAGATTTTTTTGGTGTACAACAATTTCATCATGCATATTTTGAATCAAATTTTCATCTTCCATTTTAAACAAATGATGCATATATTCTCGTAAAATTCCCTGCTGAATTTTTTCACATGTATCATGTACTGCTTCTTCAAACCTGGTTTGATTCTCGGATAAAGCCTGTCGGCATATATCATGGCGAACAGATTGAATATACGATTTCAGTTCTCTCTTCTTATTATTAAAATCTTTTTTGCTCTTGGCAATCCCAATTAAAGTACCAATTCCAATAGCAGGTAACGCAAAAGAACCCAACGCTCCCGCAAAGGTAATCTGAGACGCATACGGTCCCAGACCAGAAGCATATATTGAAATACCTGTACTCAAGATTCCGCCAAGGATTGTCCCTGCTTTTGCTGGCCCTAAATCAAAATCAGAAGATGGTGATCTTGTAGCTAGTTGATTTGTCACTCGTATATCTAAGCCATCATAAGCAATCTTTGCATCATACGCATCTTTTACCTGCTGCAGAGCATTGCTCCATCTATCAAACAACTTTGCTTCGGACTCAGAAATAAATTGAGACAACTCCTCATTGACAGACTGCTGTGAGAAAACTCGATTCCATTCGGGTCTGAGTTTCCTATTCAAGCTTTCATCTGCACCATCTAAAAGCGAAAATGACACTTTATCTATTTTCCTCTTAAATTGATCTGTTTTATCTTTTAATAATTTGAGATTCACCCAATCTTGAAAATCATTTTGAAATTTCTGCTCGATTTCTAAACTTCGTTGCGATAACTTTTCCTTTGTTCTTTTTAAAATCGATAAATTCTTTTCATACTCTCTCAGCACCTTTAGATGATATTCCTGATTTTTTTCAATAACAGCGTTTAGAGAGTCCAATATACTTTCTGTCTGTAACTCAGCAGAATTGTCACTGAATTTCCTCAGGATAGTATCGCGAATTTTATTTAAGCCACATTCCTCTATTTTTTCTGAATCTTGTTCTTCAATAGCCTGCCTCGCCATTTCTCCCGCAAAAGGAAAAATCATCTCAAACAAGCCATCACAATTCCGTTTCAAATGTTCAATACAAACCGTAACAGTCTTTTCATCAAAATCATCTACATGAGAAATCACTGCTACCATTCTTTTCCCCATGTCATGAATCTTCTCTGCCGTTTCCATATTACTGAGTTTACCAGGATAACGTCCATTTGCCAGCCAAACAACAACATCGGCTTCCTGAATATACTCTGTTGCTAATTTATCGTTGAATTCCGTCAATGTATTCAAGCCTGGCGTATCTACTACACTCATTTCCCTTAATGACTCCTCAGGGATCCAAATACACACTTCTTGACAGTTCTTGAAATATTCACTATTTCCTTTATTAGCATTGAGCTCTGAAAGAATGGACTCAATACTGCCCGTTTTAAAACTTCCATTTTTATATCGAATTCCCGCTAATTTCTTTTTACCATAACACACATTTATGATTGCTGCAGTAGTTTCCGTTATACCGACCGGGGATACTACTTCTCCAGCCAGAGCGTTGAGCAAGGTGGATTTCCCCGACTTCACTTCTCCCATCAACACTACATGTAAATCTTTTGAGCACTTCTTCTTCAAAGTTTCCAAATGCTCCAGAGATTTTGTTACAATTTCTGGATGTGGATGAACTGGAGATGCATTGACTACTTTTTCTCCGTCTTCAATTAGTGTTTTTAAATCCATTTACATCCTCCCCCTTTATGACTTGTACAACTGTCGGCATTTGCAAATACAGATTATTTATTCTCGATTGTATTTCATCTAATTTTTTCACCAAATCATTGAACTCATATTTGTTACAGTACATTTCCTCAAAATACGTTTCTACACACGAAAAGGCTTTATATTGAGTTTTAATCAAAAGCTTATGTAACTCTTTATGTAAATTATTCTCCAATTCTTCAAATCTCATTTCATATATATCACGTATATGCTCACTTGGATGGAAAGCCTTGCTTGCATTTGAAAGATCCCCCGAAAAAATGTGGTTAATTGCATCCGTCATCTTACTCGAAAAACCTGTCTTTAAATCGAAAGGTTCAACTAGCCTTGATAGCGCAGAAAAGACCTTTGCTTTATTGAATTGACAAATTACTGAAAAATCTACTTGTTCAATATCTAAAGCCTTTTCTCCCTTCATTATATATACATAATTCTGACAAAAATCTTTTGCACTGTTATAGAGATATGTAGTAAAATTTCCTTGTAATGATTGTATCTTATTTTTTAATTTATTATATTTCAATATATCATTTCGAATATATTCTTCTCTCGTAGTCTCATCCATATTTTCTAAAATTTTTTCATTATCTCTTGCTCGTTTATAAACTTGTTCAATTTCAGCTGATAAATATACATGTATATTGTCTAAAAATCGATCCTTTTCAACCTCTAATTGATTTTTCCAGTCTTTTTCTATTTGATTGCAGGAATTATATTTTTCTCTCAAATGTCTTGCCTTCCTGCGTAAAAAAAATGTAGTCTTCTTTTGCTCTTCCTTCAAAAGATTATCAAGATCTTTTATTTTACTCTCTTGTGCTTTTCTATAAAATACCTGATGAATTTCAGACTTTAATTTTTCTGCTTCTTCTGAGGTTTTTCCCTCTGTTATACGATCGTATACTATCTTAGCTGAATAAGGAAAAATTTCTCGAAAGTAATTCCCATATAGACGGTTTGCTTCACGGCATACATCGTCGACTTCTTTCTCAGGAACATAATCAAAATGATTTAATACCGCAATCGCATCAGCGCTCTTCTGCGGATATATCTCATTCATAGATTGAACATCTTCATAAGTACACTTATCTGATAAATTATCTGCTGGAAGAAGCCATAAAATACCATCAGCTTCTCTGTAATAAGCAAGAGCTTCTCTTTTAATTTTGTGGTTGTATAAGATTTGATTCATTCCCGGAGTATCTACTAAATCAAAATCGTTCAAAAAAGGCGCATTGCTTATCGGCCAGATCACATGAGTAACAACATCATCACGTTCATATGATTCAATAATCATCTCTTCTTGTTCTTTCTGCTCTTCCTTCGTTAAATTCTTATCCTTTTTCACCTCTTTAATTCTACGAGTTATCTGGCTGATATTCGCCTCAGCTCTTTTATCAATATTTTCTAGCAAAGGTCTAATTCTATCTTCCGTCATTTTCTCATGATATCCATTTGCAAAACCGACTTCTATGGATTGACCTTCATCATGAGTAAAGATATCAATTCGCCATGTTTTAGGAAGATAATCTACTTCTGCTACCTTTTCTCCTACCAGTGAATTGATAAAGGTTGACTTGCCGACTTTACCTGTTCCAATAACAAATAGCCGAAATGGTCTATCAAGATCTTCATTCTTGTCAAATACGATTTGTAGCTGAGACAGTTCATGTTTCATCCATTCACGTAAGATAATGCCCTTTTCTTCTGATTTAGTATCCATTGACTTCAAGAGATGCATGATATCACTGAGTTCGTTTTTTAAGTGTTGTTTGGTATAAGGACGTAATTCTTCATCGTATTTTTGACGAACATGCACATAGAAAGCCAAGATAGCTTCTGCAGTTGAATCTTGTACTTTTCCCATGAATTTACTCCTGTGATTTTATATTGGATTCCATGCGATTGATCGTGATGGTCAAACGATCCACTTGCTGTTCAAGCTTTTCGAGTCGCTGCATCAAAGCATGATTTCGTATTTCAAGATTCTGACATATCCCCTCTTGATAGCGATCCATGCTTCGCTCCCAAACCTGATACTCTTGTTGTAGATGATCTAAAAGTGCTTGTTGAGATTCCTGCGTTGACAATGCAAAGTTCTTTTGCTCTCTCATCTGCCGTGCATGATCAGCATTCAATGAAGTCATAGACGAGATATTTTGCATCAATTCTTCATTCATACGAGGCATTTCTTGGAGCATTTGAACGATTTCTTTCTGTAATTTCTGCAATGAAGGAAAAACCGTCTCCGTCATGAGATAACTAGCAACTTCTGTAGAAACTTGAGCTGATATTTTAGAAGAAACTTCCGTTCCAATGGTTTCAATTAACTCTGTAAATTCCGCTAATAATTCATTATTATTTTCTTCCATTACTATCAGTCTCCTCGGTCTTGTAAAAGATAGGATATAACGATAAAAAAATATATTTCATTTTTCATAAATTAAAGAACAAGATAGGTTATAATTAAGATTATACCACTATCATCAGATTTATACAACAGATTCACCACTCAGCAAAAATCATTCCTATTTTTTATTTCATCAATACCTAAATTACATAGAAAAAGAGCCCGCCTCGTGGAAGGCTGGCCTTTCCTTCTATGCATTTGTCAAGGTAAAGTACGCAATCTCCGGCGGGCAGCCGAGGCGGAAGGGGAACCAGCTGCCGTTGCCGCTGTGGACGTAGCCGTAGGAATCGCCGAGTTTGACGAGGCCGCGGGTGTATTTGAATACGGGGAAGAGCGGCTGACCGAGGATGCCGAACTGGCTGCCGTGGGTGTGGCCAGTCAGGGTCAGGGCGATGCTATGGGCGGCTCCGTCGTCGATGTATTCGGGGTGATGGGCGAGCAGGATAGAGGGGACGTTTTCGGGCAGATTCTCGATGGCCTGTTGCATGTAATTCTTGCGCTGTGCCTCGAAATGGGGACGGTCCATCGGGTAGTCGACGCCGAGCATGTAGAGGTTCTTGCCGGGCACTTTGCGGCTCTCATTGATGAGGACGTTGATGCGCGTTTTGGCTAGATACTTGCGGATGGTATCGATGCCGCGGAAGTGCTCGTGATTGCCGAACGCAAACCAGATGCCGTCGGGAAATGCATCGGCGTAGCGATCGAGAATCCTGGCAGCTTCTTCGTTCTGCGTCACGTCGTCAAAGAGGTCGCCGGTGACGGTGAGCATATCGGGCTTTTGGGCGGCAATGCGGCGCAGCAGGGAATCGAGTTCGGCGACGGAAAAGAAACTGCCGAGATGGACGTCGCTGATCTGCGCGAGGCGGTACCCCTCCCCCGCTCCGAGCCCTTTGACTGGAATCGTGAAGTTGCGCTCGACAGTCGCCTCACGTTCCCAGAAGCCGCCGTAAATGCTGAGACCAGCGGCCACGGCGGGATAGACGGCTGCATGACGGAGAAGGCGCCTGCGGCTCTCGTCGACGGGCACGGCCATCATGCGGCGCCAGAAGAAGCGGACGATGACTGCTACAAGAACAAAGGCCGTGCAGATGAGCTGCGTCATGAAGCCGACGATGACCGTCTCGATGATGAGGCTCGGCCCTGATATGAGATGGTAGATGATGGCGCGGCCAATGAACCAGCCCATGCCGATGGCGTCGAACAGCAGCATGACGATGCGCACCCGACGCAATGATCTGCCGGAGAAGAGGTAGCGCGTCGTGAAGAGAAGGCAGGCGATGACGGAGACGACCATGACGATCATGATGAGTGTGAACCAGGTCAAAAGATTCCCTCCTAAATGTAACAACAAAAAGCAAATCTTGCAGAAAAAAATAGACCGGATGACCGGTCTTTGCCTCAATTGGCCTGAGGTGGGCGTGCCTCCTGGCACGGGCCTGGCTCAAGCCAAGCCACGAAGGTGAGCGGATTCGGCCTGCCGTTCCCGGTAGTACCAGCGGATGGATTTGCCGATTGCACAGCGCACGGCATCGAGCTCTCCGCGTTTCGCTAGTTTCTTGAGCTGATTGACGTCAAAGCCACTGACGGACAAGTAACTTGCAGAAAGGAAACCTCCTCGTTTCAACATCTTGCGATAGCTCGCACTGTCACGACGGTCCATTTCAATGTTCTTGATTGCCATATTCAATCCCCCCACAATGTTGGTCTTATTTACAAAGACACCTTCGGGCAAGTACATTATACCACAAAATTGTAAGCCGGGCTACACTTCCAAGATACCTTTCCATTTATTTTTGCATAAAAATACGCTATAATGAGGATGTTATCTCTGTGTATTGGTATGTTACCTTTTTGCCTTTTAGGAGGGTTACTATGCTTACTGCCTTGACGAAGGAATATCCTCTGCCGAGTGAGCTGCAGGAGCGCATCGATCTGGTGCTTGAATCCCACGACTGCGACCCGACGCAGATTGTCGGCATCCTGCTCGATGTGCAGGCACTAAACGAGCGCCACTATGTGCCGGAGACGACGGCTTACTACATCGCGGACCGCCTCAAGATGCGCGTGACGAATATCTTTGACTGCCTGAAGTTCTACAGCGAGCTCTCGCCGGTGCCGCGCGCGAAGTATCCGATCCAGGTCTGCTGTTCGCCGGCCTGCCGCGTCAATCGCGTCGATTCGCACCGCCTGATCTCGACACTCGAGCAGCTGCTCGACATCAAACTCGGCGAGACGACGTATGACGGGCGCTTCACGCTCGAGCAGGTCACCTGCATCGGCGCCTGCGACCGCGCACCGGCCGTGCGCATCAACGGGCACGTCTACGACCATCTCGACACGCAGGAAAAGATTGAAGCGCTGTTGCGCTCCCTGCCCTGAGCTGGAGGAGGTTAACACATGCAAGTACATTTTCTGACCAAGAACTTCGGCAAGTACGACACTTCGTCGATCGGTTCCTACATGAATGTCGGCGGCTTCGAGGCGCTGCGCAAGGCGGTGACGATGGACCCGGAGAAAATCACAGACCTCTTGACGAAGGTCAAGATCAAGGGGCGCGGCGGCGCGGAGTACCCGCTCGGCCGCAAGTGGTCGCAGGCGCGCGCCGTCCGCGGCGAACGCAAGGTCGTCATCTGCAATGCCGACGAGGGCGAGACGACGACGTTCAAGGACCGCGAGCTCATCTGCCACGACCCGTTCAATCTCATCGAGGCCATGATCATCGCGGCCTACGTCGTAGGCGCCTCGGACGGCTTCATCTACATGCGCGCGGAGTACGCCTGCTACCGCCCGCTGCTCCTGAACGCAATTCGCCAGGCGAAGAACTACGGCTTCCTCGGCACGAACATCCTCGGCCGCGGCTTTGACTTCGACATCCACCTCTACTCAGGCGCCGGCGCCTACGTCTGCGGCGAGGGCACCGCCCTGATCCGCTCGATTGAGGGCAAGGCGGGCCGCCCGCGCATGAAGCCGCCGTTCATCAAGGTCAGCGGCGTCTTCGCCCGCCCGACCTGCCTCAACAATGTCGAGACGCTGTCGCTCGTGCCGCACCTCTTGCTCGACGATGCGGGCGTCTACGCCTCCTGCGGCAGCGGAGAGTCGATCGGCACGAAGCTCATTAGCGTGGCGGGCAATGTCAACCGCCCGGGCGTCTTTGAGATCCCGTTCGGCACGACGGTGCGCGAGATCCTCTACGACCTCGCCGGCGGCATCCAGCACGACCGCAAGATCCAGCTGATCCAGTTTGGCGGCGCCTCGGGCAAGATTGCGGACGCTTCCATCCTCGACACGCCGTACACCTACGAGGACCTGCGCGCAGCCGGCGTCATGGTCGGCTCAGGAGGCATGCTCGTCATTGACGAGCGCACAAGCGTGCTCGATTTCCTGCGCATGAATCAGGAATTCTTCTGGGAGGAAAGCTGCGGCCAGTGCACGCCGTGCCGTGAGGGCAATCTCCACATCAAGATCATCCTCGACAAGATGGCCGCGGGGACGGCCACGCGCGAGGACATCGCCATCATGATCAAGATTGCCCGCGTCATGAGCATGTCCTCGCTCTGCGGCCTCGGCGAGACGGCACAGAACACGCTGATGTCGGCCATGAAGGTTTTCCCGGATCTCTTTGATATTGGAGGAGCGCGCGCATGAGTACGGAGACTGCAAAAATGACGAATCAAGAACAAGAGATGGTCCACCTGACCATCAACAACATCCCGCTCGCTGTGCCCAAGGGCACGAAGATCATGCAGGCGGCGCAGGAGCTCGGCATCGATATCCCGCATCTCTGCTACCACGAGGACCAGCGCATCAAGGCGCGCTGCCGCCTCTGCTCCGTCGAGGTAGTCGGCAAGCGCCGCTTGCTCGCGGCCTGCTCGACAGAGGTCTGGGAGGGCATGGAAGTCCACACGGACACGCAGATTGTACGCGACACGCAGGTCGCCATCCTGCAGCTCATGCTCGCCAATCACCACAAGGACTGCCTCTCCTGCCCGCGCAACCAGAACTGCGATCTGCAGCGCCTCTGCAGCCGCTTCAACATCCAGCACTCCTCACTGCCGTCCGTCTGCAAGGAGGAGCCGCGCATCGTGACGAATCCCGCCATCGTGCGTGACCCGTCGAAGTGCATCCGCTGCGGCCGCTGCATCCGCGCCTGCAAGGATGTGCAGGGCATCGCGGCGCTGACGTATGCGGGGCGCAGCAGCGACATCATCGTCACGACGGCCTACAACAAGCCGATGGAGACGACGGACTGCATCCTCTGCGGTCAGTGCAGCCTCGTCTGCCCGACGGGCGCGCTCGTCGAGAAAGACGATACGGAAAAAGTGCTCGACGCGCTGCAGGATCCGAAGAAGCACGTCATCGTGCAGGTCGCGCCGTCGGTACGCGTCTCCCTCGGCGATGCCTTCGGCATGGAGCCAGGCGCCATCGTGACAGGCCAGATGGTCACGGCGCTGCACCTCCTCGGCTTTGACAAGGTCTTCGACACGAACTTCGGCGCCGACCTCACGATCATGGAGGAAGGCACGGAATTCCTCGACCGCCTGCAGCATGGCGGGGTGCTGCCGATGATGACCTCGTGCTGCCCGGGCTGGGTCAGCTACGTCGAGAAGCACTACAGCGACTGCCTGCCCCATCTCTCCTCGACGAAATCGCCGATGAGCATCTTCGGCGCCGTCGCCAAGACGTACTACCCGAAAGCGGCCGGCATCGACCCCAAGGACATCGTGACGGTGTCCGTCATGCCGTGCACGGCGAAGAAGTTCGAGGCTGCGCGCCCGGAGATGGGCCGCGAGGGCCGGCAGGATGTCGACATCGTGCTGACGACGCGCGAGCTCATCAAGCTCATCAAATACGTCGGCCTCTCCTTCGGCCAGCTGCCTGAGACGGACTTCGACAGCCCGCTCGGCACGGCCTCGGGCGCCGGCGCGATTTTCGGCACGACGGGCGGCGTCATGGAGGCCGCCCTGCGCACGGTCTGCGACAAGCTGACGGGCAAGACGCTCGAGCGGCTCGACTTCCAGGAGGCGCGCGGCTTCCAGGGCATCAAGGAGTGCACGCTCGAGATTGGCGGCCATACGCTGCACATCGCAATCGCGCACACGCTCAAGAACGCGGAGATTCTCATGGAGCAGGTCCGCAAGGGCATCTCGCCCTATGACTTCATCGAGGTCATGGCCTGCCCCGGCGGCTGCATCGGCGGCGGCGGCCAGCCCGTCGGCACGACGAACGCCGTCAAGAAGAAGCGCATGCAGGCACTCTACGAGATTGACCGGAATCTGCCTGTCCGCAAGTCGCACGAGAATCCCGTTCTGCAGGTGCTCTACCGCGACTTCCTCGGCGAACCGGGCCAGGGCAAGGCACACGAACTCCTGCACACGAGCTATAATGCCGTGCCAAAAGAGTACCGATTCTGATGCGCTTCCATCCGCTTGACAGACAGGGGCCGCAGTGGTATGGTAGAGACAATATGAAACCGTTGAAGCGAGGATAACGTCAGATGAGCGCCTGCAGAGAGTCCGGGGAGCTGCGATCCGGATGGCATGCAGTCTGGCAAATGGGTCGCTGAGGGCGCACTGAACCTCTCGGGAATAGTCCGGGAGCAGTAGGCTGCGACGTCAGGCACGCGTCAGTTGCCGGGAGCATGCCTGTGCTCCGCTAAGTGCATGGCTCGTCCATGAAACAGGGTGGCACCGCGAGAATTTCGTCCCTGGCAGTATAAGAGATACTGTCAGGGATTTTTGTTTTCCTGACAGCTGAGCCGATGAACAGAAAGGAAGCTTCACCATGGAAAACGAAACCAAGAAAATCATCCTCTCCGGCATCCAGCCGACGGGCGTCTTCACGCTCGGCAACTACCTCGGCGCAGTCCGCAGCTGGAAGAAGATGCAGGAGGACTACAACTGCTACTACTTCATCGCCGACCTGCATTCCATGACCATCCACATTGACCCGCAGAAACGCCGCCAGCAGACGCGCGAGGCCTTCGCCCTGCTGCTCGCCTGCGGCATCGACACCGAGAAGAGCCTTGTCTTTGTACAGAGCCACAACAAGTGCCACGCCGAGATGGGCTGGATCATGGACTGCTGCTCGCAGTTCGGCGAGCTCTCGCGCATGACGCAGTTCAAGGACAAGTCGGCCAAGCATCCGGACAACATCAATGCCGGCCTCTTCACGTATCCGGCCCTGATGGCAGGCGACATCCTGCTCTATCAGGCGGATTACGTGCCGGTCGGCGCTGACCAGACACAGCACCTCGAGTTCACGCGCGATGTCGCCACGCGCTTCAACCACACGTACGGCGAGGTCTTCAAGCTGCCGGAGGGTTACTTCCCGAAGGCCGGCGCGCGTGTCATGAGCCTGCAGGATCCGACGAGCAAGATGAGCAAGTCGGACACGAACCCGAAGGCCACGATCTCAATCCTCGATGATGAGAAGACCATCCTCAAGAAATTCAAGAGCGCCGTCACGGACAGCGAGGCCTGCGTGCGCTTTGACCCGGATAAAAAGCCGGGCGTCAGCAACCTCATGACGATCTACTCGGCCATCACGGGCAAGACCATGGAGGAAATCGAATCCGAATTTGCCGGCAAGGGCTACGGTGATTTCAAGGCTGCCGTCGGGCAGGCCGTCGCCGATGAGCTGCGCCCAATCCGCGAGAACTTCGCGCGTCTCATTCAGGACCGCAGCTACCTCGAAGAAGAGATGAAGAAAGGTGCTGAGCGCGCGACCTACATCGCCAACAAGACGCTGACGAAGGTCAAGAAGCGCGTCGGCCTGCTGCTCGCAAAATAATCGTAATATCACACAAAAAGGCATGCCCCGGAATCCGGGGCATGCCTTTTTGTGTGTGATGTTGTTTTATAGGTGTGAGTATAGGTGCGGGATCAGCCGATCTTGAGTTTCTCCTGCGCCGAGACATGGCGGTCGAAGCCGATGTCTTTCTTACTCATGCCGAGCGCCAGGCCGATGAGCTGCTGCAGGTGAAGGATTGGGATCTCGACGGACGACTGGACAGCCTGGCGGCCTTCCGGCTCGTACATGTCGAGCTGCATCTGGCAGAGCGGGCACGGTGTGACGATGAGGTCGGCATGGGCGCGGCCGGCGCTATCGACGATCTGGCCCGTGACCGTCAGCACATCGTGCTCGGCAGCGAGCTGGGCGTGGAAACCGCAGCACTTGCGGTGCGCGTCGAACCAGACCGGCGTGCCGCCGAGACGGCGGACAAGGCGCTCCAGCGACTCTGGGTACTTGCCGTCCTCATGGCTCATGATGTCCTGCGGGCGCAGGATGTGGCAGCCGTAGTAGGCGGCGATCTTCGTGCCCTGCAGGGCGTCCGTGACCTTGCCCTCGAAGAGCTCCGGATGGTCATCGAGTACCCAGAGGAAGTGCGTGATTTCGCTCGTGCCCTTGTACTCGTACGGATGGCCGGCCTCCTTGAGGATGGCATTGACCTTGTCCTTGAGCGCCGCATCGTGGTCGAGGCGGTACTTGGCCGTGCGCAGCTGCAGCGTGCAAGTGTTGCAGACCGTCAGGATGGGCAGGCCCATGTTCTCGGCAATCGAGATATTGCGCGCATTGACAGCGAGCGCCGCGAGGTCATTGACGCCCTGCGCGTGCGAGGCGCCGCAGCACGTCCAGTTCGGGATCTCCTCCAGCTCGATGCCGAGCGCTTCGCATACCTTCTGCATGGAGGTATAGGCTTCGGCTGCAGCCCCCTTGAGGACACAGCCCGGGAAAAATGCAAATTTCATCGCTTACTCCTCCTCTTTCTCTGCCGCCTTGACGATGGCTGCGATGGTCTTGACCTCCGGATTGACCGGATGCGACTCCAGCGGGTTCATCTTGCCGACATGCATGAGGCGCAGAGCCATCGGAGCACGCAGGCCAGCCATGAAGAAGCCCTCCGACTTGATGTTGAGCTTCGACTCGTCGAGCGTGCCCGACTCCTGGATGTCGTCGTAGATTGCCTTGGCGTGGCGCGCGCCGACATTGTCGTCGAGGTGGTACTTGAACGTCGCGGCCTTGAGCTTCTCGATGGCACCGGCCGGGTCGAGATGCTTCGGGCACTTCGCCGTGCATTCCTGGCAGTTGAAGCAGCGCCAGAGGCCGGCGTCGAGGACAGCCTTGAGGTGTTCCTTCGGGTCCTTGTCGCGCGAGTCAGCCGTGATGCGCTCTGCCTTGACGAAGGCAAACGGATCGAGGAAGTCCTTCTGGTTCAGCGTGTTCTTGTTGCACTCCGAGACGCACGAGCCGCAGAGGATGCAGCCGGCGTACTTCTTGTATTTGTCGAAGTCGGCCGGCGACTGGCGGCAGCCATCTTCGGCGCTGAACTCGTCCTTCGGATGGACGACGGGCTTGACTTTCTTAATGCGCGCGTACTTCGGATCCCAGTCGACGATGAGGTCGCGGATGACGCGGAAGTTGCCGAGCGGCTCTACTGTCAGCGTCTCGGTCTGGTAGCGCGCGATGAGGTCAGCGACGAGCTTCTCGCAAGAGAGCTCGGCATTGCCGTTGACGCGCACGGCGCAAGCGCCGCAGATGCTCGAGCGGCAGGAGCATGTGAAGGAAAGGGTCGGATCCTGATGCTCCTTGATGCTGATCAAGGCCTCGAGGACCGTCATGCCCTTCGTGACCTCGACCGTGTAGTCCTGCACCCACTTGCGCCCTTCTACGAAGCGATGGATTCTCAGTGTAGCCATGATCAATACTTCCTTTCCTTCGGCTCATATTTCGTGACGACGACATCCTTGTATTCAAAGCGGTACTTGCCGTCCTCCTTGAATACGAGCGTGTGCTTGAGGAAGTTCTTGTCGTCGCGCTTCGGGAAGTCGCGGCGCGTGTGCGCTCCGCGGCTCTCCTTGCGGGCAATGGCGCCCTGGACGATGGCCTGCGAGATCTGCAGGAGGTTGCCGAGCTCGATGTACTGCTCATAGGCCGTATTGTAGATGTGCGACTGGTCGCCGACGTAGCAGTTCTTGTACTGGTCTTCGAGGACGGAGAGCTCTTTGGCGGCTGCCTCGAGGTCCGGGCCGTTGCGGAAAACGCCGGCCTTGAACCACATCGTCTTGACCATGTCGTCGCGGATTTCCGGCACCGTGCGATTGCCGTCATGCGGGCGCGAGGTGACCTCTTCGAAGGAGTCGAGCCACTTCTTGCTGTCCTTCGTCAGCTGGTCCTGGCTGCCCTCGTACTTGTGCTCCTTGGCGTAGGCTGCGGCGCCGTCGCCGGCCGTGTGGCCGAAAACGAGGACCTCCGAGAGGGAGTTGGCGCCGAGGCGGTTGGCACCGTGGACCGAGACACAGCTGCACTCGCCGGCCGTGTAGATGCCCGGCACGCGCGTCTCGCCCGTGTGGAAGTCGGCCATCTCGAGGCCACCCATCGAGTAGTGGCAGGTCGGGCTGATGAGGACCGGCTCCTTCGTGATGTCAACGCCGGCAAAGCGCTTCGCGAGGTCTGCGACCTGGCCGAGGCGCTGGTGGATGCGCTCGGGTGGGATCTTCGTGAAGTCGAGATAAACGCCGGCCGTGATACCCTCGCCGATGCCGCGGCCCTGCTCGATCTCCGTCGCGATGCCGCGGGCGACGATGTCGCGCGTCGCAAGTTCCATCTTCTCTGGCGCATACTTCTTCATGAAGCGCTCGCCGTCCTTGTTGACGAGCAGCGCGCCCTCAGCACGGCTCGACTCAGAGAGCAGGACGCCGTTGACAGAAAGGCCCGTCGGGTGGAACTGCACCATCTCAGGGTCCTTGAACGGGATGCCGACGTTCATGCCGGCGACGATGCCGTCGCCCGTCGAGCTGTACGGGTTCGACGTGCGGACCCAGTAGGCGCGGCCGTAGCCGCCCGTCGCGATGACGATGGTCTTGGCGGGGATGCCGATGATGTTGCCGCTGCGCATGTCCATGGCGACGACGCCAGCGAGCTTGTCCTTCTTCTCGCCCGCCATCGAGATCTCGAGCATCTGGCACTCGGAGATGAAGTCGATGTCGTGCGCAAGGCACTGCTCAAAGAGCGTGTGGACCATCGCGTGGCCGGCGCGGTCCTCGAAGTAAGCGGCGCGTGCATGGGCGTGGCCGCCCATCTTGCGCTGATGGAAATGGCCGTCATCCTGGCGGTTGTAGGGATAGCCCATGTAGTCCATCTCATAGATGTTCTTGCCGGCGCGCTCGACGAAGTACTCGACGGCATCCTGGTCGCAGAGGTAGTCGCCGCCCTTTATGGTATCGAAGGCATGCGACTCGAAGCTGTCGTTCGGGTCCGTGACGCCCGTGACGCCGTTCATGCCACCCTGTGCCATCGTCGAGGCCGAACGCGTCGGCACGAGCTTCGTCAGCACGGCAACCTTGAGGTCCTTGTTCTCCGCTGCAGCGAGCGCGGCGCGCATGCCGGCACCACCGCTGCCGATGATCAGAACATCGTATGTGACATCACCCTTCTGGACTTTTTCCGGTATGTTCCGGCCATTCCAGGTGAAGTACGATCCCGCTGCCAGGACGACACCGGCTGCCGCTGCGCCCTTGATGAAGGTGCGGCGCGAAATTTCCCTTGACATTGCTGTCCCCTCCCGATTGTTGACGAGTAGTGAATAGGAAGCAGGATTCCTGTTTGCTCCAGTTCCCGATAGATGATTCCATGTATGTATTGGATGTTCCTATTCTACCATTAAATACAGCTATCAAGAAAATACATTCTGCTTATAGTGTCTATTCGAGAAACCTATAGGCTGCTGTCAGTCGGCGCGCAGGAAGTCGATAAAGCGCTGTGCGGCAAGGGAGAGCTGGCGCTGCTTGCTGCAGACGGCGAGCAGCTGGCGGTCCTCCACCTCTTCCTCGAGCTCAAAGAAGAAGGCCTGCTCCTTCCAACGCCAGCTCTGCACGAGCATGTCGGTCACGAGTGTCGCGCCGAGCCCCGCCGCGCAGAGCTCTGACGCCTCGATGATGCTGTTCGCCTCAAAGATCACCTGCGGCTTTGCGCCCGAAGACTCGCAGAGCTTCTCGTAGACCTCCGCCATCTGACGCGTCGGCTGCAGGCGGATGAAGGGCTCGCCCGACATGGCGGCAAACGAGATGCGCGGGAAGCCCGGAGCCTTGTCCTCCGCATGAGCTCTCGCGAGCGGATGGCGGATGCGCCTTCGGCACGGCCAGCATCGTATGCTCGCGGCAGAGCGCGACAGACGTAAAGTCCGGACGAAGGGAGCTGCCGTAGAGCAGAGCGAAGTCGACGGTACCCGAGGCGACGTAGTCCTCGAGCGTACGCACGGGCGCTTCCTTGATGGCCAGCTGGATGCCCGGGTACTGGCGGTGAAAGGCGACGAGCGGATCGATGAGGAAGCAGGCTGTCCGCGTGCGCGAGCTGCCGATCGTCAAGCTGCCCGTGCGCAGCTCCGAGAGGTCTGCGACTTCCTGCACGAGCGACTGCTGGATGCGCAGGATCTCCTTCGCCTGGCGCACGTAGATGGTGCCGGCCGGCGTCAGCGCAAGCGGTGTCTGGCTGCGGTCAAAGAGACGCACGCCGAGCTCCGTCTCGACTTTCTTGATGCACTGCGAGAGCGATGGCTGCGAGATGTAGAGATGCTTAGCAGCAGCCGAGAAAGTCCCGTCTTTGGCGACCTGCAGGACGCTGCGCCATTCGTGTTCATCAATCATGATATCATCCTTCCCTATCGACCCAATCAATTCAATAAATAGAGAACATCGTGCGGATGGAGGCCGTGTCACTCGTCTTCAGCAGAGCGAGCTGCAGCAGGACGCGCGCCTTCGCGGGATTCAGCGTGTCGCTCGCGATGAAGCCATTTGCCTCGTACGATGCCTCGGCCCTCGTCACGCGGCCGGCCGCGCTGCGCGTGCTGCGCACGACGGCGATGCCCTCTGCGGCGGCCTCGGCAAGTGCCGTCTCCACGCGCTCGGGGATGCTGCCGTTGCCCATGCCCGCGTAGACGATGCCCTGACAGCCTGCCTTTTGGGCCGCCGCAACGAGGAAGCCGTCGTCGTCGGCATGCGCGTAGAGTATGGCCACGCGCGGCAGAGCGGTGACGCCTTTGACGGAAAACGCGCTATGGACCGTATGGCGGCGCAGCGGACTCCGGTAAAAGACAGGCTCGCCGTCCTGCACGCTGCCAAGCGCTCCCATCTCCGGCGAGCGGAATGTATCCAGTGACGTCGTATGCGTCTTGACGGCATCGCGAGCACTCTCAATGGTGCCATTAAGCACGATCAGGACGCCCTTGCCCGCCGCTTCATCGTCGGCGGCGACGCGCACGGCCTGCAAGAGGTTCATCGGGCCATCGGCACTCATGGCCGTCGCGGGGCGCATGGCCCCCGTCAGCACGATTGGCTTCTCGCTGTGGACCGTCAGGTGCAAGAAATATGCTGTCTCCTCCATCGTGTCTGTGCCGTGCGTGATGACGATGCCATCGACATCCTCACGCGAGAGCAGCGCATTGCAACGCGCGGCGAGGCGCAGCCAGATCACTTCCCGCATGTCCTTGCTGTCAATGGCGGCAATCTGCTCGCCTTCCACCTCTGCATAGCGGCGGATCTCCGGCACAGCCGCCAAGAGATCTGCAACGCCGATGGCACCGGCCTCATACCCTGTCGTCGCCTCTTCTGACGCTGCTCTGCCGGCAATCGTCCCGCCCGTCGCGAGGATGTAGATGTGTTTCTTGATCATGGTCTCCTGTCCTTTCTCTCTGACGCTTTCTTTATTCTGTCTTAATTATAGCGTACCTGTTACAAAAGAAAAGCTCCCACGTGCGCGCAGCACCATGGGAGCTTTTCCTGACTTCGGTGAATTTATGGGATTATTTACGTTGACTGTGGGGAACAGCAGGTCATTCCTGCGTTGCCGGCTCTTTCTCTTGCTCTTTCGTCATGCGGCTGGCGAGGTAGTTCGCGGCAAGCGAACCAGAGATGTTGTGCCAGACACTGAAGATTGCACCCGGGATTGCTGCTGCTGCGCCGAAGTGCATCATGGCGAGGGAAGTAGCGAGGCCGGAGTTCTGCATGCCGACTTCGATGGAGATGGCCTTGGCCTTGGCCATGTTCATGTGCAGGGCCTTAGCGATGCCGAAGCCGAGTGCATAGCCGAGCAGGTTGTGGAGCATGACGACGAGCATGATGAGAGCGCCCGTCTCCATGATGCGCTGCGAGCTGACCGCGACGACGCCGCCGACGATCAGGACAATAGCGACAACGGAGATCAGCGGCAGGAGCTTGACGTACTTCTGGATGAAGTTGCCGAACAGCGAGTTGACGATGATGCCGCCGACAATCGGTACGATGACGACCTTGACGATCGACATCATCATGGCCGAGAGGGAAATCTCAACCCAGGCACCGGCGAGCCACCAGGTTAAAAGCGGCGTGACGACCGGGGCGAGGATTGTCGTCGTCATCGTCATCGAGACGGACAGCGCGACGTCGCCGCGTGCCAGATACGTCATGACATTCGAAGACGTGCCGCCTGGGCAGGTACCGACGAGGATGACGCCAGCGGCGAGCTCCGGCGGAAGGTTAAAGCCCTTGGCGAGCAGCCAGGCAAGGCCCGGCATGATCGTAAACTGTGCCAGAGCACCGACGAATACGTCGCGCGGACGCTGGAATACCAGGCGGAAATCGCGCAGGCGCAACGTCGTGCCCATGCCGAACATGACGATGCCCAAGAGCATCGCGATATTCGGCGCGGCCCACTTGAACGTCCACGGCTGGAACAGGGCAATGACAGCGACAATGATGACGAAAGCCGCCATGTACTTCGATATGAAATCACTGAGTTTACCTAAGAACTTCATAAGTTCGTCCTCCTTTGAGTATTTTGTATACCGTATGATTCCTTGGTAGATTGTTTACAATCATACAACCATCACTGTCCATTGTCAATGGTTTTTATAAAAAATATCAGTCGTTTGTCCTTTGCAAATGGATTCCTATCGTTTGTTATCTTTTGAGGGATGACGTATAATAGAAGCAGATTAATCGGGAGGAAGGAATCATGGAAGATATACAGACCTGCAATACACCCTTCGATGAGACAGGCGACCTCTGCCTGACGACATTCGGCCATTCTGTGACACATCCCGGCCATACGTACGGCCCGGCCGTGCGTTCCTATTACCTGATCCACTTCATCCTTGCGGGGAAGGGGACGTTCTATGTCAACCAGCACACGTATCACCTGTGTGCCGGACAGGGCTTCCTCATTGAGCCGGATTATCAGACCATCTACAAGAGCGACCAAACGGAGCCGTGGACGTACAGCTGGGTCGCGTTCAGCGGCAGGCGCGCTGCTGAGATGGTCGCATCACTCGGCCTGAGCCAGGATGAGCCCATCTTCTCCTGCACCAAAGAGCAGGGATGGAAGCTCGCCGCCTATGTCCAGGATATGCTGCAGCACAACAGCTTTACGCAATCCGGCCGCTACTACCGCCTGGGTCTGCTGCTGCAGTTCCTGTCCATCCTCTCAGAGGCGCAGCGCGAGCTGCTCCCGCAGACAGACGGCAATGCCTACATTGCACACATGACGAAATTCATCCGCCTGCACATCGAAGAGCCCTTCACCATCCAGGACCTCGCCGATTACATGAACCTTAACCGCAGTTACATGACGACACTCTTCAAGAAACATCTCGGGATCTCCCCGCACGTCTACATCGAGAACTGCCGCATCACCAAGGCAAAGCATCTGCTCGAGACCACCACGTTTTCCATCGAATCCATCGCCTGCTCGTGCGGCTATGCCAAAAGCGACTCCTTCACGCGCGCCTTCTTGCGCAGGGTCGGCATGAGGCCAAAGGAATACCGGCAGCGCCAGCGCCGCTATCTTCCCAAAACGTAAAAGATTCCCCGACAGGATTGTCGGGGAATCTTTTCTCTGTTCATTCTCTCTCTTTTATCAATGAAGGAATTACTTCGCCTCGACGACAAACAAGCGCGACCAGAAGTCCGTGCAGTGCCTGCCCTCCTCACGGCTCTGCTCGCCAGCAGAAAAGTCCGTCGTATCGAGTCCGGCGCGCATGAGCTCGGCACCCGTAAACTGTCCCATCTCCTCGCGGTCGTCAATGCGGACCGTGTAGTCAGCCGCTTCATCGAGGCCGGCAAGCTTCATCCAAGTGTACGGCGTGCACGGGTGTGCGAGCATCTTGTAGTAGCCGACAATTGCCTGACGACGGTCATCCGAGACAACCATCCAGGCTGCGGCATTGCCCGTGAACGGGTCTTTGAGGCGGTAGAACGTGCCCTGCTGGATCAGCTTGCGGTACTTTTTCATGAAGCGGATCTGCTCGCGGACCTCATCGAGCTCCTTTGCTGAGAGCTTGCCGAGGTCGAGCTCATAGCCGAACGTGCCGAAGTAGGCCACGTCGCCGCGCAGTTTGAGGCTCGTATTGCGGAAGATCTGGTGGTTCGGCGCAATCGAGACGTGCGAGCCCATGAACGACACCGGATACGCGTAGCTCGTGCCGTACTGGATGCGCAGGCGCTCGCCGCCGTCGGAATCATCGCTCGTCCAGCACTGCGGCGCGTAGTAGAACATGCCCGGGTCAAAACGGCCGCCGCCCGAGGCGCAGGACTCGAACAGGATGTTCGGGAATTCGCTCGTCAGCCGCTCGTAGAGGCTGTAGACGCCGAGGATGTAACGGTGGAAAATCTCGCCCTGATGCTCAGGACCCCAGCCCGAAGAGCCGCACTCCGTGATACTGCGGTTCATGTCCCACTTGATGTAGTCGACCTTAGCCGTGCTCAGGACCTTGTAGATGGAGTCGTGAATGTAGTCGACGACTTCCGGACGCGAGAAGTCGAGCACGTACTGCTTGCGGCCATGCGAAGCGTGGCGGCCTTCCGTGTGCAGGATCCAGTCGGGATGCGCGCGGTAGAGCTCGCTGTCCTTGTTGACCATTTCGAGCTCGACCCAGAGGCCGAACTTCATGCCGAGGCCATTGATGCGCTCCGCGAGGCCCGTGATGCCGTTCGGCAGGCGATCTGTGTTCGGCCACCAGTCGCCAAGGCCGCTCGTCTCGCCGCAGCGCGTGGAGAACCAGCCGTCATCGAGGACGAAGAGTTCCACGCCGACATCGTGCGCCGTCTTGGCGATGCGCACGAGCTTCTCCTCATCGAAATCGAAGTACGTGGCCTCCCAGTTGTTGATGAGGATGGGGCGCACCTTGTCGCGCCAGACACCGCGCGCCAGGCGCGTGCGGTAGAGCTTGTGATAGTTCTGGCTCATGCCGTTGAGGCCATGATCCGACCAGACCATGACAGCCTCCGGCGTCTGGAACGAATCCTCAGGCGCAAGCTGCCAGCAAAATTCCTGCGGATGGATGCCCATCGTCACGCGCGTGACATCGAACGTATCGACCTCTGCCTGCGCGAGGAAATTGCCGCTGTAGACGAGCGAGAAGCCGATGGCCTCGCCCTGCTGCTCATCCGCCTGCGGGCGCTTGAGGATGAAGAACGGGTTGTGGACATGGCCCGACTGGCCGCGCAGGCTGCCGATGGACTGGATGCCAGGGCGCAGATGCGTCGCATTCTTCTGGCGCTCACGGCCCCACCAGCCGGAGAACTGGACGAAGTCGTAGTCCGCATCGGGAAGGTCAATGGCAAGGCTCATCGCGCGCGTGAGCGCCACGGTCTCATTGCCCCTGTTGACGAAACGGGCATTGCGGGCAATCGCATCGAAGTCGCGGAAGATCGTGTACGAGAGCACGAGCTCGACGCCCGTCTTCTCGTCGCGCAGCGTCACCAGCAGCGTATCTGCCTCCTCATCTTCCTCCACATACGTGGCAGGCAGGCCCTGCAGCTTCGGCTTGCCTGCGACAATCTCATGCGAGACGTAGCAAAAATCCGTGATATGGCTGCCGTCCGGCTGCGCAATCTCCACCGCGCCCTCGCGGAAATCCGTCGTACCGTACGACGGGTACTCCTGGCGCAGGTGCTCGCGCGAGAATCCGTACTCGTTGTCAAAGACATAGGCGCTGGTCGGACGGTAGTAATCCGTGTGGACGAAATGCCCGTAGTCGCGGTCTTCCGGCAGGCGCGCGCCGAAGTAGAGCTGGCCGAGATGGCCGTCGCGCAGGACCTTCATGATATAGCTGATCCGATCGTTATAGAGGTGGAATTGCTGATTCGTTGCGTCAAAAGAGATTCCCATCAAAAAACCCTCCTATAATTGTTTCTTAGCGTTTCTACTTGTTACGCTTTAATTATAGGAGGGTTATTCGTTTTGTACCATCCACATCTGTTAGGAATTAGCGGATTTTTGTTGTCACTTAGCCGTCAAACACTCAAAACGCTCGAGCAGCCAGACGATCAGGTCGTCTTCGGCGCGGCAGCCGGTGAAGTCGGCAAGTGCCTTGAGCTCATCGTGCGCGTTGCCCGAGGCGATGCCGATGTCGGCGGCCTCCAATAGTTCCCTGTCGTTGAGGTAGTCGCCGAGCGCGATGATCTTTGTCTGCGAAAATTCGGGCATCTGGCGGATTGCCTCGAACATCGAGCCTTTGGAGACGCCCTTGGCGACGAACTCGTGGTAATTGGCCTCTGAGTAGAAGTGATGCGAGCAGGCGGCCGTGCCGAATGCTTCTGCCTCACGCTCGAGCTCGCAAAGATCCGCGGGATCAGCGCAGACAAAGAACTTGAGCCATGGCGTCTTCCCGACGTCGGCCACCGCCGCGAGATCGCTGTGACAGTAGCGGTAGTGCTCGTGCGGCAGACGCGGGTCATCGTTTGCAGGATTGCTGATGATGTGGCAATCATCCTGCGTGTAGACCTCGATGCAGGCTTTTGGGAAGCGCTCGAGGCAAAGCGCGGCAAAGCGCGGCCAGAGGTCAGGTTCCCCCTGTGCTGTCAAAGGCTTCGTCACAAGGACGCGCTCGTGCTGCCAGTCGTAGAGCATCGAACCGTTGAAGAAGACACTCGGTGCCGTGATGGCCACGCCGCCGAGATAGCCCGCCGCCGCTTCCGGCGTGCGGCCCGTCGCGATGCCGAAGTGGCCGCCTCCCGCGAGGAACGATTCAATCGCCTGCTTGTTCGCCTCCGACACGCAGCCGCCGTGCGGGATGATTGTGCCGTCGAGGTCGCTGATGATCATGTAGGATTCGTATGGTTTCATGAAGTTTTTTCTCTCTTTCCGGTTCATAATATTACTTGCAACGAAACCATTATACCATACATCTTTCCACGACTCACTTCGCCTTCACACTGCGGTTCGACTGGCGCCAGTGGCGAAAAAAAGCCACGCGCCCCAGGCGCGTCTGCCAGCCCAGCATCATGTGGCGCAAGGTCATCAGCGGGTGATGGAGCAGCATGCGCGGGCCGCCGTAGCGCATGACGGCCTGGATCTCCTGGCGCCGCGCCGGTGCGTAGCAGTGCACGGGGCAGACGCTGCAGAAGCTCTTGACCGCCATGCGCGGGCAGGCGGCGATGCGCGCTTCTGCATAGCGGGCCAGGGATTCGCACTGCGGGCAGAGCCCTTCTCTCCTGCCATGATGAGCCCGGCAGTAGATCGCGATGATCTCCGCCACGGTCTCTTGCTCCTGCTGCCGCTTCTTCTCAACATCCATCTTCAATGTCCATCCCCCGCTTTGCCAGTCGTCGCCTATCGTACTATCATCATATTCTGATGCAATCGTAACAAAAAAAGAGGAGCTACGCGGTGACTTTTGTTACGCGCAGCTCCCTGTGGATAAGTCGCCGATTTCCGCACAACTTATCCACAGCTCACACAGCAATTATCCACGGAATTTGTGGATAACTGCGAACCTGTCAAGGTCAGCCGTCCACTTTTCCAAGAAAAGCCTCACTCGGCCGGTCTTCTCTGGAAAAACGAGAGCACGAGGCCGATGGACGTGCCGCAAAGCGCCGGCACGACCCAGCCCATCGTCAGGCTGTAGAATGGCAGGTATGCCGTCAACAGCTGGTTGAGCAGATGGAAGTGGATGCCCGCGGCGTTGAGGCCGTCAATCAGGGCGAAAATCAGCGTGAGGTTCAGCGCCCAGCGGTAGACGCCCTTGCGCCAGCCAATCATGCGGTCGAACAGCGAGAGGATGACGAAGACGATGACGAGCGGGTAGATCGTCACGAGGAACGGCACAGCCAGCGCGATGATCTGCGTCAGGCCGACGTTCGAGACGGCGAAGCTGAAGAACGTGAAGAAGAGCAGCAGGCGCTCGTACGAGATGCGCTTCTTGAAGAGCTGGTTGAAGAACCAGGCGCCGCCTGAGAGCATGCCGCAGCTCGTCGTCAGGCAGGCCAGGATGATGATGGCCGCCAAGAGGCCGTTGCCCGCCGTGCTGAAGAAGATGCTGACGGCGCTCGCCAGCAGTTGGCCGCCGTTTGGCGAGTGGCCGAGCACCATCGTGCTCGTCGCGCCGAGATACGCGAGCGAGCCGTAGACGCAGGCCATCAGCGAAACCGTGATAAGGCCCGCAATCAGGCAGATGCGCCCGATGGCCCGGTTATCCGTCACGCCGCGCATGCGCACGGCATTGACGACGAGCGTGCCGATGGCCACTGAGGCCAAGAGGTCCATCGTCTGGTAGCCGTCCTGGAAGCCCTGCGTGAACGGCGCGTCGATGTAATTGCCCGTGGGCGGCAGGATCGTGCCCAGCGGCGAGAGGAACGCCTTTGCAAACAGCACGGCCAGCACGACGAGCAGGACAGGCGTCAGCATCTTGCCGACGCGGTCGATGAGCTTGTTGGGATTCAGCGAGAGGTAGTACGAAGCGCCGAAGAACAGAGCCGTGTAGACAGCCTGCCCAATCTTCAGCGAATCCTCCTGCAGGAATGGGCGAATGCCAATCTCAAAAGAGACGGCACCCGTGCGCGGCACGGCGAAGACCGGGCCGATGCAGAGATAGAGCACAACGAGCAGCGCCGTCGCGAACCACGGGTACATCCTGCTGTTGATGAGTTCGAGGTAGCGGCCGCCCTGCAGCGCGATGGCGGTGATGCCCAGAAGCGGCAGGCCGACGCCCGTCGTCAGGAAGCCCAGCATCGCCAGTGGCGTGCTCGTGCCTGCTGCCTGCCCGAGTGCAGGCGGGAAGATCAGGTTGCCTGCACCGAAGAAGATGGAGAACATCATGAAGCCGATGGTGAGCAGTTCGCTCTTCTTGAATGAATTCATGGATTGATTCCTTTTCCTTTTTCTTGATTTCGCTTAGCTTCTAGCCAGCGATACTTATTTTATCACAGGATGTACATCAGTGCAAGACCACGTGTCTCTTTGTAAAGGATAAAGACAAGAACTTCCACCCTGTTCATATGGTATAATAGAGGAAATACAGAGAAAAGGAAGTGTCTCCCATGGCAGAAGAAGCAGAGAACAACGACAAGAATGCCCCCGTGAGCATCAAGAGAGCCCACGGCCAGGAACAGCAGATCAAGATGGATGTCCTCGACATGGTCAACCGCGCGGAGGACCCCTTTGCCATCATCTACCACCTCGTCAAATGGCTCGGCGAGTTCTCCGGCGAGCCAAGCTATGCCAAGTACGTCGAAGACCAGATTCGCGCAGTCTACGGCCTGGCCCTGCAGCACGTCAAGCCCATGCAAGACGAGCTAGATGAGGTCGAGGCGCGCCTCAAGCGCATCGAAGACGCCTACGAGAAGCCTGAGTTCACCGAGGAAGAGCGCATCCGCATCGGCTTCGCGATCCAGCACCACAAGGAGAACATCGAGCGCCTCAAGGTCCTCATCAAGCAGGCCAAGGCCGACCACACGAAGATGGTCATCAAAAAAGACTGACCCCGTGCAGCAGAAATAAAGAGGAGACGGCTCATGAGGAATTCTCATGCGTCGTCTCCTCTTTATTTACGAGATGCGCGATGTATCAATGTGCTGTATGCGCTTTCAGTCGAGGACGTAGACCGTCACATAGCGGCGGCCGAAGTCCATGGCCTGGCCGTAGTCCTCCATGCAGAGGTCGATGCGGTCGCCGACGATGGCGCCGCCCGTGTCCGCGGCGATGGCCTCACCGTAGCCGGGGATGTAGAGCCGCGTCCCGAGCGGGATCACATCCGTATCGACGGCTGCGATGCCGTACTGGGCCGGGAGGCCCGAGGCCGTGATGCCCTCTCCACCGCCGTCCCACGGCAGATAAGCTGTCGCTTCCATCGTGTAGACTGCGCTGTAAGGTGCCATGCCATATGAAGTCTCAACTTGTTCTCTTGCTGGTTCCGGTTCGGCAATCTCCAGCGCTGCTGCGTTGTCCACCACCGATATGTCCATATTGCTGTGAATTTTCGTGTCCATGCCCGGCGATGCTGTCACATCGTCCGGATTGTAGCCCTGTTCAACGAGGGCGTCTTTTACGGTCTGAGTGCTGGTCAGGACCTCTTTTTTCTGTCCCTGATAGTCAATCGTGACAGGGACCGCTCGATAAATCGTGATGTCTGTGCTTCTGTCGTCTAATTTCTGTAACTGGTAGGAATCTTTGGCGCTGAGTTTCACGCCAGCTCGTTCGAGTATTGCTTCTGGATTTCTGTGTATCGTGCTGAGTTCAATCGTGTGTCCATCGACGTGGATCTGTACCTGATGCGCATTGTCGGGTGCGCCTGCGCGCGTGAAGCCCGAAGTCATCATGAGCATGATGACCAGCGTCATGCATACCAGGACCTTCTTTTCTGCTTTGTTGTGTAAGGAAATGAGTCGTCTTATACTCATTCAATCCCCCCTTTTTCTTTGATGGGAACCCTTTGAGAACAAGTTCAGTATAGCATAGCAAAAAGAGCAGTGTCAAACTGCATGGTTTTATTGTCCCACTTAAAGCTGAAATCAACCTGAAAAATGGGAACGAAAAAGTGGTGAGCGGCTCTTTCATCGAGCTGCTCACCACTTTTCTGTTTCATGTATTTTTCACGCTTATAGGCCGTATAACTGGACCGCATTCTCGGTCGTCTTCTCTGCCACTTCGTCGAGCGTCATGCCGCGGAGCTCTGCGACCTTCTCGGCGACGAACCGCACATACGCAGGTTCGTTCCGCTTGCCGCGCATCGGTACGGGGGCCATGTAGGGGGCGTCTGTCTCAACGAGCAGGCGTTCCATCGGCATGGCCTTGACGATCTCCGGCAGCTTGGCTGCGTTCTTAAACGTCAGCGGGCCGTCGACACCGATGTACCACCCCATCTTGATGAGCTCTCTGGCCATCTCATAGCTGCCCGAGTAGCAGTGCAGGACCCCACGGATGCCCTTGCCCTCTTTCTTGAGGATGGCGAGCGTATCGCCGTGGGCATCGCGGTCGTGGATGCAGACAGGCATGTGCAGCTCGCGCGCGAGGTCGAGCTGCCGGATGAAGATGCGGCGCTGCAAGGCGCGACGATCCTCATCCTTCTCCCAGTAATAGTCGAGGCCGATCTCGCCGATGGCAACGACCTTCGGCATGTCCGTCCAGCCCGCAAGGATATCGTCCTCGCGCGAGGTCATCTCAAAGGCCTCCTCCGGGTGGATGCCGACACCGGCGTAGAGGCCCTCATAGGACTCGGCCAGGTTGACAGCCCGCTCCGAGGACTCGAGCGTGTCGCCCATGTTGATCATGCGCGTGACGCCAACGGCTCTGGCTCTCTGCACCGTCTCCTTGACATCCGCCTGGAACTTCGCGTCATTGAGATGCGTGTGCGTGTCGACGAGTTCGATGCTCATCAGCGCACCTCGGTGCCGGCTGGCATGTTGACCTCGAGCACCTTGAGGCCCTTGCCGTCGCTGGCGGCGAGGATCATTCCCTCGGAGACGACGCCGCGGAGTTTGGCCGGCTTGAGGTTGACAACGAGCACGACGTGCTTGCCGACGAGCTCATCCGGCTGGTAGAACTTAGCGATGCCCGAGACGACCTGACGCTGCGGCTGGCCTTCGCCGAGGCTCAGCTGGAGCTTCAGGAGCTTGTCGGCCTTTGGCACCGGCTCTGCCGCCACGACTTCTGCTACGCGCAGTGCGACCTTGCCGAAGTCCTCGATACCGATCACGCCCGGCACTTCTTCTTTCTTCTCTGTTTTCTTCTGCTTGGCAGCTTTCTCCTGCTTTGCCTTCTTGGCAGGCTTCTCCGCCTCTTCCTTCTCTACCTCGATGCGCGGGAAGAGCTGCTCCGGCTCACCGACCTTGAGGCCGGCCGGCACGCCACCCCACGACTCGATATCCTCGATCTGGACGTCCTTGAAGGCCTGCGGCAGGTTGAGCTGCTTCCAGATGCGCTCCGCCGTGACTGGCATGAACGGGGAAATCAGCACGCTGATGACGCGCAGGGATTCTGCCAGGTTGTACATGACATTGGCAAGTTCCTGCTTCTTCTCCGAATCTTTGGCCAGCGCCCACGGCGTCGTCTCGTCGATGTACTTGTTGGCGCGGCTGATGAAGGCCCAGACCTTCTTGATGGTGGCCGAGAGCTGCATATCCTGCATGTTCTTCTTGAAGAAATCCACCGTCTCCTTGGCGTCAGCCTTGAGCGACTTGTCGACTTCACTCTCGCCTTCCGGTGCGAGCAGGACGCCGTCCTGGAACTTGATCGTCATGTTGAGCGTGCGGTGCAGCAGGTTGCCGAGGTCGTTCGCGAGGTCGCTGTTGATGCGCTGGATCAGGGCATCACGCGAGAAGTTGCCGTCCTGGCCGAGGTTGATCTCGCGCAGCAGGAAGTAGCGGATGGCATCGGCGCCGAACTCGTCGATCAGGCCGTTCGGATCGACGACATTGCCCTTGGACTTCGACATCTTGTCGCCGTCGACGATGAGCCAGCCGTGGCCGTAGACCTTCTTCGGCAGCGGCAGGTCGAGCGCCATGAGGATGCACGGCCAGATGATCGTATGGAAGCGCACGATCTCCTTGCCGACGAGATGCAGGTCAGCCGGCCAGTACTTCTGGAACTTCTCCGGATCGTCGAGGAAGCCGATCGGCGTCAGGTAGTTCGTCAGCGCATCAAACCAGACGTAGATGACGTGCTTCAGGTCGATGGGGACCGGGATGCCCCAGTCGAACGACGTGCGCGAGATGCAGAGGTCATCGAGACCCTGCTTGATGAAGTTGATCATCTCGTTGCGGCGCGAGACTGGCTGGATGAAGTCGGGATGATCCTCGATGTACTGCAGCACGCGGTCAGCGTACTTGCTCATCTTGAAGAAGTACGCCTCTTCCGATACTTCCTGTACCGGACGGTGGCAGTCCGGGCAGCAGCCGTTCTCATCGAGCTGATGCTCCGTCCAGTAACTCTCGCACGGCGTGCAGTAGAGTCCCTTGTAGGAGCCCTTGTAGATATCGCCCTTCGCGTAGATGCGGTTGAAGATCTCCTGCACGACGCGCTCGTGACGCTTCTGTGTCGTGCGGATGAAGTCATCGTTGCTGATATTGAGGCGTTTCCAGAGATTCTGGAAGCCTGCGACGATCTTGTCGACGTACTCGATTGGCGTGACGCCTGCCTCTTCTGCCTTCTGCTGGATCTTCTGGCCGTGCTCGTCGGAGCCCGTCAGGAAGAAGACATCCTCGCCGATGAGGCGATGGAAACGAGCGATCGAGTCCGCGATCGTCGTGCAGTATGCATGACCGATGTGGAGCTTGGCACTCGGATAGTAGATTGGTGTCGTGATGTAGAATGGTTTCTTTTCCGTCATGAGATTTCCTCCCCGTCAGGCGCTAATGGAACGCCTGCGTAAAATTCAGTATCCTTGCGAATCTGTTGTGTCTATTATAGAACAATTTCCCGCAAATGGAAATAAGCGTGAGAATCAGCGCGGCTCACTTGAGGCATGCTTCGAAGATGAACTGGTTGGCCAGCACGTTCATGTTCGCCGAATTGATATCGGCTGCCTCGCCGAGTGCCTGCCATGCCTTGGCGTAGTCCTTCTGCCGGATGTAGGCGACGGCCTGCGCGTTCTTGGCATCGGCCGTCTGCGGCGTCAGGCGCAGCGCCTCCTGGAAGTCGGCGAGCGCTTCTTTCTCTTTCTTCTGGTCCAGGGCGATGAGGCCGCGGTTATACCAGGCCTGCATGAACTCCGGGCTGAGCTTCAGCAATGCATCGTAGCTCTTGAGCGCTGCCTTGTGGTCGCCCTCGCGCTGCTGGGTGATGGCGAGGTTGTAGTGCGCCGCCATCGAGTCCGGCTTTAGGCCTGCTGCCTGCTTGAAATCTGCCTGAGCCTCCTTGTAGGCGGCGCGGTTGAAGTAGACGATGCCGCGGTAGATGTAGGAGCCCGCCTCGTCCGGCATCTGGCGCACCTTCTTCTCGGCGGCGGCCAGCGAGGCATCAGAGCCATCCGGAGCCTGTGCCTGCTGCCAGAGGTAGAGTATCTCCTGGCCGTAGCGCGTGCCCGGCACAGCCCAGACGCCGTTGAGCCCCGTCCACTTCGTGATGTGGCCGTGGATGTCGGGGCGGTTGACGACGACATGCTTGTAGCGCGGGTCGACGATTGCACCGTGCGGCCGCTCCTGCGTGGCATAGGCCATAAGGTGCTGGATGTGGGCGCGCACGCCGAGCTGCGGCGTCGCAAAGCTCGCGCCCGGCTCGCGGTTGCCCGTCGCGCCAAGGCCGCAGAAGTTGTTCTGCTTCGGCGAGACGTCCCCGCCGTAGGCAAAGAAGCCCGTCTCCTTCAAGGCCTGGCACAGGGCGACGTCCGGCCGGATGCCCTCGCGGCCGGCCTCTTCGTAGTAGTAGCGGACAATGTCCTCGACCGAGCAGTTGAGCTTGGGCTGCGGGTTGCGCTTCTCGATGTAGTGGACCATCTGCTCCTCAGACGCCTCTGCCGCGCCCATGATCGTGATGGTATCGGCCGCGGCCTCCGCCTCGAGCATCGGTTCCTCGTAAGCCGGCGCCAAACGCCACTTGACGCTGTCCATCGCGCGGCGGTTGACCTTGCCCGCCATCTTCTCGGGGAACTGGGGGCGCCCCGGTATCGTGCGCACCGCAGCATCGGCCGCCTTCGACGAGGCAGCCGGGGCGGCCTGGGCCATCACCGGCGCGATCAGGGCCGGGATGGGATAGAGCGAGGCCCCGCAGAGCGCGGCCGCCAGCATCACACGCGAAATCTTCATAAAAACCTCCAGGATGTCAATCGAAATGTCAATGTCAATCGTGTCGAATGCTCAAGAGCATCCACCCCATTATACCATATCAAGGCAGTGCCCTCATCCCCGTCGCTTCCCTCGATATTTGCGGATAAAAAAGCTCCCCGCCGCTTATGCAGTGGAGAGCTTCTGTCATGCTTCTGTTTTGCAGGGGCCTGTCGACTCGCGCGTGATCAGGATGTTCTCGAGCGTGATGCGCTTGCTCTGGCCGCCGTGGATCATCTCGACGAGCACGGCGGCGGCGTTGCTGCCGAGCTGGAACATGTTCTGGTCCATCGTCGTGATCTGCGGGTCTACGAGCTTCGAGAGCGTGATGTTGTCGAAGCCGACGACCGAAACGTCCTGCGGCACGCGGAGGCCGAGGCGCTTGCAGGCGCGGATGGCCCCCGTCGCCATGAGGTCATTGCAGCAGAATACTGCTGTCGGAGCGAGCTCCGGCATCACCTTCATGAGCTTGATGCGCGCAGACGTCACCGTATCGATGTTGTTGCCCTCACCGATGTCGACGATGTCTTTCTCATTGAAGAGGCCCTGCTCCGCCATGAAGGCGCGGTACGCCCGCTCCTTGACCGTGTAGGAATCGGAATTCTCACCGCGGACAAAGAGGATGTGCTTGTGGCCGAGCCCTGTCAAGTACTCGAGCGCCTGCCTCGTGCCGAGTGCCTCGTCGTTGGCGACGTACGAGACGTTCGGGATGCGGTGATAGCCATTGATGAAGACGAGCGGCACACGCTTGACGATGCGGCGGTAGAACTCCTCGCGCAGCCCCTCTGTGTTCGGGCTGATGACGATGATGCCGGAGACACTGCGCGAGACGAGCGCATTGATGCACTCCATCTCGAGCTCCGGATCGTTCTGCGCGCAGTTCAGGAGCAAGGAATACCCCTGGCGCCGCATGGACTTCTCGATGCCGTCGATGACCTCTGCGAAGAACATGTTGTAGAGGCCGGGCACCACGACGCCGATCGTCGAGGAATGGCGCGTGTTGAGCTCGCGAGCCTGCACATTCGGCACGTACTGCAGTGCGTTGATGGCAGACTGGACGCGCTCACGCGTCTCCGGCTTGACCGGATAATTCCCGTTGACGACGCGCGACACTGTCGCGACCGAGACGCCAGCCTCTTTGGCGACGTCCACGATGGTGGCTTTCTTCTTCATTTCCATGGTCGTTCCCTGCTTTCTTTGGATGATGAGAGTCCTCAATCCTTAGCAGCAGTTGCAACGAAGCGGTCAAATGCCTCCATGCCCTTCGCGTCGCGCTTGTAGACGCCGGCATGCGTGAGAACTGTCTCGAATACTTTGCCTATTTCCTCCTCGAGGATGCCCGTGACATCCTGCTCCGATACCGTCGGGTACTTCTCGCGGAGCATCTTGTACCAGTCAGCATGGCTGGCAATCTCCGTCATGCCCGAGATATCCGGCGTCCCCTTGACGAGCTCCTCGCCGACGCGAGCCATCTCCTTCTTGAGGCGGGCCGGCAGCACAGCGAGACCCATGACCTCGATGAGACCGATGTTCTCTTTCTTGATGTGATGCACTTCGGCATGCGGATGGAAGAGGCCGAGCGGATGCTCTTTCGTCGTGCGGTTGTTGCGCAGCACGAGGTCGAGCTCGTAGAGATTGCCGCGGCGGCGCGCGATCGGCGTGATCGTGTTGTGCGGCGTGCCATCCGTCTCAGCGAGGATCTCGACGCTCGGGTCGCTGTACTTGCGCCATGCATCGAGAATCTTCTCGGCGAGGTCCGCGAGCTCCTCGCGGTCTTCGCCCTGCAGGCGGATCGTCGACATCGGCCATTTGACGCGGCCTACCTTGATGTCCTCAAAGCCCGGGAAGGTATAGAACTTCTCGATTGGGGCCTTGGCCATCGCGAAGGTGTAGCGGCCACCCTGATAGTGGTCGTGCGAGAGGATGGAGCCGCCGACAATCGGCAGATCTGCATTGGAACCAAGGAAGTAGTGCGGGAAGATCGTCACGAAGTCCAGGAGATTCTCGAAGCTCTTGCGCGAGACTTTCATCGGCACGTGCTTGCGGTTCAGGACAATGCAATGCTCATTATAATACGTATACGGGGAATATTGCAAGAACCAGCGGTGAGCCGAGAGGCGCAGCGGGATCAGGCGGTGCGTCTCGCGAGCCGGATGGCCCGGATGGCCGGCATAGCCTTCGTTCTCGCGGCAGAGCAGGCACTTCGGATAGCCCGAGGACGGTGCGAGCTTCGCCTTGGCGATGTCGCGCGGGTCCTTCTCCGGCTTCGAGAGGTTGATCGTGATGTCGAGATCACCGTACTCTGTCGCCGTCTTCCAGACGATGTTCTTGTCGATGCGGTCCTTGCGGATGTAGTTCGACGCGATGCTCATCTTGTAGAACTCGTCCGTCGCGGCCTTCGGACTGCGCGCGTAGTCATTCGTGAAGCGGCGCACGACTTCCGACGGGCGCGGCATGACACAGTCCATGATGCGCGTGTCGAAGAGGTCGCGATTCTCGGTCGTATTCTCGATCAGGCCCTTCTCGGCAGCGTAATCGAGCATGTTCTCGAGGATCGGCATGGCCGTCGGCAGCTTCTCGTCGACGAACTCCGGCTCAAAGGCATCGACTTTCAGGACGTCGAGCAGGCGGTTGGCCGCATAATAGTAGTCATCCTCGTTGATCAGCATGTTCTGCTTTGCAAAATTCAACAAGCGATTGATTTCCGTATTGATGGACATGATTTTCCTTCCTTTCACCTTTCGGCTCTTGCAAGACTGCCTATCTTATTTCTCGTAGCCGTTCGGGTGTTTCTGGTGCCAGGTCCAGGCCGTGCCGATGACCTGCTCGACGTTCGTATAGCGCGGCTTCCAGCCGAGGATCTTCTTGGCCTTGTCCGAGGAAGCGATGAGCTGGGCCGGGTCGCCGGCGCGGCGTGCGCCCATCTCGACCTTGATGTCCTTGCCCGTCGCCTTCTTTGCTGCCTCGATCATCTCCTTGACCGAGAAGCCCTTGCCGTTGCCGAGGTTGAAGATATTGCTCTCGCCGCCCTTGCGCAGGTACTCGAGGGCCAGCACATGAGCGTCAGCGAGATCGATGACGTGGATGTAGTCGCGCAGGCACGTGCCGTCCGGCGTCGGATAGTCATCGCCGAAGACCGTGATGTGATCGCGCTTGCCGAGCGGGACCTGCAGGATCAGTGGGATGAGGTGCGTCTCCGGGTTGTGGTCCTCGCCGATGGAGCCATCGTCGAGTGCACCGGCTGCGTTGAAGTAGCGCAGCGAGACGTAGCGGATGCCGTTCGCGCGGCTGACCCACTTCATCATCTTCTCCATCGTGCGCTTCGACTCGCCGTACGGGTTCGTCGGCTCCGTCGGATCGTCTTCCATGATCGGCACGCGCTTCGGCTCGCCGTAGACAGCAGCCGTCGACGAGAAGACGATCTTATCGACGTTGTTGCGTACCATCGCCTCGAGCAGCACCTGCATGCCGTAGACGTTGTTGTTGAAGTACTTCAAGGGTTTCTGGACGCTCTCACCGACGAGGGAGTTCGCTGCGAAGTGGATGACCGCCTCGATGTTGTTCTCCGTGAAAATCTTGTCGAGAATGGCTGCGTCGCGGATGTCGCCCTCGTAGAACTTCGCCTTCGGATTCAGGGCATCGCGATGACCCGTCTGCAGATTGTCGACGATGACAACGTCTTCGCCCTTCGCCACGAGCTGATGGACTGCATGAGAACCGATATAACCAGCGCCGCCACAAACCAGAATAGACATATGTGATCTTCTCCTTTTTTCTTTCATGATACAACAGATTGTATCCGGAAACCTTACCGACTTGTTAAGATTCTGTTATGTCAGCCCTCGATGCGGTGCGTGCCGTCCGAGATGCTGGCGACGACGAAGCTCGGCGCGTAGCCAATCTTCTCCGTGTATGCTTCGCCGACATTCTTCTTGAATGCCTCGATGGCATCGTTCTTGACGAGGCTGACCGTGGAGCCGCCGAAGCCTGCACCCGTCATGCGCGAGCCGATGACACCTTCCTGCTGCCATGCGATCTCTGCGAGCGTGTCAAGCTCCTTGCCCGTCACTTCGTAGTCGTCGCGCAGCGAGAAGTGTGACTCGTTCATCAGGCGGCCGAACTCCGTGACATCATTGTTCTCGAGTGCCTTGACGGCGTCGAGCGTGCGGTTGTTCTCGTAGACGGCATGGCGTGCGCGATGACGCTCGAGGACTTCCTCGATGTGGCCGGCAATCTGATTGAATTCGTCATTGCCGAGCTCGCCGAGTGCCTTGAGCTCCGGCTTGACTTCCTTGAGCTCGTTGAGCGCATGCTCGCACTGTGCGCGGCGGACATTGTAGGCCGAGGAAGCGAGGCTGTGCGGCTTGTTGGTGTTCGTGATGACGATGCTCGCGTCCTCAAGCGCGATCTTGCTGTAGCGATACGAGAGCGTGTTGCAGTCGAGCAGGATAGCGCAGTCCTTCTTGCCCATGCCGACAGCGAACTGGTCCATGATGCCGCAGTTGACGCCGACGAACTGGTTCTCTGCCTTCTGCGAGAGCTTGACCATCTCGATCATGTCGAGTCCGAAGCCGAATGCCTCATTGAGGATGACCGACGTCAGCACCTCGAGCGAAGCCGAAGAAGAAAGGCCAGCGCCTGCCGGCAGTGTGCCGTAGATCAGGATGTCGAAGCCGTGCGTGGCCTTGTGGCCAGCCTTCTCGAATACATCGACGACGCCCATCGGGTAGTTTGCCCAATCCTTGGCAGTGTCATAAGAGAGGCCCGTCATCGGGAACTCGATGATGCCCTTGTCTGCAAGGTTCATCGAGTAGATGCGCGTCGTCATGTCCTTGCGGTCTGCGACGACAGCGTACGTGCCGAGCGAGATGGCGCACGGGAAGACATGACCGCCATTGTAGTCCGTATGCTCGCCAATCAGATTGACGCGGCCTGGGGAGAAGTAGCTGCGCTCCGCTTCCCCGCCGAACTGCTTTGCAAATTCCTGTTTCATCGTCGCTAAGATTTCCATTTTTGTAACCCTCCATCGCCTTAGTTTGACTCTTCGTCTGCTTTGGCTCTGTGCGTCTCCGATCGATATGATTCGGTAAACGTTTTCTTATAGCCCCTAAAAGATGGCGCAAACCTGATTACCCGCCGATTTGCACCTTCTTTTTTCTTGTTGTCTCTAGTTTACCGCGTCTAAGCTGTATTGTCAAGTATTATTGTAAACGTTTTCTGGAATTGTTTCTATCAAAAAGAAAAGACCAGGTCGCAGCCTGGTCTTCCGTACAGATCCAATCGCTCTCACGAATCCGCCTGCAGCAAGGCGTTGTAGACATCGCGGCGCGCAATGCCAAGCGTCTTTGCCGCCTCGCGCATGGCGTCTTTCTTGCCGAGCCCTGCCGCCATGAGCTCGCGGCAGAGCGCGACGGGGTCCTTCTGCTGCGCCTCAGGTTCAGTCTCCTCGCCGGAGAAGCCCTCGACGATCAGGACGTACTCGCCGCGCGGCTCCTGCGCGTCGTAATAGTCTGCGAGTTCCTGCAGCGTGCCGCGGTGGAATTCCTCGAAGCGCTTCGTGAGCTCACGACCGAATGCAGCGCGGCGTGCGCCCCCGAGGACAGCTATGAGCTGGCGCAGTGTCGCGCGCAGGTGGTGTGGCGCCTCGTAGAAGATCAGCGTCTCACGGTGATCTTTGACCTCTGCTAGAACTTCCTTCTGCTTCTTAGCCGTCTTGGGCAGGAAGCCGACGAAAGTGAAACGCGTCGTGTCAAGCCCCGAGCAGATCAGGGCTGAAAGCCCCGCATTGCAGCCCGGAAGTGGCGAGACGCGGATGCCCGCCTCGATGGCGAGCATGGCGAGATGGCTCCCCGGGTCGCAGATGCCTGGCAGGCCCGCGTCGCTGACGCAGATCAGGTCGTGGCCCTGCAGTAGCCATTCCACGAGCTCCGGCCCCTTCGTGAACTTATTGTGCTCGTGATAGCTCGTGAGCTTCGTGTGGATGTCGAAATGCGTGAGAAGCTGGCGCGTGTGACGCGTGTCCTCCGCCGCAATGAGCTCGACCTCGCCGAGCATGCGCACAGCGCGGTACGTCATGTCCTCGAGATTGCCGATCGGCGTCGCGCAGAGGTAGAGGGTGCCTGCGGCAGCGCCCCGCTTCTCTTCCTGTTGTTCCTTCATTTGTTTTCTCCTGCATCCTGCATGCCGTAGATGGCAAGGATCTCCTCCGTATAGCTGCCGTCTTCCCGATGCACGATGAGCGGCGGCATGACCTTGAGCCCTCCAGGGGCCGCGCCGACAACGGCTTCGATGAGCATCATGTTCGGCGCCCGGCCCTCCTTCGGCTGCACCATGCGCAGCCGCTTGGGCTCCATCTGATTCTCGTGCATGGCCACGATGATCTCGCCGAGGCGCTCTGGCAAATGGACCATCGCGAAGCGGCCGCCGAACTTCAGCGCGTAGCGCGCAGCCCGCACGACGTCCACAAGCCGCGCCGTGAACTCATGGCGTGCGCGCGCGACGCCGCTCATCTTGTTGACCTGCCCGTGCGCCACGGGGCGGTACGGCGGATTGGCCAGCACGGTGTCGAAGGATTCGGCGGGATAGAGCGTGCGGATCTCGCGGTAGTCGCCCTGCCGGACCGAGATGCGCGCCTCGAGCTCATTCATGTAGACATTGCGCGCCGCGAGCTCCGCCATGACGGGGCTGATCTCCACGGCTTCGACGTGTGCAACCTCATCGGCGATGAGGAGCGGGATGACGCCCGTGCCCGTGCCGAGCTCCAGCACGCGCTGGCGTGAGCGGTAGTGCGGGAAATGCGCAAGGAGGACCGCGTCGAGCGAGAAACAGAATTCCCGCGTGTCCTGGATGATCTTGCGGCCACTCCTCATGAGGTCATCGAGCCGCTCGTGCTCGCGAAGCACTGCCTCTCTCATGACTTCGCATCCTGACGGGCCTGCTCCTTCGGCTGCCCGCTCTCCTGCTTCTCGCGCGGCGCTCTCGGACAGCGCGCATTGTGCGGCCGGCTCTGGCGCTCAGCGCTACGGTTCTCGCGCGGGCGACGGCTGCGGCGGCTGCGCGAGCTGTGCTCTCTTGCCTGCTCGCTGCTTCCGTTGCTGCCATTACCATTGCTGCCGTTACCATTGCTGCCGTTACCATTGCTGCCGTTGCGGCCGCTGCGGCTGCCGTGCTCGCGTCCCTCGCGGGGGCGGCGGCTGCCCGTGCGCTCGCGTTTCGATGGGCGGCGTTCTTCGCGCGGCTCCCGCTTGACCTCAGGCGTCTTTTGCTCCGCGCTCTCGACTTCGACTTCCTGCTCGATGACATCTTCCCACGCGGCGACAACCGTGCGGCTATTGTCGAGCAGGATGGTCGCCGTGCGCCGCTGCTGGTTGAGGGAGATGACCTTGCCTTCCCCATCCACCGTGACGACGCGGCCGCCCTGCTGCGGCGGTTGGATTTTCTTCACCTGCTTCGGGCACTGGCCGCAGTAGCAGTCGCTTTCGTATTTGAGGCAGCACATGAGGCGGCCGCAGATGCCCGAGATCTTCGTCGGGTTCAGTGAGAGATTCTGCTCCTTAGCCATGCGGATGGACACAGGCTCGAAATCCCCTAGGAAAGTCGCGCAGCAGAGCGGCCGCCCGCAGCAGCCGATGCCGCCCATCATCTTGGCCTCATCGCGCACGCCGATCTGGCGCAGCTCGATGCGCGTGCGGAAGACAGAGGCAAGGTCCTTGACGAGGTCGCGGAAGTCAATGCGACCGTCCGCCGTGAAGTAAAAGATAATCTTGTTGAGGTCGAACGTGTACTCAACCGAGACGAGTTTCATGGGAAGGCCGTGCTCGCGGATCTTCTTCTTGCAGATGACGCGCGCCTCTTTCTCATGCTTGCGGTTGTCCTCGACGCGCTGCAGGTCGTGCGCATTCGCGATGCGCTGGATGACCTTGAGCGGCGGGGCATCCGGTGCCGGCTCGATTTCCTCGGGACCCGTAACGACGCGCCCGCACTCCATGCCCCTCGCCGTCTCGACGATGACATGCTGTCCCTTGGCAATCGTGAGCTGCCCGGGGCTGAAATGATAGATCTTGCCCGCTGTCCTGAAGCGGACTCCGATGATTGTCTCCAATATGTTCCTCCTAAATATATCAAAGCGTGCGCAACGCGATATCGCGCGCACGGATCAAGAAGCCTTCCATCAGAAGGCGCAGATTGACATTGGCCTGCAGGCGCTTCTGCACCTCGCGCAGCTCTCCGAGCAGCGCGAAGACAATGTCCTCCGGATAGCGCGGCAGGAGCTCCAGGAGCTTCGCGCGGATATCCGCATGGTACAAGAGCGCGCTGCCTCCGTCCTCAGCCAGGACGAGAAGATCGCGCAGCATCATGTTGAGATACAGGAACCATTCCCGCAGCGCCTCGCGGTCGCGCGCGCCCATATCGCTGGCGAGCGACCAGACGCGCTCCATGTCGAAGGACGGCAGCTGCGTCAAGAATTCCAGCACCTCGCCGCGCAGGTGCAGGCCTTCGTGCTCGTGAAGCATCAGGGCTCGCCCGGGGCTGCCATCCGACAGAGCGGCGAGTTCCGCGGCCTCCTGCTCTGGCACGCCGCGGTCCAGCAGCACCGGCTTCATCTCCTGCGGCGTGAGCATGCCGAAGGCCATGGGCATGCAGCGCGAGAGGATTGTGTCGAGCAGGGCACTGCGCGCACTCGTGACCAAGATGAAAGTCACGGGGCCTTCCGGCTCCTCGATCGTCTTCAGCAGACTATTCTGCGCCGCTTCATTCATGCGGTCCGCCTCATCGATGAGGACGACGCGCTGCTTGGCGAGCACGGGATAGCGTGAAACCTGCGTCTGCATGGAGCGGATGGCCTCGATGCGGATCTGGGCCGCCGATTTGCCATTCTGCTCTGGCACGACTTCGAGGTAGTCGGGATGCGAGCCGAGCTGCATCGCCCGGCAGGACTCACAGTGGCCGCAGGGGCCTTCCTGCGAGTCGCAGAGTATGGCCGCAGCGAGCACATGGCCGAGCATGCGCTTGCCGATGCCGTCAGGGCCCGCAAAGAGCAGGGCATGCGGCAGGCGCCCCTCGCGCAGCATCGTGCGCAGAGATGCCTTCTGCCCCGCATGACCCGAAATCGCATCCCATCGCAGTCCCATCTCGATTGCCTCCTTCACACGCTTCTCGGCCTTCTGGTCAAGGTAGAGTCATTCTTCTCATTATATCGTCGCCACGTTTTTTTCGCAATGGCGGAGTTCAAAAGCACATGGCTTTACGCGGCTTCAATGACCGGTGGCAGCCTCACTGCTGTGCAGCTTCTCGTGCACCCTGCCGACGTAGCCGCCTGGCAGGATGTGCATGTCGACGAGGATCTCCTGTACGCGCAAGGCCGCATAGAGATTGAAGCGCACATCGGGGTCACGGAGGTCGAGCATGAGCAGCTGCTCGATCTTCTCGCAGCGGTAGCGCACCGTGTTGGCGTGGATGAAGAGGTCGGCTGCCGTTGCTGAGTAGTTGAAGTTCGTCTCCAAGAGCAGTTTGAGCGTCACTAAGAGATCCGCGTCATTCTCGCCGTCGTAGTCGAGCAGACGCCCGAGCGCCGAGCGGCAGAAGGCAAAAGCTGACTCCACGCCGCCCGAGAAGATATTGCTGATGATGCCGCAGTCCTCGTAGCAGCGGAAAAAGCCGTGCTCATGCTTCGTCCGGCCGTAGGACAGCGCCAGGCGCGCCTCCTGATAGCTCTTCTGGATCTCCGGCAGCACGTGCGGATCGCCGAGCCCGCAGTCGAGCCGGACCTGATGGCGCTTCGAGAAATCCTGCTGCCAGTCATGCAGGAGATCCTGCATGACCTTCGCATGCTCGCAGAGCGCCTGGTCGGCGATGCGGTCGACGTCCGGCATGATGACGAGGCCCCTGCCGTTCCAGGTCAAGGGGCAGAGGATGACATCTGTGTAGCGGTGCGCGAGCTGCGCGAGGCTCCCCTTGAAGTCCACCTCCATCTCCGAGACGGAGCGGTCCTCGAACTCGACGAGCATCACGCGGTACGCCTGGCTCTCATCGAGATGGATGCCGTTCCGACGCAGCAGATTCTCGAGGCGGTACTGTATGCCAGAGAACGCATCCGTCAGTATCCCCTCAATGGCACGCTGTATCTCGTTCCCGAGGTCAATCTGGCTGCGCAGGAAATACGCCAGCGCCAGGCGTGCCGGCCTGACCTTCTGAACGAGCTCATCGATGTCCTCTGCCGCCGTGCGGCTGATGAAGAGGAAGAGGCGCAACTCCTCCTGCGGCAGGCTTTCCTGCAACACGAGCAGGCGCCTGTCATGTATGTAATAATACTGTTCGTCTTGAAAAGATGGCATATGGCAGAGGATCTTGCGGATGGATTCCGCCACGGGAATCCGCTCCGGATAGAACTCCCTGCCATTCCCCGTGACCAGCAGGATTGGCTTGCTCAGAATCTTCTTTAAATATTGGCCGAGTCCGTCCGCGCCCTGAACGATACTCGTCTGCAACAGCTCATATGACGATGGATTTACAATCTAAGTGCAACAGCTCCTAGACAACCAAA
>UMHV01002084.1_pt1 | contig 179606 bp, 170 predicted proteins | sample 1965621 | NCBI WGS metagenome assembly UMHV01 (sample SAMEA4836108, study PRJEB28245) | human gut metagenome | biome: gut microbiome; material: fecal sample | place: Denmark | collected 2008 | reverse complement strand
AATAAATACTATTAATATAGAAGAAAAAAATATTAATGAAAAATTAGATAATAAAATAGCATGTGAAGAAAAACTAGAATATTTGTATGAACAGAAAAAAGAATTAGAAGAATTAAATAAAATAATAAATTTAGCAAAAGAAACTTTGGAAGAATCTTATGATGAAATAAAAAAGAATATAACACCAAAATTCACAAAAGAATTATCAAATAACATAGAAATGATTTCTGATGGAAAATATAAAAAAGCAAATTTTAACACAGATACAGGACTAACAATAGAAGCAGAAAATGGAGAATACATAGAATGTAATAAATTAAGTATAGGAACAATAGATCAATTATATTTATCTCTTAGATTATCTGCAACTAAAGAAATAACAAAAGAAACTATTCCAATAATACTAGACGAAAGTTTTGCATATTTTGATAACCAAAGATTAGAGAATGTTATAAAGTATTTAGATTCCAATTATAATAACCAAATTATTATTTTTACATGTACAAATAGAGAAAAAGAAATTTTAGATAAATTAAATATAGAATATAATTTAGTTAATCTGTAAAATGTAAGTTGAAAAATTTGCAATAGTTGTGTATAATAATTAGGTTAAAAGGAGAGATATATATGTTTGAAAAACTAGAAGACGTAGAGAAAAGGTTTGAAGAGGTTAGTAAAAAAATTAGTGACCCAGAAGTAATTGCAAGACAAAGCGAGTGGCAAAAACTTATGAAAGAGCATGCTGCAATGGTAGATGTTGTAGAAAAATATAGAGAGTACAAAAAAGCAAATAAAGATTTAGAACAAGCAAAAGAAATGCTAAATGATAAAGAATTAAAAGAATTAGCAGAAATGGAAATAGAAGAAATAAAAGAAAAATTACCTAAAATAGAAGAAGAATTAAAAATATTATTAATTCCAAAAGATCCAGATGATGATAAAAATATAATCTGCGAAATAAGGGCAGGTGCTGGAGGAGAAGAAGCAGCATTATTTGCAGGAACATTATTTAGAATGTACTCAATGTATGCAGAAAATAGACATTGGAAAATAGATGTACTTAATGAAAATGAAACAGGACTTGGCGGATATAAAGAAATAACATTTATGGTTACAGGTAAAGGTGCATATAGTAGACTAAAATTCGAAAGTGGAGTTCATAGAGTTCAAAGAGTTCCAGATACAGAAAGCAGTGGAAGAATTCATACATCAACAGCAACAGTTGCAGTATTACCAGTTGTAGAAGATGTAGAAATAGAAATAAATCCAGCAGATGTAAAAATGGAAGTGTTTAGAGCATCAGGGGCAGGTGGACAACATGTAAATAAAACATCATCAGCAGTAAGATTAATACATGAACCAACAGGAATAGTAGCAGAATGTCAAACAGAAAGATCACAAACTCAAAATAGAGAGTATGCAATGAGATTATTAAAATCTAGAATATATGAACAAGAAAAAGCAAAACAAGACGCAGAACTTGCAAACGAAAGAAAATCACAAGTTGGTAGTGGAGATAGAAGTGAAAAGATAAGAACATATAACTACCCACAAGGAAGAATTACAGACCACAGAATAGGAATGAGTATATATCAAATGGAAAATTTCTTAAATGGTGGATTAGATGAAATGATAGACAATCTAATTGCAGCAGACAGAGCAGAAAAATTAAAAGGTGAATAATGTTGGAAAAACAATCCAGAAAACTGCAAAAATATGAGGTGAAATATAAGATTGGAAACTGATTCAAAAGAAAGAAAAGAAATAGAAGAATTTATTACAAAACATGAAAGAGCTCACTTTTTACAATCTCCAGAATGGGCAAAAGTAAAATTAGAGTGGAAACATGAAGAGATTATATTACATGACGAAAATGGTAAAATAAATGCATACTTAAGTGTGCTATTAAGGAAAGTTCCTGTTTTAAACAGATATATAATGTATGCACCAAGAGGACCAATATGTGATATATATAATGAAAAAATAATTAAAGAGTTAGCAGATGAAATTAGAAAAATTGCAAAAAAATATAAAGCATTTATATTTAGAGCAGATCCAGATGTTTTAGTAGATGACGAAGAGTTTAAAAGAATAATAAAAGAGGCTGGAATAAAAGTAAAACAAAATATTAAAAGTGTAAATGATGTAATACAACCTAAATATGTATTCAGGTTAAATCTAACAAATAAAACAGAAGAGGAAGTGTTACAATCATTTCATCAAAAAACTAGATACAACATTAGATTATCAGCAAGAAAAGGCGTTACTGTAAGAGTTGGAATAAAAGAAGATTTACCAGAATTTTATAAAACAATGAAAGAAACTGGAAGCAGAGATAACTTTATAATTAGAAGCATTGAATATTATGAAAAAATTTATGACTGCCTTGGACCAGAACATGTTAGAATAATGTTAGCAGAATATGAAGGAGAAGTTATTGCTGCAACAATGCCTATACTATATGGAAATAAAGTTTGGTATTTATACGGTGGAAGCAAAAATGAAAAAAGAAATTTAATGCCTAACTATTTACTACAATGGGAAATGATAAAATGGGCATTAGAAAATAAATGTGATGTATATGACTTTAGAGGAATTTCAGGATTTAAAGATGAACATTCAGATTCTTATGGGGTATATAAATTTAAAAAAGGATTTAATCCAGACTTTACAGAATTTATAGGAGAAATTTATATAATATTTAACCCAATAGTAAATAATTTATTTAAAGCGATGTCATATATATATAGAAAAATCGGCTACTTGAAAAATAAATAATGATAAATGGTCAGAGATAGAACTCTTAGGGAAAACAATTTTTACAGGTTCTAATGTCTGACTTTTATTATTACGAAAACGTTACGAAAATATTACAAAAATGTAACATTTTCTATTGACTTTTTACCTAAAATATAATATTCTAGTAGCAGTAAAAAAATATACTGTAAAAATGGAGGAGTTTGTCTTGGCAATCGGTGATATAATTGTAGGTATCGACATAGGAACATCCAAAGTGAATACAAGCGTTGGCGAAGTTAATAGCTTTAATCAAATTGAAGTTATAGCAACAAGTGAATGCAAATGCTTTGGAATGAAAAAATCAAAAATCACAGATGAAGAAGAAATAGCTGCTGCAGTTGCAAAAACAATAAAATCTGCAGAAGAAGAAGCGAATATAAAAATACATTCAGCTTATGTTACAATACCAGGTAAATACGTTACAATTGTACAAAATAGTATTGTAAAAGAAGCAAAAGATAAATATGCTGGAATATCAACAAGAGATGTCACATCTGCAATAATGCAAGTTAGAGATATTGATATACCAGAAAATCAAGTTTTAATAGATATTATTGCAAATCAATTTATATTAGACAATGGTAGAATGATAGACGATCCAGTAGGAAGCCTAAGTTCATCATTTACAGTAAAAGGACAAGTTATATTAGCAGATAAAGAATATGTAAAACAATTAACAAGTGTTCTTAAAAAAGCAGGTATAGAAATAGATGGAATAGTTCCAAATGTACTTTCTGAAAGAGGACTTGTGCTAGACAAAAATGAATTAACAGATAATGTAATGATATTAGATATTGGAGCAGGAAATACAGACATAGGTGTGTTTGAAGGAAATACTTTTATTTATACAAATACAATTTCTTTAGGTGGAGATAATATTACATCAGATATTGCTTATGTTTTTAATATAACAGAAGAAGAAGCAGATAGATTAAAAAAACAATATGGATTAGCATTAAAATCATTTATAGATAACGATACAGACATAATTTTAAATACATATAAAGGCGAAGAGAGAACAAAAACAATAAAAAGCTCAGAGCTAATAGAAGTAATAGAAGCAAGAGTAGAAGAAATGTTCTCATTAGTAAATAAAGATATAACAAATGCAGGAGTAAAATCAAATATAAATAATGTTGTACTAACAGGTCAAGGAATAACAAATATAAATAAAAGCGATGTAGCAGGAAAAATAACATTAAATATACCTGTTAAAATATCAACTGGAAGACTAGTAAGTACAATAAAACCAAATTATAGATCTAGCTATGCATTAATTAAATATATTGCATCAAGACCATTTGCAAAGACTGTTTCTAGCAGTATTGACACAGTATCTGATGAAAATATATTTAGAAATATTTTAGAAAGAATAAAAGAATTTTTCTATTCATAATTAAGTTTTAAATTTTAAAAAAATATATTTGGAATAAGAAAGAAGTGCGAAAATAACTTTAAAATTCCAAACCCAAAAATGAAGGAGGATTAACACTATGATGGAAACAGATTACGATGAAAACAATAATTACATGATGGACGGAACAGCAACAATAAAAGTTATAGGTGTAGGAGGAGCAGGAAATAATGCTATAAATAGAATGATTGAATCAGGAATTAAAGGTGTAGAATTTATAGCAATAAATACAGATAGACAAGCTCTTCAATTATCAAAAGCAAGTTCTAAAATTCAAATAGGAGAAAAACTAACAAGAGGACTTGGAGCAGGAGCAAATCCAGAAATCGGTATGCAAGCAGCAGAAGAAAGCAAAGCTGAAATTGCTGAAATGTTAAGAGGAGCAGATATGGTATTCGTTACAGCCGGAATGGGAGGCGGAACAGGAACAGGAGCAGCTCCAATAGTTGCAGCAGCAGCAAAAGAATTAGGAATATTAACAATAGGTGTTGTAACAAAACCATTTACATTTGAAGGAAAGAAAAGACTTACTCAAGCAGAAAAAGGAATTGCAAACTTAAAAGAAAAAGTAGATACATTAGTTGTAATACCAAATGATAAATTGTTACAAATTATTGATAGAAGAACATCAATTGTAGAAGCATTTAAAATGGCTGATGACGTTTTAAGACAAGGTGTTCAAGGTATATCAGACTTAATTTCTGTACCAGGACTAATTAACTTAGACTTTGCTGACGTTAAAGCAGTAATGTTAAATACAGGTATGGCACACATGGGAATTGGTAGAGCAAGTGGAGAAAACAGAGCAGAAGATGCTGCGAAACAAGCTATTCAAAGTCCATTACTAGAAACATCAATAGAAGGAGCAAGAGGAGTTATAATAAACATTACAGGTGGAAACGATTTAGGATTACAAGAAGCAAATACAGCAGCAGAATTAGTACAAAGAAGTGTTGATCCAGAAGCAAATATTATATTTGGTGTAGTTACAGACGAAAACTTAGGAGATGAAATTTCAATTACAGTTATCGCAACAGGTTTTGAACAACAAGAACCACCAATTTCAAGCATAGGAGTTGAAAACTTAGTAACAAATACATGGAATAAAAAAATAAACTCAATACCAACTCCAGTAGAAAATAAAGACAATCAAAATGATTTAGACATACCTTCTTTCTTAAGAAAAAAAGGAAATAAATAATAAGGAAAAATCTTAAAAATCGCTAAAAGAAAAGTCGATTTTTCCTAAACAATAATTATTAAAATAAAAATGAATAAGAAATAATCTAAAATAGTAGATTATTTCTTTTTTTCGCCTTCACAAAATGACACATTATTTAAACAAACAGTAGTACAATATTTAGCACAGATTAGTATTCACAACTGTAATTTGTGTAAAAGAATACGAGGTGACCTATTGACCATATATATAGATATAATTTTTTTAGAAAATTTATTTATGAATTATATTATTATATTTGCAACTGGAATAATTATAAAAGCACCAAAAAAAATAATTAGAACCCTTGTAGCTAGTAGTATAGGAAGTGTTTATGCAGTACTTTCATATATATCAGTACTGGAAATATGTTCCAGCATATTTTTAAAAATAATACTTTCTATTGCCATGGTATATATTGCATTCAAACCATTAAATATAAAATTGTTTTTTAAAGAGTTTATAATATTTTATTTAACTTCATTTACATTTGGAGGAGTGGCTTTTGCACTTTTATATTTTGTAAGTCCACAAAACATATTAATGGAAAAACGGTGTGTTAATTGGTACATATCCAATAAAAATTGTACTAGCAGGAGGAATGGTTGGATTTATTATTATAACAACAGCATTTAAAAACATAAAAGGAAAATTAAGCAAAAAAGACATGCTTTGCAATATCAAAATAAATATAAACTCAAATAGCGTGTATACAAAAGCAATACTAGATACAGGAAACTTTTTAAAGGAACCAATTACAAAAATACCAGTAGCAGTTGTAGAAAAAGACGTATTAAAAGGAGTAATACCAGAAAAAATATTAAACAATCTATCAAATATTATAGAAGGGAAAGAAATAGATTTAGGAGAGTACCTATCAAAAATAAGACTAATACCATTTATGTCATTAGGGAAAGAAAATGGAATGCTAATAGGAATAAAAGCAGATGGACTAACAGTAAATACACAAGAAGATGTAGTATTTATAAAAAATATAATAATAGGTATATATGATGGAGCTTTAAGCAAAACAGGAAAATATAGAGCACTAATAGGTCTAGAACTTTTAGAAAACAAAGGAGGAAACGAAGAGAATGAACATATTAGAACTGTTAAAATCTAAAATTAGTACAATCTATGTTAAATATTTAAACAATGAGGAAATAGAAAATCTGCCGATTTTTTATATAGCAGGTAGTCAAAAATTACCTCCGCCATTAAGTTCGGATGAAGAGGAAGAATTATTAATTAAACTAGAAAATAAGGATTTAGAAGCAAGACAAATCTTAGTAGAAAGGAACCTAAGATTGGTAGTATATATTGCTAAAAAATTCGAAAATACAGGTGTAGGAATAGAAGATTTAATATCAATTGGAACAATAGGATTAATGAAAGCAATAAATACATTTAATATAAGTAAAAACATAAAACTTGCTACCTATGCTTCTAGATGTATAGAAAATGAAATCTTAATGTATCTAAGAAGAAGTAACAGAATAAAAGGTGAAATATCAATAGATGAGCCACTTAATCAAGATGGTGATGGAAATGAATTACTGCTTTCAGACATTTTGGGAACAGAACCAGATATTACTTCTAGAGGAATAGAAGACGAAGTGGATAAAGTATTACTAAAAGCCTCAATAGAAAAACTAAGTAATAGAGAGAAAAATATTATGGAATTAAGATTTGGTTTTATTAGTGGAACAGAAAAAACACAAAAAGAAGTGGCAGATATGCTAGGAATTTCGCAAAGTTATATATCAAGATTGGAAAAGAAAATTATGAACAAAATGAAAAAGGATATATTAAGCAAAACAGGATAGAGCTTTACTCTATCCTTCCTCCAAATCAGTTACATTTTCTAAACCAGAAATTTCTGTAAAAACAGAATTTATATTTACGTCCTTATGGTATCTGAAAAATAATTGAATATCAGTTATATTTTCTTCATTTGGTTGACCATTTTTTATTTTTTTAATATTAATACTATATTTATCTAATATTTTTTGTATTTCAGGTAAAGTATTTCTATAATCCTTAACAGTAAGAGTTAAAGAAACATTATTAAAATGGTCTAATGTTTCAGATAAATTGTGAGAATGAGAAAGAATAATATATACAAGTACTGTTCCAACAATTCCACCAATATAAAATCCTGCGCCAATACTAAGACCAATACAAGTAACTGCAAGTAAACTAGATGCAGTAGTTAATCCCTTTACATTAAAGCCATCTCTTAAAATAGTACCAGCACCAATAAATCCGATACCAGAAAGTAATTGAGCTGGTATTCTAGATGCATCAACAGAATAATTGTTGCTTAAATATTCACCACAAAGCATTATAAGTACTGCACTTACTCCAATAAGAGAGTGCGTTTTAAAGCCAGCAGGTTTATTTACAGATTCTCTTTCTGCACCAATAAAGCCTGCTAACAAAAAACCTAAAATAAGCCTAATTAAAACTTCAAACCAAAATGATGAAATAATAGCATAAAAAGTCGACATTAAAAACCTCCTTTTAATATTATAAATATATTATAATTTAATAATTAAATAAATAAAAGTAGATTATTTAAAATATTTACTAGTTTCTTCTAAATTGCAGAAATTATTTTGCCTAAAAACTTCATAAGCAACAATAGCAACAGAATTAGATAAATTAAGAGAACGTAAGGTTTCTCTCATTGGAATTCTTATGGTATTTTCTAAATGTTCTTTTAATAAACCTTCTGGAAGTCCTTTGGTTTCCTTTCCAAACAAAAGAAAAACTTCATCTAATTTAGAATAATTAACATCAGAGTAACAATGTTGCCCCTTTGTTGTAACTAAAAACATATTATTATTTACTGGATATTTTTTCAAAAAAGCAGATAAAGAATTATGTTCTTCTATGTCTAATTTATCCCAATAATCAAGACCAGCTCTTTTTACATATTTATCAGAAATTTCAAATCCTAAAGGCCTTACCAAATGCAATTTAGCACCAATTGCAGCGCAAGTTCTTGCAATATTGCCTGTGTTTTGAGGAATTTCTGGTTCTACTAAAACTATATTTAAATTCATAAAAATCCCTTCCTTAAAAAACTGAATATAATTATAACATAGAATTGGAGAACAGTAAAATAAATTGGAATTTGTTTGACTTTTGTATTTTGAAATGCTAAACTCTTAATAATAAGGAAGAAATTAAATGAAAAATCAAAACAAAATAAAAATAATTAAAATAACATTAACAGTTGTAATATTAGTAGCACTAGCAATATTTTTTTGGAAAATTGCTCCATTTATGATGGATCTATCTACAACAGAAGGACAAATAGCTTTTAAAAACAAAATAAATAGCATGGGATTTTTAGGATTGCTATTACTATTTAGTTTGCAAGTATTGCAAATATTATTAGTGGTATTACCAGGAGAACCATTTGAGGTACTTGCAGGAATGTGTTATGGTACATGGGGAGGATGGCTATTTATAACAGTATCTATACTTATTACTACAATAATAATATTCTTTTCTGTAAGAAAATTAGGAGAAAAATATTTATATAATTTCTTCAAAAAAGAAAAAGTGGAAAAAGTAATGAATAGTAAACTACTAAAAAACGAAACAAACTTAGAAATTATTTTATGCCTAATATTTTTCTTGCCAGGAACTCCAAAAGATTTATTTGTATATCTTGGAGGACTTTTACCAGTAAAACCACTAAGGTTTATATTAATAGCAACACTTGTAAGATTTCCATCTGTAATTACATCTACAATGGTTGGAGCAAATATTTCTAATGGAAATTGGAAAACAAGTTTATTAATATATTTAATTACATTTGTAATAACGGCAATAATTTTAGTAATACTTAAAATAAGAGATAAAAACAAAGAATTAATAGAAATTATAAAATAGAGTACAAAAAGAGTACAAAAAAAGGACTAAAAGTCCTTTTTTTGTTTTATTTTAACAATTTATTCATATTACACATAAATATAATACTTTCTATTATATCCATAATAGAATAAGCAATTAAGATAACTCCTAATGTAACTAATATTGTACCAGGTGCAAACATTACATAAACACCAGCAACAAGTATTAAAATAGATAGAAGTAAACTTAAAATCCAGTAGCCAGTGTCAGCTCCTTTAAGTCTTACAGAAAGGTCTAATCTTGCTATACCACTTAAAATTATCCATATACCTATAATAATTCTAAAAAATGAAGCAATTGAATTACCACTAACTGTTACAAGTATACCTAAAATTATACATAAAGCACCATATATAAGTCTGTAATCATAAAATAGATAATCATCTTTTGATGTAAAATAAGATATGACTTTAACAATTCCAATAGCAATAAGTAATACACCAATTACATAAGAAACTGCTTGAACCATAGCATCTGGATTTACAACAAGTAAAATACCTAAAAGTAAAAATACTAGTGAAGATAGTATAGATGTAAAGCCTGCTCTTTTTAATAAATCTTTCATTTCTCTCCCTCCATTCCGCCAAAATTATATCACTACTTAAAAATAAAAACAAGAGAAAAAGGGGACAGTGGGGAAAAAGGGGTCTGACCCCTTTTTCCCCACAGATTACAAAAGTTGATTTTTTTCGAGTTTTATTGTATAGTATTGTGCGAGGTTGATATTAATGAAAATTTTGATAGTTATAGACCAATTTGATGATGCAAATAATGGTACAACAATTTCTGCAAAAAGATTTGCAGAAGGGTTAATGAATTTAGGACATGAAGTATATGTTGTAAGTACAGGAAAACCAGCAAAAAATAAATATGTAGTTAAAAAATTGCCACTACCAATAATAGTTTCTAAAATAATAAAATCTCAAGGTATGACATTTGCTGTTCCAAACAAAGATGTATTAGAAGAGGCTATTTCAAAAGTTGATGTGGTCCATTTTTACATGCCATTTTTCTTATCTTATGAAGCGCTAGAAATAGCAGAAAAACTGGGAACACCACGTACAGCTGCTTTTCATGTACAACCAGAAAATATAACATATACAATAGGGCTTGGAAAAAATACAAAGGTAAATGATAAAATATATAGCTTCTTTAGAGATAAATTTTTCAATAAATTTAAACATATTCATTGCCCAAGTAACTTTATAGCAAATGAATTAAAAGAACATGGATATACTGCTAAAACTTATGTAATATCAAATGGAGTAGGCCCAGAATTCAAATATAGAAAAAATGAAAAAAGTCCTGAATTTAAAGATAAATTTGTAATTACAATGATAGGAAGATTATCAAATGAAAAAAGACAAGATTTAATATTTGAAGCAATTTCTAAATCAAAATATAGTGATAAAATTCAATTAGTACTTGCTGGGAAAGGACCAAAATATAATAAATATAAAAAATTAGGAGAAAAATTAGTAAATGAACCAGTAATAAGCTTTTTTGATAAAGAGCATTTATTAGAATTACTTGGGATGACAGACCTTTATATACATTCAGCAGATGCAGAGATAGAAGCAATATCTTGTATAGAAGCATTTGCATGTGGAATAGTTCCTATAATTGCGAATAGTCCAAAATCTGCAACTCCTCAATTTGCACTAGATGACAGAAGTTTATTTAAAGCAGGAAACAGTGATGATTTAGCTAAAAAAATTGATTACTGGATTGAAAATGAAGCTGAAAGAAAACAAATGGAAACAAAATATGCAGAACATGCAGAAAATTATAGAATAGAAAAAAGCATGAAAAAAATAGAAGGAATGTTTGAAGATGCAATTAGAGAATATAGAAAAAATTGAGGAAAATTTAGAAAATGAAGATGAGCATATAATAAACATGTGGACTCCCTTAGATATAGAAATCGATGAGGATTACGACTACATAAAAGAGGGAATAATGTTTAAAATTGCCTCAACTTTGCTATATATAATAGTTTGGCCAATATTGGTTGTATATAATAAAATAATGTACAATTTTAAAATATATGGAAGAAAAAATCTTACAAAAATAAAAACAGGAAAAATAACAGTATCAAACCATGTGCATCCAATGGATTGTACAATGAATGCAATTGCAAATACTCCAAAAAGTTTATACTTTGTAAGTATTAAATCAAATTTTGAAATACCAGTAATTAGGCATATTATTAGACTATTACATGCATTTCCAATACCAGAAGGATTGCACAATAAAGAAAAATTCTTTTTATCAATAAATAAATTATTAAAAGAAAATAAAACTGTGCACTTTTATCCAGAAGCATCATTGTGGCCATATTACAAAAAACTAAGAAAATTTAAAAATGGAGCATTTAAATTAGCCGTAGAAAATAATGTTCCAATTGTACCAATGGTATATAAATTTGTTAAACCATATGGAATAAGAAAATATATAAAAAAGAAGCCCTTTATAGAGCTTTACGTATTGCCAGCAATTTATCCAGACCAAAAACTAGATAAAAAGCAAGCCACAGAAAAATTAAAAAATGATGTGTATTTAAAAATGAAGCAAGAATTAGAAAGTTAAATTAAAATCTGGAACATATTCTTCTTCATGGTTTCCCAATTCTTGAATATACCCATTTTGTAAATCCAGAGAATATAAGTAGTTTAAAACTTCCTTATATTCTTTTTTATTTAATTTTCTGTTTATTAAAGAATCATTTTTTGCTTTATAAGTTGGAAAATATTGAGCCATTACACTTACATATATATCTTTTGGCAAATTTTCATTAATCCATTTTAAAATATTTTTTGTATTTTGAATATGATTTGGAAGAACTAAATGACGAATAATAACTCCTTTTTGAATAATTCCATTATCATCAAAAACAGCATTTCCAACTTGTGAGTACATTTCTTTTATAGCGTTTGTTGCAACTTCAAAATAATTATCCACATTAGAATACTTTTTAGACAATTCATTTGTGTAATATTTTAAATCAGGTAAATAAACATCAATATAGCCATTTAACATTTTTATTGTTTCTACATTTTCGTATCCATTAGAATTATATATAATTGGAATTTTTAACCCAGTTTTTCTTGCAAGTTTAATTGCTTCAATTATTTGGTACACATACATTGTAGGTGTTACTAAATTTATATTGTGAGCACCTTTTTCTTGTTGTTTAACAAAAATATCAGAAAGATTTTGTACAGTAATTTCTTTACCTTTTCCGTTCTTGGCTAATCTCATAGTTTTGGCAATATATACAATTCAAATTGCAATTAGTAAAAAACACTGTTCCAGAGCCGTTTGTTCCACTAATACAGGGTTCTTCAAACATATGCAAAGATGCAAGTGCAATCTTTAATGTATTATCACACTTACATCTACCTTTTTTTCCTTCTAATCTATTAACTTTACAATTATGTGGGCATAGAGTACAACTATTTAACATTTTTTAGTCCTTCTTTAAATAAATTGATTGTGATGGATATGCAAGACCTATTTTTGCTTGATTTACCATATCTAATAAAGTGTAATTTATTTCTTCTTTGAATTTTAAATAATCAACGTATTCTAAAGCACTAGTTTTTAAGTCAATTGATAAATCAATTCCATCAGCAGAAATTGTTTCAAAAAACACTTTTACAGTTTCATTAATAACTTGTGGGTGAGTTGTTAAAGCTAATTTTATATTTTCTGTTAATTGAGTTACTTTTTCTAAAGTAGTATCCAATTCAAGTGTAAGTACAATACGGAATCTTCTACAATCTCTTTTTGATGAATTTATAATATTATTATCTGTTAAAACACTGTTTGGAAGAACTATAACTTGATCATCAGCATTTCTTATTCTTGTTGTCCTAAATGTAATATCTTCTACAGTTCCAGAAAGATCACCAACAGTAATATAATCACCTATTTCAAAAGGTCTATCAGATATTATAGAAATACCTGCTAAAAAGCTTTTGGCAATATCTTGGGCAGCAAGTGCGATTACAACACTACTAATTCCAAGACCTGTTGCTAAACCACCTAAGTTATAACCAAGTTCAGTAATTAAAATAAATCCAGCTATTATATAAATTAATGCCTTAGCTACTTTACTAAAAAAGTTAATTGTTGTGTCATTTCCATCAAAGTTAAGTTTTTCACGTAATTTAGCAAATGATTCAGAATTTGAATCAAATAAATTAGAAAATCCTTTTGTAGCAAGTAATATAACACATATTTTAAATATTTTAGTTATAACAGCAAAGATATCTGCTGGTAATTTTAAAACCATAAATCCAATGTATATTCCAAGAATAACAAAGAATGATTTTAATGGTTTATAAAATCCATTATTTTTAATTTTATTTTTATCTTTAACTTTAAATTTAAACATCTTTACTATCATATATGCAATAGGCGAGCTTATTATTTTAAAAATTACAATAATCGCTAGTCCTATTCCAATATCTACTGCATTTTCAATAGTAAGATTTTTAAAGAAGTCTAATATTTCATTTAAAAATTTCATATTTATCACCAATAACTATATTACCATATTTTTGAGTAATAAACAAATATATTAATCATAAAATTTTAAGAGGAGGTATTTATGAGAAAGATTTTTTTAAGTATATTGCTTGTAGCAATAATTGTAGCAATTAGCACTCAGGCATTTGCTTTTTCACAATCATCAGAAAAGCTATATAACGGAATAGATGTAAGTGAGTGGCAAGGGAATATAGACTTTGGAGAAGTTGCAAGATCCGGGATTGAAGTAGTATATATTAGAGCAAGTGAAGGAAGAGGCTATGTTGATCCATATTTTAGAGAGAATTACGAAAAGGCAAAAGCAAATGGATTAAGAACTGGATTTTATCACTTTTTAACAGCAACAAATGAGGCAGAAGCAAAAGAAGAGGCGGAATTTTTTGTTAGCAATATAAAAGGTTTAGAACCAGATTGTAGATTAGCAATGGATTTTGAAGTGTTTGATGGCTTAGATGTTAGTACTATAAACGAAATTTCAAGAGTGTTTTTAGAAACGGTAGAAAAATTAAGTGGTAAAGAATGCGTAATTTATAGTGATGCATATAATGCAAGAACAGTATTTAGTAAAGAACTAGCAGATGATTATCCTATTTGGGTTGCAGATTATTTTGTAGAAGAACCAGAAAGTAATGGTAAATGGAAATTTTGGGTAGGTTTTCAATATTCAGATAGAGGTAGAGTAAATGGAATAGATGGAAATGTAGATAGAGATTATTTTACAAATGGAGTATTTTTAAATAATGTGTCACAAATTCCAAAAGATACAGTAACAGATAAAAATCAAGAATTTAAATATATCAGGGTTAGCAGGGGAGAAACGTTAAGTGGTATTGCAATTAAATACAATACTTCATATCAATATTTGGCAAGAATAAATAGCATATCAAATCCAAACTTAATTTATGTAGGTCAAGAATTAAGAGTTCCTATGTTAAGTGATTACAAAATACATGATACTAGTCATAGATTGTATATAGTAAGAAGAGGAAATACTTTAACACAAATAGCTAGAGAATATCGGAGTAACTATAAAAAGTATTGTAGAATTAAATGATATAGCAAATCCAAACTTAATTTATGTTGGAGAAACATTAAGAATACCAACAATAAACAGCTAAAATTTGCTTTTACTTAGAATGTGTGCTATACTTTATGTACACTAAAAAAGGAGGCTTTTTTATGTACAATCAAAAACACCCTAACCATCTTTATCTCAGGAAGTTTAAAGAACGGGACAAAGTAACAATTGGTAGGTGTATAGCACACAAAATACCATTCGGACCGGCAAAAATAAAAGATGCAAGTATTAACGATATGATTCAGGAAGTGGATAATGAATACACCTTGATAATTGCAGATAAAATGTCTGGAAACATGTTGGGAGTAATTCAGTTCTATGAACTTGCAAATATACTTTCAACAGATATTTGGCTGTTCCCTTGGTATGAGGATAATAGCCCATTTGCTACAGAGGCTGTAGAAGAATTTATCAATTATGTGAGAGAAAATGAACCTGAAGTAAAAAGGGTTCGTATGTATGCCACTAATGATAAGCCCCAGTTTATGGCGGCTGCTGTTAGAAATGGCTTCAGAAAAACTGATGATAATGAAAAAGAATGGGAAGTTAGAATTAGCTAAGTGTGCTTGCTGGTCTGGGATTCCAGACCAGCTTTCTTAATTTAAAAAAAGATGAATATTTTTTTAATAATGGCATAAAATGTATAAAGTAGATACATATTTTTACGAAAGTGTTGACAAATACGCAAAAGAAGAGTATACTAATACAGTAGTAAAAATTGAATATCGCGGGGTGGAGCAGTTGGCAGCTCGTCGGGCTCATAACCCGAAGGTCGTAAGTTCGAGTCTTACCCCCGCAACCAAGTCGCAGTAAGCCTTTTAAGGCTTACTGTCTTTTTATTTTTACCCTAAAAATGACCTTTTGGGGAAATCTTGGGGAAATTCGTAACTTTGTTCGACCTTCAAAGTCTATATATTTCAATAAAAAACTTAACTATTCATTTTTAAAGTTTTTTGTGGTATTAATAAATTTTCAAGAACATTTCCTGCAACTTTATTGTGTGATACAACTGGATGCACATAAAAATTTAATGTAGTTGTTATTTGTGCATGTCCTAGTCGTGCTGCTACAACTGCAACATCTATGTTTTGAGATATTAATAGTGTAGCATTTGTGTGTCTTAGCCCGTGAAAGTTAATTACGGGAAGACCGATTTTTTCTACAAATTTTACAAACCATTTACTAATTGTATTTGGGTGCATTGGCTTACCATCAGCTTGAACAAATAACCTATTAGATTCGTGCCACAATTCGCCGTAGAATGATTTTTGCTCCTCATACCATAACTTATATTCTTCAAGAAGAGAAAGTACAAATGAGGGTACTGCAACTTCTCTTATAGAACTTTCCGTTTTTGGGTCTTTAATAAAAACTCCTTTTTCAGATAAATATTGACTTGCTTTGTTGATGCTGATAATTCCGTTTCGAACATCAATATCACTCCATTCAAGTCCCATAAGTTCTCCAAGTCTAACTCCTGTAAATATTGTAATGATAATAGCAACTTTGTATTTGATTTCTTGAGTTTCTAAATTCTCTAATAGAATTTTACATTGTTCATCATCATAATATTTTCTTTTAGGCTTTCTTGTTTTAGGTGGTTGAACTCTTTCTGCTGGATTATTTACTATTAGTTGCCAGTAAACTGCTTTATGAAGCATTGCTCGAAGTAATCTGTGATGTTCTAAAATAGTTTTTTTAGATAGAGGTTTCGTTAATCTTTCACCTTTGTTATTTTTAAGTCTTCTAATTTGTGTGTCATTTTCTAGCATATCGTAGAATTTCATAATATCTGTTGGCTTAATTTTGTCTAATTTGAATTTGCTGAAATAGGGAAGAATTCTAGTATTTAATATTCCTAAATATCTTGCATATGTAGTAGGTGCTAATTCTTTACTGCCATAATCTCTTTTCCAAATTTCAGTAAATTCTGCAAAGGTCATAGATTTTCCATCCGCTACCATTCCACTTTGTACTTTAGTAACAAATTTTGCAAGTTCGACTTCTGCCTCTTTTTTTGTGCAATGCACTGTTTTGGTGTGTTTTGCAGGTTTACCATCTAGGTTATAGCCACATGATACTACTAACCTATATGTGTTTTTTCCTCTTTTTTCTATACTCCCTGCCATATTATCCTCCTTCCTGTGTGGGAGAGAGTATCTTTGTAATCTACAATGAAATTACAAATTAAAGATTGTATATATTAATTATACAATCTCTATTTTCAAAAGTCTAACCGACAATTGATTTTTTAGAAAAGTTTTAGAAAAGTGTATGTTATTGTTTGGAATTATTACTACTATTAATGAAATTGGTAGATTTTTACAAAGAAAAATGATATACTCCTTTAGAGAGGTGTAGAAAATGATAAATGATGTAGATGATAATGACATAAAGCAATTAAATGATGCAGATTTAAGAGAACTAATAGGAAAGCTATGTGAAGCAACTTTAAATGAAAACAAGATTGATACTATGTGTGTTACTTATGGAGGAAATCAAGATGAACCAGATGGAGGAGTTGACGTAAGAGTTAAATCTAATTCTATATTTAATGATGACTGGTCTATACCAAGAAATAATACAATTTTTCAAGTAAAAAAACCATCTATGCCTAATTCGGAGATAAAAAAAGAGATGATAAAAAATGGACAAGTAAAAGATAGTATTAAGGAATTGGTAGGTTTAAGTGGAGCATATATAATTGTATCAAGTAATGAATCTCTTTCAGATAAAAGAAGAAATATGAGAATTGATTGTATGAAAGAAATATTATCTTCTGTAGATTTAGATGGTAGGGTGAAAGTAGATTTTTATGATAGTAAGCGAATAGCAACATGGGTTAAACAATTTCCATCGTTAATTATATGGGTAAATGATAAATTATCTAAAAGAACTATTGGATGGAAAACATATTATAATTGGTCAAATTGTTTAGAAGAAGAAAAGGAATATATATTAGATGAAGAAATATATTTGCATAAAAATAATTTTCAAAAAGAAAATCAAATAAAAATCATTGATGGAATTAATGAAATAAGAGAATTACTATCCAAAGAAAGAAAAGTTATAAGATTAGCAGGATTATCAGGAGTGGGAAAAACAAGATTTGCACAAGCATTATTTGATAAAAATATAGGTAAAAATCCATTAAACAAAGAAGAGGTTATATATTGTGATATAGGAGATTTGCCAAATCCAGTACCAGTAACATTTATACAAGAATTAATTTTATTACAAAAAAGAACAATACTCGTTATAGATAATTGTGATAAAGATTTACATGTAAATCTAGCAAAATTTTGTTGTGGAATTAATAGTAAAATAAGTTTATTAACAATAGAATATGATGTCAAAGAAGATGTCGATGTAGAATCATATAATTATTATTTAGATACATCTTCAGACAAGACTATAAAGAAACTTTTAAAACGTGATTTTGATTATATTAGTGAATCTAATATAGATACTATTGTAAAATGTTCAGATGGGAATTTTAGAATTGCTACATATTTAGCAAGAACAATTGATAAGAGTGAGAGTATTGTAACATTAAAATCAGATGACATTTTTAAGAGATTGTTTTTTCAAAATTCAAATGAAAATGAAGAGTTATTGCTGATTGGGAAAATATGTTCAATATTTATATCATTTAATATAGAATATGATAGAGATGATAAAAATAATGAAATAAATATAATGAGTAGATTATCCAATATAAATTCAATAAACATTATAAGACATGTAGAAGAATTAACCAAAAGGCAAATAATTCAAAAACGTGGAAATATGAGAGCTATATTACCACATGCTATTGCAAATAAATTAGCAGATGAATTATTGAGTGCAATGCCAGTAGAATTTTTAACTGAAGAAATAAAAGAATCTAAAAGACTTCAATTATCATTATTAAGAAGATTAAGATTTCTTCATGACAAAGAGTATTCAATAAAGATAGCAAGATACTATTTGGCAAAAATACATTTTGAAAATATAAATGATTATGAAATGGAAATGTTACAATATATAAAAATAATCATTCCAGAGGAAATATTGAATAAAATTGAACAAATAAGAGATAATACTTTTTTTAGTAGAGAAAATAATAAGTTTGGTGATTGGATAAGAGTTTTGCAAGATATAGCATATGAACCAAAATTATTTTTCAGAGCTACTATACTGATAGTAGAATTTGCAAAAAATGAAAGAGAAGGGGAAAATTATAATTCTATACGAGATGAGTTAAGTGGATTATTTCACATAATGCTATCTGGAACACATGCACCAGTCGAAGATAGAATAAGTTTAGTTAATCATCTTGTGTTTGATGAGGATGATAAAAAAAGAAAAATAGGAATCAAATTAATAGAAGAACTTCTAGAAACATATAGCTTTAGAGGATGTGCTATATATGATTCGGATTCAAGAAAAAGAGATTATGGATATATGCCAAAAACAGTGGCAGAAAGAAATAAATGGTATATAAATGTTCTTAAATATTGCGAAGAACTAATTAAAAAAGGTGTTTATAAGGAAGATATAAAACAAATCATAGCAAATAATTTTAGAAATCTAGCATCATGTGGGATGTATTATGAACTAGAAAAAATAGTGGAAAATGTATTAAAGGATGATACATGGCCACAAATATGGATATCAATTGGTGTAATAAAACATTTTGATACAGATAAAATACCAGTGGATATGTTAAAGAAAATGAACATTTTACAGGAAAAATGTTTTCCAAAATCTATTGAAGATAGAATAAAAGTATTTCTATCTAAAGGGAAAATAATATATTGGAATATAGATGATATAACTGATAATGAGGAAAAAATATTAAAAGAATTATATAGTTTAGGAAAAGATATAATAGTGAATAAAGAAAAAACAGAAAATCATTTATTGAAAATAGATAACACTTGTAATCTTTATAGACTATCAAATTTTGTTAAAGGTTTATATGAAAATAATACTGATAGCAAGAAAATAATATATTTTTTACTAGATAATATTGAAGATAATAATGAAAATATCTATTTAATAATGGTATCATATTATTTGGCTTTCATGCATGAAAAAAACGAAAATGAAGTGAATAATATTTTAGATGATATTGTATTAAGTGAGAAATATAATAAATATTATCCAAGAATTCAATTCGAGTATCAGTTAAATAAAATTGATATTGAAAGAGTAAAAAAATCATTAAGATTAAATGTTGCTTCAATAGATAAATATTATAGAATTGAATTTGCATTACTAGAGGTTGATATAAAAGATATAATAGAGATATTAAAACTATTTCCAGAAAGTAAAGATTCAGATGTACTAATTATTAATATATTGCATAATTTATTCTGGAATAAGAGAAAAGAAGCTGAACTAAAAAAGTATGCTAGAAAATTTATTTCAAGTTTAGACTATAGTCAAAGAGATAAATATAATGATCATTTAAATTATGAGGTAGGAGAGATAGTTAAATATGCTTTTAATAAAGAAACAGGAAAAAGAGAAGCAAAAATAATATATGAAAAGATTATAGAATTAATAAAAAGAAAAGGAATTTTTTATTATAACTATAAGCATATATTAGATGAGTTAATTAAGTTATATCCTATAGAGTTTTTAGATATTTTATATGCTGATGAAGAAATAAAAGATTATCAATTAATACATTTTGTTAAAGGATATGGACATAATGAGGATGTTATTAATTTAATAGATGATGATATATTGATAGAATGGATGAAAAAAAATAAAAAACAAGAAAAAATATCTTTGTCAATAACTCCGTACGAAAGTGAAAAGAATATACTAAGATGGAAAAAAGTGGCTAAATATTTAATAGAAAATTATCCAGAAGATAAACTTATAATAAACAATTTAATATTGGGAATATATCCTACTTCTTGGAGCGATAAATATTCAGATGTTTTAGAAAGGAGATTAAATCTATCAGAAGAATTAAAAAAATCAGAAAATATGAAAGTTAAGAAAATAGGAATAGATCTTGAACAGAAGTTAAAAAATGAAATAACTAAAAGACAAATTGAAGAAGAGAAGGAACAGGAAAGATACAATTCATTTGAATAATGGTAACTCTATTTTATATAATAATAAAAAAATAAAATCTTCAAAATGCAAATTTTAAAATTCTAAAGTGCAAATTTTGCACTTTGGAATTAATTATTCCTTAATTTTAAATTCGTCATGCCATTTCTTAAATTTTTTTGGAGATATAAATCCGTCTATATAATTTTGTCTCATTTCATGACCTTCTTTTCTAAAACGTTCATATAACTCTATATATTTTTGGTTGAAATTAGGATCATATTGGGCATCATGTGCTTTATTACAAAGATATTGTTGTAAGTATCTATGTCTTTGTAAAAGGTCATCTCCTTTGGTTCTTATATTGTGTGCTTTTTCTGGTCCGATTTGTTTACAAGTTCTTTTTCCTTCAAATATTGAATCACAATATTTAGTTTCGTGACAGGTTGCTGGTATAAAATATTTTTTGCAGTTTTGACATACTTGAATATTTATTTTTTTCTTAATACTTGAAAATTCTCTAAATGTTATAAATAAAATATCGTAAAAGTATTTAGAAGAAAAACTATATGGAATATTTTCTATAACAAAGTTTTTATTTTTATCTGTAAAGAATGTTCTTAAATTAAAGTTGATATTTAAAAACAATGTAGTTGTAGCAATATTTGAAAGTGAAGTATGATAGTTTTCTGTTTTGCTAGATTCTTTTATCATAGATTTCTTTAATTTATTTTCTTTACTTTGAGAAGTTATTTCTTTAGCAAGAAAATCAAAATATTTAAAATTAGCAACAGCTGTGTATAGCTTTTGATGGTAAATTAAATTATCTTTAAATTTTGCATATATTTCATCGAAATAATAATCTATTTCTTCTTCAGATAGAATAATGTCATAAGATACTTTAGTTATATCTGTAGGTAAAATATCATAACCATGTATTTCGCTTTCTAAATGAATTCTGTTATTAGTTAAAGTTAATAAATTAACATATAAGTATTCAAATATAAAGTCTTTACAGGTTTCCTTCTTCTTAAAATTAGTATTTAAAAAAGCTAAAAGAAATGTACCTAAAGTTTCAGGAGTAGGCTTTTGCTTTTCAAAAATATAGTATGGTTTAGTTTGACCTTTAGCAAGTTCACCTTTATATTCTTTCTTTTTATATTTTATAAAATATTCTTGAAAACCTTTTAAATCAAAAGCAATTTCTAATTCTTTAATAAATTACTCCTTACATACAATTAAAACTATAAATAACAATTGTATAGTTATTATACAGAGATTTGAGTATAAAGTCAATAAATTGTGTAAACGTGTGTTTAAAAATAAAAAGTGTGATATAATGTAAGCATAAATAGTTTATAAATGTTGATTAAAATTATCAAATAATAAAAGATGAAGAACACAAGATTGAGTTAATGATGAATTGAAAAATTTGTTGTTCAAAAAATATGTTGATGATATAATTAAACTGAAAATGATTATTATGAATGGAGTATATGTATGCAGAACTTTTTGAAAAAAATAATAGAGGAAACAGATAATGTATATGCTAAACAAGTAAAAGAAATGTTTGAAAAAACAAATGCAAATCAATATTATGAATTTCTTAGAGAAGCTTTAAGAGAATGTTGTAATAAAGAAAAAATTTTAAATCTAATTCCAAATGAATTTATTAATGAATATACAGATTTATATTATAAACTGTTTGAAGAAGATTTACAAATGGAAATACCAGAAAAATTATATATAGATAAACCTAAACAAGTCGCTGAAATTTGGTTTAATGCTTTGAATGGAGATCATAATTTCAGGACTGCTAAATATTTAAAGCAAAAAATAGAGAAATTAAATTTGGATAATACTTTTAAAACTGTTTTGAAAATTTATAATTATAAAAATGCTCATTTGATAAAACAAAAATATAATTTAAATGCAGATGAGATAAATAGGTTTGAATTCTATAAAGAAAAGTATTATAATGAAATAGTTGAAAAATCTAATAGTGTAAGTGAAATAGGAGAAGCTATTGCAAATATGTTTGCAAACTGTGATATAAAAGAGTTACAGCAATTTATGGACAAAATTCAAAATGTATTTCTAAAAAGAAAACCAAATCAAAATGATAAAGAAAAATTTATGAAACTTCAACAATTAAAAGAATTAATAACTCCTATTTTCTATACAAAAGATATATACCACGCGAAAGAGATTTATAATAGGATTAAAGAAAGCGGATTTTCATATAATGATGTGTTGATTATAAAAGATGCTATAAAACAAACTTGTTCACAAGATTTAATAAACAATTTAAGTTGTTTTGGTGGCGTGCCAGATTTAATTAAAGATAATGTTCCAATTTATAATATTTCTGAAAAAGATTTTAAATTATTAATACATAATGCAGGGTGGGGACATCATGAATCCGAAGATGAAATAAATAAAAGATTAAGTGATTTGAATAATTGGAATAATAGAGAAGGAGAGCCTTTCATATCAACAAGTTACATTTCAAATGAAATGTTAGGACACGTAAAGTCTAGAAAAAATACAGATATTATTTATGGATTTAATAAATCAGTAAATCCATCGTTAGTTATTAATATGGGGAATGCTGATATTGAAACACAGGGAAAAGATATCAATAATTTGTCTTACGAAATATCAACTGAATGGTTTATGTCAGATGATTTGTTAGAAAATATGATTCATAGATATAATGAAGTTGCGATAAAACGTATATATGGTGAAAATGGAGAAAGAGTTCAACCTGATTATATTATCGCTTTTGATACAATTAAAGAAATTGATTTACAATATGCAAAACACTTTAATGTTCCTATTTATTTCATTGACTCCACTAGATGTATGGAAAGAACATTAAAAAGATATACTGAAATGATTAAAGGGGAAGATTTGTATGGAAATAGCGATAATATAATAAAAATGTGTGGAAAAATAATTTCTTCTGGATTTGGATTAGAATATAACAAACAGCTTCAAGAAAAATATGCTGAAAGAGATCTTTTAAAAGAATACATTATTAATTGTAGGCAGAAATGCGACAATAATACATTTATAAAACTTTTGGGGAAAATAGAAAATCTTTCGAGAGAAGAAAGAACATTAAAAAACATATCTAAAGTTGATAGAGAAAATATTATAAAATGGAAAGAAAAACTAATATTTGACAAGAGTAATCAAAAGGATTCAATAGAAAGATGATATAAAATCAAATATCTTATTACTGAATTGTCTTGAAGGTCGTTTTTTGATTTATATAATAAAATATAAATAGCTGTTCCTCAAAAATATTTACTTTTTATTTTTGCAAAATAAATTATAGAAGATTATAACATAATTATATTAACTTTAAGCTAGTAAAATTTGATGAAATAAGAGATTATATATTATTAAATAATTACCTGGAAGAACATTTTATTGAAGAAAAGAAAAATTTTGTATTAATTGATTGATGAAGTTCAAATGTGTGATGGATTTGACAGAGAGACGAATTACAATTTATAGACTAGTTCTAAAAAAGGAACTAGTTTTTTTATTTTGGGAGCAGTAAGAATATAGAAAGCAATATATTTGTATTACAAATGCAAAAATGATGTTCACAAAAATTGTGAAATTAAGTATTTAAGCAAATTGCAAGTAAAAATATAAAATTCGAACAAAATATACAAGTTCAAAAATGCCATACAACTTTTTAAGACTACATCAAAATTCTAATTGTATAGTGATTAATTCTTAAATATACAATTAAAATTATAATTAGTAATTGTAATTCAAACAATTACTAGAAAGGTAGGTGAGTATATGGAACTTGAAAAAGTGACAAGAACAACTCTAACAATGAAAGAAACAGCAAAGTATTTGGGCGTATCATATTGGTTGGTTACACAACTGGTAAAGAGAAAACAAATACCATGCTCACGAGTTGGAGGAAAAGTATTATTTAGAAAAGAAGCACTAGATAACTACTTACAAAAACAAGAGGATGCTTCTATAAATTCTTAAGTTAGGAGGAATTAAAATGGTTTACAAAGCTATTTCAAAAATAAATAAAATGTGTGGGAGAGTTAGAAATAGCAAAAAGCCATAAAAGGGATAACAATAAATTAAAATTGTTATCCCTTTAAAATATAAGATATGAATAGATTTTTTAAGTTATATAAATTTTTATTTGAGGATGACAAATATAAAAGCATAGGATTAAACTCAAAGGTAGCATATTGTGTTTATAGAGATTTAATACAGCAAAATAAAAATATAAAGAAAGATAAAGAGGGAAAAGTATATATAGAAAACCCAAGAAAATATTTAATGAATACTCAAAATGTATCTATAAATACAGTTACTAAAATTCATAAAGAATTAAATAAGGTAGGACTAATAAAAGATGTTTGGGATGATGTTGGAAAACCTAATATAGTGTATATAAAAGATTGTGAAATTCCTAAGCCTCAAGTAATTCACAAAACTTATGAAACACCAAAAATAGAAGAAAAGAAAGAAGAAATAAAACCAGTTGAAGTAAAAAAAGAACCAGTAATTCCAAAGGTAGAAGAAAAATTAGTAGAAGAAATTACACAGAAAGATTTAGAAGATGCTCAAAAGGAATTGAAAAAATATAAAATAGGAATGATAGATTTTGAAGCAAATAGAATATTTAAAAATATAAAGTTTTATTTGTATAAAGCAAAGGAAGAAGAATTAATTAAAATAGCAATAAGAATTTTAGTAAAAAAGAAAAGAGAAGAAGATAATTTAGAATTATTAAAAAAGATAACTACATATGAAATATCTTATGCATTAGAAAGATGTAAAAATAGTGTAAGAAACGAAGAACTTGTTATAAATAAACTTATTAAATATATTGAAACAAAAATAGAGGATGCTGATTATTGAAATTAGCATTATTTTAAAGATTCACAAAAATTGTGAATAGAATAATTTAATAAAATATGAGATGTCTGACATTTGTCAGGCATTTTTGCTATGTGTCTTACCTGTTGAAAGCTCTGCTTTCAAGCTGTTTAAGGATGTCTGTCGGACAGCTATTCTTGCTCTACGAGAGTTAAGTATGAATTTTGTGCAAAATTTGTCGAAAAAGAGGAAAAGTTAAATTCGACAAAAAAGTGGAAAATAAAACCATATTTATTGTTAAAAATTATGTTTTATGATATATTATTATAAATAAATTACCTAGGAGAAAAAAGATATGTTTAAAATGCATAATAGACGTTACACTGGAAGTAAATACAAATTAATGAATTGGATAAAAGAATTAATAATAGAAAATTGTGAAGGAAGTAAATTCTTCGATGTTTTTGCAGGAACAGGTGTAGTAACAGAATATTTAATTGATCAATTTAATGAAATTGTTATAAATGATTTTTTATATTCAAATGAAGTGATATATAATGGATTTTTATTACAAGAAGAATATTCAATGAAAAAAATTAATGAAATTGTAATAAATTATAATGAACTAGATAAAAGTAAATTGCAAGAAAATTATGTTTCAGAAAACTTTGGAGATAAGTATTTTAATAAAGAAGATGCAAAATTAATTGGGTATATAAGAGATAATATCGAAATCTTAAAATCAAACAATAAAATAAATGAAAAAGAGTATTATATATTACTGGCATCATTATTATTTTCTTTAGATAGAATATCTAATACTTGTGGGCACTATGATGCGTATATAAAGGGAAAAAATATTAGAAGTAGTTTTAAATACGAATTGATTTCGCCAATCCAATTAGAAAGAAATCAAAAAATAGATATATATAGATGTGATGCAAATAAGCTAGCTAAGGAAATAAAATCAGATATAGCATTTATAGATCCACCATATAATTCTAGGCAGTATAGTAGATTTTATCATGTTTTAGAAAACATAACAAAATGGGAAAAACCAGAATTGTATGGAACAGCTTTAAAGCCTAAGGAAGAAAACATGTCTGAATATTGCAAAACATCAGCACCTAAAATATTTGAAGATTTGATAGAAAATTTAAAAGTAAAATATATAGTGGTTACATATAACAATACATATAATTCAAAAAGTTCATCTTCAAAAAATAAGATAACATTAGAAGAAATACAGGAAGTATTACAAAAAAAAGGAGATACAAAAGTATTTAGTAAACCATATAGATTTTTTAATGCTGGAAAAACAAATTTAAAAGATCATAAAGAATATGTTTTTATTACAAAGGTGAAATAATATGAAAAATAATACGATAAGATCACCATTTTTCTATGTTGGTGATAAATATAAGTTAATGCCACAGTTAAAATCATTGTTTCCAGATGATATAGATAATTATATAGAGCCTTTTGTGGGCGGAGGAAGTTCATTTTTAAATTCTTTTGGCAATAAGTACATTTTAAATGATATCGATGAGAATGTAATTGCATTGCATAATGAATTAGGTAAGTATGCGAATAAATCAGAGGTATTACTAAAAAAAATATATGATATTATTGATTATTATGGATTAAGTTGTTCATATAGAGGAAAAAATGTACCAGAAGAATTAAAGAAAAAATATGTGAAAACTTATTATTCTAAATATAATAAGAATGCTTATCTAAAAATGAGAGATGCTTATAATAAGAATAAGGAAAATACATTATTATTATATGTGTTACTAATATATGGATTTAATCATATGATTAGATTTAATGCTAAAGGTGATTTTAATTTGCCAGTTGGTAATGTAGATTTTAATAAGAATGTATATAATGCATTAATTAATTATTTGGACTTTAGAAGCAATAATGAAATAGTATTTGAAAACACAGATTATCAAAAATTTTTAAATAAAATAGAGTTTAAAGAAAAAGACTATGTGTTTTTAGATCCACCTTATCTAATATCTATGAGTGAATATAATAAATTATGGAATGATAAAAAAGAAATTGAGTTATGCAATTTTTTAGATAAACTAGATGAAAAAGGTGTTAGATTTGGAATTACAAATTTGATATATCATAAAGGAAAAGAAAACGAAACTTTTAATAGTTGGTCTAAAAAATATAAAGTTTATGATATTGAAAGTAATTATATAAGTTTTAATGATAATACAATTAAGAAAGACTCAAAGGAGGTGTTTGTTACAAATTATGGCAAAAAGTAAACAGAAACCATTATCTTTTTCAACTACAATGAGGAATCCAGAAAGAATAGCTGAATTTTTAAATTGTGTATTACCGTATGAAAAACAGATATTAACAAATGAGGTGATAATGAAGATAATAGGGAATATAATAAAATTTAAATTATATAAAACTAATTATGAAAATGCAGTATATAAAGAACAATTTAAAGATGATGAATATCAGTTTACAGAAGAGCAAATAAAAGAAATTATAATTAATAGTCCACAAGATCATAAAGAAATGGGATTTGATAAGGGATGGGCATCAAGATTTGATACTTTTTATAAATTATCAAAAGAATTTGGATATATGTATTATGAGATGGGACAACCAATAGAAATAACTCAAGTAGGACATATGCTAATAGATGCATTGAATGAAAGTCCTTGTAATGATCAAAAAATAAAAGATATTTTTTTGAATTCAATGATGAAATATCAAGTAGATAATCCTTTTAGAAAAAATGCAAATTCAAATGTGCCATTAATTTTACTTTTACAAGTAATAAAATTATTAAAAGAAGATCCAGAAGAAAATGGTGCAGGAATTTTTAGAAAAGAGATAAGTTTATTTATTTGTTGGCCTAACAATGATGCAAAACAACTATATAATTTAATAAAACAAATTAGGAAAAGTCATAAATTCGGATATAGTGATGAATTTATGTATGACATATGTTTAAGATTACTAAATACCACAAATACAAGATATGTAAAAATGAGCAAGGTGTGTGGAGAGACAATAGATGAATACATACGAAAAATGAGAATAACAGGAGTAGTTTCTTTAAGAGGAAATGGTAGGTTTTTAGATTATAATACCTTAGAACAAAATAAAATTGATTATGTGTTAGAACATTATTCTACATATCCTACATTTACTAACCCAAAGGAATATACTGAATATATGGGACAAATTGATTCTAATATATTATCTATAAAAAATGATATAACTATTGATTTAGACACATTAAAACAGAATACATTAAAAAAATATGCTCAGAATTATGATAAAAAAGATATATATGAAGAATTAAAATTAGTATGTAAGAAAAGGGAAAGTAAGGATCCTGTTTTTAGATTTATTTCTGCACCAGCAAGATTAGAATTTTTAACAAGCATTGCTTTAATACAACAATTTGATAATTTATTGGTAAAACCTAATTATCCTATTGATGACGAAGGGTTACCAACTTCGACAGCGGGCGGAGATATGGCTGACATTATGTGTTATGAAGAAGAATATAATAGTGCAGTTGAAGTTACTTTAATGTGTGGCAGAAGTGATCAAGTGAATAATGAAATTATACCAATAAGAAGACATTTAAAGAAAATAAAAGAAACAAATCATAAGGCGTTTTCTATATTAGTAGCTCCAATAATACATGAAGATACAATACAGGCTGCTATGATATACAAGATAAGAGAAAAATTAGATATATTAACATACGATATAAATGAATTTATTGTAGCAATATCAAGACTTGAAAGATTTTCTAATATCTTAACAGAACAATATAATTATAGTCTAAATGTTGCAGAAGATTCTGAAAATTATAATGGATAAATAAAGGAGAAGAAATGGGATATAATTTTTTAAAATTAGCACAGGACACATTAAGGAAAACTCGAATACCAATGTCTGCAATTGAAATATGGAATTATGCGACAAATAATAAAATGACTGGAGAATTAAATTCTTCAGGAAAAACGCCATGGAAAACTTTAGGAGCAAGAGTATATGTTGATATAAAAAACAACAAAAAAACTAAAATGAAACAAGTTTCAAAAAGACCCGCAAAATTCGGTTTAAAAGAATTTGACTACGATTTAGAAAATTATGAAAATAAAATTAGTATAAAGGATAATAGTAAATATACAGAAAGAGACTTACATACGCTATTAACTAAATTTGTATATTCTAATCAACATTTTAGATGTTATACAAAAACAATACATCATGAAAAATCAAAGAAAAAGAATATGGGAGTTAATAAATGGTTACATCCAGATATAGTAGGTGTTCATTTTCCATATGAAGAATATTCAAAAGAAACTATAAGTTTAATTAATAGTTTAAATGAATCAACATATAAATTATATTCTTTTGAAATGAAAAAAAATCTAAACTTTGAGAATTTAAGAGAATATTATTTTCAAGCTGTTTCAAACTCAAGTTGGGCGAATGAAGGATATTTAGTAACATTAAATATAGATGAGTCTGATGAATTTATGGATGAGATAAGAAGATTAAATAATGCATTCGGTATTGGAGTAATTAAATTGAATTCTATAAATATAGCAGAAAGTGAAATTGTTTTACCAGCCAAAATTAATGAATCACTTGATTGGGATACAATTAATAGGTTGGTCGAAGATAATATTAATTTTAAAGAATTTACAGAAACCATATCTGATACAAGCAAAACAGACAAAATAAGTAAAGAATACGATGAAGTTTTGAATGATGAAAAATATGAGGAATATATAAAAATCAAAAAGATAATCTAAATAGTTTAATATACAAAAGCAGAAAGTTTAATAAAAGTTAAATTTTCTGTTTTTTTGATACAAAAACACACACTTTGACAAAATTAGACATAGACAAGATGTTAAAATAAAAAGGGGCTATATTATGAATGAAATAAAAAATGGACAAGTTTTAGAAATAATATGTAATGATACTAATGATATGCTTAAAGAAAATTTAAAAAAATTATTAATACAAATATGTTACGGAAAAGAAAAGATAGAAATAATTACATTTGAAGAAACAATAAAAGAGTTAAATAAGAGAATTTCTACAAAAACAGATGAACAAAAGGCAGGGATGATAGGAGAATTACTTTTTCATATTAAAAGCTATGAATGTTTCAAAGGATATAGCCATATATCAGTTTATCTAAATAAAGAAGAGAGAAGTGTAAAAAAGGGATTTGATGTTTTACTATTTGATGGAGAAAAAGTTTGGTATTCAGAGGTTAAATCTAGAGAAAATGCATCAGAAGAAGAGATAACGAGTGCGCATAGTAAAAAAATCAAAGAAGCAATTAATGATATAACAGAAAAATTTAATTCGAATAACGATAACTATTGGTTAACGGCAAAAACCAATATAGTAAATATAAAAAGTAAAAAATTAGAAAAGCAAATAGCAGATATATTGACAAAAGATATTAATAAAACTGTTCAGAAAAATGCTATTGCTGTTTCTGCGGTATTTAAAGAGAACTTTGAAGGAATAAATAAAAACGATATTGAATTATTATTGAAAGAAAGAAAAGGTGCTTTCAATATATTATCTGCAGTATGTATGTCTCATGAAGATTATAATAAAGTAATAAATATTCTTAAGGAGATAGAAGATGGAAATTAAACTTAGTACAATTTATAAAAGAATAAAGGAGAATGGAATAGAAGAAACATATAATTCTCTATTATTAGACAAACCTAACGATATAGCAGAAGATTCAATGATAAAGTTGTTATCTTTAGCAGCAATTTTGATGAAAAGAGAAGAAACAGAATATAAAAAATTAGCATACTATATAATTTTAAAATATTCTATATTAAGTGGTGATTATAATCCTTTATATGAAATGTCTTATGATCTATTTAATATACCAGTAATTGAATTGTTAGACAAAATAAATAATACAGATGAAGAGGGAATATATGCTGAGATATATGATATATTAAAATCTAGATGTGAAAAAAATGGTAATTTTTATACACTTAAACAAGAGCAAATGAGAAAAAACTTTTTTGAAAAAGATATTGAAACAGCTGTGGTTGCACCCACTTCATTTGGCAAAACAGAATTAATAAAAGAATATATAATGGAGAACTATGAGTATAAAAATATATGTGTACTAGTTCCATCTAAGGCTATGATAAATCAATTAAAGTATGACATTATAAATATGTTTGGTAGTATGGAAGAAAAACCACAGGTAATAACTCATTATGATATAGCTATAAAAGAAAACAAAAGGAATATATTTATTTTTACTCAAGAAAGACTTTTTAAATTTGTTTATGATAAGAAGACTAATATAATATTTGATACATTATTGATAGATGAAGCGCATAGACTTTTTGAGAAAGATGATAGGGATAAACTTTTAGCTAGGATAATTATACTGTTAAAAAATCGTAATGATAAAATAGTAATAAAATATTTTAGTCCAGTAATTAAAGATATAAAAAATATAAATTTTAAATATTTAAATGAAGAATACAATATAGATAATCCAATAATAGTACAACCACTTATAAAAGTAGAAGAATTTTCATATATGGACTATTTAGATAAAGAGAAGAAAATATATGACCAATTCTTTAATAGATTTATATATAGTGAAAATGTATATAAAGATGAATATGATTATATGATAAGAGAGAGTAAAAACAAAAATATAATATATCTCAATAAACCAAGAGAATGTATAGAAAAAGCAACTAGGCTATCAGAAAAATTTGAAATAAATATGAATTTAGAAATAGCTTCTCAAACGTTAAAAAAGTTTATTCATAATGATTACGATTTATCAGAGTTAATAAAGAAAGGTATTATTTATCATAATGGAATTGTTCCAGAGAATGTAAGGTTATATTTGGAAAATATTATAAAAACAGATAATAAAAATGATATAAAATATGTATTTGCTACATCTACTTTACTTGAAGGCGTTAATATGCCTTTTGATGCAATGTTTATTTTCGATATTTCTAAAGGAAAACAAAACATGAAATACCAAGATTTGAAAAATTTAATTGGTAGAGTTAATAGATATAGTTTGATTTTTAATTTAGAAAACAATAAAATAGAAAAATTACTGCCACAAATACATTTTGTAAGAACTGCAGACAAAACAAATAAAAATTTTGAAAAATTTATAGTAGATAATTTGAAAGTTGAATCAAAAAGTAATAATAGAAATGATGTGGTAAATAATCCATTATTACAAAAAGGAGAGGATACTGATAGTAATGAAAAAAATATTATTGAAAACTTGGAAAATAAAACAAATGAGAATAATGAAATTTCTACTGAAGTTGGTAAATTATGTCTAGAAAATAACATAACAGAGTTTGATATAAAGATTAATGAAAAAAAGATTGAACAAAACATATCTAAAATAAAAGAAAATGAAGAGGAATTATCAATAATAAATTTAATTTATAAAATATTTGTTGAGAATATTGAGTTTATTAATAATAGTCAGGAACTTAAGAGATTAGAGAATATTCAAGCAAAGCAATTTTATGATGTGTTTTTGAATTGGAAAAAAAATAATTATACATATAATGAAATGATTAATATAATGGTAAATTATTGGAACAAAAATAATATAGAATATGTTTATCTTGGTAGTTCGTGGGGAGAATGTAAGCGATATTATACAGATCGTTTAAATAACTATGTAAAACTTACACAAAAGACTAAAGAAGAAAAAGTTAACTATGCAATAAAAAAAATTAAAATTGAAAATGATTTTGTTGAATATAAGTTAATAAAATTTATAGAAATATTATATAAAGTAGATTTAGTTAGCAAAGAAGAGTATTATAAAATAAAATATGGAACAGATAATGAAATTCAAATATATTTTCAAAAAGAAGGATTAAGCCAAGAATTATCTAAAAAATTAGTAGAAAAATATTCGGATTATATATATGAAAAGGAAAAAGAAGAATATGGAATAAAAAAAGATATATTTGATAATTTTGAAGAAAATGATATTTTAAGAGTAGAATTAAAATATTATATATAAAAACAAAAGGCGAGTAAAACTCGCCTCAGAGTATTGACAAACCCCAGAAAAAATTCTGGGGTTTTCGCCATATTCCAGAAAAATTTAATAAATTTATATTTTTTAACATCTACACAATCTTAATAATTTCATTTCTTACATACTCTTCCACCATATTATCAATCATATTATTATACTGAACTATAACGATGAACTCGTGAGTTTTAGGCTCTGGATATTTATGTTTTAAGAAAATTTGTACCATATCTGCAAATTCATATAAATACTTTTCTTCTTCTAAAAGGTAATCCATTAAATCACCATCAATAATAAGTTTATTATATTTCAAAGGTTTTAATTCTTTTAAATATTTCTTTAAAAGAGTACCATATTTTTTTAGTTCCATAATATTTACCACCTCCAATTTTTACCATTTTTCTTTGGGGAGATTTTGGTGAAAAATTTTCCCCAAAACTCCAAAAATCACACAAATGTTCTAAAATGCAAAACTATGAAAGTACTGAAATACCAACAAAAACTCTAATTTTCACAAAAGCACAAAAAGCCGTCAACCGGCGCTCATAACCCGAAGGTCGTGAGTTTAAGGCTTACGATGCAACCAATTAAGCTCATAGTGCTAGATGTTTTATTTTTTTGAGAGAAGGTGCTATAATATCCACAGAAAGAACAACAAATATGCAGAAAAATTTAAAATGTCAAAAGAAATTAGAATTTTTAGCACAAATAAAAAATAATAAACAACTAAATTTTTTCTAGTAGATGATGAAAAGAGGTATAGGAGAAAAAATATGCAAATAAATTATATTGAAAAAACTCCAATAGCTACTGAATTTAATATGCTAACAGAATCAGTAGGTTGGGGAACGAGAGAAAATAATATTATAGAAGAAGCTTTAAGAAATACATTATACTCACTTTGTGTTTACGATGGCAATAACCTAATTGGGTATGGAAGAATTATTGGAGATAAAACAATATTTTTATATATACAAGATATAATGGTAATTCCAGAATATCAAGGTAAAAAAATAGGAACAGGTATAATGAACAAATTAATAGAAAAGATTAATGAATATAAGAAAATGAATCCAGAAATAAGAACATATTTAGGAGCATCAAAAGGAAAAGAAAGTTTTTATGAGAAATTTGGATTTGTATCAAGACCTAATGAAGAACTTGGTGCAGGAATGATTTTGTATGATAAATAGAAAATGAAATAAAAGATTAGCTAAGGAGGTAATTGTTTTGGAATATTGTATGTTAGAAACTGCAAGTGACAATAAAAATGAAATAAACAAAATTGCAAAGGAATTACTAGACAAGGAATTAGTTGCTAGTTGCCACATAATAGAGAGTGAAAGCAGTTGGAATTGGAATAATGAAAGAGAAAATTCAAAAGAATACTTACTTCAAATGAAAACTAAGAAAAAATGCCTAAAAGAGATATATGAGATAATTAAAAGTATACATAGTTATGAATGCTTTGAGTTTGCGGTATATAATATTACAAGTATAAATGAAGAATATTTAAAATGGATAGATAAGGAAGTAAAAAATAAGTGATAATAGATTAAAGCTTTTTTACCAAATTTGTAAACAGCGTAAAGATAACAAAGTAGACACTTAACATCCTTAGAATTGTTTAATACAATGTTTTCCTAAAACATAACCCTGATATAAATTTTATTGTAAATGACGGAACAAAACATCATGAAATAAGACCAGTTTTATTTGACTGTGTACGCAATGCCTTATGGCATACAAGAAGATTAGATTATAATGTAGAAACAAAAGAATTCAACTGGACATCATCAAATGAGATACAGAAAGAATCTTTTGACATATTAGTCGAAGTTGTGAACCGAGGAGCAAACGTAAACGCAGTAGATGAATGTAACAGAAATTCACTATTTGATGCGGTTGGCGAGATAAATATGATATATCAAACAAACCATGAAACCAATACATTTTATCCACAAAGGCAAAAGCTTGAAAATGAAACTTTGGAGCAATACAGAAAGATTTTAAAATTATTAATAAATAATGGAGCAGATAAAAATAGTACTTCTAGCTTTTCCAAAACAAATATAAAAGAAACTTATCAAAATGAGCTGATTTGGAAGTACATAGGAGATATGTGGGAGTGAGGCAGGTTGCTCAAAATTGCAAGATGAAAGTATAACGGCTTTTGAATGTATAAACAATATAATATAAAATGAAAATATTTTAACAGAAATTGTAAATATTTTTTATATATTAAAAGGAGAATGGATAGAATTAAAAATAATTTTTCAAATTTTAATGAGTATAGAGATTTAAAGAAGAATAAGAATATTAGTTTGAAAGTGAGGAAGCTATATGAAAAGTACAATTTTAACTGAAAACGATTATAATATGTTTTATAAAAGTATTATTTATGGAAATATAAGAGATCCAATAAGTACATCAATTAAATCAGCATATAGAGACGTGTGCAGAACAATAACTGGTTTTTCAAAACATAAAAACCATAATTCTATTTATAATAATGCTACTAAATTATTATATAATGAAATTAGTTTGTTATTATCAAAGAATATTGCAAATCAATATGATTTTGATAAATGGCATAAAAATTGTTGTGATAAATTAATAAAAATATTTGAAGATCAGTCGTTTGGCTATGGACAAGCTCAAAAATGGATAAATATGAGTTTGAAAAATTTATCTATGATAGAGCATAGACTAGTTGAAAAACAGTACGAATTTTTTCATATTCCAATAGATAACTATATTATTGATATAACAGGAATTAAAACATCAGTTGCTTGGAGTAGAATTTCAAATTATAAGGAATATATAGACTACCAAAATCAATTTAAAAATAAATATAATGGGATTCCTTTAGATAATGAATTTAAGTTGTGGCTTAAGGTAAAAAATCATTTAGCTAAAAACACTATTTGAATTATTGAAAGGAATAAATATTTGAATTATGAGTAAAAATGAAGAAATACAAAAACAAGAAGAAAGAAATGTAACAGAGTTTTTTTACAAAGCAATAGGAAAGAAGAATATAAAATTCTTACCTATAAAAGGTGAATATCCAGATTGCTATATTGAAGTGGATAGTAAAAAAATGGCAATAGAACTTAGAAGATATTATAATCAAATGCAAACAATGAAAAATAAAAATTTGAGGAATATGTTTAAAAGATGGTTGAAAAAAGATGAAAATAGTTTAAAGATGATTATTAATAAAATAAAAAAGCCATTATCACAAAAGCAAACTATTTGGTATAAAAATGTACACACAATGATTAGTGAAATTCTTGAAGTAAATGATAATATTGAGAAGATAGATATAAAAAAGAGGTACATATTTTTTAAGCATTATATGAATGAATATAATCATATATTACCCAAAGAAATTACAAATAAAAATAGTATAACGCTACAAGAATATTTAAAATGTATGGAACAATATATTAATAATGGGGAAACTATAAATATAACGTTGATATGTAAAAATGGTTTGAAAACAAATATAAGTGTAGCATATGATTCATTAAATACTAATAATGGAGAAAAAGAAATACATGATTGGGAGGTTGGGGATCAGAATATAAATGAGGTTTATGAAAATATTCTAGAAGCTATAGAAGACAAGATTAATAAATATGAAAAAAATTATTGCAAGAGTGAAACTATAGGAGAACATGCTGAATATAATTTGATTATTTATCCTGGAGACATTCCACCAACATTAAATAAAAAAGAGATACAAGAATTAGATAAATGTATAAGAAGCAATGTGAAAGAGCTTAAGTTTAATAATATAATAATTTTCATTTGCAATATAATTTTAATATTATCAGAAAATAAAGGAATTAAAGTTATTAACTATGAAACCTTATAGTTTAGGACGTAATGTTAATAAACTTTATAGATATTAATTATGAATTTATGTAGAGGTGATAAAATGGAAAAACCAATTATTGGAATAATAGGAAAAGTTCAACCCAAATATAAAGAAGATATTTGGCATAGAATTGATGAAGTGGATGAACTAAGATATTTGATTATAAAAAATGGTGGTACAGCTATAATGTTATTGCCAACAGAAGAAACTTTAAAATTTAATGAAAATGATATTAAAGATAATACAATTTTGGGGGATAAAGAAAAAAATGAATTATATAGACAAATAGATTTATGTGATGGCTTTATATTACAGGGAGGACTATATAGTGCAAGTTATGAGATAGAAATGGCAAAAAAAATTATAGAGTTAGATAAACCACTTATTGGGATCTGTGCAGGGTTTAATAATATTTTAAGAGCATTAGGCACAGATGTAATTGAAGATAAAACAAAAAGTCATGATATATATGATAAAGATTACAGACATAAAATATCTGTAATTAAAGGAACAAAATTATATAATTTAATAAATAAAGAAGAATATTCTGTAAATAGTATTCATAGCATGATAGCACCTAAAGAAAATGTTGAAGGATATGCAAAGATATCAAGTATTTCTTATGATGGAATGGTAGAAAGCTTTGAGTTAAACAATAAAAAATTTGTAATGGGAATAAAATGGCATCCAGAACTAATGTCGGAAGATGATTTTACTAATAAATTATTTAAAGAGTTTATTGAAAATGCATCTAAAAATTAGGTGAATGTCATATAAAAATAGAAGCATAGTGATAACTTACAATTTATATAGAAAATAAATAATTAGATAGTTTGAATATTTAGATGTAGCAATATAAAAAGAAAACAGACAAAAAAGTATATAAAAAATCGGGAAGAAAAAATAATATTGAAGTATAGTATATCTAACGAAAGGAGAGAAGTGTAATTATGAATTAGGTTGATGTTATTAGAAAAACTATTAGCTATATAGAAGATAACATTTTAGAAGACATACAAATAAATGATATTGCAAAAGAAGTATATATGTTACCATTATACCTACAAAAGTGCTTTTGTCAATGCTCATAAACTGATGACTACAAGTATAAGTTCTAATCTAGCATAAAAAATACCAAGCACTTGAAGACTTGGTATTTTTTATGCTAACTTTATTATTAGAATAAAACTATTATAAAATAGCTTTATAATCCGGTGGATTCAACTCCATATATTGCTTGCGAACGAGTAAAACCTTCAAATTCTAATTGCGCTATTAATTCATCTCTAGAAAAACTAGAATATTGTAAATAAGATTTAGCTTTTTTAAAAGCTTGTTCATTCCAGCTAGCCCCACAATTATCTGCGCCATATATTGCCTGAGAATTTGTGAAATGCTCAAATTCTAGTTGCTCTATTAACCCTTGACGAGAAAAGGCAGAATAGCTTAAATAAGATTTTGCCTTTTTTAATGCCTGTTCATTCCAGTTAGCCCCACAATTATCTACTGCATAAACAGAATCTGAGTGAGAAAAATTTTCAAATTCCAATTGATCTATTAAACCTTGATACGAGAAAGCGGAACAACTTAAATAGGACTTAGCTTTTTTTAATGCATTATTTTGACTAGCTGTTGCAGTTGAGGTGCTAGAGACCGATTGGTTATCTGTAGAACTAGAAACGTTTCTTTTACTTGCAGTACCTGAAGAAGTAGTATGAGTAACACTTGAGTTAGTAGTGCTCTTATTACTCTCAGTTTTTTTGCTACCAGAAGTAATTTGTTGCCCACTGTTAGTAGTAGAATTAGGTATGGGGTTATTATTTTTTTGGGCGATTTCTATATTGCTGTTTTGGGTTATTTTGATTACGCTATTTGAAAATTCTATAGAGTTCATTTTATCAATACCATTTTTTTGTGTAGTTGAGGATTGTTTAGTTGAGTTTTCTGAATTAGTAGAAACCGTAATAAATATAACTATGCTAACTATAGTAATAATTAACCAAAACCAAGTTTTGCTATTAAAATTTTTTTCATTTTTTTCTTCCATTTTATGACCTCCATGATATATAAAATGATATAACAAAATGAAAAAATTTACAATAAATACTTTTTGCCATTTTTCGACAATATATAACATTCCGAGGAGCATAATATGATTGGTATGAGCACTTAAACATAATAGTTATATTACTGATAAAGAATTATTTTATATTATCTTCATTACATGATAGATATTTTGCAAATAAATTAACAAAGGAATAGAAATGAACTTATTTGAAAAACATGTGGATAAGTACACCTTAAAAAAAGGCATTCTGTTGAAAAGGAGACTATATGGAATAATTGCTACAAAATAATTTTGTTACCATGCTAAATTTCGACAATATGTGCAGAACTTTTATAGTATACTACAAAAAAAGGAGGAGTTTTTATGGAAAAAACAAATAAAAGTGGATTAACAACAGCAGGATTAGTACTTGGAATAGTGGGAGTTTGTACATCATTTATTCCAATAATTAATAACATATCTTTTGTGATGGGTATTTTAAGTGTAATATTTGGAATTGTTTCATTAGTAAAAAAGGTAGGAAAGGGCAAGGCAATTACAGCCATAATATTAGGAATATTAGCAGTAGTTATAACATTAAATTCGCAACAAGAACTATCAAACAGTCTAGATACAGTGAGCAAAGATTTAGACAAAGCAGTAGGAAATAATACAGAAGAAGTGTTAAAAAATGATGTTGAAGTTTCATTAGGAAAATTTGAGGTAAAAAAAGAAGAATACTTTACAGATACAAAATTAACAGTAAAAGTTACTAATAAAATGGCAGAGAAAAAGTCTTTTAGTATACATATAGAGGCAATTGATGAAAAAGGGGAAAGAATTGGAGAAGATTATGTATATGCAAATGACTTAAATGCTGGACAAAGTCAAAGCTTTGATGTATTTGAATATGTTGAATCTGAAAAAATAGAACAAATGAAAAAAGCACAGTTTAAAATTGTTGAAGCATCGGTATATTAATTAACAAAAAAAATTTAAAAAAATTAGCACTCTCCTCTTGACATTGCTAAAAAGTGATGTATAATATACTTGCAACAGGGAAAAATAACATTAAAGTACATATGTGCAACCTATTTTGGGTATCAACACATAAAAATTTTAAAAGGAGGAATGACTTATGATGATGGTACCAAGAAGAAATGGATTTGATATTTTTGATGAGGTTTTCAATGATCCATTTTTCACAAAAAAAGAAAGCAAATTAATGAAAACTGATGTAAGAGAAAAGGATGGAAATTATGTACTAGATATTGATCTTCCAGGCTATGACAAAAATGACATTAAAATAGAATTAACAGATGGATATCTAACAGTTACAGCAAGCAGAACAGAACATAAAGAAGAAAAAGAAAAACACAATAAATATATTCATCAAGAAAGATTCTTTGGAGAATGCTCAAGAAGCTATTATGCAGGAGAAAATGTAAAAGAAGAAGATATTAAAGCAAACTTCAAAAACGGAACACTAGAAATTACATTCCCTAAAGAAGAGAGTAAAAAACTAGAAGATAAAAAGTATATACAAATTGAAGGCGAATAAAAAAGGACCTCATTTGGCAAAAGCTAGATGAGGTTTTATTTTTTTGCAAAAAAGAGAACATTTTTTCGCAAAAACTATTGACATTAGAAAAATAAAGCAATAGAATATATACGAACAAACATTTGGAGGAAATGATATGATATCAACATTGCATATTAAAAATATTGGAATTATAGATGATTTATCAATAGATTTTAACGAAGGATTAAATATTTTAACAGGAGAAACGGGAGCCGGAAAAACATTAATAATACAATCTCTAGAAATAATTTCTGGTGGAAGATTTTCAAAAGAAATAATAAGAAAAGGTGAAAATTACTCATTAGTTGAAGCAAGCATTTATTTACCAGAAAGTGAAATTTCAGAAGATGGAAATATAATAATTTCTAGAGAGATATATTCAAACGGAAGAAATACATGTAAAATAAATGGCAAGTTAGTAACAGTTAGTGAATTAAAAAAAGTTATGAGTAAAATAATAGATATTCACGGACAGCATGATAATCAAAATTTATTAGATAATTCAAATCATATATCATATTTAGATGACTTTGCAGGGAAAGAAATACATCCAATAAAAGCACAATATTCAGAGCTTTTTGATGAATATAATAAAATAAAAAATGAATTAGAAAACAACTATGGAAACGAAACAGAAAAAGAAAGAAAATTAGATTTACTAAAATATCAGTTAAATGAAATAGAAACAGCTAATTTAAAAGAAACAGAAGAAATAGAATTAAATGAAAAACATACAGCAATGGTAAATAGCGAAAAACTTAAAGAAAACTTGCAAATCATAGATGACAATTTAAATAATAATGCAATAGAAGGAATTTCTAATGCAATAAGATGTTTCGAAAAAATAGAAAACTGTGGAGAGATATACAGAGAAAAACTAGCAGAATTAAAGAACATATATTATGAAATTCAAGAAACTAGCAGAGATATCTACTCATTAAAAGAAGATGCAGAATATGATCCATACCAAATGCAAGAAGTAGAAAGAAGATTAGATACAATATTTACAATGAAAAGAAAATATGGAAATTCAATTATCGAAATATTAGAATACAAAGAGCAATTAAAAAACGAAATTGAATTAATAGAAAACGCGGATGAAATAAATAACAAATTAAAAATAAAATTAAAAGAAATAGAGGCAAAAATGGATAAACTATGTTTAGAAATGAGTAATATAAGGAAAAAATATGCTACTATTTTAAATGAAAAAATAAACAATGAATTAAAAAGCTTAGAAATGGTAAATGCTAAATTTAATGTTAATGTAAATAAAATAGAAAACCAAAAATATAATAAAAACGGATTAGATGAAGTTATATTTATGATTTGTACAAATATAGGAGAGGAAGAAAAAGAACTAACAAAAATTGCTTCAGGTGGTGAAATGTCTAGAATAATGCTTGCAATAAAAACAGTTATTGCAAATACAGATAAAGTTGGAATATTAATATTTGACGAGATAGACACAGGAATAAGTGGAAAAGCAGCAAAAGCAGTTGCAGACAAAATGAAATTGATTGCAAAGAACCATCAAATAATTTGTATAACGCATTTAGCTACAATTGCGGCAAAAGGAGACTACAATTATTATATATTTAAACAAATAAATAACGGAAAAACTACAACAAATGTTGAACTATTAAATGAAGAAAAAACAATACAAGAAATTGCAAGAATTTCTAATGGAGAAATAACAAAAGTTGCAATTCAAAACGCAGAAGAGTTAAGAAAACTGGCCTGTGCAGTATAATATAAAACAACAAAACCCTCAGAAATGAATCTGAGGGTTTTAAAATTATAACAATATTTTTTAAAATAAAATCATTTTAAGAAACTCTTAAAACAGCTTTTTTAATTCTTTGTTGTTTCTTATATTTTTCGTAAGAATTTAAAGCAAATTCCAAAGCATTTTTATATGCGTTAGAATTTTGTTTATATTGCATCTTGCAAAATGCCTGTAAAATTGTTGTATCAATAATTTCTTGATTATATTGATAAATATCTGGATTTACAGTTAAGACTTTTTTTGAGCATTTATAATAAGAATCTTTTAATCTTTGAATTTTATAATCATCTGGAGCAAACTTAAAAATATGTCTAGCAAGTTCCAAAGAATATTCCAAATTTTTAACTGCAACTTCATCATATAATTTTTTTATTGCAGAATTTATAATTTCCATATTGTCTACATTTTTATACTTTGCAGGTAAAAATAAACAAAATTCAGAGTCATTTTGAACAAGATCAATAGAAGAAGATTTTACATATTTAATGTTAAGTTTGTAACTGCTTCCTAATAAGCTAATAGCTAGATATGACTTACTTTTAACAGTTTTACTAAAATTAATTATACCCATAAAAACCCCTCCTAAACAAAACAATGTTCGCTACTGTGAAATTATTTTACATCAACTAAAAAAACATGTCAACTATTTTAAACAAAAAATATAAAATTATGATATAATATTTTAAAACAAAAAGGAGATGTTATTATGAAAAGAGAAAAAGCAGTAGAATTATTAAAAAAATATAATAAAGAAGAATTTCATATAAGGCATGCATTAACTGTAGAAGCAGTTATGAGATATTTTGCTAAACAAAAAGGATATGACGAGGATTTTTGGGGAATAGTTCGGTTTATTACATGATGTAGATTTTGAATGTTATCCAGAAGAACATTGCAAAAAAGCTCCAGAATTATTAAAAGAAATAGATGCAAGTGATGAATTAATACATGCTGTATGTAGTCATGGATATGGAATATGTTCTGATGTAGAACCAACACACGAAATGGAAAAAATATTATTTGCAACAGATGAACTTACAGGATTAATATGGGCAGCAGCAAAAATGAGACCATCTAATAGCACAAAAGATATGGAAGTTTCAAGTTTAAAGAAAAAGTTTAAAGATAAAAAATTTGCAGCAGGTTGTTCAAGAGATGTAATAAAAGAAGGGGCAGAAAAGCTAGGTTGGGAATTAAATGATTTGTTTGAACAAACAATACTTGCAATGAGAGAAAGTGAAGATTTAGTAAATAAAGAAATGGAAGAAATATAAAACCAAAAGGTATCTCTACAAAGAGATACCTTTTCATTTTTTAATTATATACTATCACCTTTTAACATAGATCTAATAGTGTTATACAAATATGGCTTAAACTCATCAATAGGCATTGGGTCATTATACAAAATAGAATTAAAGCAAGTAGAACTTGCAAGTTCTATAATCATAAACAAAACAACATCTGGATTTTTAATATTAATTTTGTTTTCTTCTATTCCTTTTATAAATAAAGAGCGAAGACCATCTTTGTTATCATCTAATGTATTATAAATTTTAAATACAGTATTACTTTTAATTCCCCAAGACAAATTTTTAGAAATAAACTTAAGCAATGCAGGAAATTTAGTAAGTTCATCTATAACATAATTTATTATATAAATAATTTGATCAGAAAAATTACTTATATAGTTTTTTCTTAAATTTTCTAGTGCATCACAAAATAATTTGTGAGATTTTTTTGCAACAAGAATATCTCTCAACTCATACTTATCTTTAAAATATAAATAAAAAGTACCTTTTGCAACATTTGCATTATCTACAATATCTTGTATAGATGTGTTTTGAATACCTTTTTCGGTGAACAACTTAAAGCCGGTATCTAGCAATCTATTTTTTTTATTTTCCTTAGTTTCTTGAATACTCAATTTAATCACCACATATATTATTATTGCATAAAATGACCAGCAGGTCAATTAAAAATGAAAAAATATTTATAATTTCTACATGCAACACCCGGCTTCTCACATAAATCAAATAAATTTTAATAAAAATATTGACTAATGGTCATAATGGTGTTACAATATAAAAATGACCGGTAGTCATAAAACGAAAGGAGAGATAATATGCTAAAATTTGGAGAGTTTATATGTAAGCATAAAAAAATAATTTTAGTAATTTCAATACTTTTACTAATTCCTTCAATATTAGGAATAAAGGCAACAAAAATAAACTATGATATTTTGGTATATTTACCAAGCGACATTGAAACTGTTCAAGGAGAAAATATTCTTTCAGAAGACTTTGATATGGGGGCATTTTCAATAGTAGTTTTGGAAAATATGAAATCAAAAGAGATAGCAAAACTAGAAACAGAAGTTAAAAAAATACAAGGAGTAGAAAATGTAGTAAGTATTGTAGATGCTACAGGAACAAGTATTCCAGTAGAAAGTTTACCACAAGAGGTAAAAGACAAAATATATAAGGATAATACAACATTAATGCTTGTAACATTTAAAGATGCAATTTCATCAGATGAAACAACAAATGCAGTAGAACAATTAAGAAACATGACAGATGAAAGATGCAAAGTAAGTGGAATGACATCAGCATTAATAGACACAAGAGACTTATCAGATAAAGAAGTTGCAATATATGTATTAATTGCAGTAGCTCTATGTATTATAATCCTAGAATTAGCATTGGATTCATATTTGGTTCCAATATTTTTATTGTTAAATATAGGAATAGCAATACTTTATAATATGGGTTCAAATATAATGCTTGGAGAAATATCATATATAACAAAAGCAATAAGTGCAGTATTACAATTAGGGGTAACAACAGACTTTTCTATATTCCTTTACCACAGTTATAAAGCAGAAAAAGAAAAATATTCAAACAATGACGAAGCAATGGCAAATGCAATTGCAAAAACATTAGTATCAGTTTTAGGAAGTTCACTTACAACAATAGCAGGATTCTTAGCACTATGTAGTATGAACTTAACACTTGGAAAAGATATTGGTATAGTAATGGCAAAAGGTGTTCTATTTGGAGTAATAACAGTAGTAACAGTTTTACCAGCAATGATATTGCAATTTAACAAAGCAATAGAAAAAACATCACATAAAGAAATTTTGCCTAAATTCACAGCACTAAAGAACTTTAATATAAAACATTACAAATTAATATTAATAGCTTTCTTAGTTATATTACCATTTGCAGTATATGGATATACACACACACAAGTTTATTACAATCTAGATAGTTCACTTCCAGAAGAGCTAGAAAGTGTAAGTGGAAACAAAGAATTAAAAGATAAATTTGGAATAGTAGCAACAGAAATGATATTAGTAAATAATGATGTTCCAGATTATAAAGTAAATCAAATGTTAGATGAGATAGAGCAAATTGATGGCATTGATTGGACATTAAGCTATTCAAGAATATCAAAAGCAGTGCCAGAACAAGTGCTTTCAGAAGATTTAACAAAAATATTCCAAAGTGATAAATACAAAATGGTAATAATTAATTCTAAATACGAAGTTGCAACAAATGAGTTAAATTCACAAATGGAAGAAATACAAAAAGTAATAGATAAATATGATCCTAATGCAATACTTGCAGGAGAAGGTCCTCTTATGAAAGACTTAATTCAAGTAAGTGATCATGATTTTAATAGCGTAAATACAGTATCAATAGCAATAATTTTCTTATTAATGTTTGTAATATTCAAATCAATATCAATACCAGTTATATTAATAACAGTAATAGAATTTGCAATATTTATAAACATGGGAATACCAGCATATACAGGAACTGTGCTTCCATTCGTTGCATCAATTGTAATAGGAACAATACAATTAGGAGCAACAATAGATTATGCAATATTAATAACAAACAAATATATAACATTTAGAAAAGACGGAAAAGACAAGAAACAAGCAATAGACGAAGCTTTAGGAACATCAATTTCTTCAATAATAGTAAGTGGTCTATGCTTCTTTGGAGCAACATTTGGAGTTGGTGTTTACTCACAAATAGAAATGATTGGTTCACTATGTTCACTAATGGCAAGAGGTGCAATAGTAAGTACATGTGTAGTAATAACATTATTACCAGCATTCCTAATGCTATTAGATAAAGTAATATGCAAAACAACATTAAAAATGTCAAAAATAAAATAAATGAAAGGATGATATAAAATGAAAAACAAAAAAATGATTTCAGGACTTTTGTTATTTACAATAACTTCATATATGACAATACCAGTATTTGCAGCATCAAAATCAGAAACAGTTTATTCAAACCTAGACTCAAATGGTAAAGCATACAAAACAATAGTAAGTACTCAATTAACAAATGAAGATAAATCAGATGAAATAACTGATATATCTAATCTATTAAATATAGAAAACACAAATGGAGATGAAACTTTCAAGAAAGAAGGAAACCAAATAGTTTGGGACAGCAATGGAAATAACATTTACTATAAAGGTGAAAGTGACAAACAATTACCAGTAGAATGTAAAATAACTTATGAACTAAATGGAGAAGAAATATCAGCAGAAGAATTAAAAGGAAAAAGTGGAAATGTAAAAATTAAAATAAATTACACAAACAACGAAAAACACATTGTTTCAATAAATGGAAAACAAGTTACAATGTATACTCCATTTATAATAGTTGCAGGAACAAAAATAGATAATGCAAAAAATAAAAATATTCAAATTACAAATGGAAAAATAGTAGATAACGGAGAAAGTACATTGGCAGTTGGAATTGCAATGCCAGGAATGCAAGAAAATATCGGAATTTCAAAAAGCAAAATAGATATTCCAGAAGAAATAGAGATTTCAATGGAAACAGAAGATTTTGAAATGGGAAATATTATAGCAGTTGTAGCAGTAAAAGGTATAGATGAAGATTTAACAAGTGATTTAAACAGTATGTATAGCCAAATTAATGAATTAGCAAATGCAAGTAACGAAATATTAGCAGGTGCAAATCAACTAAAAGAAGGGACATCAGAATTAGTAAGTGGAGTTGACCAATTAAAAGATGGAACAGGAGCAGCGTATGCAGGTTCTAAACAAATAAAAGATGAAGTTGAAGAAAGTACAAAAAATTTAAAAAATGATAATACTCCTGCAATAGATAGCAAAACTTTGGAAGCAATAAAAGCACAAGCAATGCAAAGCGCAACACTTTCAGATGAGCAAAAAGCAGGAATAGCAGCCCAAGCAAAAGCAGCAGCAACACTTTCAGATGAACAAAAAGCAGGGATAGCAGCCCAAGCAAAAGCAGGTGCAAAACTTACAGACGCACAAAAAGCAGGAATAGCAGCCCAAGCAAAAGCAGCAGCAAAGCTTACAGATGCACAAAAAGCAGAAATAGCGGCCCAAGCAAAACTTACAGATGAACAAAAAGCGAAAATAACAGCCCAAGCAAAAGCCGGTGCAGAATTTACAGAAACACAAGAAAAAGTAATAATAGCACAAGCACAAGAAAATTATCCAGAAACATTAACAGAGGCAGAAAAACAATTAATATTAGCAGTTGCACAAAATACAGCATATCAAACAGCAACAACAACTGCACTAGCAGTAGCAGAAAGCACAGCAGAAGCAACAGCTTTAAAAGTGGCACAATCAGTAGCAGAAAGTACAGCAGAAGCAACAGCTTTAAAAGCAGCACAATCAGTGGCAGAAAGCACAGCAGAAGCAACAGCTCAAACAGTAGCACAAAGCACAGCAACACAAACAGCAGAAACAACAGCATTAACAGTAGCACAAAGTACAGCAACACAAACAGCTGGAGCAACAGCAACACAAACAGCAGCACAAGTTGGAAATCAAGCTAAACAAAAATTCACAAATCAAGTAGTATCACAAATGAGTACATTAGGAACTGCTTTAGACGAATTAACAAATGGATTAGCAAATATAGATAACGGAGTAAGTGCATTATCAGTAGGAACAAACAAACTAGATAGTGGAGCACTACAATTAGCAAATGGAGTAAAAACATTTAATGAACAAGGAATATCAAAAATAAATAATTTAGTAAATGGAGATTTAAGAAATATTGCAAGTAGAGTAGAAAAAATGAATGAGCTTGCAAATGAATATAATAACTATGCAGGAATTCAAAATGGAATGGCAGGAGAAGTTAAATTCATAATGATAACTGATTCAACAACAGGAAATGGAGAAGTAAAAAAAGAAGAAGCTGTAATAACAACAGAAGCAAAAGACTCTAAAGAGATAAAAGAAAATAAAGAAGAATAGGCTAAAAATACTTTAAAGAGGCGCAAAACAATGCGCCTCTTTAACTTTATACAAAAGCATTGACATTAACAAAAACAAAATATAAAATATATTTAATGCTACAAATATAAGGAGTTAATTAATGTTAAAATACATTTGGAGAGATAAAAAACAATTAATTATAATAATAGGTGTAATATTAGTATGTAGTATAGCAATAGCAATTGGAATATATGCACAAATTACAAATACTAAAATAAATAAAACCGCAGAAGAAAAAAGAGAATCAAACTATGAAGACTTGAAAAATAATTTTGACTCAATATTTACAAATACTATTAACAAAGATGGAGCAGCTCAAGTAGCAAACGCTAACATAAATTATGATGAAATAATAGGAACTAAATATGATATTAATGAAAAAAAAGAAACTAAATATAGTATAGTTGCTAAAATACCACTTTTCAAAAAAGAAACAGAAACAACAAAAAAAGTAAACCAAGAAATATTTAACACTTTTGGTGGGAAAATAGTAGATATAATAACAAACAATAAAGCATATACAATATATAATATGGGATATGTTGTATATATTAATGATAATATAATGTCATTAGTTATAAAATGTACACTAAAAGAGGGAACAAATCCACAAAGGACAATAATTCAAACATATAACTATAATCTAGATGAAGATAAGTTGGTTAGCATAGATGAGCTTATACAAAAAAGAAACTTAGATAAGGAGCAAATGCAAAAACAAATAACGGACGAAATAACAAAAGTAAGTGAACAAAATACTAGTATTATAAATCAAGGATATAATGTATATAAAAGAAATCCAAATGATGACATATATAAAATAGAAAATACTAAAAACTTTTTCTTAGGAAAAAATAAAACACTTTATTTAATATATGCATATGGAAATAGCGATTATACAAGTGAAACAGATTTGATAATATTTTAAAAGAACAAAGCGACTAAAGTCGCCCTTTGTTCTTGCAGATTTGAGTTTCCGAATGAAATGAGAAATTTCCTAGTATATAAAATAACTCTCGATATTTTTTATCGAGAGTTATTTGTGTTAAGGTTGCTCCGCTAATTTAATATTAACTTTAAATGTTTGCCCATTTCTATTAACTTCAAGTTCTAGGGTATCTCCAATATTTTTAGTTGCTTTTATTTTATTTAATTCATCCATTGTTTTGATAGAAGTTCCACCGGCTGAAACAATTATATCACCAGCTTTTAAATCTACTAAAGAAGCGGGACTTGAACTTTGAATGCCTTTAACATAAATTCCAACAGGAAGTTTATATTTTTCAGCCATAGCATCAGTAATGTCAATTCCTTCAATACCAATATATGGTCTTAAAACTTTTCCGTGATCTATTAATTGTTTATAAATATCAATTGTATCATTAATTGGAATAGCAAATCCCATACCTTCTATACCAGTTCCAGAAAGCTTTAAAGTATTAATACCAATTACTTTACCTTCACTGTTTACTAATGCTCCACCACTATTTCCAGAGTTTATTGCAGCATCAGTTTGAATTAATGTATAAGTAGTTCCATTTTCACCTGTAACAGTTCTATTTACAGCACTTATAATTCCAGAAGTAACACTACTTTGCATTCCCAAAGGATTCCCAACAGCCATTGCAAATTCTCCAATTTTAACTGAATTAGAATTTCCAAGTTCTGCTTCTGTTAAATCATCTTTTTCAATTTTTATAACTGCTAGATCAGTTTGCTCATCTGTACCTATAATTTTGGCTTCATATGGAGTAGAATCATTATATAAATATACATATACTTTTGTTGCCTTTGAAACCTCATAATAAGTAGAAGAATCACTAGAGTTAATAATATGGTTATTTGTTAAAATATATCCATCCTTGCTAATTATAATTCCAGAGCCTTGCGCTTGTGCAAGTTGAGACATGCCTTGCATAAAGTTTGAGGTTACAGTGTATTCTACAGTAATACCAACAATTGATGGTAAAACTTTATTTGCAGAATATATTGCAGTATCAGAATAATTAGAAAGAGATACAGTCTGAACAGTTCCAGTGTTAGAAGATGAACTAGGTATAGCAGAAGTCTCTTCTGTCTTGGCAGAAGTATTTAGAATAGAGTTTTTTATGCTTGGAATTCCAAATGCTATAGAAATAACCAGAGCTGTACCTAATATTCCAGAAAGAAATGGAATTAAAAAAGATCTTCCAAAACTAGAACTATTCTTTGCGGGATCATCAAAACTTTTAAAAATATCATTATTTTCTTTCATTAATATAACCTCCTTGTAAAATAAATTATCATATTATAATAATAACCTAAACTAATAATATAATACAAGAAATACATTAAAAAATCCTGAAAAATTAATAATACAAAATCCAATTTACCTAAAAATTATATTGAAATAAATTTCTACATATAATATAATAAAAACAATTTAAAGGAGTTGAAAAAATGAATTTAAAAAATAAAAAAGGTATAACAATAATCGCACTAGTCATTACAGTAGTAATAATGCTAATATTAGTTGGAGTAACAGTAAAAGTAGGAACAAAGTCAATAGATGAATCAGAAAAAGAAGATATAATAACAAATATGATATCTATAAAAACAAGAGCTAAAATAGTTAAAGATCAATTTAATTTTAAGGATATAAGTAGTTTGGTAGGAACTAAATTTACCGATGATACAAAATATGAAAAGACAAATTTAAACCCTGCAATTCCAGAAGAACAAAAAAATAATTGTTATATATGGACACAAGAAGATTTAAATAATCAGGGATTAGCATCAATAAATTCTGATGAATCAAAATTTTATGTTGTATATTATGGGGATAATAATACAGAAGTATATTATTCAATAGGAGTAGATGGAAAATATAGCTTAACAGATTTGCAAGGTGAGTAATGTGAAAGAAAGAGAAATAGAAAGACTAAATAAATTAAAAGAATATGAAAAAAAGTTATATGATAAAGGAATAAAATATATTGCAGGTATAGATGAAGCTGGAAGAGGACCTTTGGCTGGACCAGTGGTTGTAGGTTGTGTAATAATGCCACAAGATTCATTTATTGAATATGTTAATGATTCTAAAAAAGTATCTGAAACAAAAAGAGAAATGCTTTATGAAAAAATAACAAATGAAGCAATTGCATGGAGCACAGGAATTGTAATGCAAGATGAAATAGACGAAATAAATATATTAAATGCAACTAAAAAAGCATTAACAATGGCAATAGATAATTTAAAAGTAAAACCAGAGGTTATATTAGTAGATGCTCTAGAAAAAATAGATACACATCAAATTCCATATATATCTGTAATAAAAGGAGATGCAAAAATTTATAGTATTTCAGCAGCTTCAATTGTTGCAAAAGTAACAAGGGATAGAATAATGCGAGAGTATGATGAAATATATCCACAATATGGATTTGCAAGTCATAAAGGGTATGGAACAGCAAAACATATTCAAGCAATAAAAGAATACGGAATATGTTCAATACATAGAAAAAGTTTTGTAAAGAATTTTATACAAAAATAAAATAATATATAAAAGGGGAATGGCGCAGTTGGAAGACCAACTACGCCAAAACTTACTTCTCGCCTTCATCTCCGTAGAAGTCAGAATCAGGCCAAGTATCAAACGGGTCTTCAGCAGTTTCTGCTGAAATTCGTTTGTTCAGTGCCCTCAGCTCTTTACGGAGTGAATTGAGTTCACTCGGACTTGAAGTGTCAAGCTTCTTGTTGAGCTCCTCAATAATGCGGATGGTGTCTGCAGATAACATAGGTAGAAACCCCTTTCAAATATAAATTTGTAATATTATTATAACACGCTTTACATAAAAAATCAAATTAGGAGGTTGATTTTATGAATATTAAAGAAATTATAGCTAAAAAAAGAGATGGATTAGAATTAAATAAAGAAGAAATTAAATATTTTATAGAAGAATATACAAAAGGAACTGTTACAGATTATCAAGCAGCAGCACTAATTATGGCAATGTATATCAATGGATTAAACAATGAAGAAACTACAAATTTAACATTAGAAATGGCTCATTCTGGAGAAATTTTAGATTTATCAAAAATTTCTAAAACAGTTATAGATAAGCACAGTACAGGAGGAGTTGGAGATAAAATAACATTAGTATTAATGCCCATTATTGCATCACTTGGCGTGCCAGTTGCAAAAATGTCTGGAAGAGGCTTAGGCTTTACTGGTGGAACAGTAGATAAACTAGAATCAATTCCGGGATATAAAACAGAAATAAAAATAGACGAATTTATAGAAAATGTACAAAAGGTTGGAATAAGCTTAATTGGTCAAACAGCCAATTTAGCGCCAGCAGATAAAAAAATATATGCACTACGTGATACTATTAGCTGTGTAGATAATATGTCACTTATAGCGTCAAGTATAATGAGCAAAAAAATAGCTGCAGGAGCAAACAAAATAGTATTAGATGTAACATGCGGAAGTGGAGCTTTTATGCAAAACGAAAAAGATGCAATAGAGTTATCTAATATAATGAAAAACATAGGAAAGTTAGCAAATAGAGAAACAGTATGTATAATTACAAATATGGACGAACCAGTTGGATATGCAATAGGAAATAGCTTAGAAATTATAGAAACAATAGAATGTTTAAAAGGAAATATACCAGAAGACATAAAAGAAATAATAACAACAATAGGAGCATATATACTAAAACTTGCAGATAAAGGTGACAATTTAGAAGAAAACAAACTAAAAATATTAGAAAATATAAAAAACGGAAAAGCATATAATAAATTTTTAGAATTAGTACAAAATCAAAATGGTGATATAGAATATGTAAAAAATACAGATAAATTTGAAAAAGCAAAATACATATTACCAGTAATTTGTGAAAAAGACGGATATGTAGAAAAATTAAATGCAGGAGAAGTAGGAAAAATATCAGTGGATTTAGGAGCGGGAAGATTAAGAAAAGAAGATGACATAGACAAAGCAGTAGGAATAGTGCTAAACAAGAAAAATGCAGACAAAGTAAAAAAAGGTGATATACTAGCATTTGTATATGCAAACAATAAACAAAAAGGAGAAACAGCAGTAGAAGAAATGCAAGATGCATATACAATAGTAGAAGAACCAGTAAAAAAAGAAAAATATATTTTAGGGATTATATAGGAGGAAAACAAAAAAATGAAAATAATGTTTATATGCACAGGCAACATTTGCAGAAGTGCAATGGCACATGCAATGTTTGAAAAAATGGTAAAAGAACAAAATAAAAATGTACAAGTATATTCGTGTGGCATATATGCACAAAATGGTGATATTCCAACATATGAAGCAATTGAAACAATGAATGAATATGGGATAGATTTAAGAAATCATAGAGCAACAAATATAAGAAACTCAAACATAAAAGACATGGATGTAATACTTTGCGCAACAATTTCACATAAAAATAGTGTTATAAATATGTATCCAGAATTAAAAGAAAAAGTATTTACGATGAAAGAATATGCAGGATATCCACAAAATGATTTAGATATAAAAGACCCATGGGGATACGGAATAGAAGTATATAAAAGTTGTGCAAAGGAAATAAAGGAATGCCTTAATAAAATTATAGAAAAATTATAACTAAAAAAGCATACTTTCCACTTCAAATAAATTAAAGAAAGGAATAAACAAATGAACATATTAGAAGGACTAAATGATAAACAATACGAAGCAGTAATAAATACAGAAGGACCAAACCTAATTATAGCAGGTGCAGGTTCAGGAAAAACAAAAGTACTAACACATAAAATAGCATATTTAATAGGAGAAAAAAATGTAAAGCCATGGCAAATACTTGCAATTACATTTACAAATAAAGCAGCAAACGAAATGAAAACAAGGGTAGAAGCATTAGTTGGAGAAGCAGCGAATGAAATGTGGCTAGGAACTTTCCACTCTATTTGCGTTAGAATTTTAAGAAGATTTATAGATAGATTAGGATATGAAAGCTCATTTATAATATTCGATACATCAGACCAAAGAAGTTTGGTAAAACAATGTTTAAGAGAATTAAATATTGATGATAAATTGTTTACAGACAGAAGCGTATTATCAGAAATAAGCAATGCAAAAAATGAAATGCTTACACCAGAAAGCTACAAATTAAGGACAAATGGTGAGTATAGAAAAGAAAAAATCGCAGAAATATATGCTGTATATCAAAGAAAATTAAAAGAAAATAATGCAATAGATTTTGATGATATTATCAATTTTACAATAGACATATTAACAGAAAACCCAGATGTTTTAGAGTATTATTCAGATAAATTCAAATATGTATTAGTAGACGAGTATCAAGATACAAATAAATCACAATTTACACTACTAACATTAATTGCAGCAAGACACGGAAATATTACAGCCGTAGGAGATAATGACCAAGGAATATATTCTTTTAGAGGAGCAGACATATCAAATATATTAAATTTTGAAAAGGATTTTCCAGGAACAAAAATAATAAAATTAGAGCAAAATTATAGATCTACAAAAAGTATATTAAATGCAGCAAATGCAATAATCAAAAATAATAGCAAAAAATATGAAAAAAACTTATGGACAGAAAAAGAAGAAGGAAAGCTTCCAGAAGTACATATATGTAATGATGAATATGATGAAGCAAGATATATTGCAGAAGAAATAGAACATTTAAGAAGAGAAGAGTATTTAAAATATTCAGATTTTGCAATTCTATACAGAATGAATGCACAGTCACGTAGTATAGAAGAGATTTTAGTAAGAGAAGGAATTCCATACAGAATTATAGGTGGACACAAATTCTACGAAAGAAAAGAAATAAAAGATATAATTAGTTATTTAAGATTAATTCAAAACACATCAGATAATTTAAGTTTGCAAAGAATAATAAATGAGCCTAAAAGAGGAATAGGAAAAACAAGTTTAGAAAAAATAGAATCAATAGCATCAACAAACCGGAATATCAATGTATGAAGTAATAAAAAAAGCAGATGAGTTTGGACTAAATAAAGTATTCGTAAATTCGAGAGATTTTGTAAATGTAATAGAAGAATTAAGAGCAAGTAAAGATGAAATTAAAATTTCGGAACTTGTAAAACAAACACTAAACAAAACAGGATATACAAAAGCTTTAGAACTAGAAAGTACAACACAAGCAGAAACAAGGCTAGAAAACTTAGATGAGTTTTTAACAGTAGCAATAGAGTTCGAGGATGAAGCTGCAGAAAACAACTTAGCAGAATTCTTAGAAAGTATAACACTTACAAGCGATGTAGATGAACTAGAAGATACAGACGAAGCAGTAACATTAATGACATTACATAGTGCAAAAGGACTAGAATTCCCAGTAGTATTTTTAATAGGAATGGAAGACCGGAATATTCCCAAGTTATAAGTCAATAGGAGAAGAAAGAGAATTAGAAGAAGAGAGAAGACTTTGCTATGTTGGACTAACAAGAGCAGAACAATTTTTATACTTAACATGTAGCAGACAAAGAACTATATTTGGTTCAACATCATGCAACAAAATATCTAGATTTATAGAAGAAATACCACCAGAAATGCTAAACGGAGATAAAAACATTAAGAAAGAAAAACAATATGAACCAAAAGAAACAACATATGAGTGGGAATATGGAACAGTAAAAAAATATCAAACAAAAGCATTTGGAGATAAATACTCTCCAAAAGAACCATCATATCAATTTAGAACAGCAGAAAGTTTCTTAAATTCATTAAACAAAACAAAAGCAGAAGGAGTAGATTTAAGCCAATTTAGAGCAGGGGTAACAGTATATCATAAAAAATTTGGAGAAGGAGTAATAAACTCAGTCGAACAAGAAGGAGAAGACTTAAAACTAGATATAAACTTTGAAAAAGCAGGACATAAAAGGCTAATGGCAAAATTCGCTAATTTAGAAATAAGATAAAAAAGAAGAGCAATCTTCTTTTTTTATGCAAAAAAATTAGAATTTGTGTGAGGGGGAATTCTAGGGACTGTCCCTTAAAATCACCAAACCTGGGGATTTTGGGGACTGTCCTGAATTCATCCGGAACTAAACAAATTCCAATTTATCTAATTACTTACTTCGTTTTTTACTTTGTCTATTTCTGCCTGTGGTGCTTGCCCTGCTGGTGTGTAATATCCTTTTGCTTGTGCTACCTTAAATAATTCATATTGGAATGATTCGTCATTATTTCTTATCTGTTGTATTGTTTGTCTTAATTGCATATTTTCTGCTTCTGAAATAACTCCTTGATATGTTGTAAGCTCTGCTTTAACGCTTTCTAATATATCGTTAACCATGTATTTTTCTTCCATATTCTTACCTCCTAATTTAAAAATGTTAACAATTTTTGTTTTGTATTTAATGAATCTTGAGCAGCCTTTGTAAACATTTGCTTTATTTGTGGGTCAACACATTGTGATGCATATGTGTTTAGCTTTTGATATGATGTGTCGTGTGCACCTATTAAGTGCCTTAAATTTTGTAATTCTACTTGACTTAGTTCTGACATTAAAATCATCCTTTCCATTTTTTATTTAACAAGTATAGTGTTTACAAAAATTAATAAATTATTCAAAAAAATGTAATTTGTGTGAGGGGAATTCTAGGGACTGTCCCTCAAAATCACCAAACCTGGGGATTTTTGGGACTGTCCTGAATTCACAGCTATAGCAATTTCTACAATGCCTTCGGGTCGCCGTCCTCGGAGACCCGAAGACATCGCAGGCTTTGCAATATACATAATTTACAGCACGTAAAATACAGAGATTTTGAAAGTAAAACAGAGAAAAAAAGAGAAAATGCAAGTATTCCTAACATTAAAGGACTAAATAAAAGAATATACTTATTGCCAAAAATGTATAATTAAGGTAAAATATTATAGTGAAATTTTAAAAAAATAAGTTAGGAGTGTTTATTATTTTAAGAAGTATAAAGAATATATTTGTGCATGTTAGAAGTTCATTAAAAGTTTTATTTCTTATTATGATATCTACAGCATTAATAGTAGGACTAATATCTTTAGTATATAAACCAATGTACAGTGTAACTGTAAATGGAGAATTTTTAGGATATACATCAAATAAAAGCAAATTACAAAAGAGAATAAATGAATATATAGAAAGTAAGGATAACAGTAATGTTGCTTTTATAGATATTAAAGACTTACCTGAATATTCATTGTGTTTATTGAAAAAAGATAATCAAGCAAATGATGAAGAAATATTTGAAAAAGTAAAAAATTCAGGAACAACATATTATGAGTATTATGCAATAGTAGTAAGCAATGAAGAAAAGTACTATGTAGGAACAAAGGACGAAGCAGAAGCTATAATTAATGAGTTGAAATCAAAGAAAAGTACAAATATAAATAAAATAGCATATACACAAGTTCATTCAACAGAGATGAAAGAATTTACAGAAAAAGATAAAGTTGTAACAGCATTATATGTAAAACCAGTAGTTGTAGCAACATCAGCATATGCAACATATAAAGGACAAAAAATAGCAAGTACAGAAACACCATCATCAGCTGTTTTAGGAATAGGACTAATAAGACCAGTATCAGGAATAATAACATCAAGATTTGGTCAAAGAGCCAGTGGAAAACATACAGGATTAGATATAGCTACTTCAACAGGAACAACAATAGTTGCAGCAGCAGCAGGGACAGTAACTTATTCTGGAAATAATGGTGGAGGCTTAGGAAACTTCATAAAAATAAGCCATGGAAATGGTGTAGAAACAGTATATGGACATTGTAGCAAGTTATATGTAACAACAGGTCAAACAGTTGCACAAGGTGAAGCAATAGCAGCAGTAGGATCAACAGGAAATTCAACAGGACCTCATTTACACTTAGAAATAAGAGTAAATGGAGTAAGACAAAATCCACAAATTTATTTATATAAGTAAAAAGTTAAAAAAACCAGTTCACATTGAACTGGTTTTTTGTTGATCTTTGTATATAAATTTTCATTTATTATAAAATGCTTTAACACAATTAGATATAGCATTTGCTTTAAAAACTGCTTTTCCATATTCTAAAAGTTTTCTTTCGAATAAATCCGGATTATCAACAGTGTTTCCAAATTCGCTTATTTCACAATTAATTGCTTTTACAATAGGTAAATTAGATTTGTTAATATGTATGCATAAATAATATTTTGAATTATATAAGCTCAAAGAAACTTTTCTTAATTTTAAATATGTTTCACTGTTTAGATGTAAGCTTATATACTTACAAAACTCACAGTAATCATCAAATGAATTGAATGAGTATATTACTAAACTATTATTAATTGCAGATGTTTTTCTTTTTATTTTTAATTGTTTTTTTACTTGTTCCTTTTCTGGAAGCCTTGTAACAGTTAGAATAAAGTTCCCTTCTGGAACTGCAATTGCTTCAATCATTAATTTGTAATCTTTTGTATAAAAACCAACTTCTTTTTCGGCTTTATTTAACAAACTACAAAACAAAGCTTGAGATTCAGCAGAATTAGACATAAATGAGTGTAAATCTATATGCTCTTCTTCCAAATCGCTCAAATTTAAAGTGATTCTAATTTTATTCTCTGTTAATTTTTCAATTTTCAAAATAAGTAACCTCCGATATAAAGTATAATATTATTATAGCACCAATATATAATAATTTAAATAATAAAAATATGGAAATTATTATATCACATTATATTAAATAATTATTAAAATAGTGAAAGAAATTGTAAAATAACCCATAATAAATCCTTGAATTTACTTGAAAAAACAAGCAATTGCATATATAATATATTAGTATTTAACAAAGGAGAAATAAGGAGGAGCACAAATGGCAACAAGAGAAAAAAATATATGGATATTATTAGTATTTTTACTATCAGGTCTAGTAATAGGAGGACTTTTAGGAGAACTTGCAGCAAAGGTAGATTGGCTATGGTGGTTATCTTATGGACAAAGTTTTGGATTATCAACTCCGGTATCACTAGATTTAAATGTAATAACAATAACATTTGGGCTAATGTTTAAAATAAATATTGCAAGCATTGTAGGAATGGCAATAGCAATATTTATATATAGAAAAGTATAATGTAGAATTTTTTTAATTAAAGAATACAAAATGCATTGCTTTTTGTTGGGGGCAATTTATATTGAAAGGGCGATTTTATGAGACTAAAAATGAAAGAGCTTCCAATATTAGAAAGACCATATGAAAAATTAGAAATTTATGGAGCCGAGATGTTATCTAATGCAGAACTTTTGGCAATAATAATAAAAACTGGAAACAAAAAAGAAACTGCAGTAGCACTTGCTCAGAAAATATTAAATTTAAATAAAAATTATAACAAGAATGATTTAAGATTTTTGCAAGAAATATCGATAGAAGAGCTTACAGAAGTTAAGGGGATAGGAAAAGTAAAAGCAATACAAATAAAAGCAGTATCTGAAATTGCAAAAAGAATAACAAAGCCAATTACAAACAAGATAAAAATAAGCAATACAAAAGATGTGGCAGAATTAGTAATGTCTGAACTAAGATACGAAAAAAGAGAAATAGCCAAAGTTATTATTCTTAATAACAAAAATATTGTATTAAGAATTGTAAACATATCGTTAGGAGGTTCAAATTTTGCATGTATAGAACCAAAAGATGTATTGGCAGAGGCTATAAAAATGCAGGCACCAAAGATAATACTTATTCATAACCATCCAAGTGGAGACCCAAAACCAAGCAAAAGTGACTATAAAGTAACAGACAGAATATATGAATGTGCTGATTTAATGGGAATTGAATTGTTAGACCATGTAGTAATAGGGGATGGAATATATGAGAGTGTATTAATGGGAAAGGAAACGTGAGAAATATGTTATTTGGACTAAAATCAAAAGATATTGGAATAGATTTAGGAACAGCCAATACTTTAGTTACACTAAAAGGAAAAGGAGTAATATTAAAAGAGCCATCTGTTGTAGCAATAGATAGAAGAAGTGGCAATATCTTAGCTACTGGTTATGAAGCAAAAGAAATGCTTGGAAGAACACCAGAAACTATTAAAGCAGTAAGACCATTAAAAGATGGTGTAATAGCAGATTTTACTGCAACACAGTTAATGCTTAAAAATATAGTGTCAAAAGTATGCCAAAGATATAACGCAGGAAGACCAAGAGTAGTTGTTGGAGTCCCATCTGGTATTACAGAAGTGGAAGAAAGAGCAGTAGAAGAATCAGTTTTAAGAGCTGGAGCAAAAGAAGTATATTTAATAGAAGAGCCAATGGCAGCAGCAATTGGTGCAAATTTAGATGTAGCAGAACCTACTGGAAATATAATAGTTGATATAGGTGGAGGAACAACAGAAGTTGCTGTAATTTCCTTAGGAGGAGTTGTAATAAGTAACTCTTTAAGAACTGCTGGAGACGAATTAGACGAAGATATAGTAAATTATATAAAAAGAGAAATGGGACTAGCAATAGGAGAAACAACAGCAGAAGAAATAAAAATAGAAATAGGATGTGCATTACCATTAATGACAGAAGCAAGCATGGAAGTAAGAGGAAGAGATTTAGGGAATGGGTTACCAAGAAATGTTATAGTTACTTCAACACAAATAGAAGAGGCAATGCATGATTCAATAAATGAAATAGTAGAAGTTGTAAAAGCTACATTAGAAAAAACTCCACCAGAACTTGCATCAGACATAGTAGAAAAGGGAATAGTGCTTGCAGGTGGAGGAGCACTAATCAGAAATCTAGACAAATTATTAAGCCAAAAAACAGAAATGCCAGTATATATTGCAGAAGATCCATTAGAATGTGTTGTAAAGGGAACAGGAAAAACTTTAGAAGACTTAGAAAGATTAAAAACTGTTCTTATAAATGCGCGTAAACGTAGATAAACAATAAATAAGAAAGGATTACAGCGATGTATAGAAACAATAAAACAAGTATTATAGGTATAGTAATAACAATAATAGTATTAATTATATTAGTTTTGCTTACCAATATAAATACAAATAAACTTTCTGGTGCAGAGAATTTATTTAGTAAACTTGTAATGCCTGTGCAAAATGGATTAACGCATTTAAAAAATAAAATTGCAAAAAATGATTCATTTTTCGAAAACATAGATAAGCTAGATGAAGAAAATAAAAAGCTAAAAGAAGAAAATAGTGAATTACAAAAAAAATTACAAGAGTTAGAAATAATAAAAACTGAAAATGCAACATTGAGACAATATGTAAATATGGCAGAAAAGTATGCAGAATACAAAACTGTACCAGCATATATAATAAATAAAGATGTTAGCAATTTAAGTGAAACAATTGTTATTAATGCAGGAAAATCAAGTGGAATAGATGTAGATATGCCAGTTATTACAGAACAGGGATTAGTTGGCTATATTATGTCTGTAACAGAAAATACTGCAAAGGTCCAACCAATAATAGACCCAGCAACTAATATAAGTGGGACAATAACAACATCAAGAGATAGTGTGATTGTAAGAGGAATTTTACGGAAGCAGTAACACATTAAAATTAATGTATATTCCAACAGATGCCGACTTAGTTTTAGAAGATACAATAGAAACTTCTGGATTAGGTGGAATATATCCAAAAGGAATACAAATAGGTAAAATAAAAGAAATAATAGAATCAAAAAATATAACAGACAGATATGCAATTGTAGAAACATCAGTGGATTTTTCAAAATTAGAAACAGTATTGGTAATAACAAAGTAATATAAAAGAAAAGGAGATATATTATGAACAATGAAATCTATGTAACACCACTTGCTGGAAGATATCCAAGTAAAGAGATGAACAAAATTTGGTCAAGTGATTCTAAATATTCAACATGGAGAAAACTTTGGGTTGCACTTGCAGAAACAGAAAAAGAGCTAGGAATTGATATAACAGACGAACAAATTAATGAAATGAAAGAAAATGTAAATAACATTGACTATGATGTAGTTGCAAAAAGAGAAAAAGAATGTAGACATGATGTTATGGCACATGTTTATGAATTTGGTACAAAATGCCCAAAAGCAAAACCAATAATACACTTAGGAGCAACATCTTGCTATGTAACAGATAATACAGACGTAATTTTAATGAGAGAAGCTTTAAAAATTATAAAAGCAAAATTAGTTAATGTAATAAATAATCTAAAGAAATTTGCAGATGAATATAAAGGAACAACTTGCCTAGGATATACACATTTTCAACCTGCACAGCTAACAACAGTTGGTAAAAGAGCAACACTTTGGATGCAAGATTTGTTAGAAGATTTAGAAGAACTAGAATTTGTAGAATCAAGAATGAAACTTTTGGGTTGCAAAGGAACAACAGGAACACAAGAAAGCTTTATGAAATTATTTAAAGATGAAGAAAAAGTAAAACAAATAGATGGAAAAATAGCAGAAAAAATGGGATTTGACAAAGTATATGCAGTATCTGGACAAACATATACAAGAAAGTTGGATTCAATAGTATTAAATTGCTTATCAGGAATAGCAGAAAGTGCATCAAAATTTGCAAATGACATGAGACTTTTACAACACGAAAAAGAATTAGAAGAACCATTCGAAAAAGGACAAATTGGATCATCAGCAATGGCATATAAAAGAAATCCAATGAGATGTGAAAGAATAAATTCACTTTCAAGACATGTAATGGTACTTTCAAATGATGCAAAAATAACAACTGCAACACAATGGCTAGAAAGAACACTTGATGATTCTGCAAATAAGAGAATATGCGTGCCAGAAAGCTTTTTAGCAACAGATGCAATATTAATTCTTTATGAAAACATATCATCAAATATTGTAGTATATAAAAACGTAATAAAAACAAATATGATGCAAGAACTTCCATTTATGGGAACAGAAGAAATACTTATGAATGCAGTTTTAAAAGGTGGAGATAGACAAGAATTACATGAAAAAATAAGAGTATACTCAATGGAAGCTGGAAGAGAAGTAAAAGAATTTGGTAGACCAAATGATTTAGTAGATAGAATAGCAGCAGACGAAACATTTGGACTAACCAAAGAAGAAATTTTACATATATTAAATCCAGATCACCTTTGTGGAAGAGCAAAAAATCAAGTAACAGATTTTATAGAAGAATGTGTAAATCCAGTACTAGAAAAATATAAAGACTTAATAAACGAAGAAAAAGTAGAGATAAATGTCTAGAAAAAATGAGACAAAATGGGACAGCCCATTTTTGTCTCATTAATTATAAATAATAGAGGAAAATATGAAAATAATAGATTGGTTTAGAAGAATTAGACTGCGAAAAAGATTACTAATACCTAGCAGGAATCCTGATTACGAAGATTCAATTAAGCAAGTAAAAGAAAAAATTATAAACAGTATGCAGGGCAGAGAATTTAGCAAAATTGAAGAGGCTTATTATGTGTATATAGAATTAGGAAAAATTTTATCAGAAGATCCTATTAATGCTTTTGGGAAAGTTGAAGAGAGAAGAGGCCTATTCAATAAAAAAATAGGAAAAGAACTTCAAGGAAATTGTAAAGCTATAGCGGAATTATATGTAAGTATATTAGGAGATATAGGAATAAACTCGGATTTAATAAAAGTAAATGAGAACCCAGGAGCACATGTGGACGCAGTATTAAATATTGAAGGAAAGAATTATATAACTAATCTAATAGGTGATTTATCAAGAATAAAAACTGCAAAAAGAGTAAATTCATTTGCATTTAATTTAGAGAATAATAGAAATATTATGTATTCACCAACATATAAAGATAGAGTAAAAAAATGTTATAACTTATCCTTCCTACCAAGAGAAGAAATAGAAAGAATGGATAAAAAATTAGGATATAGTTATAGTAACGAAAGTGAAAAAGATAATAATAAAAGAGGTATATATACAGAGGATGTATTTGAAAGAATAAAACAAGAATTAGAAGATCCAGAGAAGTTTAAAAAATATGTTCTAAAAGGAAGAGAAGATGTACGAGAAGAAGATATACTCAAATATAAATTAGAATTTCTTTTAGAAAATATGGATAAGTTTTCCACATATAATTCGAATGCAAGATATTTGGAAAATATAAGGTATTACTTTTATACACTAAAAAAGTTTTTTTCGGAAGAAGAGGCAAAAAGAATAAATATGTATGCATGTGTGAACAATGGTGACTTTTCTAAAATACATTCTATTGTAAAATTAAGACCATCAGAAAAATCAAAAGGAGAAAATACATATTTTGCTTATAATAATACCGATAGAAAATATAAAGAAATTTCAAGAGAAGAATTAAAAAGATTTGTAGATAGGGCAAAAGGTTTAGAGATAATTGGTGAAATAGACAACAAAGAACAAATAGATATAGAAGAATTAGAGTTATAAAATGAGACAAAAGAGGAGTGTCCCCTTTTGTCTCATTTATTTAAAATTTCTTTCCTGTTATTTTTTCATATGCTTCAATATATTTATTTCTTGTAGTCTCTAAAACATCTTTTGGAAGTTCGGCAGGAGGATTGTTTCGATATCCGTTATTTGATAGCCAGTCTCTTAAGTATTGCTTATCAAAACTTTTTTGACCTCTACCTACTTCATAATCGTCAAGGGGCCAAAATCTACTAGAATCAGGAGTTAAAACTTCATCTCCTAAGACTAAATTACCATTTTCATCTAAACCAAATTCAAACTTTGTGTCTGCTATAATTATTCCTTTAGAAAGAGCATAATCAGCACATTTTTTATAGATATTAATTGTAGCATTTTTTACTTTTTCAGCAAGTTCATCACCTAAAATTTCTTTACATCTTTCAAAAGAAATATTTTCGTCATGATCTCCAAGTTCAGCCTTTGTAGAAGGCGTAAAAATTGGTTCATCTAATTTTTGACATTCTTGTAAACCTTCTGGCAATTTAATATTGCAAACAGTACCAGTTTTTTGATATTCTGCCCAACCAGAACCTGTAATATATCCTCTTACAATGCATTCAACTGGAAGCATTTTTAGTTTTTTTACTAGCATACTTCTATCTTTAAATTCTTCTTTTCTAAATTCGTCTGGAAATTCCTCATAATTTGTAGTAATTATATCATTTGGTATAATATCAGAAACAAAATTAAACCAAAATTCAGATAATTTATTTAGAATTTTTCCCTTATCCAAAACAGGATTTGGCATAATAAAATCAAATGCAGAAATCCTATCAGAAACAACCATCATAAGTTTATCATCATCTACTTCATATATTTCACGAACTTTACCACTACTAATTTTTTTCATAAAATAACAATCCTTTCTAAATTAATAATTCTCATAACCTACATCTTGTAATTTTGCATCTTTTTCCATAACAGCATCTTTTAATCCAGCTTTAAAATCAGCTAATTTATTACGTATATCTTCATTTGAAACGCCTATTATTTGAGTTGCTAAAATAGCTGCATTTTTTGCACCATTTATTGCAACTGTCGCAACAGGAATTCCAGAAGGCATTTGCACAATTGAATAAAGTGAATCAATACCATTTAAAGCCTTAGAATGAATAGGAACACCAATTACTGGGCATGTATTTACTGCTGCAAAAATTCCAGGTAAATGGGCTGCACCACCAGCACCAGCAATAATTGCTTTAACACCTCTATTTTTAAGATTTTTTGCGTAATCAATTGCTTCATCTGGGCATCTATGAACAGATAAAATTTTCATCTCATAAGAAATTCCCATATTATCCAAGAATTTGGCACTATCTTTCATTATAGGTAAATCAGAATCACTACCCATAATTATTGCTACATCAATATTTTTTTCCATTTTTCCCTCCCAAAAAATAAATCTGAATTAATTATATTATATAAAATTATAATATACAAGAAAATAAATGAATTTGAAAATTATATTAAGATTTGCAATTTATGGAAGTAGATTATATAATAAGTAAAATCATATAAAGGAGGGGACAATGTCTCAGATACAAATTAATAATTTAAATTTTATTTACCCAGGACAGACCGAATATATTTTTAAAAATGTAAATTTAACATTAGATACAGATTGGAAACTAGGACTTATAGGAAGAAATGGAAGTGGTAAAACTACACTTTTAAAATTACTTTTAGGTGAATACGAAAGTAACAATGCTATAAGCAAGAATATAGAATTTGAATATTTTCCTTATGAAATTAAAAATGAAAATGATTTAACTATTAATATTGCCTATAAAATTCTTCCGAATTTGGAAGAATGGAGTTTATATAAGGAACTTAATTTAATTAAAATGGATGCTAATATTTTATACAGGAATTTCAGTACGTTAAGTGGTGGAGAGATGATAAAATTCCTTTTAATTTGTGCATTCTTAAAAGAAAATAAGTTTTTACTTATAGATGAACCAACTAATCACATTGATGAAGAAAGTAAAGATTCGCTAATAGAATATTTAAAACAAAAAAAAGGATTTATACTGGTTTCACATGATAGAAAAATACTAAATGAAGTAGTTGATCATATTCTATATATAGGAAAACAAAATATTACATTGGAACAAGGAACATATAATTCATGGAAATTTAATAAAACAAATAGAGATAATAATGAGATTGAGCAAAATAAACGATTAAAAAATGATATTATGAAATTAGATGCAATCGCCAAAAAAACTGAAAATTGGTCTAATGCTGTGGAAAAGAGTAAAAAAGGTGCTGTAGACAAAGGACACGTAGGACATCAGGCTGCTAAGATGATGAAGAGAGCAAAGGTTTTAGGAAGCAGAAGAGATAAAAAAATCGAAGAAAAAACAGGCCTTTTAAAAGACATAGATATATCACCGGACTTGCAAATGAAACCATTAATTGCTTCTAGAAAAAATCTAATTTTAGTGCAAAATTTATCAATATTTTATGACAAAAAAATATTATTTAAGAATTTAAATTTTGAAATAAATTCTGGAGAAAGAGTTGCAATAGAAGGAAAAAATGGAAGTGGTAAATCTAGCATTGTAAAATTAATAGTTGGTGAAAATATACCAAATAATAAAGGTTTAAAAGTCATGCCAAACCTGAAAATTTCATATGTATCACAAATGACAGATGAAGTAAAAGGAACTATTTCAGAGTATGCCAGATATAACAACGTTGATGAAGGTATTTTTAGGGCAATGCTTCAAAAACTAGGAGTTGATAAAGAAAAACTAGACAAGAATTTATCGGATTTAAGTGAAGGACAAAAGAAAAAAGTAATGATTGCAAGGAGTATTTCTGAGGATTCTGAGATTTATATTTGGGATGAGCCATTAAACTATCTAGACATTCAATCTCGTGAACAAATAGAGAATATGATTTTAAAATATGAACCAACTATGCTTTTTATTGAGCATGATAATGTGTTTATAAACAAAATTGCTACTAAAGTAATACAATTACCTGAAGAGTAAAAAACGCGTAATACAAAATATTTAAATGAAAGAGAAAGCAAAAAATAGATCTCAAAAGAGGTCTATTTTTTATTGGATAAAATGTCCTAAAATAAATTAATCAACCTAACACCAATTTACATAAATAGGAATATATTATTAATATAGTAGGAGGAATAGCATGAAAGAAGTTTTAAGATTAGAAAATATAAACAAGACATATCAAGCAAAAAATGGGGAAATAGAAGCTTTAAGAAATATAAATTTTAATGTAAATGAAGGCGAATTTGTTAGCATAATTGGACCAAGTCGGATGTCGGAAAATCAACATTACTTTCAATAATTGCAGGGCTAGAAGAAAAATCAAGTGGAAAGATATATATAGATAATGTAGAAACAGAAAATGTATCAAACAAAATTGGATATATGCTTCAAAAAGATAGTTTACTAGAATGGAGAACTATATATAACAATGTGGTTTTTGGGTTGGAAATAACAAAAAGAAAAACTAAAGAAAATGAGCAATATGTAAAAGATTTATTAAAAAAATATAATCTTTATGAATTTAAAGATAAATACCCATCTCAATTATCAGGAGGAATGAGGCAAAGAGTGGCACTAATTAGAACACTTGCAATAAGACCAGAAATTCTTCTATTAGATGAAGCTTTTTCAGCTCTTGATTATCAAACAAGAATAATGGTAACAAAGGATATATACAAAATTCTAAAAAACGAAAATATTACCACAGTAATGGTAACACACGATATATCAGAGGCTATTAGTATGTCTGACAGAATAGTAGTACTTACAAAAAGACCAGCAACTGTTAAAAAAATTGATACAATAGATTTTGAAATAGAAGGAAGAGATCCTATGAACTGCCGTAAAAGTCCAAAATTCAGTAAATATTTTGATAGCTTATGGAAGGAGCTAGATGTTGATGCAAAAGAAAAATAATTCAAAAGAAAGAAAGAAGTATCTAAAAAAAATTAGATTAACAAAAATATTAACATTATTTACACAAATTACAGTAGCTGTTGCATTTGTAGCATTATGGGAGATACTAGCCAATAAAGGAGTAATAGATAGCTTTATAACAAGCCAACCATCTAGAATGCTAAAAACCTTTATGAATTTATCTCAAAATGGACTATTAGAACACTTAGGAGTTACATGTTATGAAACAATAGTAGGATTCTTATCTGGAGCTATACTTGGAGTGATTATTGCAATAATACTATGGTGGTCAAAATTCCTATCAAAGGTATCTGAACCATTTTTAGTAGTATTAAATAGTTTACCTAAAATAGCACTTCGGACCGGTAATAATAATATGGGTAGGAGCAGGAACAGGCGCAATTATAGTAATGGCATTGGCAATATCATTAATAGTTACAATTCTAGAAATATTAAATGGTTTTTTAAATACAGATAGCGAAAAAATAAGAATGGCAAAAACCTTTAATGCAAATAAATTGCAGATATTAACAAAAATAGTAATACCAGCAAATATTTCTACATTTATAAATTCGTTAAAAGTGAATATAGGGCTTTCATTAGTCGGAGTAATATCAGGGGAATTCTTAGTATCAAAAGCAGGACTTCGGCTATTTAATAGTGTATGGAGGTCAAGTGTTTCAGCTAGATTTAGTAATGGCAAGTGTAGTAATACTTGCAGCTGTCGCAGCAATTATGTATGAGGCAGTAGTCCTACTAGAAAAAATAATTTTAAAAACAAAAAAATTTGGATAAATTGATTAGTGCCAATGGGGACGGGGAATTTTGGCACAAAATCAAAATTCAAAAGAATAGAAAAACAAAATAAGTTATGTTTGTGCCAAAATTCCCCGTCCCCATTGGCACAGATCATTTGAAAGGAGAAAAATTTTGAAAAAATATATTATAGGCATACTTATAATCTTATTAGTTGTTGGTGGAATTTTAGCATATTCTATGCTTAAAGATAAAAATAACGGAAACACAGAAATGACAAAAATAAGATTAAATGAAGTTACACGTTCAGTTTTTTATGCACCACAATATGTTGCAATTAGCAATGGATATTTTAAAGAAGAAAATCTGGATATAGAAATTACCACAGGTCAAGGTGCAGATAAGGTAATGACAGCAGTACTTGCTGGTCAAAGTGATATAGGCTTTGCACGGACCGGAAGCTGCAATTTATGTATATAACGAAGGAAAAGAAGATTACATGCAAGTATTTGCACAAATGACTAAAAGAGATGGATCTTTTCTAGTTAGCAGAAAAGAAAACAAAGACTTTAAATGGACAGATTTAAAAGGTTCTACCATTATCCCTGGTAGAAAAGGTGGAGTACCATATATGACATTTGAATATGTACTAAAACAAAGTGGATTAGACACAAAAAAAGATGTAGTATTAGATGATAGTATTAAATTTGACTTAATGGCAGGAGCATTTGCAGGAGGTAAAGCAGACTATGTTACACTATTTGAACCAACAGCATCAATGACGGAAGCACAAGGGAAAGGATATATAGTAGCATCAGTTGGAGAAGCAGGAGGAGAAATACCATATACAGCATACTTTGCAAAGAAGAGCTATATAAACAATAACAAAGATATAATTCAAGGCTTTACAAATGCAGTATATAAAGGCCAAACATGGGTAAAAGAACATACAGCAAAAGAAATTGCAGAAAAAATACAAAACTTTTTCCCAGATACAGATTTAAGTATGTTAGAAAGTTCAATTCAAAGATATAAAGACATAGATGCTTGGAATGAAACACCAGTACTAAAACAAGAAGCCTTTGATAAGCTACAAACAGTAATGCAAGAAGCAGGAGAACTTACAACAAAAGCACCTTATGAAACAATAGTAAACAACGAATTTGCAAAGAAAGCTATTAAATAAAAACAAAACATAGCGCAAGTCAAAGGGGATAGACTTACGCTATGCTTCTCATAATATTTAATATATATCATGGAGGATAATTACATTATATATTACCAAATCTTAAATTAAGTTTAAAAATTACAATTTATCCAACCAATCTAAAATAAAGTTATAAACCTCCAATTTATTTACCTCATTAAGTAATTCATGTCTAGCGTTTTTAAACAATCTTAAATACACATTTCTGGTTCCGTCTTTTTTAAGCATTTTATATACTCTTAAAACACCTTTACCATTTTGCCCAACAGGGTCTTCATCGCCAGAGAAAATTAATATAGGAACCTTTACGGTTTTATTAACATTTTTCTGTTTAGATAAATATTGAGTTCCACTCAATAAATCATAATATGCTTGAACAGAAAACATTTTTCCGCATTTCTCATCTTCTATAAATTTATTAACTTCATTTTCATCACTGCAAATCCAGTCAGAAGGAGTTCTGTTTGGTTCAAACTTTTTATTAAAAGAACCTGTAACAAGATGCTCAATCAATTTACTTTTATACCTTTTACCTTTAAAAGTAGAAATTATTTTAATAAGCAGTTTCCCAGAAATAAGCCCATATTTTTGCCCACTTGTTCCAGAAATAATTACACCAGTTAAATTATCATCATATTTTGTAATATATGTACGAACAATAAGTGAGCCCATGCTGTGTCCCATAACAATATAAGGTAGATTAGGATACTCATTATGAACTTTATTTTGAAGAATATGAACATCTTCTACTAACCTATCCCAGCCATTATTATCAGCAAAATATCCAAAATCATCTTCACATTTAGCTGTATTACCATGACCTAAATGATCATGACCAACTACAATGTAACCATTGTTGGCTAAAAAATTAGCAAAATCATTATATCTACCAATATGCTCTTGCATGCCATGAACTAATTGTATTATTCCTTTGTGCTCTTTAAAATCATTATTAATCCATTTTTTTGCAAATACATCAAATCCTGTACTCGACTTAAAACTAAAAGTACTTTCCACTATAATCCTCCAATACAAATTATTACATAATAATATATCATAAAAATTTAAACAATAGAAGAGTTGAAAATAAAAAATAATTGTAATAAAATATTAAAAAAAGATAAAAATAAAAAGTAGGGGTCGCAGTCCTCGGCGACCCGTGCTTAAAAAAGATAGGAGTGAAAAATATGGAATATAGATATAAACCAGAAGGAGTATGCTCAAGAGAATTGGTATTCGATATAGAAGGAGATATTGTAAAGTCAGTAAAAGTTGTTGGAGGATGTCCAGGAAACACAGTAGGAATTTCAAAATTGGTAGAAGGAATGAAAATAAAAGACATAATAAAAAAACTAAAAGGAATTCCATGTGGATATAAAGGAACATCTTGTCCAGACCAAATTGCAAGAGCATTAGAAAAATATATAATTAAATAATGTAGGTGATGACGCCATAGGCAATATGCACTACAAAGAAATTACTAAAAGATAAGAAGGAATAAAATATGATAAAAATAGCATTTTTTGATACAAAAGAATATGATAAAAAATTGTTTGATGAATACAATAAAAAATATGGTTATGAAATAACATATTTAGAATCAAGATTAAATAGTGAAACTGCACCACTAGCAAAAGGATTTGACGTTGTATGTATATTTGTAAACGACGTAGTAGACGAAAAAACAATTAAAATCTTAGAAGAAGATGGAGTAAAATTAATAGCTTTAAGATGTGCAGGATTTAATAATGTAGATATAAAAAAGATTGGAGAAAAGCTAAAAGTTGTAAGAGTACCAGCATATTCTCCTTATGCTGTTGCAGAACATGCAGTAGCATTACTTTTAAGTATTGATAGAAAAATATATAAAGCGTACCAAAGAACAAAAAAATACAATTTTACTTTAAACGGACTATTAGGATTTGATATACATGGTAAAACAGTTGGAGTTATAGGTTCAGGAAAAATTGGGAAAGTATTTATAAACATTATGAATGGTTTTGGATGTAGAGTATTAGCATATGATAAATTCCCAGATGAAAAAGCAGCAAAAGAAATGAATTTTGAGTATGTAGACTTAGACACATTATATAAGGAATCAGATATAATATCACTTCATTGTCCATTAACAGACGAAAATTATAAAATGATAAATGAAGAATCATTAGATAAAATGAAAGATGGGGTTGTATTAATAAACACAAGTAGAGGAAAATTAATAGACACAAAAAGCTTAATAAAAAGGTTAGAACAAGGCAAAATTGGTGGACTTGGTTTAGATGTTTATGAAGATGAAGAGGAATTCTTTTTAAATGATATGTCTAATTCATATATAAGAGATGAAGAACTCTCAATATTACTTACTATGCCAAATGTAGTAGTAACATCACATCAAGCATTCTTTACGAAAGAAGCTCTAAATAAAATTGCATTAGACACATGCGAAAATATAAAAGAGTTTTTTGAAACAGGAGATTGTAAAAATAAGGTATAAAAATAATAGCTTGCAAGTTTTACTTGTAAGCTATTTATATATTTTTATTTATTTTACTTCAGAAAAAGAATTTTTACCTGTACCGCAAATTGGGCAAACCCAGTCAGCCGGCAAATCTTCAAATTTAACTGCTTCTTTGTTCTCATCATAAATGAATCCACAAATGTCACACTTATAGTCCATAATATCATCCCTTCTAGTTAAATATATAATATAATAATATAATAAACTTGAAATGTCAATTAAAATATATACAGAAACAAGCTAAATATGATATAATAACTATTGTAAAAAGAGGAGATTTTATGGAACAAGAATACATTTTAGAAAATTGTAAATCTTTTGAACCAGAGCATATTTTTGAATGTGGACAATGTTTTAGATGGAATAAGCAAGAAGATGGAAGCTATACAGGAATATTTAAACAAAATGTTGTAAATGTAAAAAAAGCGGATAATAAAATAATTTTTAGAGGAATATGCAAAGAAAATATAAAAGACGAGTGCATAAAATATTTTGATTTAAATACTAATTATGACAATATAAAAAGTAAATTATCAAATGTGGATAATTACTTAAAAACTAGTATTGAATATGGAGAAGGAATTAGAATACTAAATCAAGATTTATGGGAAACACTTATTTCATTTATAATATCAGCAAATAATAATATTCCTAGAATAAAAGGAATAATAGAAAGAATTTCCAAAAGTTATGGTGAAAAAATAGTTTGGGATAAGGCTGAATATTACACATTCCCAACACCACAAGAATTGTCTAAAGCAAGTGTAGAGGATTTAAGAAACATTGGACTTGGATTTAGAGATGTAAGAGTATATGAAACAACTAAAATAATAAATGAAAATCCAAATAAGTTAAAAGAATTAGAAGACGAAAAAGATGTAAATAAATTAAGAGAAGAATTATTAAAGTTTCCAGGGGTAGGACCAAAAGTAGCAGATTGTGTAATGCTATTTTCCACACTAAAAAAATTAGAAGTATTCCCAATAGATGTTTGGGTACGAAGGGTTATGAATGAATTATATATAAAAAATGAGGATGAAACAAAAATAAATAAAAAAGAAATAGAAGAATTGGCCAAAACAAAATATGGCAATTTAGCAGGTATAGCACAACAGTATTTATTCTATTGGAGAAGGGGAGCTTAGAGTGAATAAGGGGATACAAAAGAATTTATTAAAAATACTAAGTTTTACTATAGTTTTTATAGCAGTATTATTAATTAACAAAAAAATATATGCAAAAAGCTACACAATTGATAATATGGATATTCAAGCAGAAATACAACAAAATGGCTCAATTAATATTAATCAAAAGATTACATACAATTTTGTTGGTAATTATAATGGAATATATATAACAATTCCATATTTACTTGAAGATAGTCAAGCTAAAGAAGTAAATCTTGAAACAAAAGATTATAGTATATATAACGGAAATAAAGTAACTATAAATAAAATTATAGATTCTCAAAATGTTGAATATATCGAAGGGTTTTACGTAGATGGAGCTGTAAATGGTGGAATTTATACAGTAGATGTGGATAAGCAAAAATATAAAATAAGTGTATATTCTCCATCTAAAAATACAACAAAAACATTTACATTAAATTATAGTATATCAAATGTATGTGTTAAGCATAATGATGTAGCAGAATTGTATTATAATTTTATTGGTGGAGAATGGGATGTAGATATAAAAAAATTAAATATAGATGTAGTACTACCAAACAATCAATCCAAAGAAAATTTATATGCATTTGGACATGGACCATACAATGGAGTAGTTACAATAGAATCTCCAAATAAAGTGAATTTTAAAGTAAATAATGTAAAAAAACGGACAATATGTAGCAGCAAGGGTTGTATTTGATAAAAGTAACATAAAAAATAGTGCAAAACTTTCAAATAAAGATATGTTATTTAAAATAATGCAAGAAGAAGAAGGCATTTATAAAAATAATGAAAAGAAACAAAGATTTACTATAAAAGTATTGTTACTAGCAATAGCACTGTTCATATATTGGGTAATATTAATATTCGTATATGAAAAAGATAAGAAATATGTTACTGTGTATACTGGAGAAGATGAATTATTAAAAAAATATAATCCATTAATAGCAGGTTGCATACAGGGAAGCAGAGATGTTTTAGCAAGAGACATTATTGCCGTTATACTAAACTTAATAGATAAAAAATTAATCAAAATGGAGATACTGCCAAGTGCTAGAACAAATGAATCATATACATATATATTATCAAGGCCTAGTGCAAAAGAAGAAACAGAAATGGATGAAATAGAGAAGTACATATATCATTGGTTATTTGGAGATAAAACATCTATAGATTTTGCAGAAAGGTTAAAAGAATTGCCAAAAGAAGATGATGCAAATAAGAAGTTTAAACAATTGAGCAAAATGGCAAAAGCAAAATTGAATAGAGTTGGAGCAAATGTTAGCAAAGTACCAATGGCTGTAAGAGTATTTAATGTAATGCTATTTTTTATAAGTATAATTATTGCATTAATCCATTTTCAATATAATAAGTTAAACATATATAATCCAGAAGCAATAAAAGGTATTAGTATTGAAATTATAGAGGTATTTTTGTTGTGTTTCCCAATGCTCCTTGGAATTTTATATATTCCAATATATTTAATGATATGTACAAGACATAGAGTAAACAAAGCTATAAGAAAATTTACAGGTCAAAAAGTGGTAACAACAACAGTAACCATAGTATTAATATTTTTTGTAGTTATGCTAATAACATTACTATTTGGTGAAAGCTTAAGATTTTTAATAATAGATGAATTGTTAATATCAATTTCTCTTATAATAATGCTTACAGATAATTTAATGCTAAAGAATGAATCAATTATGATAGAAGACTTTAGTAGATTAAATATGATAAAAGATAAATTAGAAGATGATACATTATTTAAAGATAGAGATGTAGAACAAGTAACATTATGGGAAAAATATTTGGCATATGCAGTTGCGTTTGGAGTGGCAGATAAAATTATTAAAAGAATTAAAGAAATAAACATTGATGATGACTTAGAAAAAATATTAGAGAGTAAAATGCTCTTTGATGATATAGCATCAGGATATTATAATTTCTATGCAAATGCTAGTTTAGACAGAAGATTTGTAAAAGGATATTCGAGAATAACAGGAGAAGTTTTATCTTCTATGCGGAGAAGCAGGATCTTCTGGAGGAGGCTTTTCAGGAGGAAGCGGCCGGAGGATTTTCTGGTGGCGGAGGATTTTCTGGCGGAGGTGGCCGAGGAGGCGGCCGGAGGAGCCTTTTAATAAGGAGTGAATTATGAGTTTAAGGTTGATTTATGGAAGAGCAGGAACTGGGAAAAGCCAGTTCTGCTTAAACAAAATTAAAGAGCAAATAAATAATAAAACAGCACAAAAAATATATCTTGTTGTGCCAGAACAATTTTCATTTTCGACAGAAAAAAGATTGCTAGAAACACTAGAACAAAACAGTGTAATAAATGCAGAAGTTATAACATTTAAAAGAATGGCACATAGAATTTTTACAGAAGTTGGAGGACTTACAGAAGTAAACTTATCAAAAACAGGTAAGGCAATGCTTGTAAGCAACATATTAGAAAAATATAAAAAAGATTTACAATTTTTAAATAAATCATCCGAAAATATAGATATAGTATTAAGGACTATAACGGAATTAAAAAAGCATGATGTAAAACTGGAAGATTTAGAGCAAAAACAAAAAGAGACAGAAGACGAATACTTAAAAATAAAATTAAATGATATAAATACAATATACAAAAAATATGAGGAAACATTACAAAATAAGTATATAGACGAAGATGATATACTTACAATTCTTGCAAAGAAAATAGAAGAAAGCAGTATGTTTGATAATTCATATATTTACATAGATGAATTTTCTGGTTTTACAAGACAAGAATACAATGTAATAAAAGAATTATTAAAAAAGGCCAAAGAGATTGATATTACAATATGTTCGGACGAAATAAATATACAAAAACAGCCAGAAGAAGATATTTTTTATCAAAACAAAATGGTAATTCAAGAATTAATAAAATGTGCTCACGAGGTTAATGTAAATTTAGAAGAAAATATAGAATTAAAAAATACTTATAGATTTAAAAATGAGGAATTAAAACATTTAGAAAAAAATATTTATGAGGTACCATATAAAATATATGAAAAACCAGTAAACAATATACATATAAGCTTGCTTAGTCAGCCATATTCAGAAGTAGAATATGTAGCAAAAACGATAATAGAATTAGTAAGAGAAAAAAAATATAGATATAAAGATATATCAGTAATTACAAAAAATATAGATGAATACACAAACATAGTAAAAGCAATTTTCGAAAAATATGAAATACCAGTATTTATAGACCAAAAAGAAGATTTAAGTCAAAATATTTTAGTAAAATATGTGCTTTCAATTTTAGAAATATATGCAAAAAGTTGGTCACAAGATGCAGTACTTGCATATATAAAAACTGGTTTTCTTCCACTAGAAAAAGAAGATATATATAATTTAGAAAACTATTGCAAAAAGTGGGGAATAAAAGGCAACAAATGGTATAAAGAAGATTGGAAATATGATAGATTAAACAAAGATGTAGAAAAGCTAAACGAATTAAGAAGAAAAATTGTAGAACCACTATTAAAACTAAAAACAAGTTTAGACGAATCAAAGCTAGCAGAAGAAATAACAACAAAGTTATATAGGTTTTTAGAAGAAAATCAAATAAGAGAAAAACTAGAAGAAAAAGCAGAAAAATTAGAGCAAGCAGGTAGAAAAGATGTAGCAAATAAGTATAAATCTAGTTGGAATATTCTTATGCAAATATTTGATGAGATAGTGCTAATATTTAGCCAAGACAAAATGAGTTTTAAACAATACAAGAATATATTAAAAGTTGGATTAGAATTTTCTAGTTTAGGAGAAATACCTCAAGTAATAGATCAGGTTATAATAGGAGATACAGATAGGTCTAGAAACCATAAAGCAAAAGTTGTATTTATACTTGGCTTAAATGACGGCGTATTTCCTGCGGTTAATTCAGGAGAAGGTTTCCTTAATGATAAAGACAGAAACTATTTAAAACAAAATGGAATTGAACTTGCAAAAGGAACAATAGAAAACTTGTATGAAGACCAATTTAACATATATAGAGCGTTTACAACAGCAGAAGATGAACTATATTTATCTTATGTATCAACAGATAAAGAACAAAAAGCTAAAAGACAATCTATATTAATTTCTAGAATAAAAAAGATGTTTAAAAATCTAAAAGAAGAAAGTGATGTAGTAAGTAAAAATGATAGTATTTTAACAGCAGAAAGTACATTTAATCAAATGCTTTCAAACATTAAAGATTTTAAACAAGGAAAAGAGATAGATGAAATTTGGTTTGCTGTGTATAATTGGTACATGCAAAATGATGAATGGAAGCCTAAATTAAAAGAGGCTATAAAAGGTTTTTCACATAAAAATGATGCAGAAAAAATAACAGAAGAAAATATAAAAAGACTATATGGAAACACTTTAAAAACAAGTGTATCAAGGCTTGAACAATATAGAGAATGTCCATTTTCTTTCCATTTAAAATATGGACTAAAATTAAAAGAAAGAGAAGAATTTGTAGTAAGACCAATTGATACAGGTTCATTTATGCATGAAGTAATAGATGAGTTCTTTGAAAATACAAAAAATATAAAAACAATAGAGGACCAAGAAATAAAAGAAATAGTAAATAACATAATCGATGAAAAACTTTCACTTAGCAAAAACTATATATTTACAAGCACACCAAGGTTTGCAGTACTTACAAATATACTAAAAAAAGCAATACTTCAATCAATAACATATATAGTTCAACAGATGAAAAATAGCGATTTTGAAATAGCAGGAAACGAAATAGAATTTAATAGAAAAATAGATAATGTAGAAATAACAGGTAAAATAGATAGAATAGATACAGCACAAAATGAACAAGGCAAATACATTAGAATAATAGACTATAAATCATCAGATAGAAGTATAAATTTAAATGAGCTAGAAGCGGGAACACAAATACAATTATTAACATATTTAGATACAGCGGTAGAAAAAACAAAGAATATACCTGTTGGAATGCTTTATTTTAACTTAATAGACCCAGTAATAAAAGCAAGTAGAAATTTAACAGATGAACAAATACAAGAAGAATTAAAAAAGCAATTTAGAATGAGCGGTATGGTATTAGCAGATGTAAACATTATACGAATGATGGATAAAAACTTACAAACAGGTGCTTCAAGCACAATACCAGTAACTCTTGACAAAAATGGAGATATAATGGATTCTCGCTCAAATGCAATAACAAAAGAACAATTTACTTTATTGCAAAATAAGGTTAAAAAAATAATAAAGCAAATAGCAAAAGAAATATTAGAAGGAAATATAGAAATAAAACCAACATACAACAAAGGAAAAAAAGAAGAAGCATGCAAATATTGTGAATATAAATCAATATGTTGTTTTAATCCAAATGTAAATAACTATTCATTTATAGATAATAAATCAAAAAAAGAATTGTTAGATAATTTACAATAAAGCGAAAGGAGAAACAAAATGGGATTAATAGGTTTTTATGCAGGATCATTTGATCCATTTACAAACGGACACTTGCAAATAGTAAAAAAAGCTGCCAGATGTTTTGATAAAGTAATAATAGGTATAGGACACAATAAAGATAAATCAGAGCGTATAGACAAAAATAAAATGAAAGAAGCAATAGAAGAAACAATAAAAGAAATAGGATTAAGTAATGTAGAAGTAGTACTTTATGAAGGGCTAACAGTGGAAAAAGCAAAACAAATGAATTGCGACATATTAATTAGAGGTCTAAGAAACGGTACAGATTACGAATATGAAGAGAATATATCTGCAATAAATGAAAAATTAGCAGGAATGGACACATGTTATTTTAGAGCAGGAGACCTAGGCTACTTGTCTTCAAGCATTGTTATGGAGCTATATACACATAACAAAGAAATAGATAAATATGTGCCAAAAGCAGTTGCAAAATTATTGCAAACAATGTAGAGGTGAAGAAAAGAAATATGATAATAGGAATTACAGGAAATTCTGGTTCGCGGAAAAACTTTATTTAGCCAAGAATTATGTGCAAAAACAAATGCAAAATTAATAAATGCAGACCAAATTGTAAAAGAATTATCAAAGTGCGAAGAACCATATTATAAAGAAGTGGTAAAACAATTTGGACAAGAAATATTATTAGAAAATAAAGAAATAAACAGACCCAAATTAGCACAAATAATTTTTAGCGATAATCAAAAAAGAGAAGAATTAAATAAAATTACATGCGCGCATATTGCAAAAAAAATTAAAGAAGAAGCGAAAGAAGAAACCCAAAGAATAGCAATAATAGATGCACCACTTCTAATAGAAACAAAGCTAAATGAAATATGTGATATAGTAGTTTCTGTTATAGCAAATGAAAGTACAAAAATAGAAAGAATTTGCAAAAGAGATAATGTTGACAAGAAAACAGCAAAACAAAGGCTAAACAGCCAGCTTGCGGAAGATACATATATTAAAAATTCAAATTATGTTTTAATAAACAATAATGCAAATCTAGAAAAAGAAGCAAAAGACTTTTTAGAATTGTTAAGTAATAAAAATTTATTTAACAAAGAAACAGTTATAATAAAAAATGAAAACATAAGATATATGCAATTCAAAAAATTATTAGATTATAAAAATATTAAACATTGTTTTACTCTAAAACCATTAGATGTGGGAAGCAATGATACTTATAAAGAAATAAAAGATATAGCAAACAAAAACTATAATGATATATGTAATTTATTAAAATTAGATAGTAACAACATAGTAAGACCATATCAAACACATACAAACAATGTGAAAAAAATAAGTGGTGAAGTTGGCATATTTCCACAAGAATTAAAAGATATAGATGGATTAATAACACAAGAAAATAATAAAATACTTTCTTTAACATTTGCAGATTGCACACCAATATATTTATATGATAAACAAAAAAATATAATAGGTAATATTCATTCAGGATGGCAGGGAACAATTAAAAAGATAGCAAAACATGCAATAATTCAAATGAAAAAAGAATTTAATTCTAATCCAAAAGATATTGTGTGTGTAATAGGACCAACAATTAGAAAATGTCATTTTGAAGTACAAGAAGATGTAAAAAATAAATTTTATAATGCATTCAATTACATGAAAAATATAGATAAAATAATAAAATTTAATAAAAACACAAATAGTTATTTTATAGACACAGTAGAAATAAATAAAGAACTACTAAAAGAAGAAGGAATATTAGAAGAAAATATAGTAGATAGTGGGATTTGTACATACTGTAATAGCAATATAATTCATTCATATAGAAAAGAAGGAAAACAGGCAGGAAGAAATACAGCATTAATCTGTTTAAAATAGAAAGGAACAAAATATGTATCAAACATGGGAAGAATTAGAAGAAGCATGTAAAAATTGCAACAAATGTAAACTCTGTGCAAACAGGCATAATGTGGTAATAGGCACAGGAAATAGAAATGCAAAAATAATGTTTATAGGAGAAGGACCAGGTGCAGACGAGGATTTGCAAGGAATACCTTTTGTAGGGAAAGCTGGCAAATTAATGGACAGAGCTTTTGAAGGGATAGGAATAAAAAGAGAAGAGGTATATATAGCAAACATAGTAAAGTGTAGGCCTCCAAATAATAGAAATCCAGAATACGAAGAAGCAGATGCCTGCAAAGAATATTTAGGAAGTCAAATTAATCTAGTAAAACCAGAAATAATTATACTATTAGGAAGTGTGGCACTAAAAAATATATTAGGCAAAGAATATGGAATAACATCAAGCAGAGGAAAATGGTTTGAAAAAGACGGAATAAAATGTTTACCAACATTTCATCCAGCAGCATTATTAAGAGATGAAACAAAAAAAATAGATTTCTGGAACGATTTAAAAAAAGTAAAACAGTTGAGTTGATATGAAAAAATAACGTATTGGGGAAAAAGGGGTCAGACCCCTTTTTCCCCAATTTTTTAATATAAATTATTAATTGTATCTCTAGACTTATTAAATCCAAATAATTTTTTTATTTTTACAAAGAAAGTAGAAACAAAAGATAAAGCGTGTTTTGTATTATCAACTAAAACTAAACTATTTTCTGATGTTTCAAATAAGTTTATTTCACCAAATTGCTCTATTTGTTCTTTCTTTTTCTCAAGGCTTTCCATTATTTTGCGGTAGAATTCATTGTAAAAAGTGTAGTTCTCATTAGAGCCCATTATATTTTTAAAATTATACAATTTATTTTTATATTCTTTTACATCTTCTAAATTTCTAATATTATTAAATTCAGAAATAAAGCAACTTTCAATAATTAAGTTTTGAGTTTTAAAGAATATAGAAGTTATACTATCCTTTTTTGAAGCAATTAGTTTATTTAATAATTTGATTTCACTTACTTTATTAGTATATTGAAGTTCACTTGCAAAATAGTTTAAGTCATTCTCATAAGCTAGAAGTAAATCTATATTTTTAACAATTGTGTTATAAGCCCTTTTATTAGATTTTAAAATAAAAGTATTTTTAAAAACGTCATTACTGTTTAAAGTACTATGAAAAAGTGGATATGTACCTGTAAAATAAGCCATCTGGTTAACTAAAGCACATTCTAAAGGATAATAATTTGGACTGATTGTGTTCAATGAAACATTGTAATAAGTTTCTGAAGTAGAAGGACACATATTAGCTTCTGAAGCCATTAATTGAACAGCGGCCTCATTAATGCCAAGACCAGAATTAAAAGTGCAATTATATAAGCCCATTTTAACTAAATTATTATTTGCATCTCTAAATTCTTGAATATAATGTATACATTCATGCATTGCAAGCTTTGCCATTTCGTCCAAATCATATTCCTTGTTAAAATAAATAGAATTATTTTTATAAAAATATTTTGCACCTGCTGAATCTTCTGGCATTTTTGCAATATACATATTAATTCTAGAAAGAGACGTAAATAACTCGCTTTTATTTAAGTTGTGCTCAGGAAAAGCGAGGCATAGTTTACTTGCTATACTAATTGCAATCGTATTAACTTTTAAGGTATCTAATTGTTCTACAATTTCAATACCTTCTTTTTTTAGTCTAGAATTAGTGCTCATTCGTAACTCCTTTTAAATCTTTGGTACACAAATATTATATAACATAAAGAATGAAAAAATATTTCAAAACCATTAAACTTATATTACAAATTTGTTACATCTGATTTTAAATATATATTGAAAAATTTTATTTATATTGATAAAATATGAATAATTAAATAGACAAATTGGAATTTGTTTAATTGATGTGGGAGATGTGATTTATTGCAAACGTTGTAGGGGTCGCACTCCTGGGCGACCCAAAGGCATCGAAGGCTTTGCAATAGCTGTAGGGGGAGGACCCTGTGTTCGCAAAAAAATGACATTAAATGTATTTCGACAAATCTTTTTGGGTGAATTCAGGACAGTCCCCAAAATCCCCAGGTTTGGTGATTTTGAGGAACAGTCCCTAGAATTCCCCTCACACAAAATCCAATCTGTAAAATTAGGAGGAATCCAAAATGGAAAAATGTTTATTACTAGGTAATGGTGGAAGAGAAGCTGTGCTAGCAGAATATATTAGCAAAGGCTATAGTTTGTATACAGTATGCCCTTATGAGAATCCAAGCATTATAGAAATGGTAAATAAATCAGGAGGTAAATATATTGTAGCAGATCCATTTAACAAAGAGATAGTTTCAGACTTTATAAAAGAAAATAATATTGAAGTATGTTTAATAAGTAGTGATAATTTATTACAAGACGGATTAATAGATGTTGCAAGAGAATTAGGATTAAAAACATTTGGACCAACATCAAAGGGGGCTAAAATAGAATGGAGCAAAACTTATGCGCTAGATATAGTAGAAAAATTAGCTCCACAAATGATAATAAAAAACTATAATATAACAAGCATAGAAGAATTAAAAAATATAATAAATTCATATAATGATGATAGCTTTGTTGTAAAACCAGAAGGACTTACAGGAGGAAAAGGAGTAAAAGTTGGAGGAATACATTTTAAGGGGAAAGACGAAGGGCTTGAGTATGCAAAAAGCTGTTTAGAAATAAGTGGAAATGTAATTATTCAAGACAAAATAGAAGGAAGAGAATTCACTGTAATGGCATTAACAGATGGAGAAAATATTGTAGTTACTCCAACAACATTTGACTATCCATATAGATTTAATGAAGATAAGGGACCCGGAACAGGTGGAATGGGTTGCCTAAGTTTTGAAAATGGAATGTTACCATTTTTAGAACAAAAAGACATAGACGAATGTAGCAATTTAATAAAAGAAACATTAAAATATATAAATAAAGATAATTTAGAATTTAATGGAGTTATATATGGAGGATTCTTTAAAACAAAAAATGGAATTAAATTTATAGAATTCAATTCTAGATTTGGGGATCCAGAAGCACTAAATGTTTTAAATTCATTAGAAACTCCATTTACAGATGTAATGAAGAATATATTTAACAAAACACTAAGCACAGAAAACTGCAAATTCAAAAAAGAATGTACTTTTACAGTATACATAGTTACAAAAGAATATGCAGTAGAAAGTAGAAAAGAACCTTTGATATTTACAATAAGTAGAGAAGCAATAGAAAAACAAGGAGTAAAAATATATTTTGCAAACACTAAGCATTTAGAAGGTAATAAATATTCATCAGTAAGCAATTCTAGATTATTTGGTTTAACAACATCAGCAAAATCTTTACAAGAAGCAAAGGAAAAAGTATATAATGCAATAAAAGGAAACATAGATGAGAAATTAGATTATAGAACAGATATAGGAAATATATATGAACACTAAAAAGAGGCTTTAATAGCCTCTTTGTTAATCCCAATCTGTTTTTTGTTTTGTTTGAACATTATCAGAAATTGTTTTAGAACTTGATAAAACATACTCGACATGTTCATCTATTTTTTCTACTGCATCAGCTTGCTTTGATTTATAATTTATTGCAGAAAATAGTAATGGAGAAACAGTAATAATTTGTTCCTGCTGTAAAGGTTCTGGTTCAACATTCTCTACTTCTTTTACTACAGGTTCTTCAAAAGAATTATCTAAAGAAACATCAATTCTAGGTTTTTCAATAGAAGTTTCAGGTGAACTAAATAATTCTTCTTTACTAGGTTCTTCTTCAATTTCCAAATCTATTGTTGGTGTATTATTTTCTTTTACAAGACTTTGTTCGCCTTGATTATCTTGAATAGTAGGAATTTCTGGCTTGTTATCCATTTCTTTGCTCTGTTCTTTAACTTCGTCATTAGGTTTTGCTACCAATTCATATTCTTTTTTTACTTCGTCTTGCTTAATATGTTCAGCAGGCGATTCTTCTGGTTCTGTTGGCAAATCTTCTTGCAATTTCTTTGCAGAGTCAATGTTTTCTTCTTGTTTTTCCTCAGCTGTACTAGTTGAAACTTTTTCAACCTCAGTATCAGGGATTTCTTGCTTTTTTAGCTCAGGCAAATCAAGTTCTTGTTCTGCATCAGATTTAGATAATTTTATTTCTATGCCATCTTTTAAGTTTTCTTGATTTAGTTCATTAAGTGAAGAATTTGTGTACTTGGCCTTTTCTGATTTTGCATAAACTGTATTTATACAAGAGTTGAAAAAAACATTAGAAATTGCTTTATCTGGCGGAAGCAACAAATTAAAATAACTTATTATTGCATATCTTTTAATATCGTCCATTTCTTTAAACTCTTCATAAGAAAGTGATTTGTTATTTACATTTAAGCCAGGTGTTCTCAATTTGTTTAAATAGCTTGGTGAATAATCCAAATATGTGGCATTTAATATAAGTTCCTTGTATTTATCATTAAATTTAATAGAACTATTTTTATATACCCACTTAAACATTTCATTTACATTGTTTGGCTTTTGAGAAATAGCCAAAAGAGCAGTATATGCAGAAGCTTGTTTAGCTAAATCTGAATAGACCTTTTGTGGCTGTTCTTCTTGTTTAGGCTCTTTAGACAATTCTGTAGTTTCAAAAGTAGTTGGATTATTATTTGCTTTATGTTCTTCATCCCTAGAGATAGAATGTAAATATTCATCTGAGGTATATCTTTTAATGTCAGATTGATGTTTTATAAAATCATCTAATTCAAATTTATCATGTATAGAATACTTATTTTCCCATTGTTCACGTTCTCTTGCAAATTCTTCAAAGGTGCCAGTGTGTTTAGTAATTTCAACAAGATCTTTAAAAGCCATTTCTTGGTCAAAAGCATTTTCTCTTAAATTTCTTTTACTAGTCATGTGTTCATATTTTGACTGATACATTTTAAGAAATTTGTCTTTTGGATATTTTTCTTTCCAAGCATTAACTTTTTTCTCTAACGTTTTTAAATCATCAGTATCTCTAATTATTACATATAATTCTCTTAAAGCTTTACTCTGATTTTCAATCTTTTTATTCTCATTAAATTTAATTTGAGACTGAATGTATTGGGTAACAGAAGAATAATATTCATTAAGTAAGTATTCAATCCTTTTTTTAAATTCAGGACTAGGATTATCTAATAATTTTTTATATTTATTTTTCCATGAAGCAATTCTGTAATCTAAAAGCTCAATATCTTGAAGTTGTATAGCTTCTGCAATAATTTGGCAAAGTTCAAAATATGCTTCATCTTCTAATTTTTTTAATTCTTCCTTTTCTGCTTTTGCATTTCCCATACAATAGCCCTCCTAAAATTTATTCCAACAATGATTATATCAAGATTTGCAAGAAAAGTAAAGAAAAGGTAATTTACAATTTTTATAACTTATTGTTTAAAAAATAGATAATCTATGATAGAATAACAAAGTAAAATAAAAATTAAGGGGATAACTATGATAACAAGAAATGAAACAAGAAAAATATTTGTAGGAGATGTACAAATAGGTGGACAAAATAAAGTAGTAATTCAATCAATGACAAATACAAAAACAAAAGATGTTAAGTCAACAGTGGAACAAATTTTAAAATTAGAAGAAGCTGGTTGTGAGATTATAAGAGTTGCATGCTTAGACGAAGAAGATGCAAAAGCAATAAAAGAAATAAAAAGTAAAATACATATACCAATTGTTTCTGATATACATTTTGATTATAGAATAGCACTAGAAGCAGCAAAAGCAGGAGTAGATAAAATAAGAATAAATCCAGGAAATATTGGAAGCGTAGATAGAGTAAAAGCTGTAGTAGATGCTTGTAAAGAAAGAAAAATTCCAATTAGAATAGGTGTAAACAGTGGATCACTTCCAAAAGATATTTTACAAAGAGATGGAAAACCAACAGCAAAAGGAATGGTAGAAGCAGGGTTAAGACATATAAAAATATTAGAAGACTTAGATTTTTATGATATGGCATTATCATTAAAAGCATCATCATTAGACTTGTGCATAGAAAGTTATAAAGAAGCTGCAAATACAATAAAGTATCCATTACATCTAGGAGTAACACATGCGGGAACAGAGTTTAGTGGAACTGTAAGCTCAAGTATAGGACTTGGAATTTTGTTAAGAGAAGGTATTGGAGATACAATGAGGGTATCATTATCAGCAGATCCCGTTAAAGAAATAAAAGTTGCCAAAGAAATATTAAAAGATTGTAATCTATATAAAAATGCACCAACACTTATAGCGTGCCCAACATGTGGAAGAATTCAATATGATTTAATACCAATAGCAAATGAAATAGAAGAATTTTTACAAACTATAAAAGCTCCTATTACAGTAGCTGTAATGGGTTGCGGAGTAAATGGACCAAATGAAGCAAGACACGCAGATATAGGAATTGCCGGAGGAATTAAAGAAGGACTTTTATTTAAAAAAGGTGAGATAATTAGAAAAGTAAAACAAGAAGATATAGTAAAAGTACTAAAAGAAGAAATTTTAAAAATGATATAAACAGGTGATAAAAGTGGGAGATATAAATGTTTACACAGGACCAATGAAATGTGGTAAAACTCAAAAGATATTAGATGAAGCTAAAAGACAACAAATAGCAGGAAAAAACGTAAAAATATTTAAACCAACTATAGATGATAGATTTTCAGAGCAAAGTGTTATCAGCAGAAATGGATATAAACAAAATGCAATTAATATTAATAGCATAGACGACATAAAAAATTATGATGCAGATGTATATGTAATTGATGAATTTCAATTTTTAAAAGGAGATTTAGATGAACTATATAAACTTACCAAAAAAGGAAAAAAGTTTTTTATAGCTGGTTTAAATCTAACATCAGAAAGAAAGACTTTTGGACCAATGGGAGATTTATTGTGTATGTCTGATAATGTTCAAATGTTAACATCTGTATGCGAAAATTGCAGAAGTGAAGAAGCTATTTTTACATATTTTAAGGGAAAACAAAAAAATGGAGATATACTAGTAGGAGACGAAGGACTCTATATTCCTGTATGTAGAAAATGCTATGAAAAATTAATGAACGAAAATAATTAAAGGTGAAACATATGGAGATAATTGTTGGCAAAACAGCAGGGTTCTGTTATGGAGTTAAAAATGCTGTTGATAAAACAAAAGAGTTAGTACAAAAACAAAGAGAAACATATTGTTTAGGAGAACTAGTGCATAATAAACAGGTTACACAGGATTTGGAAGAACAAGGTCTTATAATTATTAATGATGTGGAAAAAGCAAAGAACAATGTAATAATAAGGTCACATGGTGTGCCAAAAGAAATATACAAAAAAGCTGAAGAGCTCAATTTAAAAGTAATAGACTTAACATGTCCAAATGTATTAAAAATACACAATATTGTAAAAGAGTATTCAGCAAAAGACTATTACATTTTTATAATAGGACAAAAAGATCATGCAGAAACAATAGGAACAGTGAGCTATTGTAGAAAAAATTCAACTATATTAGAAAAAGAAGAAGATGTAGAAAAGGCAATAAAAAATTTTAAGGAATCTAATTTGGAAAAATTATTACTAGTTTCTCAAACTACATTTAGTGTGGAGAAATTTAATAAGATTGTAAAAGCTGTGGAAGAAAATATAGATAAAAATATAGTCTTCGAAGTTAAGAATACAATTTGTAATGCTACAAGCATTAGACAAAAAGAAACCCAAGAAATAGCAAAACAAGTAGATTTAATGATTATAATTGGTGGAAAACATAGTTCAAACACTACTAAATTATATGAGATCGCTAAAAAAGAATGTAAAAATTGCATACTTATAGAAACATCAGAAGAGCTAAATAAAAATAGACTTAAAAATATAAGTAAAATAGGAATTATGGCAGGTGCTTCAACCCCAAGCGAAAGTATAAATAACACTGTTGAAAAATTAAAAGAAATATGTTAGAATTATAGTGGATTAATTTTAAAGAAGGGGATATTGCATGAATCAAATTCTTGTTTCGCAAAAATTATATGTAACACCAGATATGAAGAAAAAGAAAAAAGCATTTAAATTTGAATTCTTTTTATCTGTTTTTTTGCTATGCGTATTATCTTCTTATGCAATTTATGCAGAGTACGATAGAAACAAGAGTGAAGAGGTATCAAAAGAAATTTTACAAGAAATTTCTTTTCAAGATACAACAAAACTTGTGGATGAAGAAGTAATAGTAGTAAGATTGAATGCAATTCCTGAAGAAAAAAATGTAACTACAACACAAGTGGTTCAAATAGAACAAAAAATAGAAGTTCCAGATGAGCAAAAACTAACTGCAAGTGATGGAACAATATATTATACAATAGGAGTAATTAATATACCTTCAATAAATGTTAACTATCCAATACTTTCAACATATACAGACGAATTGTTAAAAATAGCTCCATGTAGATTTCACGGACCAAATCCAAATGAAGTAGGAAATCTTTGTATAGCAGGTCATAACTATAAAAATTCAAAATTCTTTAGCAAAGTGCCAAATTTGCAATTAGGAGATAAAATAGAAATAACAGATTTAAGTGGAAGAATGCTAACATATACAGTGTATGATAAATTTATAGTAAACCCAGATGAGCTAGCATGTACTAGCCAATTAACAAATGGCAAAAAAGAAATAACATTAATAACATGTACAAATGACAACAAACAAAGACATATAATAAAAGCAAGAGTAATGTAACATAAAATAAAGGGCGACATAGTCGCCCTTTATTTGCTCTATATAAATTTATATATTGTAGTTGTGCTATATGTATCACCTGCTTTTAACAAAGGTGTAACAAAATTTGGTTGATTCATAGAGTCTGGTAAAAATCCAGTTTCTAAGCAAACACCAGAACGATTTTTATAACTACAATTCTCTTTACCAATTACTTTATTATTTTCTATAAAGTTTCCAGCATAAAATTGAACTCCGATACTATCAGTATAAACTTCCATAGTTCTTCCAGAACTTTCATCAGATAAAACAGCTATTTTTTCAATACCATTATTAGTTTTGTTAATAACAAAACTATGATCATATCCACCAGTATATTCAAATTGTTTAAAGTCTTCATTTATTCTAAGTCCTATTTTAGTTGGAGTTCTAAAGTCCATAGGGGTATTAGAAACATCTCTTAATTCACCAGTAGGAATAAGTTCGTCATCAACTTCTACATATTTATCGGCATTTATGTACAATTTGTGCTCCATTGCAGTTCCACTATTATGACCAGATAAGTTAAAATAACTATGATTTGTCATATTTGCAATAGTATCTTTATTAGATGTTCCTGTATATTTTATTTTTAAATTGTTATCATTATCTAAGCTATAAGTAACTGTTATATTAAATTCCCCAGGGAATCCCTGATCCATATCTGGACTTACTAAGTTAAAAGAGACAGAATTGGAATCTTCATCTATAGAATAATCCCAAAGCCTACTATTATATGGATTAAATCCACTATGTAAGTTATTTTTTCCTCTTTCATTTTTATCTAAATTATAAGTTGTACCATTTAGTACAAAACTAGCATTTTTAACTCTGTTACTGTTTCTTCCAACAGTTGAACCAAAGTAGCAAATATCATTTTTAATATAATTTTCTAAAGAATCAAATCCTAAAACAACATCAGCTAGATTACCATTTTTGTCAGGAACAAACAGAGAAACAAGCACAGCTCCAAAATTAGTAACCTTTGCAACAAGACCATTAAAATTGCTTATTGAAAAAAGTTTAACACAGTTTCCATTTAAATCTTTTCCAAAATCAGATATTTCAATACTCATAAAACACCTCCATTAATATGAATAAAGTATATTATATTAATAAATAAAAAGCAATATAAATTGTATGTGCACTTCATTACGCTTATATTAATAAAATTAAATTTTTTATATTCTATCATAAAATGCCAAAGTGGACGGGAATTTTGACACAAAAAATAAAAAACCTTCATAAAATATAGAGAGATATATTTTATGGAGGTTTAACTTTTATGGCAAGAATAATAGTATTTAATAATGATACAAATAGAATGGAAAATTATTATAGAAATGAAAACGAGGCTATGCCATACAATGCAAATAGAAGCTTAACAGTTGGAGAATTCAGAGGTTCTAGCAAAAGTCCAACACTATGGACAACAAAAAGAGCAATGCAGAGTTTTAACACAACAAGATATTTATTTGGAGCACCAATTCCAGTAGGATTCGCATTTAAAAGACCATGGGAGCGGAGGACATGGTTCGCAAAGTCAACATTACGCGCGGAGTTTCATTTGATGCAGGTCAAGTGTTAAGTACATCAGAAAGAAATAGACTATGGAACACAGCAAACAGTTCACGGAGTATGGACCTATGTAGAACCACAAAGTTTAACACCTACTTGGGTACATTTTGATAAAAGATTTGGAAGACCAGCCTGTGGCACAGCAGGATATCCATTAATAAAAAGAGGTAGTATAAGTACGTATGTGCTTATAGCACAAGATGATTTGAACACATTAGGATTTAGAACAGGTGGATTAGATCGGAATATTTGGAGGCAGAACCGAAGAAGCAGTAAGAAATTATCAAAGGAGCAGAGGGCTACCAGTAGATGGAATAGTAGGTTGCAATACATGGCGCTCACTACAAGAAGACGTAGTAGGAACAGGAAGAACAAGCACTACAATAGATTAGAAAGTGGTGAAAAAGGGGTTAGCCCCCTTTTTCACCAAATCATCTTGCAAAGCCTATAGGACAAGCATTATAAACAAAAAACAAATGTTTTACAAATTGAAAAACATAGTATAATAGTATATAATATGGAAAAATTGAGATAGGAGAAATAAATGAAAAAAAAGACACAAGAAGACAATTTAAAAATCCAGCAATTACATAGAATATATAGCACGGAAATTCCAGAGTGCATGATAGAACTAGAAAAATCAAGGACACTAAATAGATTAAAAGATGTAGGACAGAATTGTGGGAATGATTATCTCAATCCAAAATTACAAGAATTTTTATATAATTATTCTAGATATGATCATTCAGTTGGTGTCGCATTGATAATTTGGCATTTTACAAGAGATACAAAGATGACAATAGCAGGGTTATTGCATGATATTTCTATGCCAACATTTTCACATGTAATAGATTTTTTCAATAATGATGCTGAAACACAAACTAGCACAGAAATAAATACAAAAAGATATATAGAAAGGTCTGATACAATTCAAGATATATTAAAGAGATATGGACTAGAAACAGATGATGTAGCTGATTATAGTAGATATTCAATTGCAGACAATGAATCACCAAGACTATCAGCAGATAGATTAGAATATTCATTATATATGGGTACGGCAAGAGGGCTTATTAATATGGAAACTGCTGAAAATATTTTTAACGATTTGATTATAGTGAAAAATGAAGACAATGAAGATGAAATGTGCTTTAAAACAATAGATTTAGCAAAAAAATTTACCCGGAGTGGCACTAAATAATGGAAGATTTATGTCAGGAGGAGTTTCAAATGTTGCTAATAGTTTATTGGCAGATATACTAAGAGTTGCAATTAAAAGAGGTTTGTTAAAACAAGAAGACTTTGAAAAAAGTACGGAGAATGAAATAGTAGAAAAACTAGAAAATTCTACAGATGAATCGATACAAAAAGTATGGCAAATATACAAATCTTTTGATAGTGTATTTGAGAGCTCTAAAAAACCTAATAATGAAAGTTACTATGTAAACGTAAAAGTTAAACGTAGATATATAGATCCATTATATATGATAGATAAACATCCTAAAAGATTAAGTACGATTGACCAGAAAATTTTTTGTGAAATTGAAGAAGAAAAAAATAATAATAAGTATTATAGCATAAATTATCAATTAGATTGTAGGTAGTTATTGACACTCTCACAAGCCATATAAAAGTTGTATTTATAAAAAATCTGTGATACAATATAAAAAAAATTAAAGAGGTGCATATATATGAAGGTTATATTATTACAAGATATTAAAAATGTAGGAAAAAAAGATGAGATTATAAATGCAAACGATGGTTATGCAAGAAACTTTTTATTTCCAAAGAAACTAGCATTAGAAGCAACAAAGGACAACCTTCTAAAACTACAAGCAAAGAAAGATTCACAAGCACATAAAAAAAGTTTAGAGATAGAAGAATTTAAAAAACAAGCCGAGAAAATAAATAATATAACATTAGATTTAAAAGTAAAAGCAGGAGAAAACGGAAAAATATTTGGTGGAATAACAGCAAAAGAAATATCACAAGAACTAAAAAGTAAACAAAATATGGATATAGATAAAAAGAAAATAGTTTTAAAAGAAACAATAAAAAACATAGGAAGATTTTCAGTAGATATAAAATTTGGAGAAGGAATAAATGCAAAATTAACGGTAGACATACAACCAGAATAAAAAGAGTAGAGGATAAAGAATGCTGACATCACCAGATGTTCAGTAGGGACATAGCTCTTCATACAAAGACTATCTTCAAAGATAAGCTTTGTCCCTATACATTAGCAAAGGAGGAAATCATGGAATTAGGGAAAGTACCACCACACGATATAGAAGCAGAACAAGCCGTAATAGGAAGTATGCTTACAGATAAAGACGCTGTAGTCGATAGTATAGAAGTTCTAAAACCAGACGATTTTTATAGACAAGATAATAAAACAATATATGAAGCAATAACAAACCTATATAACAGAGCAGAGCCAATAGATATAATAACAGTAAAAGCGGAATTAATATCACTTGGAAAATTTGAAGCAGTTGGAGGACTAGAATATCTAGCAGTTTTACCAGATAAAGTTCCTACAACAGCAAATGTGGAAAAATATATAAGAATTGTAGAAGAAAAATCTATATTAAGAAAACTTATAAGAACATCTAATGAATTAATAGATTTAGGATATGCGGAAACAGAAGATCTAGACACAATAATGGATCAAGCAGAAAAAAAGATATTCGAAATAGCACAAGGAAAAAATCAAAAAGGCTATACACCATTAAAAGAAGTATTAGTAGAAACATTTGCAGAAATAGAAAAATTATATAATCAAAAAGAGCCAATAACAGGAATTCCAACAGGATTTGCAGATTTAGATTACAAAACAGCACGGACTTCACAATTCAGATTTAGTATTAGTTGCTGCAAGACCTGCAATGGGTAAATCTGCATTTGCACTAAATATTGCAACAAATGCAGCTGTACAAGCAAAAGTGCCAGTTGTTATATTTAACCTAGAAATGTCAAAAAGCCAGTTAGTAAACAGAATTCTATGTAGTGAAGCCATGGTAGATAGCAATAAAATAAGAACAGGAAAAATAGAAGAAGATGACTGGGTAAAACTTGCAACAGCACTTGGACCTCTTTCAGAAGCTCCTATATATATAGATGATACACCAGGTATAACAGTAACAGAAATAAGAGCAAAATGTAGAAAATTAAAACTAGAAAAAAATATAGGACTAATAGTAATAGATTACTTGCAATTAATTCAAGGAACAGGAAAAAGAAATGCTAGCCGTGAACAAGAAATCTCAGAAATAAGTAGGTCTTTAAAAATACTTGCAAAAGAATTAGATGTTCCAGTAATTGCATTATCACAATTATCAAGAGCAGCAGAACAAAGAGCTGACCATAGACCGATGCTTTCAGATCTTCGTGAATCTGGTGCCATTGAGCAAGATGCAGACATAGTAATGTTTTTATATAGAGATGATTACTATAACCCAGATACAGAAAAGAAAAATATAGCAGAAGTTATAATGGCAAAACACAGAGCTGGTTCAACAGGAACGGTAGAGCTATTATGGCTTGGCAATTATACTAAGTTTGTAAATATAGAAAGATATAGAGATGAATAAAATAAGGGGGCTCCAACATTTAAAATGTGGGACCCTCTATTTGTATTTATTAAAAATAAATGCTATAATTTTAGCATTAAACAATTAGGAGACAAAATATGAAAGATAAAATTTTGCAAACAATAAAAAAATATAATTTAATAGAAAAAGGAGATAGTATAGTAATAGGAGTATCAGGCGGACCGGATTCAATATGCCTATTGAATGTACTAAATGAATTAAAAGAAGAATTAGATTTTAAAATATTTGTAGCACATATAAATCATATGATACGAAAAGAGGCAGACGAAGAAACTGAATATGTAAAAAGATTTTGCAAAAACATAGGGGTAGAATGCTTTACAAAGAAAATAGATGTAGTAAAAATTGCAAAAGAATCAAAAATGGGAACAGAAGAAGCAGGGAGAAAAATAAGATATGATTTTTTTGAAAAGGTGTTAAAAAATACAGATTCAAATAAAATAGCAACAGCACATAATAATAATGACAAAGTAGAAACTATAATAATGAACATTTTAAGAGGAAGCGGAATATCTGGATTAAAAGGGCTAGACCCAATAAGGGAAAATAAATTTATAAAACCTTTAATAGAAGTATCAAGAGAAGAAATAGAAAACTATTGTGAAGAGAACAAACTAAATCCACGAATAGATAAATCAAATAATGAAAATATTTATACAAGAAACAAAGTAAGAAATTGTGTTATTCCGTATATAAAGAAGGAATTTAATCCAAATATATTAAAAACAATAAACAGATTATCAGAAGTGGCAACAGAAGAAAGTGAATATTTAAATAGGGTAACACAAAAAGCATTTGATGAAATATGTGTATCTCTAGAAAAAACTGTAGAAACACACGATTGTATACAAAAAAAAGCAAACAACCAAATAATTTTAGACCTAAAAAAATTCAACAACCTAGAATTAGTAATAAAAAGAAGGTTAATACTATATACTATTAATGAACTTTTAGGAACAACAGAAGGAATAGAAAAAGTAAATATAGATGATATAATTAAACTTTGTAACAATAATATAGGAAACAAATTTTTAAAACCAACAAAAAACATAAAAATTTTAGTAAAAAATAAAAAAATTTTTTTCACTCCTAACTATGACCTTCCGTAAGCAAAGCATTGATACGCAAAGAATAGAAGAAAAAACTTTGCAAAAAACTATTGAATAAAAAAAATGTATATGCTATATTGCATTATAGAAAAACAACATTATTAAACAGCAAATATTAGGATATTGGGATATATAGCACAGAAGACAAATTAATCCCATTACAGTAAAGGAGAAGGTAAAATGAAGAAAAGTTTAAAAACATTAGCAATGTGGTTAATAATGGGGATAATACTTATAGTATTAATTTCATCAATACTGGATAATTCACAAACAAAAATGACTTATTCAGAATTAATGATAGAAATTGAAAGCGGAAAAGTAGAAAATATAGAAATATCAGCAGATGGAAAAAAGGCTTATGTAGTATTAAAAGCAAATCCTAAAATAGAAAAGGAAGTTAACATACCAAGTTTAGATAGCTTTATGGATAAGGTAAGTAGTCATCTAGTAGATGGAAGTCTTACATTAGAAGAAAGATCACAATCAGCAATAATTACAATGCTTAGCTTGCTTTCACCATTTGGAATACTAATTATTTTCTTTGTATTTTGGTTCTTGTTTATGGGAAATAGCCAAGGAAATGCAGGAAACAAAACAATGTCATTTGGAAAAAGTAGAGCTAGAATGATGGGAACAGGAGAAAAAACAAGAGTAACATTTGATGATGTAGCTGGGGTAGATGAAGAAAAAGAAGAATTAGAAGAAATAGTAGAATTTTTAAAATCACCTAAAAAATTTACAGATATGGGAGCTAGAATTCCAAAGGGAGTTTTATTAGTAGGTCAACCTGGTACAGGTAAAACATTACTTGCAAAAGCAGTTGCAGGTGAGGCCGGAGTTCCATTTTTTATAATAAGTGGTTCAGACTTCGTAGAAATGTTTGTTGGTGTAGGTGCATCAAGAGTAAGAGATTTATTTGACCAAGCAAAGAAAAATGCTCCATGTATTATATTTATAGATGAGATAGATGCAGTTGGACGTCAAAGAGGAGCTGGACTTGGTGGAGGACATGATGAAAGAGAACAAACACTAAACCAATTATTAGTTGAAATGGATGGATTTGGAAGCAACGAAGGAGTAATAGTTTTAGCAGCAACAAATAGGCCAGACGTATTGGATAAAGCTTTATTAAGGCCAGGAAGATTTGACAGACAAATAGTAGTATCAGCACCAGATGTAAAAGCAAGAGAACAAATACTAGAAGTTCATAGCAGAAAAAAGAAAATTGCAGATGATGTTGATTTAAAAACAATAGCAAAAAATACAGCTGGATTTTCAGGTGCAGATTTAGAGAATGTGTTAAACGAAGCAGCATTACTTGCTGCAAGAAGAGATAAAAAAGAAATAACAATGGCAGAAATAGAAGATGCAATGGTAAAAGTTACAATGGGACCAGAAAAGAAGAGTAGAGTAAGAAGCGAAAAAGAAAACAAACTAGTAGCATTCCATGAAGCAGGTCATGCGGTAGTAAGCAAATTCTTACCAACACAAGATACAGTACATCAAATTTCAATAGTACCTCGTGGCATGGCAGGCGGATATACAATGTATAAACCAGACGAAGATAAAAATTTCATGTCAAAAACAGAAATGGAAGAAACTATTATATCATTACTAGGAGGAAGAGTTGCGGAGCAATTAGTATTAAATGATATATCAACAGGAGCAAGCAACGATATAGAAAGAGCATCTAAAATCGCAAGAGATATGGTTACAAGATACGGAATGAGTGATAAAATAGGAACAATAACATTTGGTTCAGGACAAGAAGAAGTATTTTTAGGTAGAGATTTAGCACAAACTAAAAACTTTAGTGAAGAAACAGCAGCAAAAATAGATGAAGAAGTAAAAAGAATAATAGACGAAGCATATAACAAAGCAAAAACAATATTAAGTAATAATATGGATAAATTATCAAAAGTAGCACAAGTATTGTTAGAAAAAGAAAAAATAGACGGGGATGAATTTGCAGCAATATTTGAGGAATAATTATAGTATAATAAGCCTTCCATTATGGGAGGCTTAAATTTTTTATTTACAGATGTTGACATAAAATGTAAAAAGTGGTACAATTAATATAATCAAAAAGATTTGGCGTGCACAAAAATAAATTAAGCAATTCGAAAAACCAAATAAATATATTTATAAGGGAGGTTGATATTATGAGTCAAACTTTAAAATCTAGAATTTCAGTAATAATATTAATAACATTACTATTATCTTTAATGAGTACAATGTGTTTTGCAGCAGAAGCTAATGCTACAGAACCAACAAAAGAGGAAATTACAACAGAACCAGTTGAAGCAAAATTAAATACAAAAATTTATTTCGAAGGAAAAACTTATACATTCCATAACGGAAAAAGAGTAAGAAAAACATACGAAGAAGGAACACTAGGTTGTGGTATAGTAAGTATAATAGTTCCAAATAAAGAATATGGTGTTTATGTATCTGGTGAAGGATGGATTTCTGAAAAACAAATAAAAAATCAAGAACAATATATAACATTAACATTTGACAAAATAGAAAATGGATTAGGTTCAACTTTAAAAGTTAATGGTGAATTTGTAAAAGCAGAAAGTAGCAACAACGGAATAATCACATACAAAGATGGTGTACTAGAAGCAAAAGCAAATGGTACAACAACAATAAACTTTACAACAAAAGAAGGTAAAGAAATCGAAGTATTAGCAACAGTTTATAATGGAGAAGTTGAATTAAATATTCCAGAAAAATCAGTATCATTAGAAGGAAAGATAAATGCTGATCTTGCAGACAAAAAAGTAAATATTAAAGCTGAAGGAGATGCAAATGCAGCATTAAAAATAGAAAATGGTTCAATCGGTGTAGAAGCAGAAGGAAATGGTAATATCAAAGCAACTGTAGAAGATAAAGAAGTTCTAGATGCAAACTTTAATGCAAAAGGAAGCGCTACAGCAAGCAAAGATGGAATTGAAGCAGAATCAAAAGCAAGTCAAACAATTAAATTATTGCAAAAATTAACAATTAAATTAAATGAAAGCGCAAATGCACATATTAACAAAGAAGAAGTTGGAGCAGGAGTAGGTGCAGATGCATCAGTAAATGATAGAGAAGTAATTTCAGGAGATGCTGCAATGAAATATGAATATGGAGCAGAAGACCCAACAGGAACAGCACATTTAGATGTATTAGATAGAAGTTTAGTTAATGTTGAAGATAAAACAGTTCCAATAATAAGCGCTTTAAAAGCATTATTATCAAAAATTAAATAGTATAAAATTTGATTAAAGATACCGTCTCGAATTTAGTTCGAGGTGGTATTTTTTTTAAAATATATTGATTTTATTTCAATAAATGTATATACTAATAATGTTAAAAAATGCAAAGGAGAAAAAATAATGAAAAGAAAAAGTATAATAATTGCAAGTTTGTTTTTATTTGTAATATTATTAACAACAAAAGTAAATGCGGCAGATGAAGCTTGTAAGATTAGCTTGTCAGCAGATAAAACAACAGTAGAACAAGGAGATACAGTTACAATAAATGTATTAATTTCAAATGTTACAAAATCAACAGGAATAGGACAGTTTTATGGAATATTAGAATATCCAGAAAACATATTTGAACCTGTGCTAGATGATGATACAAGTATTAAATCTGATTATACAGAATATGCAAATTATTCTATATTATATAGTGGAAGACAAGATGATACAAATAAAAATCCATGGTATATAGTACTTGTAAAACAAGGTAATCAAAATGGATTCTTAGCAAGTATGGACACAAAATTTTCTAGTGATTCTAATGGAGCAAAAGAAATAAAACCAGGTGAGTCACAAATAATAGGAAAAATAAAATTAAAAGTAAAAGATAGTGTTGCAGGAACTACTACAAAAGTCCTTTTATCAGATATGGAGGTTTTTGGACCAGAAACAACAGGAGATACAACAACAGATACTCCAAAGGGAGATGCCATTTCAGACGCTAGCATAAGCTTAACAATAAAAGAACCTACAAAAGATGGAACACCTATAGTTTCGGATATACCCAAAAGTGAAGTTAAACAAAATCAAAACAAAAATGCTAATATAGCAAGTAATGAAGTTCCATACACAGGAATAGAAGATACAATACCAGTAATATTTATACTAGCAATAATTTCTGTTCTTGCATATATAAACTATAAAAAATATAAAAATATTTAAATAAATAACCAGTCTAAATGACTGGTTATTTTAGTTTACAACTAATTTGCTTTGCCTTTGATAAAGTTTTTTAATACTTCAATTAATTGGAGCTTTTCAACAGATTGAACTTTTTTTGCTAAACTTTCTGCTGTTTCATCAGCTGAAAGTTTAACTTTTGCCTGAGCTATAATATTTCCCTCATCATAATTACTATTTACGAAATGGACAGTAGGACCACTAAATTCTTCTTTTGCTTCTACAACTGCTTTGTGAACATTCATACCATACATCCCCTTACCACCAAATTTAGGTAAAAGTGATGGGTGAGTATTTATAATAGTATATTTGCTTATTAACCTATTGCCAATTAATTTTAAATAACCAGCTAAAACAATCAAATCAATACTATAATTGCTCAAAACATTATCTAGTTCTGTATCAATTTCTTCTTTGCTCTTTCCAACAATAACATAAGTTGGAATATTACTGCTTTTAGCTCTCTCAAGAGCATAAGAGTTTGGATTATCAGAAACAACTAGATTAATTTTGGCATTTAAATCTCCGAGTATTTATACTATCAATAATAGCTTGCAAAGTAGAACCATTTCCGAGAAGCAAAAACTACTAAATTATACATAAAAACACGACCTTTCAAAATATAATAGAATTATAACATTATAAATAGAAAAAGACAAATTGGAGTTTGTTTAATTGATGTGAGAGGTGGGATTTATTACAAACGCTGTAGGGGTCGCACTCCCTGGCAACCCGAAGACATCGTAGGCTTTGCAATATACATAGTTTACAACAATTTAATTGCGGGTCGCCGAGGACGGCGACCCCTACAAAGTTTGCAATATATTTTCTCAAAAATTAAAATAATAAAAACAGAAAAAAATGTCAAATTTTAAAAAACTATATACAATTTTAAAATTTACAATTATAATAAATCTATGTTAATAATTATAATGGAGGAACTTTTAATGTTTGATAATGTCAAAGAAGAATGTGGAGTATTTGGAGTATACTCAAACAAACCTGAAAAACTTGCATATATGACTTGCATAGGTTTATCTGGTTTACAACACAGGGGAGAAGAAAGCTGTGGAATTGCAGTAAATACTGATGGAGTAATATCTTATCATAAAGAACCAGGATTAGTTTCAGAAGTGTTCACTAATGAGGTTTTAGATAATCTTCCAGAAGGAAATATGTCAATAGGACATGTTAGATATTCAACAACGGGTTCGGCTAAAAGAGAAAATGCCCAACCAATAGTAATAAGACATAAAAAAGGAAATTTGGCAGTAGTACATAATGGAAATATTACTAATGCAATAGAATTAAAACAAGAATTAGAAGATAATGGAGCAATATTTACAACAACAAGCGATACAGAGGTTATTTGCCATATTATTGTAAGAGAAAGATTAAAAGCAAAATCAACAGAAGAGGCAATTGCAAATACAATGAAAGTTTTGAAAGGTTCATATTCTTTAATAATAATGTCACCTCAAAAGTTGATAGCATGTAGAGATCCGCAAGGATTTAGACCATTGTGTATGGGAAAATTAGGTGATGATATTGTGTTCGCTTCAGAAAGCTGTGCATTAGATATATGTGGCGCAGAATTTATAAGAGATGTAAAGCCAGGAGAAATAGTTGTAGTAAAAGATGGAAAAGTAAAATCAATAGACTATGATAGCAAAGAGAAAAAAGGAATGTGCGTATTTGAATATATATATTTTGCAAGACCAGATTCAATATTAGAAGGAATGAGTGTACATGAATTTAGAGAAAAAGCAGGAAGATTTTTAGCAACACAAATGCCAGTTGATGCTGATATTGTAGCAGCAGTACCAGATTCAGGAATAGATGCAGCATTAGGATATTCAAAAGAATCAAAAATACCATATGATTTAGTATTTACAAAAAGTAAATATATAGGAAGAACATTTATACAGAACACACAAAACAAAAGAAAAAAATTAGTAGCATTAAAACTAAATCCATTAAAGAATAGCATAAAGGGAAAGAGAATAGTATTAATAGATGACTCAATTGTAAGAGGAAATACATTAATAGGAATAATAAAAACTCTTAGAAAAGCAGGAGCAAAAGAAATTCATTTAAGAATTGCAGCACCAGCATTTATAGATATATGCTATTTCGGAACAGACATAGATAGCAAAGAAAACCTGATTGCAAATGGAAGAACTGTTGAAGAAATAAGAGAAATTATAGGAGCAGACACCTTAGAATATTTAAGCATAGACAATTTAAAAGAAATAACAAAAGGATGTAATATAGATGATTTTTGTATGGGATGTTTTACAGGAAAATATCCAATCGAAGTACCAAAAGAAATCAAAAAAGATAGATTTGAAGAAAAAATTCAAAAATAGGGGGTAAAAAAATGGATTGTAGTTGTGGAAATAATCCAAAAGATGAAGAGATGAACAGCATCCTAGAAAAATATTCAAAAGACAAAAGTAATTTAATACAAATATTAAATGAAGTTCAAGAGAATTATGGATACATTCCAAAATATTCTCAAATATCGATTTCAGAATATTTAGACATTCCACTTGCTGAAATTTATGGTGTGATTACATTTTATGCAAGATTTACATTAAAACCAAAAGGAAAATATAATATAGCAGTATGTTTAGGGACAGCATGCTTTGTAAAAGGATCAGAGAAAGTATTAGATAAAGCAAAGGAAATTTTAAAAATAGACGTAGGAGAAACAACAGAAGATGGAAAGTTTTCACTAGAAGCAACAAGATGTATAGGAGCATGTGGATTAGCGCCAGTATTTACAGTAAATGAAGAAGTTTATGGAAAAGCAACACCAGAATTAATGGAAAAGGTAATTGCAGAATACAAAAATAGATAATGTAAAGCAATTGATGGAAAATAGACCTGTATGGGTCGTCGCCCTCGGCGACCCGCACCTCAAAGAAATTGCTAAAATTTATATTATAGGAGGTCAAAATGAAATCACTAGAAGAAATAAGAAAAATAAGAGAAGAAAAAAGAAAAGAACTTGATTTACGTGTTAATTTAAAAGCAAATACAAGAGAAAAACATATTTTAGTGTGTCATGGTACAGGATGTACATCTTCTAAATCACCTAAAATAATAGAGAATTTTAGAAAAATAATAGATGAAAAGGGCATAAAAAATGTAAGAGTTATACAAACTGGTTGCTTTGGACTATGCGCAAAAGGACCAATAGTTATAATAAGGCCAGAGGATACTTTTTATGCTATGGTAAAACCAGAAGATTGTGAAGAGATAATAAATACGCATATTTTAGAAGGAAAGACAGTAGAGAGATTGCTTTGTAAAGATATTAACAATTCAGTAGTTCAAAGATTAGATGAATTAACTTTTTATAAAAAACAAGAAAGAATTGCATTAAAAAATTGTGGAATAATAGATCCAGAGAATATTGATGAGTATATAGCATTCGATGGGTACAAAGCATTGGAAAAAGTATTATTTGAAATGAGTCAAGATGATGTTATAAATGAAATAACAGATTCTGGACTTCGTGGTAGAGGTGGAGCAGGATTCCCAACAGGTAAGAAATGGTATTTTACTAAAATAGCAGAAGGAGATCAAAAGTATGTAGTATGTAATGCGGACGAGGGAGATCCAGGTGCATTTATGGATAGGAGCATATTAGAAGGTGATCCACACTCTGTAATAGAAGCAATGATGATTGCTGGATATGCAGTTGGTGCAAATAAAGGATATATTTATGTAAGAGCAGAATATCCAATAGCTGTACATAGATTTCAAACTGCAATAAATCAAGCAAAAGAATATGGAATATTAGGTAAAAATATATTTGGAACAGACTTTAGCTTTGATTTAGAAATAAGACTTGGAGCAGGTGCGTTTGTTTGTGGAGAAGAAACAGCACTTTTAGAATCAATAGAAGGGAGAAGTGGTAGGCCAAGATTAAAACCACCATTCCCAGCAAACTGTGGATTATGGCAAAAGCCAACACTAATAAATAACGTAGAAACATATGCAAATATAACAAAAATAATTTTAAATGGTGCAAAATGGTATAGCTCAATAGGAACAGAAAAATCAAAAGGAACAAAAGTATTTGCATTAGGTGGAAATGTTGTAAACGTAGGGCTTGTAGAAGTACCAATGGGAACAACTTTAAGAGAAATTGTATTCGATATAGGTGGAGGAATTCCTGGAGGGCATAAATTTAAAGCAGCACAAACAGGAGGACCATCAGGTGGATGTATACCAGCAGAACATCTGGATACACCAATAGATTATGAATCATTATCGCAAATAGGTTCAATGATGGGATCTGGTGGACTAATTGTAATGGATGATACAAAATGTATGGTGAATCTTGCAAAATTCTATTTAGGATTTACAGTAGATGAATCATGCGGAAAATGTACCCCATGTAGAATTGGAACTAAAAGAATGCTAGAAATCCTAGAAAAAGTTACAGAAGGAAACGGAGAAACAGAAGATTTAGAAAAATTAGAAAGACTTGCAAAAACAATACAAAAAGCTTCTGTATGTGGACTTGGCCAAACAGCACCAAACCCAGTACTTAGCACAATGAAATATTTTAGAGATGAATACATTACACATATAAGAGATAAAAAATGTCCTGCAAAAGAATGTAAAGCATTAAGAGCAATAGAAATTGACCCAGAAAAATGTAGGGGTTGTGGAATTTGTAAAAAGAATTGCCCAGTAAATGCAATAACAGGAGAAGTAAAACAACCACACAAAATAGATGAGGATGTTTGTATTAAATGTGGTACATGTATTAGTAAATGCCCATTTAAAGCTATATCTAAGTAAAAAAATTCATCTTGCGTTGTTAAACTTCGCAAAAATTGATGTGTAGGGGCAGACCTCTGTGACTGCCCAGAACAGAAGGGAGAGAAGTAGTATGTCAGAAATGATTAACCTAAAAATAGATGGAATAGATGTAGAAGTGCCAAAAGGTACAACAATACTTCAAGCAGCTAAAAAAGCAAATATAGATATTCCAACCTTATGCTATCTAAAAGAAATAAATGAAATAGGAGATTGTAGAATTTGTATAGTAGAAGTAGAAGGAAGAAGAGGGTTTGCAACATCTTGTATTCAACAAGCAGAAGAGGGGATGGTAGTACATACACACTCAAAGCAAATTATGGAAGCAAGAAGAGTAATACTAGATTTAATATTATCTAATCATCAAAGAGATTGCTTAACATGTACAAGAAATGGAAGTTGTGAGTTACAAACACTAGCAATGAAATTTAATGTAATGAATGTTGAGTATGAAGGAGAAAAATCAGTTCACAAAATAGATGACTTGTCACCTTCAATAGTAAGAGATTTTAATAAATGTATACTTTGTAGAAGATGCATATCAACATGTAAAAAAGTTCAGAAAATAGGAGCGATAGATTGTGTAAACAGAGGGTTTAGCTCTTGTGTATCAACAGTTGGAGACCATAGTTTAAATGATGTTAACTGTACATTTTGTGGGCAATGTATTACAGCATGCCCAGTTGGAGCACTTCGCGAAAAAGATAGCACAGATTTAGTATGGGAAAAGCTAAAAGATGAAGATACATTTGTTGTAGTACAAACAGCACCTGCAGTTAGAGCAGCACTTGGAGAAGAATTTGGAATGAAAATAGGGACAAATGTAACAGGGAAAATGGTAACAGCACTTAAAAAATTAGGATTTAATAAAGTGTTTGATACAAATACTGGTGCAGATTTAACAATAATGGAAGAAGCAAACGAATTTATCCAAAGATTTACACAAGGTGGAACGTTACCAATGATTACATCTTGTAGCCCTGGTTGGGTAAAATACATAGAAATGAATTATCCAGAATTGCTTTCACATTTATCAAGTTGTAAATCACCACATGAAATGTTTGGAGCAATATTAAAATCGTATTATGCTTCAAAAGCTGGAACAGATCCAAAGAAGATGTTTGTTGTATCTGTAATGCCATGTATAGCTAAAAAGTTTGAGAGACAAAGAGAAGAAATGAAAAACGAAGAATTAGATAATGTAGATGCAGTACTTACAACACGTGAACTTGCAAGAATGATAAAACAAGCCAATATAGATTTTGTGGAATTAGAAGATAGCGAATTTGACGACCCAATGGGAGAAGCAACAGGTGCAGGAGCTATATTTGGAACAACAGGAGGAGTAATGGAAGCAGCACTTCGTACAGCATATGAAACAATAACAGGTGAAGAACTAAAAAAATTAGATTTTGAAGCAGTAAGAGGAGAAGAAGGAATAAAAAAAGCAACAGTAAAAATTGGAGATAACGAAGTAAAAGTTGCAGTAGCACATGGTTTAGCAAATGCACAAAAAATAATGGAAGAAATAAAATCAGGAAAAGCAGAATATCAATTTGTAGAGATAATGGCTTGCCCAGGAGGATGTGTAATGGGTGGAGGACAGCCAATTAGAACATCAAAACAAAGAAGTGAATATGATATAAGAAAATTAAGAGCAGATTGCTTATATGATATTGACGAAAAAAGTACAATAAGAAAATCACACGAAAATCCAACAATTAAAAAATTGTATAAAGAATTCCTAGAAGAACCAGGTAGCCATAAAGCACACGAGCTATTACATACAACATATCATAAAAGAAACAAATATAACATATAATTTACAAAAATAAGATTCAAAAAACTGTCAAAAAAGCAATTGACAGTTTTTCCCTTTGGGTGTACGATAAGCACAATAAATGAAATAATTAACAAAACAGAATATCTACTAATGTTTCCATACATGGGAAGAAAAATCCCGGAATTTGATAACACAAATTTCAGAGAACTAATATATAAATCATATAGAATTCTTTATAAAGTTAATTCTAACATTTATATCTTAAATGTTTTTCACCATTCTAGAGATTTTTTAAATTCAGTAAATATCATTAACAATTAATTTCCAAAACTAATAAATAACCAAAAAATAATTTATGCATTTATTTAATTAATTTAAAATATAATTTATATTATGATTAAAGTGTTTAAAATAAGAACAATATTAAAAACATTAATTCTATTAACTGCTATAGTTGTAAGTATATTAGTAATAAAAAACAAAGTAGAAAATGCAAAAGTTGTTGCAACGTCATCTAATAATAAACAAAAATATAAAATACTAGTTGATGTAGAAGACTCAAAATTATATTTATTTGAAAATGGCGAATTAAAAAAAGAATATAAATGCTCAGGAGGAAAATGGTCTACACCTTCGCCAATAGGAACATGGACTGTAACATCAAAAGCAAAATGGGGAGAAGGATTTGGACGGGAGTTGGCTTGGACTTAATGTACCATGGGGAAAATTTGGAATACATGGAACGCTAGATCCACATTCAGTAGGATGGGCGAGCTCACATGGATGTATAAGAATGAATAACAGTGAAGTTGCAGAACTATATAAAATAGTGCCAGTTGGAACAAAGGTTACAATTGTAGACGGAGTATATGGACCATTTGGTAAAGGATTTAGAGATTTAAAATCTGGAATGTATGGAGCAGATGTAATGGAAATTCAGAAAAAATTAAAAGAATTAGGCTTTTTTGTCCGGAAATCCTAATGGAAAATTTGGAGCAGAAACAGAAAATGCAATACAAAAATATTGTAAAGAAAATAATTTGTATTTAAGAAAAATAATAAATATAGAATTACAAAAACATATGGGCTTTGAATTAATTGATTAAAATAAGAAAATATAAAAAATATTTTACAAATTGTTGACAATCCACATTTACCTATGATATTATTATATGGCACATATTTTGTAAATTAGAAATATGTAGCTCTTATATATTAAGGGTGATTAAAATAAGCAATAAAAGTAGTATAATTAGATAATTTAAAAAAGTGTAGGGACGTAAGACTTACAGACGTCCATAGAGTTAAAAAATAATAAAATCTCCTACACTTTTTTGTATTGCTCAAAAATTAAGTAAAGAGGAATTAAACATTTAGTCAATGTAATAAAAATCAAAATCGATTTAGGGCAGTAAGGTTTTGAGGACTATAATATACTAATGTTTAAGAGGGACTTTATTTAATAAAAGTTAGAATTTTATTTCTACATAAATATATCTGCTCAAACAATAATTATGAAGTGCGAAGTGCAAAAAGCACACTTCCCACATCAAAAAAGGGAGTTGATTTATTTGCTAACAGACTTAAATTATGAAAAGACAACAAGAAAAACATTTGCAAGAATTGGCGATTTTATAGAAATGCCAAATCTTATTGAAGTTCAAAAAGATTCTTATGACTGGTTTGTAAAAGAAGGATTAGGAGAGGTATTAAAAGATATTTCACCAATCGTTGATTACTCTGGAAATTTAGTTCTTGAATTTTTCGATTATTACATGGAAGAAAAAACAAAATATTCATTAGAAGAAGCAAAAGAAAGAGATGCAACTTACTCTACAAGATTACATGTAAAAGTAAGGCTTATTAATCGTGAAACAGGAGAAATAAAAGAACAAGAAATTTACTTAGGTGATTTCCCATTAATGACAGACAGTGGTACATTCGTAATAAATGGTGCAGAGAGAGTTGTAGTAAGCCAATTAGTACGTTCACCAGGATGTTATTATGAATCAGACTATGATAAAGCTGGTAAAAAATTGTACAAGGCTACGGTTATGCCAATTAGAGGAGCATGGCTAGAGTATGAAACAGACAGCAATGACATATTCTATGTAAGAATAGATAGAACAAGAAAATTACCTGTAACAGTTCTTTTAAGAGCAATTGGATTAGTTACAGATGACCAAATTGTTGAACTATTTGGAGAAGATGAAAAAATACTTGCTACTATAGCAAAAGACACAGTAAAAACAAGTGAAGAAGCAATAGTAGAAATATACAAAAAATTAAGACCAGGAGAACTTCCAACAGTAGATGCAGCAAGAAACTTATTTAACAATTTATTCTTTGATCCAAGAAGATATGATTTAGCAAAAGTAGGAAGATATAAATTTAATAAAAAATTAAATTTAGCATCAAGAATTGCTGGACAAGTAGCATTTAACGACATAATGAATAACGAAACAGGAGAAATATTAGTAGAAAAAGATAGTGTTATTTCAAAAGAAGTAGCAAAAGAAATTCAAAACTCAGGAATAAACATTGTCGATGTAAAAGTAAATGACAAAAAAGTAAGAATAATAGGAAATGGAACAGTAGATATCCATTCATATGTAGACACAGAAAAACTAGGAATAAAAATTAAAGAACTAGTAAATTACGAAGTGTTAAAAAATATTTTAGACAACACAGAAGAAAAAGACTTAAAGAAAGTAATAGAAGAAAGAGAAGAAGAATTAGTACCAAAACATATTGTAACAGAAGACATGATTTCATCAATCAACTACTTATTAAACTTACAATATGATTTAGGAAAAGTTGATGATATAGATCACTTAGGAAATAGACGTATAAGATGTGTTGGTGAATTACTACAAAACCAATTTAGAATAGGTCTTACAAGATTAGAAAGAGTTGTTCGTGAAAGAATGACAATACAAGACTTAGATGTTATAACACCACAAACATTAATAAATACAAAACCAATAACATCATCAATAAGAGAATTCTTTGGTAGTTCACAATTATCACAATTTATGGACCAAACAAACCCATTATCAGAATTAACACATAAAAGAAGAATTTCAGCATTAGGACCTGGTGGACTTTCTAGAGAAAGAGCAGGATTCGAAGTACGTGACGTTCACTATACACACTATGGAAGACTTTGCCCAATAGAATCTCCAGAAGGACCAAACATTGGATTAATTTCTGCACTTTCAACATTTGCAGTAATAAATGAATATGGATTTGTAGAAACACCATATAGAAAAATAGATCCAAAAACACACAAAATAACAGACGAAGTTGTATATATGACAGCTGACGAAGAAGATGGATGTGTTATAGCACAAGCAACAGAGCCAATGACAAAAGACGGAAAATTCAAAAATAAGATGGTAAGGGTAAGATACTTAGATGAAGTAACAGAAGTTGAACCAGATAGAGTAGATTACGTAGATGTATCACCAAAACAATTAGTATCAGTTGGTGCAGCTATGATACCATTCTTAGAGCATGATGATGCTAACCGTGCATTAATGGGGGCAAACATGCAACGTCAAGCAGTTCCTCTAATGATTACAGATTCGCCAATAGTTGGAACAGGTATAGAATATAAAGCAGCAAAAGACTCAGGAATAACAGTACTTGCAAAACATGATGGTGTAGTAGAAAAAGTTACTGGTGACGAAATAATTATAAAAACAAAATCAGGAGAAAAAGATACATACAGATTACGTAAGTTCAAAAGAACAAATGGTGGAACATGTATTAACCAACATCCAATAGTTGTAAAAGGAGAAAAAGTTAAAGCAAGAGATGTAATAGCAGATGGACCTTCTACACAAAATGGAGAAATGGCACTTGGTAAAAATGTTCTTATAGCTTTCACAACTTGGGAAGGTTATAACTACGAGGATGCTATATTATTAAGTGAAAGATTAGTAAAAGAAGATGTTTATACATCTATACATATAGAAGAATATGATTGCGAATGTCGTGATACAAAACTTGGAGCAGAAGAAATAACAAGAGATATTCCAAATATAGGTGAAGAAAACTTAAAAGACTTAGACGAAAACGGAGTTATAAGGATTGGTGCAGAAGTAAGACCAGGAGATATATTAGTAGGAAAGGTTACTCCAAAAGGAGAAACAGAGTTATCAGCAGAAGAAAGATTACTTCGTGCAATATTTGGAGAAAAAGCAAGAGAAGTAAGAGATACATCTTTAAGAGTACCACATGGAGAAGCTGGAACAATAGTAGATGTAAAAGTTTACAATAGAGACAATTCAGACGAACTTGGACCTGGAGTAAATGAAGTAATTAGAGTATATATAGCTCAAAAAAGAAAAATATCAGTTGGAGACAAAATGGCTGGACGTCATGGTAACAAAGGTGTTATTTCAAGAATATTACCAGTTGAAGATATGCCATTTATGCCAGATGGAACACCAGTTGATGTTGTTCTAAACCCATTAGGTGTGCCTTCTCGTATGAACTTAGGTCAAGTTTTGGAAGTTCATCTAGGTGCAGCTGCAAGATTACTAGGAATAAAAGTTGCAACACCAGTATTTGACGGTGCAACAGAAGAAGATATAGTAAAATTATTAAAAGAGTCTGGACTATCAGAAGATGGTAAAACAATACTTTATGATGGAAGAACAGGAGAACCATTTGATAAACCAATTACAGTTGGTGTAATGTATATGTTAAAACTTCACCACTTAGTTGATGACAAAATACATGCTCGTTCAACTGGACCATACTCATTAGTAACACAACAACCTCTAGGAGGTAAAGCTCAATTTGGTGGACAAAGATTTGGAGAGATGGAAGTTTGGGCACTAGAAGCATATGGTGCTGCATACACATTACAAGAAATCTTAACAATCAAATCTGATGATGTTGTAGGAAGAGTAAAAACTTACGAAGCAATAGTTAAAGGAGAAAACGTTCCAGAACCAGGAGTACCAGAAAGCTTTAAAGTTTTAGTAAAAGAACTACAAAGTTTAGGACTAGATGTTCGTCTATATTCAGAAGATGACAAAGAATTAGAGCTAAAAGAAAATATAGATGAAGGAATAGATTTTAACTTAGAAGAATTAAATAAAGTATTGCCAGAAGAAACAGCAGTTAATGATGAAGACTTAGAAGAATTTTCAACAGAAGAACTAGATGACGAAGAGCCACTAGACGAAGATGATTTGTTAGATGATGAAATGTTTGATAATGATTTAGGAAAAGACAATTTATTAAATGATGACGACATAATGGACGAATAAAAATTAAAATGCGAAAATATGGGCGCATGATTGCGCCCAAAACAAAAATTTAATTGAATAGAACAATATAAAATAAAATTAAATCACAAGAAGGAATTGTTCGAGCAGTGTATATTTAATTTTAGAGATATTGTGGCCTAATGCAGGGGCGCATAAGTGTACCTGCAAGAATGAAAAATGAAGAATAAATAATACAAAAATTCTTTAAATTTTTGAAGGGGGAAGAAAACCTTAATGGAAAACAAAGAAGTAAAAGATGAATTAGAAATATTCAACAAATTAAAAGTTGGGCTAGCATCTGATGACAAAATAAGAGAATGGTCAAAAGGTGAAGTAAAAAAACCAGAGACAATCAATTATAGAACATTAAAACCAGAAAAAGATGGATTGTTCTGCGAAAAAATATTTGGACCTACAAAAGACTGGGAATGTCATTGTGGGAAATATAAAAGAGTAAGATATAAAGGAATAATATGCGACAGATGTGGTGTTGAAGTAACAAAATCAAAAGTAAGACGTGAAAGAATGGGACATATAGAACTTGCTGCACCAGTTGCACACATTTGGTATTTTAAAGGAATTCCAAGTAGAATAGCTTTAGTATTAGATATTTCACCAAGAAGCCTAGAAAAAGTTATATACTTTGCATCTTACATAGTAATAGATAAAGGAACATCAGACTTAACAAAATGCCAGATCTTAACAGAAAAAGAATACAGAGAAGCAGAAGAAAAATTTGGTAAAGGTTCATTTGTTGCTAAAATGGGAGCAGAAGCAATAAGAACATTATTGCAAGAAGTTGATATAGAAAAATTATCAGCAAAACTTAAAAAAGAAATAGAAAAAGCAAGTGAACAAAAAAGAGCAAAACTTATAAAAAGATTAGATACAGTAGAAAGTTTTAGACTATCTGGTAACAAACCAGAATGGATGATAATGAGTGTTATTCCAGTAATACCACCAGAGTTAAGACCAATGGTTCAATTAGATGGTGGAAGATTTGCTACATCAGATTTAAATGATTTATATAGAAGAGTTATAAACAGAAACAATAGATTAAAAAGATTATTAGAATTAGGTGCACCAGAAATAATTGTAAGAAACGAAAAAAGAATGTTACAAGAATCTGTAGATGCATTAATAGATAATGGAAGACGTGGAAGACCAGTAACAGGTGCCGGAAACAGAGCATTAAAATCTTTATCAGATATGCTAAAAGGAAAACAAGGACGTTTCCGTCAAAACTTATTAGGAAAACGTGTTGACTACTCAGGACGTTCAGTTATTGTTGTAGGACCAGAACTAAAAATTTATCAATGTGGACTTCCAAAAGAAATGGCAATAGAGCTATTTAAACCTTTTGTAATGAAAGAATTAGTTGGAAGAGGATTAGCACACAACATAAAAAATGCAAAAAGAATGGTAGAAAAATTAAGACCAGAAGTATGGGATATATTAGAAGAAGTAATTACTGATCATCCAGTAATGCTAAACCGTGCTCCTACACTACATAGACTAGGTATTCAAGCATTTGAGCCAGTATTAGTAGAAGGAAGAGCAATAAAACTTCATCCATTAGTTTGTACAGCATTCAATGCTGACTTCGACGGTGACCAAATGGCAGTTCACGTTCCATTATCACCAGAAGCACAAGCAGAAGCAAGATACTTAATGTTATCTGTAAACAACCTTTTAAAACCACAAGATGGTAAACCAGTTACAGTACCAACACAAGATATGATACTTGGTAGTTACTATCTAACAATGCAAATAGATGGAGAAAAAGGTGAAGGTATGTACTTTAAAGACGTTGACGAAGCATTACTTGCTTACCAAAATGGAGACGTTGGATTACATGCAAAAATAAAAGTAAGAGTAACAAAGGAAATAGATGGAGAAAAGAAAACAAAAACAATAGTAGCAACAGTAGGAAGACTTATATACAATGAAGAAATTCCACAAGATTTAGGATTTGTAGATAGAACAGATCCAGAAAAAGAATTTGACCTAGAAATAGACTTTGCAGTTATGAAAAAGAATCTAGGAACAATTATTGCGAAATGTATAGATAAACATGGATTAAACAGATCAGCAGAATTACTAGACTATATTAAAGCATTAGGATATAAATATGCTACAAAAGGTGCATTTACAGTGTCTGTACATGATGTTGCAGTACCAAAAGCTAAAAAGAAAATATTAGCAGATAGTGAAAAACAAGTAGAAGAAGTATGGAAACAATATAAACGTGGTTTAATAACAGAAGATGAAAGATATTCATCAATAATTAAAATATGGGAAAAAGCAACAAATGACGTTACAGAAGCAATGAAAGACAACTTTGATGAATTAAACCCAATATACATGATGGCTCAATCAGGAGCAAGAGGTAACATGAACCAATTACGTCAAATCGCAGGTATGCGTGGACTTATGGCTAATACATCTGGTAAAGCAGTTGAAATACCAATTAGATCTTGCTTTAGAGAGGGACTTGATGTTCTAGAATACTTCATTTCTTCACATGGTGCTAGAAAAGGTTTAGCAGATACAGCTTTAAGAACAGCCGATTCTGGATACTTAACAAGAAGATTAGTTGATGTTGCTCAAGACATAATCGTAAGAGAACATGACTGTGGAACAACAGAAGGAATAGAAATAGAAGATATTAAAGATGGAAATCAAATAATAGAAAAATTACATGAAAGACTAATAGGAAGATATGCACTTCATGATATAGTAAATCCAACAACAGGTGAATTAATTGTTGATAATGATACACTAATTACACCAGACATAGCAGATAAAATTATAAATGCTGGAATAAACAAAGTAGAAGTTCGTTCAGTATTAGAATGTAAAACAAAACACGGTGTATGTGCTAAATGTTATGGTATGGGACTTGCAACAAGAAAAGAAGTAAACATAGGAGAAGCAGTTGGTATTATAGCAGCACAATCAATTGGTGAACCAGGTACACAGCTTACAATGAGAACATTCCATACAGGTGGTGTAGCTGGAGGAGATATTACACAAGGTTTACCTAGAGTTGAAGAGTTGTTTGAAGCTAGAAAACCAAAAGGATTAGCAGTAATTTCCGAAATAGATGGAACAGTAAAAATAGAAGAAGTTAAAAAGAGAAAAGAAGTTACAGTTACAAGCAAAGACAACTTAAAAACATATGTTATTAGCTTTGGTTCAAAACTAAAGGTAAAAGAAGGAGACCAAATAAAAGCTGGTGATCCAATTACAGAAGGTTCAATAAATCCAAATGAAATATTAGATATAAAAGGACCAGAAGGAGTATATAATTATTTAACATCAGAAGTACAAAAAGTTTATAGAAACCAAGGTGTTGATATCAACGATAAACATATAGAAGTTATAGGAAGACAAATGTTAAAAAGAATTAGAGTTGATGATAATGGGGATACTTCAATGTTTGCAGGTTCATTAGTAGATATACATGAATTTAATGAAGAAAACGAAAAAATAAAAGAAGAAGGACTAAGACCAGCAACAGGAACAAGAGCATTACTAGGTATAACAAAAGCATCATTAGCAACAGAAAGTTTCTTATCAGCAGCATCATTCCAAGAGACAACAAGAGTATTAACAGAAGCTGCAATAAAAGGAAAAGTAGATTCATTAATAGGTCTAAAAGAAAATGTAATCATAGGAAAATTAATTCCAGCAGGAACAGGAATGCCAGGTTACAGAAACATAAAGATAAATACAGAAGAACAAGAAGAACAAACAGGCGAATCAGTAGAATAAACAAAAACCTCAATAGATATTTAAAATCTATTGAGGTTTTTTGTTGGACAGAAAAATTGTAATGTTAAAATTTAAAATCTTTATTGCTTTATAATAATCTAAATGGTAGAATTAGACTAATAAAGCAAAAGATTAGGAGGAGTTTTATATGAAAAAATCATCAATAGTAATTTTAGCAGTAATAGCAATTGTAATTATTATAATTGCAATGTTTGTATCAAGTTATAATAACATTGTTGCAAAAGCAGAAGAAGTAGATAATAAATTTGCTGCAGTTGATACACAATTACAAAGGAGAGCAGATTTAATACCGAATTTAGTTAATACAGTAAAGGGGTATGCGAAACAAGAACAAGACGTTATAAACTCAGTAACAGAAGCAAGAGCAAAATTGGCTGGGGCTACAACAGTTTCGGACAAAGCAAAAGCAGATGAAGAATTAACAAGTGCATTAAACAGATTAATGGTAGTAGTTGAAAATTATCCAGATTTAAAATCTTCACAAAACTTTATTCAACTTTCAGACGAGTTATCAGGAACAGAAAATCGTATTGCAACAGCAAGAAGAGACTATAACGAAGCTGTAAAAGAATATAATTTAAAAATTAAAAGATTTCCTACAAATTTAATGGCAGGAATGTTTGGATATAGTCAAAGAGATTATTTTGAAGCTTCAGAACAAAGTAAGGAGGTTCCAAATGTTAACTTTGACTAAAAATAAAAAGCTCTTTAGACTAATAATGCTAATATTTACAATATTAGCATTTTATTATACAACATACGCGGTAGTAAGTCCTAAAACTAATTTTTATGTGAATGACTATGCAGATGTATTATCAGAAGAAACAGAAAACTATATATTAAATTCAAATATTGATTTGCAGAGTAAAACAAAAGCACAAATTGTAGTTGTAACTGTCAAAACTTTAGATGGAAAAACAATAGAAGAATATGCAACAGAGTTATTTAGAGAATTTGGAATAGGGGATAAGGAAAAAAATAATGGAGTACTTTTATTATGTTCTACAGGGGATAGAATGTTTAGAATAGAAGTAGGTTATGGGCTAGAAGGAGCATTACCAGATGGAAAAACAGGAAGAATACAAGATCAATATATAATTCCATATTTGAAAAACGATAACTATGATGAAGGAATAAAAAATGGATTTAGTGCAATATTAGAAGAAGTCTGCAAAGAGTATAATATAGAAATTTCAGGAGCACAAAAATCAAAGTTAGTACAAGATAGCTCTGATGAAGTTTTTATGGTTTTAATAATGATTTCTTTAATAATATCAACAATTATGAAATTTATTTCTAAAAGTATAGTTAAATTGATTTATTTAGGTATTATATTTATTGTTTCTTGGATAGTTATAAAGTCTTTTAGTATTGCAATAATAATTTTGCTAATTAATATGGCAATAGTTTTTGTTAAAGATCTTGGTGGAGATTATTCTGGAGGAGGAAGTTCTTCAGGAGGAGGATTTTCTGGTGGCGGAGGGTCTTCCGGTGGCGGAGGAAGTTCGAGAAGTTTTTAACAAATAGAATGAGAAAAAAATTATGCAAATTGGAATTTGTGTGAGGGGGAATTCTAGGGACTGTCCCTTAAAATCACCAAACCTGGGGATTTTTGGGACTGTCCTGAATTCACCCGGAACTAAACAAATTCCAATTTATTTAATAAAAAAATAAAATAATTTATAATTTTGGTTGAAATGAGGCAAATGTAATGTTACAATAAAAATGTTGTAAAATATGACAAAAAAAGTGGAAAAATGAAGAGAATTGTATAAAACTCTTCAAAAATCGAATAGGGGGACTAGCATGAACGATATTAAAGTTTTTGCCTGCAATTCAGCAGAAGAATTTACAAAAGAAATATGTGATAATTTAGGAATTGAAATGGGACAAAAAGATTCTTTTAAATTTGCAAATGATAACAATTTTGTACAACTAAAAGAAACAGTTAGAGAAAAAGACGTATACATTGTACAAACAACACAGCCACCAGTTAATGAAAGAATAATGGAGTTACTAATAACTGTAGAAGCAGCTAAAAGGGCAGGAGCAAGAAGAGTAACAGCAGTTTTACCATACTTCATGTATTCAAGATCAGATAAAAAAGATCAATCAAGAGTGCCAGTAACAGCAAAATTAATGGCAACATTGTTAGAAGCAGCAGGAGTAGATCATGTTCTTACATGTGACCTACATAATCCAGCAATCCAAGCATATTTTAATATAATATGTGATAGAGTAACAGCAAAACACTTATTGGAGAAATATTTCCAAGAAAAACAAATAAAAGATATGGTAGTTGTAGCAACAGATGCAGGAAGTTCAAAAAAAGCATATAAATATTCTAAATTCTTTGAGTGCCCACTAGCGTTAATAGATAAAAGAAGAGAATCAAACAATGACAATGCAGTAGCAACAAACATAATAGGAGATATAGAAGGTAAAACAGCAGTAATATTTGATGATGAAGTTAGCACAGCAGGAACTTTAGTAGAAGCAGCACATATATTAAAAGAACATGGAGCAAAGGAAATTTATGCAGGAGCAACACATGGAGTACTAGTAGGACCAGCAATAGAAAGAATAGAAAAATCACCAATAAAAGAATTAGTAGTAACAAATACAATTCCAATTGAGCCAGAAAAAAGAATAGACAAAATAAAAGTAGTTTCAATAGCACCTCTATTTGCGGAAGCAATAAAAAGATTAAATGAAGCAAAACCATTAGGAGATTTATTCGAATACGACAAATAAGATGGTACTCTAAAATGTAGAAAAAATGTAGGGGTCGCACTCCTGGGCGACCCATTCTTCGAAGGCATTTCTTAAATAATATTTTTCCCAAAAACCAAATCTAAATTATTGACAATTATTAACTTTTAATATATAATAGTAAAAGTTAAAAAATCCCACAAGACGAGGCAGATAGCAGTAGTGATAGTGAGGGGAGGGAAATAAATGTCAGAAGTTAAAGTTAATAATGGTAATATAGAAGACGCATTAAAAAGATTTAAAAGACAATGCGTAAGAAATGGTGTTCTACAAGAGGTTAGAAAAAGAGAACATTACGAAAAACCAAGTGTAAAAAGAAAGAAAAAATCAGAAGCAGCAAGAAAAAGAAAATTTTAAAAGTATTAAAGGTGGAAGTTAGGAGGAATAGCTTTCATCTTTTTTGTTTAAAGGAGGAAAAAATATGTTAAAAGAAAAATTAATGGAAGACTTAAAAGAAGCAATGAAGGAAAAAGAAGTATTAAAGAAGAATGTTGTTCAAATGATAAGAGCAGCAATTTTGCAAGTAGAAAAAGACAAACAAATAGAACTAAATGATGATCAAATATTAGAAATAATAGCAAAAGAAGCTAAAAAAAGAAAAGAATCATTGGCAGATTACGAGAAAAGCGGAAGAGAAGACTTGATAAATCAAGTTAAAGAAGAAATAGAAATAATAAATAAATATCTTCCAGAACAAATGGAAAAAGAAGAAATAGAAAAAATAGTAAAAGAAATAGTAGAAGAAACAGGAGCAACAACAATAAAAGACATGGGAAAAGTAATGAAAATTGCAAAAGAAAGAATAGGAACAAGAGCAGATGGAAAAGATATAAGTGATGCAGTTAAGAAAATATTGGCATAAATAAAATAAAAAGGAGAATCTATAATGGCATATATAACAAAAGAAATAAAAAAAGGTATAAAATTACATTGCATAGAAACAGAAAAATTTAAAACAAATTTGTTAGCAATGTTTATAACACTACCATTAACAAGAGAAAACGTTACATTTGATAGTGTTATACCAGCTGTTCTTAAAAGAGGAACAGAAAAATTAAAAACACAAGAAGAAATTTCAAAGAAATTAGAAAACATGTATGGTGCAGCTTTTGATTGCGGTATAGAAAAAATAGGAGATAACCATGTAATTAAATTTTATTTAGAAGCACTAAACGATAATTTTATACCAAAAGAAGCAAATCAAGATTTGTTAAGAGAAAGCGTAGAGCTTTTACTAGATATAATATTAAACCCATTAGTAGAAAACAATGCATTTAAATCAGACTATGTTAGCTCAGAAAAAGAGAACATAAAAGTTTTAATAGAATCAAAAATAGATAATAAAGATGCATATGCATTTAACAGATGTGTTGAAGAAATGTATAAAGACAAACCTTATGGGTTATACAAATATGGATATATAGAAGATTTAGATAAAATAAATGAAAAAAATCTCTACAACTATTACAAAGAATTAATTGCAAATAGTAAAATAGACATATTTATTTCTGGTGCTTTAAACGCAGAAAAAACAGCAAAAGTAGTAGAAGAAAATGAGAACATTAAAAAACTTTCAGAAAGAGATGGCAAACGTATACTAGGTGGAGAAAAATCTATAGAGAGCAAAGAAATCCACACAATAGAGGAAAAGATGGATATAACACAAGGAAAACTAGTAATGGGATTAGATGTAGAAAACATAAATGAAGAAGATAAATTTAAAGTAGCAATATATAATGTAATACTAGGAGAAAGTGCTACATCAAAATTATTTCAGAATGTAAGAGAAAAAGCAAGCTTGGCATATACAGCACGTTCAAACTATGTAAGACAAAAGTCTAATATATATATTAGATGCGGAATAGAAATAGGAAATTATGAAAAAGCAGTAAAAATAATAAAAGAACAATTAGAAGATATGAAAAACGGTAAATTTACCGAAGAAGATATAAAAAATGCAAAAAAATATATGACATCAGGAATAGAATCAATACAAGATGAACAAGATTCAGAAATAACATATTATTTAGGACAAGAACTATCACAAAAATTAACAACATTTAAAGAATATGCACAAAAAATAGAAGAAGTTACAGCAGAAGATGTAAAAGAAGTAGCAAATAAAATAAAAATAAATACAATATATTTTTTGAGGAATTAGAGATACAAAGGGAATTTCTAAGGACTGTCCTGAATTGTAAATGTAATATATTGCAAACGTTGTAGGGGTCGCCGCCCTCGGCGACCCGAAGACATCGTAGACTTTGCAATGTGCATGCTTTACACCAATTCAATTGCGGGTCGCCGAAGGCGGCGACCCCTACTTCCAACCTCGAATATACAGAAAAAGGAGAGAAACTATGCAAATTATAGAAAACTTACAAGTCAAAGAAAAATTATATACCGAAAAATTAGAAAATGGCTTAAATATAATGATTATACCTAAAAAGGGTATAAAGAAAAAATATGTAATGTGGGCAACACATTATGGTTCAATGGACAATAAATTTGTTGTGCCAGGAGAAGATAAAGAAACAGAGGTTCCAGACGGCGTTGCACACTTTTTAGAGCATAAAATGTTCGAACAACCAAATGGGACAAATAGTTTAGATACATTAACAGCACTAGGAGTAAATGCGAATGCATATACAACAACAAATCACACAGCATATTTATTTGAATCAACAGATAACTTCTATGAAGCATTAGATGAACTTATGGATTATGTACAACATCCATACTTTACAGACCAAAATGTGGAAAAAGAAAAAGGCATTATAGGTCAAGAAATAATGATGTATGACGACTATCCAGATTGGGCTGTATACATGAATGCTTTAAAATGCATGTATAAAAATAATGCAATAACAATAGATATAGCAGGTTCAATAGATTCAATAGCAAAAATAGACAAAGATGTATTATATAAATGCTACAATACATTTTATAATCCTTCAAATATGGTAATGGGATTTTGCGGAGATTTTGAACCAGAAGAATTAATAAAAGAAATAAAGAAAAGATTAATAGAAAAACCAAATCAAGGAGAAATAAAAAGAATTTACGATCCAAAAGAAGAGGGAATTGTTAGTAAAAGCAAAAAAACTCAAATGGAAGTAAGCATGCCAATTTTTGTAATAGGAATAAAAGATGATACTTCAAATGCAAAAGAAGAAATAGTAAAAAAACATTTAGCAATAGAAATATTATTAAATATGATTATAGGAAAAAGCTCTAGAACATACAAAAAATTATATGAAGAGCAATTATTAATATCAGAACCATTTGTAGAATATGAATTTGGAGATAATTTTGCACATATAGCAATAACAGGACAATCAAAAAATCCAGAATTAGTATTAAAAGAAATACAAGAAGAAATAAATAATCTAAAACAAGACGGATTAGATGAAGAACACTTTAACAGAATAAAAAATATGCTTTATGGAACAGCTGTAAAAGAATTTAACAATGTTTCAGATATAGTAAGAATGTTCGTTTCAGACTACTTTAAAGGAATAAACAGTTTTGACTATTTAGAAACATATAAACAAATTACAAAAGAATATGCAAAACAAATTTTAAATAATGTGTTTAAAGAAGAAAACACAATAATATCAGTAGTAGAGCCAAAAGATAAAACAAATTAACTTATAAAAATAGAGGTAAAAATGAACACTATTACATTTCCAGGACTAAATTTAATATTTAATATATCTAGAATAGCATTTTCAATAAATAGCATACACATTTATTGGTATGCTATTCTAATAGTTTTAGCCATTATTATTGGAATAATAATATTTAAAATAAATAATCGGAAAATATGGAATAAAATTTGCAGATATAATAGACTTATGCATATTTTTAATACCAATTTCAATAATATGTGCAAGGCTGTACTATGTATTATTTGAGATAGACTATTACATAAAAGAACCATTGCAAATTTTCAATTTAAGAAATGGCGGACTTGCAATATATGGTGGAATAATAGGAGGGGCAGTTACCTGTTATATATATTGCAAAAAGAAAAAAATAGATATACTGGATTTATTAGACTTTATAGCACCGTGTTTAGCACTTCGGACAAGCAATAGGAAGATGGGGAAACTTCATAAATCTAGAAGCATACGGTACACAAACAAATTTACCATGGAGAATGGGAATATATGAAGCTGGAAAATATATAGAGGTACATCCAACATTTTTGTATGAGTCAATATCAACACTTACAATATTTATAATACTTACAGTAGTATCTAAAAATAGAAAATTCAAAGGTCAAATAACATATTTATACTTAATAATGTATTCATTTGCAAGAGCAATAATAGAAGGATTAAGAACAGATAGCTTAATGTTAGGACCAATAAGAATATCACAGGCTTTGTCAATAATTATATTCATAATGACGGTGATAGCGTATATTAAAAGAGTAAAATCAGATAAATTGGAATTTGTTTAGTTCCGGATGAATTCAGGACAGTCCCCAAAATCCCCAGGTTTGGTGATTTTAAGGGACAGTCCCTAGAATTCCCCCTCACACAAATTACAATTTGTCGTTTTTTTTTATTTCTTGACAAAATGAAAAACAAAATATATTAAAATCTAAACAGATGTTAAAAAATAGAGAAATATGACATACGAAATTTATTCAAAAAACAGCATTTTTGCTGTTTTTTTATTGACCTAAATGTAAAAATATGGTATTTTATTAATATACAAAAGAAAAAATTAATAAAAGGAGTGAAAAGTCTATGCTAGATGAAGAAATCCTAGAATTAAGACGAAAATTAAATGAAAGTATAACAAAAGAGAAGGATTATACATATATATATACCCTAAGCCTAGAATTAGATGAATTAATAACAAGATACTATAATAAAAAAATAAGAACAAGAATATATACGAAAGACAGAAGATAATGTCATAATAAAAAACAGTTTAAATATAAAAAATATTTAAACTGTTTTTTTAAATTTGTATTTACAAATTAATATTTTATATGCTAAAATAACATAAAATAGCACAAGAAAATGAAAAATGTTGAAATAAAAGGAAATGTGTGGTATAATTTATTTAGATTACATAAAAGGAGGGAGTAATATATGAAAAAAACAATAAAAATAATTAGTATATTATTTCTTCTAATATTATTAATATTTAGTACAACAACATATGTACAAGCAGACATAGACATAAAGCCAGATGAATACAAACCAGAAAAGATAACAGCACAAGAAGGCGGAAGAGCAATAGAAATGGCGGGTAAGATACTTAGAATTGTTAGGACTCTGGGAGTAGTAGCTGCGATGGTTGTTTTATCTATTATAGGACTCAAGTATATGTTAGCTTCACTAGATGAAAAAGCAAATTACAAAGAAAATATGATTCCATATATAGTAGGGTGTGCACTATTAGTACTTTGTACAACATTACCTAGTATAATCTACAGCATTGTGCAAAAGTATGAATAAAAAAAGTGGGTGATAAAGGTGAATATAAATTTATTTAATAAAATACTAATAATAGCATTAGTATTATTAATAATAAACACAATTATTCCACTAAAAGTTAATGCAGTATCGGATATGTTTAAATCAGCAGATGATTTTCTATCAAAAGGGAGATCTCCAACCACTGTAATAGATGAAAAAAAATTGCAGTCTACATCCAGTACAATATATAAATGGCTAATGACTGCAGCTATATGTGTTGCAGTTATAATAGGAGCTATAATAGGTGTGCAATTTATAACAGGCAGTATAGAAGGAAAAGCAAAAATAAAAGAGGCTCTAGTTCCATATATAATAGGTTGTATAGTGGTGTTCGGTGCATTCTTTATTTGGAGAACGCTAGTAAATACAGGAAACAGCTTAGAGGGAGATACCCAAGATGCGACAGAATGGGAACAGGGTGGCTCTACTGCACATAAAAAAGGTGATTCGGAATTAATTCAAGGTGGCGGCGGAGGGAATTATTAATTAGTTCTTAAAGTTTTCTTAAAGAGATTTAAGGAAGTTTAATATATAAATAATAAAGAAATGGAGGAGAATACTATGAGAAAATCTGTAAAAATAATTTCTGCATTATTAGTAGCAGTTATGCTAGTAATTGCTATTGCGCCATGTGCTTTAGCAACAGTTGACACTGGTATAATAACAGACATTGACACAAAAGGAAAAGGAAGAGCAGAAGGATCAGAAGGTGTTATTACAATAGCAGGGAATGTAGTTAAATGGATAAGAACATTAGCAGTAATAGCAGCTGTTGTAATCATTTCTATACTAGGTATTAAATACATGATTGGAAGTACAGAAGAAAGAGCAGAATATAAAAAATCATTTATGCCATTAATTATAGGTATAGTAGTTGTTGTAGCAGCAGCACAAATTGCAACAATGATTTTTGGAGCACTTAAATAGTATTGTAATAAAATAAAAAAACTTGTTAGAAAATCTAACAAGTTTTTTTATTTTATTACAAAAGTATTACATTTTTATGTTTTTTTTATTTTTTTTACTAATATATTACAATTAGTACTAATATCTGTTATAATATATATAAGTATAATTGTATCAGGCAAAATGGTACAAAACAAAGGAGGAAACCAATTTGGCTACACATAGTATACCAAGAGATGTTAGAGGTGAAGGTAGAATATTATTTATATTCACTACACGTTCATTAATATTTACTGCTGTAGGATTAATAGTAGGATTATTAGTGAGTTCATTAATAGGAATGTTGTTTTCACAATTCTATGTAAAACTTATTATTTGTTTAATATTTGCTGCAATAGGTTATGGAATAGCAACATTAAAAATTCCAGATTCTCCTAGATTTGAAATAACAAGAAAAGCTGGAGGAGAAAGAATAGATGAGGTTATGCTAAGAGCTATAAAGTTTAAGGCTCAAAAGAGAAGAATATATGTATATACTAAGGAGGAAAAGAACAATGGATAATGCTGTAGATATGCTAACTATAGTAGCAGTAATTTTATTTATGATAGTTGTAGTACTAGTTATGGTATATTGGTACATGAAAAGAAAAGAGAACAGTCCAGAAAAACAAGAAAATAACAACTTAAACAATATTGAAAATTCTAAATTAAAAACAAAAGAAACTGCTAAACAGACTTCACAATATACAAAATTATCTGTATTTGATTTTATGGAGTTTGATAAAATAGAAGATAACATGATTGTACAAAACGGTGGGAAAAGATACTTAATGGTAATTTCTTGCGAGGGAATAAACTATGACTTAATGTCAGAAGTAGAAAAGACTTCTGTAGAAGCAGGATTTGTTCAGTTTTTAAATACTTTAAGGCATCCAATACAATTATATACACAAACAAGAACAATAAATATAAGTAGTAGCATAGAAAACTATACAAAAAAGATAGAAGAAGTAAAACAACAATTAGATAAAAAACAAATGGAATATAATAAAATGCTTCAATCTGGTTCATATAGTACAACGATTACAAGGGAATTAAGAACAGAGATTGCAAGATTACAAAACTTATATGACTATGGCAAAGATATTACACAAAACATAGAAAAAATGAGTTTAAATAAAAATGTTCTTAAAAAGCATTATTATATAGTAATTCCATATAACACATCGGATTTGGGAAACGATATGCTAAGTGACGAAGAAAAAAAACAAATGGTGTTTTCAGAATTATACACAAGATCACAAGCTTTAATAAGAACATTGTTTGCATGTAGCATGAAATGCAAAGTAATGGATTCATATGAACTAGCTGAATTATTGTATGTAGCATACAATAGAGATGAATCGGAAGTATATGGAATAGAAAAAGCTCTAAAAGCAGGATATACAGAATTATATTCAACAGCACCAGATGTACTAGATAAAAAGATGGAGGCTTTAAACAAAACAATAGAAGAAAAAGCTTTAGAAATGGCAAAAGAATATGTTGATGAAATAAAATCAGAAAAAGAAAAAGCAGTAGAAAAAAAGGAAGAATCAATTGATGATTTAATAGATGAAATGGCAACAGCTATATTGAAAGAAAATGAAAGATATATAGGAAAAGAAGTAACAGAAGAAGCTATAAAGAGAGTAAAAGGCAAAAAACAAAAGAAGGAGGAAAATGCAAATGACAAAGAAGAAAAAAAGAGAACTAGAAGAACAACAAAGACAAATGCAGATGCTTAAACAAGAACCAGAATATGAAATTTTAAGAAAGAAAACAATAAAAGAATTAATTGCTCCATCTGGAATAGATGCTTCTAATATAGATCATTTAGAAATAATTTCTAATACTACAAGATATGCAAGAAGCTTTTTCGTATCAGCACTTCCAAGAATGTGTACATTTCCAGAACTATTTAGAGATATGTATCTATTTGGAGATATAAATACATCTGTATATATAAACCCTGTTCCAGAATCAAGATCTCAAAATGAATTAAATAAGGTAATTAACCAATTAGAAACAGAAAGAATCGTAGCATCTGATAGAGGGAATATAAATAGAGAAAGCATACTAACACAAAAAAGGCTAGAGGCAGAGGAACTAAGAGACAATATTGCATCAGGATTTAATAAATTATTCGAAGCGTCTGTTGTTGCAACACTTTTTGCATACAATTTGCAAAGTTTAGATGCATATACAAAATTATTAGCAACTGAAATGTCTAAAAATTTAGTGGGAATAAAATCAGCATGGGCAATGCAAGAAGATGCATTTAAATCAAATTTACCACTTATGAATGATAAAATAAAAAGAACACATACATTTGACCGTGCTTCTATGGCAACAGTTTTCCCATTTACTACATCAGAGGTAGGACATCTAACAGGAATACCACTAGGATTTAATAAACAAACAGGAGTACCAATTTTATTTGATAATTTCCACCAAAGTTTAACAAATTATAATATGGTTATATTTGCTAAATCTGGTGCTGGTAAATCTGTTACAATGAAAACATTAATTTCTAGATCTTCTGTTCTTATGGGAATAGAAAGCTTGGCATTAGATGCCGAGGGCGAGTATTCAGCAGTTGCAGATGCACTTGGTGGAATAAATGTAGTAATAAGTCCAACTTCTAAAACAATTATAAACTTATTCGATATAGAAATAGAAAGAACAAAAGACGAAATAACAGGAAGAGAAAGACCTATTTTAAATGTAGAAAACAAAATAGAGGACGTTACACAAGCTCTTTTAACCATGGCAAGAGGTAGCACAAGAAGTGAAGAGGTAAATGAGCTTACAAAACAAATTATAGCAGAAGCAGTTGCAGAAGAATATACAAAAGCGGGAATAACATCAGATCCAAACAGTTTATATGAAGCTTCAAACGGAGGAATAAGAAGAGAAAATTTATTTAAAGAAAAGAAGCAAATGCCTACAATTGGGTCATGGTATAAAACACTAATAAAAAAAGCTAAAGAAAATACAGATCCTAACTATCAATTTCACTACAGCTATTTGTTAAAAGTTATGAAACAATATGTAAGAGAATTAAATGGACAAATGGCATATTTTGATGGGCAATCTACATTTGAACTATTAGATGGAGCACCATTTATAAACTTGGATATATCTCAATTGGAGGAAAGATTTGCAAGGCCACTTGCACAACAAATATTACTTTCTTGGATTTGGGAAAAATATGTTAAAAAGAATAGTGAAGATAGAACAAAAGCAACTAAAAAAAGAGTTTTAGTTGATGAAGCTTGGATGCTTCTTCCATATCCAGAAGCAGTAGAGTTCTTAAATAAAATGGCAAGACGTGCAAGAAAAAGAAATGTATCACTTGCAATAATTTCACAAAGATTCCAAGACTTTTACGAAAAACCAGAAGCACAAGCGGTACTTACATCTTCAGACACTAAGCTATTTTTAGCACAAGATAAATCAGAAATAAATTACTTAAAAGAAGTATTTAAATTAAGCGAAGGAGAAGCGGGATTTTTAGTAACTTGTCTAATAGGAGAAGGACTTTTAAAAGTAGGCTCAGATACAGCAATAATCCAAATAACACCAACGAAAAAAGAATTTGAGTTTGTGGAAACAAACTTAAATAAATTAGCCAACAAAAGTTAGATAAATAGGTAGAAAGGATTAAGAATATGAACTTAATTACTAATAAAAAATTAACAAAAACTTTAATGTTAATAGTGGTGTTTGTATTGATATTTACTTTTATATTGCCAAATTATTCTTTAGCAAAATCGCAGGATGAAAAAGATGGAGGTAAACTATTTAGACCAATAGCACAATTATTAGCATTTGTTTCAGATCTTTCAATAGAATTAGCACAGCAATTTTTGTGGGATGGAAGCACAATAAATGAAAAAAATGAATACCATATATACATAGGACCAGCAACAATATTTACAGGTAAAATTCCACGGATTAGATGCTAATTTTATAAGTCCAAGTAATACAACTGTTAAGAAGAAAACTAGTCAGAATACAACTATTAAAGCATTAGAATTTACTGGAGCAAAAATTGACAAGACAGAAAATATAGCTAGAACAGTGGTTGGAACTGCTTTTAGTAGCAAAAAAGTAAATGAACAAATAGAAAAATGGAAAAAAGAAAAGACATATAAGCAAGAAATAGACTACAATATAGAAAAATTAAGGACTGTCAATGGCTATAATTCAATCCTTACTAATTCCACAAATGAAGAAACTTTAGAAACCACATGGGAAACTAATAACGGAAAATATTATTGTGTGGTAAAAGCAATTAACGCTTCTACTACAACTGACCTTCAAGGACAAACTAGTACTGAGACTTGGAGTACTAATTTATACTTATTGGAGTTAACAGGTCCCAAAAATTTAAGCGATGCGGAAGAAAATTTAACTACAGGTACAGAAACTGTAGTACATTCATCTACAGCAGGACAATTACAAAGCTCAATATCAACATGGTATAAAACATTAAGAATGATAGCAATAGTAGGGCTATTATCAGTATTGGTATATGTGGGAATACGTATATTAATAAGTAGTACAGGACAAGATAAAGCAAAATATAAAAAAATGTTGGCAGATTGGGTCGCAGCAATGTGTATATTGTTTTTATTACAATATGTAATGGTGTTTACAATGCAGATGACAAAAAAAGTTATAGAAATATTTGACACAGAAAATATGGTTAGATATGAGGATTCAAACAAAGAAAGGCCATATGATTATTTAATAAGTACAGTAAGAGCAGAACTAGGAGAAACTAATGATTCAACAGAAAGTTATGCAGAAATATTTGCTTATATAGTAATTTATATAGTGTTAGTAATATATACAATGGTGTTTTTATGGCAATATCTAAAGAGGGTGGTAATGCTCGCGTTTTTAACAATGATAGCACCATTAATAGCATTAACATATCCACTGGATAAGATAAAAGATGGACAAGCACAAGCATTTACCATGTGGATTAGAGAATATGTATTTAATGCTTTATTACCAGTAATACATACTATAATATACTATATGTTAGTATCATCAGCTATGAACTTTATAGTAGATGGTGGAAATTGGCTATATGCAATAGTAGCAGTAGGATTTATGATGCCAGCCGAGAAATTCTTTAGAAAGATGTTTGGATTTGACAAGGCAAGTAGTATAGGTCAATTAGGAGCAGCAGCAGGCGGAGCAATGGTAATGAATGCAATAAACAAAATGAAATCAGGAGGAGGTTCAAAATCAGGTTCAGGTTCAGGAGGAGATTCATCAAGTTCAAGCAAAACAAGAACAGGATATATACCAGCACCAGCACCAGATAGTGATTCAGGAAATCCAGGAGGAGGTTCCGGAGGAGGCTCTGGCAGTAATCATGCTAACCAACAAAGTACAACAAGTGCATTTGGTGAAGATATAGCAACTGGACAGCCAAAACCAACAATATATGGAAATGGAGTTAAATCAGGTTCAAAGAGAATTATAAAAGGTATAGGTAACAGTCTTCATCAAAGATACTTTAATAAGCCAAATGCAATGAGATTAGGAAAGAAAGCAGGTAGAACACTAAGAAGAGGACTAGGAAAAGGAATAGGAATAGCAGCATTAGGAACAGCAGGATTAGCAGCAGGAATAGCATCAGGAGATCCAACAAATGTGCTTAAATACGGAGCAGCAGCAGCAGCGATAGGAGCTTCAGGAATGGGAAAAATAGATGATAAAGCTATGGAATTTGGACATGAAAATAAAGAGCAAATAAAAGAAAACATATTTGGAACTGATGAATATAACATGCGTAAAACTACTAAAGAACTAAATAATGATATGGATTTCTTAAAAACATGTAGTCAATTAGGCTTAGATAAAGATCAAAGAGAAGATGCAATAAGAATGCTTAGTGCAAACGGAATAACAAGTGCAAATGATATAAAGCAAGCAATGGATATAAGAGCAAGCCACATGAATGATAAAGATGGACCAGTAAGCCAAGAAGAAATTGTAGCAGCTGCAAAAATGCATAAAAGATTATCAAAATCATATTGGGGACAAGAAAAAAATGTGGAAGATTATGAAAGAAGATTAAGAGAAAAAGGACTTAATGCAGAACAAGCTAAAAGAGCAATAAGATTAATAAGCGATTTTAAAGGAGATTTAAGTTAGTGAACAGTATAATTGGATTTTATAACAAAAATAGACATGCTATATGGATAACAATTGTTGTTATAATATTAATATTTGGAGTAATAAAAACATTAAATAACTCTTTGAAAAATAGTACAAAAGATAGGAGTAGTAGTACTAATATTAGTACTACTACTTATATTAATAAGAATTATTCAATAATATCTGGAACAGATGTACCAAAAGAAGTTGCAAGTGAGTCAACAGAAATTATAGATAATTTTATAAAATTTTGTAATGAGAAAGAAATAAGCTCAGCATATAATTTACTTTCAACTGATTGCAAAGAAACACTATATCCAACAGAAGAAGAATTTAAAAATAATTATGTTGAAAAAATATTTACAACATATAGGCTATGTGACAAAAGAGCATGGATAAATACAGACAACTCTTATACTTATAGTATAAAAATTACAGAGGATTTATTATCAACAGGTGGGAATAAAGATGATATGAGTATTCAAGACTATTACACAATAGTAAAAGAGAATGATGAGTATAAATTAAATATAAACAATTACATAGGAAAAGAAGAAGTTAATAAAACAAAAAAACAAAATGGAGTAGAAATTTATATAGCAGAAAGAAAAAATTATATTGATTATGAAATATATATTTTAAAAATAAAAAACAATACTCAAAATGATATATTATTAGACAGTAAGAAAAATACAAGAACAGTGTATTTGACAGATATAAAGAATCAGAATTATGTTGCATTTTTAAATGAATTATCTATAGATGATTTAACTATAAAAAGTGGAATGATGCAAACGGTGAGTATTAAATTTAACAAAGCATATAATCTACAAAAAGTAGTAAAATCAATAAATTTTACAAATATAGTTTTAAATTATCAAGAGTATTTAAATAATGGAAATAATCAGTTTGCACAAATAGAAATAGAAATATAAATTACGAAATAAAGGAGGTGTTACAATGGATCCAGAAGAAGAGCAAAAAAAACAGGAAAAGGGCTTTCTAGAAAAATCAAAAAATGAATTAAAAAGAAGCAGAGAAAGAGCAGAAAAAACAAAAAAAACAATAAAAATTTTTATGAAGTTACCTATGCCTCTAAAAATTATTTTGCTTGTTCTTATATTAGTCCCAGTAGTTATTGTGTTGATTGGAGGATTTTTATACGTAATAAATTATAGAAATTGGGATATAGCAAGAACGGCTAAAGCAGAAGCTTTAGGATCGGGAACAGGTTATTCTTCTGGCATAGTAACACTTAACAAAGATAAAGGCACTTGGGATATTAGTATAAATGATGAGTTAAAGAAAAAATTGACAGATGCAGGAGTAGACATAAATGGAATGTCGCAAGACGAATTACTTAAACAATTATTAATATTATATGGATTTGATGAAAATGATTTTTCAGATAAAGAAATAAAATTAATGCCATATTTATTAAAAGCTGAAATAGCAACTCAATATGTGGATTTAAGAAGTAGAGATCAAATGTATGATTCAGCTACTAAGAAATATAAAACATTGTCAGATTCTGAAATAGAAGAAGCATCAAAAAACAATCAGATACTTGGAACAATACATATAAAAAGGGTAAACACATCAGATTTAGATAATTCAATAGTATTAGAATATATCAAATACGAGGACTTTAAGAAAAAATTAGAAACTAATGATTATGATAAGGTAAAAGGATATTTTTCAATTAATGATGAAGGAAATTTAGTAATCGCAACATGGGGGTATAATAAAACAACATATACACTTGCGGTTGGAAATATAGAAAATCCATATAAAGGAACTGATACATTTCAAAATTCGGAAAGTTATACTTTATCAGAAATGGTAGTAGATTATAAACCTTTGGTAAGTAAATATACACTTCCATTTGAAGTATTAACAGCATTATTAGTAAATTCAGAAGATACCGAATTTGTGGAGAAGGTAGCAAATTTAGCTTTTAGTGCAAATATAGAGGTTACAATTGCAGAAGAAATGACAGAAACAAAAAAAACTTATGTTACAAATTATTATGAGACAATAAGAAATTATCAATATATTCGTATGTGTGCACCTATAAGCGGTAACAGAAGCATAATAGAGGAATATAAATTCTTATCAGGTGATTCGAGTTGCGACACTTCTAGTGATGTTATAGATGATCTAAGTGGATTTTCTGGAGTAACTCCACCGAAAGATATACATGATTGTACATATAAGAATATAAATTTTACAAATAATCAGCCAAGCTATACGGTAAAGCAAGATATAGTACTTAAAGATAACACATATAAATATGGTATAACAGATGCAGATACATGGTTTATGAAAGCAGAAAAAACTATAGATAAAAAAGTAACAATAGAAAATTTAGAGCAATCAGCAAGCAGAGTAGAAGATACATATAAATATAGTGAAACAAAAAGCAGTAAGAGAGCAAATATACCAAAAGATATAGAGAAAAATTACTTGGAAGATTATTATAATAAGAATAAACAAAAAATAGAAGAGATAGCAAGACAAAAAACAGAGCAACAGGCGAATTCACAAGTAGCAACACAACCTCATCCAATAGTGTCAATTGCACTAGGTAATGCAAATACAATAAAAATTGAATATAATCAACAGATAAATCAGATTATTGATGGCAATGGCAGAAGGTTTTATGGTACAAGTACAAAAAATCCATCAACAGGATTTACAATTATAACTGTATCAGGCATAACTAGCAGTAGTTTAACACTTGTTGATTCGGGAAGAAATACATTCTCATATATGAAAAATGCAAGTGGAGTGTGGGAGTTTAAAGGATCTACGCCAGCTATAGATGTGGATTATGACCAAATTACGATTAGATATAAAAGAACAGACACTGAAAGTTCAATAGCTTCTGGAAGTATAAAGACTAAGTATGAATTAGTGGAAGGAACTCCAACACAAACAATCTATGATAAAAAAGATGAAAAATTTTTAAAAGCATATGATGAGAGCTCAAAAGCAAAAGGAAATATGGCTAGCACGCCAGGATGGTTAGAAGAGATGATAGATGAATATGATCCAAATTTTTCTACAATAATAATGTATTTATTGGATTCATATTATGGAAGAGATACTACTGGGTATGACATTAATAGTGTGCTAGATATATATGGATTAGAAAGTTTCAAACAATTTAGTGGCACATCAGGTGCTGGATTTGATCAGCTTAAAAGGTATTTACATAAATGGGAGGGAGAAAACCCAGCTAAAAGTTTAGATGGAACACAGTATAAGATAGTAGATGATGGAGCAGGACATGCGACTGTTGGATATGGTGTAGATATTGTAAATGGTGGACATGAAGCTGAATTTAAAGCTAATGGATATGATACAAACATTGGTTCATTTGTACCTGTGGACTTCGTGGATAAAATAGAAGAAAAATCTATACAAAATGCTATACAACAAGTAGAAACAATGACAAATGGATTGAATCTAAAAGAATATCAAAAATATGCACTGGTATCGAGAGCATATAATTGTGGAGCAGCAGGTGCTATGGGGCAAAGAAATGGAATGACTTTTAAAGAAGCATATAATAAATATTGGAAAGATACGGATGATGAATATGGGGTAACACCTAATAATGAAATGTATAATCACTCACTTTATACACAATATATGAAAGATCCACAGACTTCTGAAGGTAAATATATGTTGGGATTAGAAAGAAGAAGAAAATCAGAATGGATATTATTTAAAACTGGGTATTTTGATGTTTTAAATGAATACTATGTAGAATCAAATAAATATTCAATTGAAGGAATAAACTTATATAATACAGATGGAACTGTAAATAAGACAGAAATAAGTAGATTAGAAAATCAATTAACAACAAAAGTAAATACAAGAAGTGGACAATATATGGATAATGGCCTACAATATAAACAGTGTACTTGGTGGGCTTATTCAAGAGCTAGTGAGTATTTAGGAAAGGCATATCCTAAACAGTCAAATGGCACATCTGGAAACGGAAAAGATTGGTATGATATAAATAGAAAAAATGGATGGTTTGATTATGGAAGCGAACCAAGAGCAAATTCTATCGTTTGTTGGAATAATCCAACAGCAAAAGGATATGGACACGTAGCTTATGTAGAAGCCGTTGACACTGTCAATAAGAAAATATATATTAGTCATGCAGGCGGAGGAGTGTCTTGGTATGGAATAACAGAACTAGATTGGAATGGATATTTTGATAGTGTTTATCCAATTGGATACATATATTTGGATTCTCCTAAGAATTTTAAGTAGAATGTTTTGAAGGGAGCTTGCACATATGCAAAAATTTAAAAAAATAATAATAAGCATTGTTATAATATTGCTAATTGTAATTATGATAATAATTCTAAGTATTGTTAGAAACAAAAAAGCAGTAAAAGAAGAAGCCAATTTAAATGTAATTACATATGTTGAAAAATATGCTACGGAAAAAGTAAAAAATTCAATTGATTTTTATACAGTAAAAAACATTTGTAATACTTATGTGCAGAACTTGTTGTATAAATCCTCTGAGGATTTATATAATCAATTGGATCCTGAGTATATAAAAGAATTTGATATAACAAAAAGCAATGTGATATCAAAATTATCAAGATATAATTTTGAAGAAAATGATTATTTGACACTTGAAGTTATAGTAAAAGATATGTATAGTATTAAAAATGAAAATTCAATATATACATTTTTTGTATATGGATATGTGGTTGATAATATAAAACATAATAAAAATAATTTTAAGTGTATAGTCGAATTATCAAAAGAAAATAATACATTCTATATATTACCAGAAGATTATATGGAAAAACACAATTATACTGAAATGAGTGAAGGAAAAGAAATCGAAACTAGTATTAAAGATATAAAAACAAATGGCATCTATAATAAATATGATACTATTGTAAAAGAAGATGAAGAAATAATTTCAGATTATTTTAACCAGTATAAAAACAGCTTAATATATGACAAAAAAGAAGCATACGAATTGTTAGATAAAGACTATAGAGAAAAAAGATTCAAGGATTTTGAAGATTTTGAAAATTATGTTAATAAAAATATTAAGAATTTGTATTTGGCTACTTTAGACAAGTATCAAGTGAAAAATAAGAATGATTATATTCAATATATTTGTGTAGATACAGAAGGAAGATATTACATTTTTAATCAGTATTCAATAGCAGAATTTAGATTAATGTTAGATACTTACACATTAGATTTACCAGAATTTTTAGAGAAATATAACTCGACAAATGAACAAGGAAAAGTTGTTTTAAATATACAAAAATTTATTGATGCTATAAATTCATATGACTATAACTATGCATATAACTGCTTGTCAACTGGCTTTAAAACAAATTATTTTAAAACTGTACAAGACTTTGAAAAGTATATAGAATCTACTTTATATGCAAAAAATGAAGTGTCTTATGAAAGTTTTGAAGAACAAAGCGGACTATATAAGTATAAAGTAAAAATAACGAACAAGGAAAATCAGACAGAAAGTACAACAAAAACATTTATAGTAAAACTAAATGATGGTACAGATTTTGAAATGTCATTTAATGTAGATTAAAAGGAGGTCTTAATATGGCAGAAAATGAAGCAATGGAAGGAAAAGATTTTGCAAAAGAAGAACAAGTTAAAGCTAAATTTGAGGAAATACTTACACAGATAATAAATGAGATGGAACATGACGAAGCAACAGTTACATTAGAGGGAGAAGCAGCAGATATTAATATAAATGTAAAAAAAGAAAAAGAAGTATACAATATTAGTTTACTTGGTGAAAATATTGCAACAATAGATGAAAATAAACAATTCTCTTATGATATAAATGGTTTGGAGAATGTAAAACAAAAATTAGAAGACAAAAAAAATCCTGTTGCCAAATATGAAGACCTAGGACTTCCCGATATAGAATATTTAAAAGAACTAGAAAAAGATAAACAAAAAGAAGATGACGAACAGGAAAAAGAAAAAGAAAATCCAGATGATGAAGAAAAGGACGAAAATGAAAAAGACGAAGAGGAAAAACCAGATTTAGAAGATGACAAAGAAGAAGATAGAGAAGAAATTGCAGAAGAGTATAATGTTAGTTCAAAGGATGTTATTCATGTAAAAAGAGATGATCCGGACAAGGTAACAGAACATGAAAACTTTGCTAGTGCAGCAAAATTTGATAAAAAATATAAAGATATATATATGTTAAGAGAAAAAGATCCTTATACTTGGAAAGCAATAGGAAAAGACAAAGACGGAAAAAAAGAAGAAATAGAAAATGAACAAAATAAACAAACAGACGGGAGAAATCCAGATATTACAATAAAAAAAGTAAGTGGAGAAAAAATAGAAGAAATAAAACCACTTGCTATATTCAAAATCGATTCTCAAACAGCATATGCAGTAGCAATTGATGAACATGGACAAAGTGAGTTCCTTTATTGCAGACAACAAGCAGGAGATGAAAAGAATTATTGGGGAATTAAAGTACCAGAAGCAGAAAGAAAAAATACTATACAAGAATCTGCAGATGCAAGAGAATTTTTGGATAGAAGAAACAATTCTAGCCAAGATTTAGCAGATAAGTCAGAAGCTTTTGAAAAAGCAGATAATTTAGATAAAAGAGGAGTTCCTTCAAAAGAAAAAGGAGTGCAAACCTACGAAATAGAAGGAAACGAAAGACAGAATAGAGAAGTTGCAAAAGAAGAAATAAAAGAAGATTTATATGAAAGATTAGGAATAAAGGAAAAAATGAAAGGTGCAATGCCGGGATATCTTGACTATATAGAAGAAAAAATAGACCAAAAGGCAGAAAGAATAATGAAATTATTAGAAGAAAATGATTCAATAACATATGAGGAAGCAGTGAACAGAGCAGAAAGAGAATCAGGAGAAAGAGAACAAGGAGGAAAAACACCAGACGAAGGAACAAGAAAAAGAGGCGAATAAATTTTAAATTAAAAAACTATTTTAAGCTAAACCAAAATTTTTGCATAAACTCCTAATAATAGCTAAAACTATTATTGGGAGTTGATTTTTTATGAAATTAAAGTCAAAATTAATTTTATGTGTAATGATTTTTTTCTTGATAGCAGGTATATTTACAAGCAGTTTAGCAATGAAAAACTATCAAACAGTAAGCACACCAACAGGTTTTGTTACTGCAACAACACTAAATGTAAGACAAGGACCACGGTACTAACTTTGGAGTAATAACAAAAGTGTATAAAAACCAATATATACGCTTATTTGCAAAAATAGGAGATTGGTATATTGTACAAACGGATAATGATTATATTGGAGCAGTTAGCAGTAAATATATTAAACTAATATATCCTAATACTCGGAAGTGCTGGGAATAATTCTAACACAACAAAGCCAAATGCAAACAATACTACCAAAAGTGAACTTACAGCTGATGAACAAGAGGTATTTGATTTAATTAATGCAAAAAGGGTTGCTAATGGTTTATCTGCATTAAAAATAAATGACGAGGTACAAAATGTTGCAAGAATAAAGGCACAAGATATGGTCGATAATAGTTACTTTTCTCACACTTCACCAATTTATGGTTCGCCATTTGATATGATGAAAAAATTCGGAATAAGTTATAAAACAGCAGGAGAAAATATTGCAGGAAATTCAAGCAACAGTGGGGCTGTAAATGCGTGGATGAATTCAGAAGGGCATAGAGCAAATATTTTAAATAGCAGTTTTATTTATACAGGGATAGGTGTAGTAAAAAGCCCAAAATATGGGAAAATATATGTACAAATGTTTATAGGAAAATAAAACTAAATTATGCATTTTTAATGCTTTATTTAATAAAATTTAAAAGGTGATTTTATTGAATAATATAAAAAAAATAATAATTGGATTTATAATTGCATTAATGTGTGTTAATGTAAGCGTATTTGCGTACGAGATAGAAGAAGAAACGGACTATGTATGGTTAAAGGAAGAAATAGAAAATGTTTCTACAAATGTTTCAAAAGAACCAAGCATTTTATCAAGAAGTGCAATTGCTTTTGATAGAAATTCAAAAACAATATTATATGGTAAAAATTATGACAAAGAAGTTCCAATGGCAAGCACAACAAAAATAATGACAGCAATAGTATTTGTAGAAAACAATAAAAACTTAAATGAAGAAGTAGAGGTTTGCAAACAAGCTGCAAACATAGGGGGCTCAAGGTTAGGACTAAAAACAGGAGACAAAATAACAAAAGAAGATTTATTATATGGATTGATGCTTTGCTCACGGAAATGATGCTGCGATACAAGTAGCCGTAAGCACTGCGGGAAGCGTAGAAAATTTTGCTAATTTAATGAATAAAAAAGCACAAGAATTAAATTTAAAACATACTCATTTTATAACTCCACATGGATTAGATGAGGAGAAACATTATACAACTGCATATGAGCTTGCGTTAATTGCCGATTATGCATTAAATATTCAAAAAATTCCAGAGGTTGTAAGTACTAAAGTGCATAATGTAAATATAAATGGAAATATAAAAACAATAACAAATACAAATGAGTTGCTTGGATATTTAGATGGGGTGAATGGAGTGAAGACGGGATTTACAAATGGTGCAGGAAGATGTTTAGTAACGTCAGTAACAAGGAATGAATTTAATATTATAACAGTTGTACTAGGAGCCGATACTAAAAAAATAAGGACGAAAGATTCTATCAATTTAATAGAGTACATATATAAAAACTATGAAATAGTAAATCTAGAAGAATTGGTTAATAAGGAATTTGAAAAATGGAAAAAAGTAAATGCGAATAGGATTATTGTAAATAAAGGTGAAAAGCAAAGTGTAAAATTAGGTTTAGGAAATTTTAAATATAAATTATATCCAATAAAAAAAGAAGAAATTGATAATATAAGAATAAGTATAAATTCTTTAAAATATTTAGAAGCACCAGTAGAAGAAAACACTAAAATTGGAAAAGTCACACTACAAATTGGCGATAGTAATGTGGAAAGTATAGATATAATCACAAAAAATATAGTAAATAAAAAAAGTGCAAGATATTACTTTATAGAATTAATAGGAAATTTTAAGAATGTATATATGCAATTAATTGCATAAGTAAAAAAATAAAGACTTTGAAAAAAGTCTTTATTTTTTGGAGGCGACACCCGGATTCGAACCGGGGAATCAGAGTTTTGCAGACTCGTGCCTTACCACTTGGCTATGTCGCCGAATATTTAAGATATGATATAATTTATTCACTTTTAATTAAAATAGTACCAAATAACAATAAAAAAGTTAATAGTGAATAACTAAAAATCTGGAGCGGGAAACGGGGCTCAAACCCGCGACCTCTGCCTTGGCAAGGCAGCGCTCTATCAACTGAGCTATTCCCGCAAAAATTAAAGCATAACTATAATAGCAAATTTATATAAAAAAGTCAATAGAAAAAACTGGATTTAATTGCTAAAATCTTTTTTACATAATGTGTTGATAAATAACTTAAAATATTGTATAATTAGTATGTATTATTGGATATGGCGTTTAAAAGCATGCTTACTTTAGTAAAAATACTAAAGGGATTTTTATACATATAAAAAAGCTGTATAACTACGGGAATAAGCCAAAAGAACAAGAAAATGAAAAAATTATTATACACATAAAAAAATGTCATGAAAATGTAATATTTAATGCTAATAAAAAACAAAACTCTAAAAAATGGCTTCCGTAAAGGCTTAAAGGACGTTTTTTTACAAAAGAAAAATGCCTAAAAAAGAGGTATTGATTTAATTTTAAAAAAATTTATAATATATATAGTTAGTATTTTGTAAGAAGGAAGGTAAATTATGAAAAGGATTAAGATTTTATTAATGGCATTAATAGTAGCTTTGATTTCAATAGCGGTACTAAAACCAAATGCGATATATGCAGCAGAAGAAAAAAGGGACCTTACATATCAAAGAACAAGACCATATAGTGAAGATAATGGAGATAATAACATAGACAATGAAGAATATACCTTCGCTAGACATAAAGATGGTCAAGAATTTAAGTATTCAATAGTAAAGATATTTGATTATAATAAAAGAGAATTAGAAACTCCATATAAAAAATTCGAAGATAGCTTTTATTGTATAAGAGGAGGAAAGGGCTTTGGTAGTGTGGAATTTGGTGACAATAGTTCTGCAAACTCAACAAAATATACAGTAATAGAAAATATGAAATCTAATGCTAATGAGGTAATTGCCAAGTATAAAGAATTATATAATATTAACCTAGATAGAACAGAGAACATTACTTTTAATGAGAAAACATATAACAATGTTAACATATATAATGCAATGCTATGGATAGCAGATAATGCATATTTACCAGTAAGTACAGATAAATACAATGCACAAGAATATAAAACAGAATTACTAACAAAAATAGGAATTGCAAAAGTAAACCAAGGGATGATAACAGATGATGATTTAGAAGTAATTCAACAGTTAGCTTTTTGGTATTTTGCAAATTATGATGAAAACGGAAAAAATGAATCAGTATCAACAACAAATCCAACACCAGTTAATTGGCTAGCTATAAATGAAAGTAATGATGTGTTTGGAACAAGAAGGGCAAACTATTTAAACAGAATATATCAATATTTTATAGAAGGAGCATTAAAAGAAGGCTCAGATTCAACTAGCACAATAAGAGAAACAACTAATAGTGATAGTGTAAATATAGAATTTGATAAAAATATAAAATTTGGAGTAGAAGATAAAAGTAGTACAGGAACAAAGCCAAATCCATATGAAAACTATTATCTAATAGGACCATTTAAAATTACAACAAACGATGCAAGATACAACGATTTTGAATTAGCATTAAAAGACGGAAAAGGAAATATTGTTAATCAATACTTCTATTTTGAACAAACAGAAGATACATTAAAAAGAATGCAAATTTTTGATGTTATAAATTCAACAGGAAATAAAGTTGAATTAGAAAAAGTTACATATAATAATGAATATTATATTAAATTATATAAATCAGCAATGGAATTTGTTGATATAGACTGCTCAAAATTTTCACTAAAAGTATCAAAAACAGGAAAATGGGCAACAGCAAATTTCTTGTATGCTACAGGAAATGACCAAGCAGTAATTGAAATAAAAAGAGATAAAGCAGAGGCAGAAGATGAAATATCAACAGAAGTACCAAAAAGATTTGACTTAGCACTACGTAAATTTATAACAGCAATTAAACGTGCAGAAAAAAATATAGAAGTTGCAGATAGAACACCAAGAGTAGATACAACAACTTTAATAAATGGTATTAAAGATGATAGAACAGGAGAGGTAGAGTATACAGCAACATATACACATCCAAAAGACAAACAAAAAGTAGAAACAGGAGATATAGTTACATATAAAATAAGAGTATATAATGAAGGACAGGTAGATGGAACAGCAACAGAAGTAACAGATTACTTGCCAGCAGGTCTAGAATTAGTTGCTGAAAGCACAATAAATACTAAATATGGATGGAAAACAGGAGAACAAATAACATTAAAAGATGGTTCAAAAGTGACACCAATAACATCTAATTATTTAAAAGATACAACTATAAAAGCATTTGATAAAACAAAAACATCAGAAACAACAGAAGGAATTTGGCAAAAAGCAGAAAAAGGTGAAGGTGGATTATATTATGCAGATTTAGAAGTAGAATGTAAAGTTGTAGCAATAGCAAGTGGAACAGAACAAAATTTAAGAAATATAGCAGCAATAACAGCTGATAGTGGAGATGATGATGATTCTGTACCAGAAAAACCAAATTTAGATGATTACACTCCACCAACAGACAACAGCACATATCAAGAAGATGATGATGACTATGAAGATTTAGTTTTACCAGGAAAAACATTTGACTTAGCATTAAGAAAATATATAACAGAAGTTAATGGTACAAAACTAGAAGATACTAGAGTACCAGATATAGATGTAACAAAACTAGCAAGTGGAGAAGCAACAACAGCAGACTACAAACATAAGAAATATCCGGTTGAAGTAAAAACAGGGGATGTAGTAACATACAGATTTACAGTATATAATGAAGGCGATATAGAGGGTTATGTATATTCTATAACAGATTATTTACCTCAAGGGTTAGAATTTGATGCAAAATCAAATCCAGAGTTTATAGAAGCTAAAACTTCAGGTGAATACACAGCAGAAGAATTAGAAGGTAAAGAATATATATATAGTATAAATAAGGAAAAAAATACAATTACAATATCTAAGATTCCAGCACAAGGAGAAACAGGACTACAACCATATTTATTTGGCTTAAATCCATTTGACGGAGAAAAACTAGATAGTAAATCAATAGATATTAAATTCAAAGTTTCTGCAGAAACTTCAGCAAATGATATGGTTTTAACAAATATTGCAACAATGGACTATACATCAGCACCAAGACCACAAGAAGAAAAAATTAAAGATAGAGATTCTAAACCAGAAAACTTTACTGAGCCAACAGCAGAAGATTTATTAGAGCCATTACCAGGATATAAAGGAAACGAAGAAAATAAAAATGATTTAACAGATTCTAAATATCATTATAAAGGACAAGAAGATGATGATGATTTTGAGAAAATAATTATAAAAGGAACACCTTTTGACTTATCACTTCGTAAATTTATAACAAAACTAAATGGAACAGAATTAAAAGATGAAAAAGATAGAACACCAAAAATAAATACAAGTAAGCTAAATACAATAGATTCGACAACAGGAAAGAAAATAACAACAGCAGAATATGTTCATCCTAAAGATGCTGTAACAGTAAGAAAAGGAGATATAGTTACATATAAAATAAGGGTATATAATGAAGGCGATAGAAATGGATATGCAACAGAAGTAACAGACTACTTGCCAGAAGGACTAGGTTTCTTACCTAACTATACAAATAACAGCATTTGGTCAATACCAAAAACAACAGATGAAGCAACAGGAAAAGAAGTATTGCCAGAGGGAATTGAAATAAAGAACTTAGTTGGAGAAAATGGTTTCTATAAAGACGAATCAGAAATAAACAAAGATAAAATAAAACTAGAGGACTTTAAAGATCCAATAACAGGTGAAGTGCCAACAGATTATAGCCAAATACAAATAGTAACAGGTGAAAGAGCAGCAATATCAACAAAAGCATTAAAAGAAAAATTAATTAAAGCATATAAATCACAAAAAGCTGATGAAGACTTATGGCAACAAAGTACAAATGATGAAAAAGATGGATTATTCTATCAAGAAGTTGAAATAACATGTATAGTTTTAAAAGAAAACACATATAAAGGAATATTAAAGAACGTTGCAGAAATAACAGAAGAATATGATGAAGATGGAAACAAAATAGAACAAAAAGGTGATGACAGAGATTCTGAACCAAAAAATGTTTATGAAGATGATAAGCATACACCAGGCAAAGAAGAAAATGGATATACACCAGGTGAACAAGATGACGATGATTTTGAACAATTACAATTAAAATATTTTGATTTAGCACTTCGTAAATTTATAACAAAAGTAGATGGAGAAGCACCAGAAGCATCAAGAGAACCAGTGCCAGATGTAAGTACATTAATAGATGGAACATATGATAGAAATGGCAAAAAAGAACATACAGCAACATATAATCATCCAAAAGATCCATTATGGGTAAAAAACGGAAGCAAAGTAGAATATACAATAAGAGTTTACAATGAAGGCTCAGAAGATGGATATGCATATGAAGTTTCAGATGATATACCTAATGGATTAGTATTTGAAGCAGATGATGCAACAAACAAAGCATATGGTTGGGTAATGTATAGAGAAATGACAGAAGGCGATGAAAACATTGCTAAAGAAGACATTATAGAATATAATGGTAAAAAATATGTTATAACAACAAAAGCAGAAGAAGCAACAATGATAAGAACAAGATACTTAGAAAAAACATTAATAAAAGCATTTGACCCAGAAACAAAAACATTAAGTTATGCAGACGTAAAAGTAGTATTTACAATAAAAGAACCAAAAGACTTTGATAAAGATAGTGTAATAATAAATCAAGCACAAATTACAGAAGATAGTGGGGATGACGAAGATTCAACACCAAACGAATGGCAAGATGAAGATGACGAAGATATAGAAAAAGTACGTATACCAATCTTTGATTTAAGCTTATTAAAATGGGTAACACAATCAGTAGTAACAGTAGATGGAAAAACAACTACAACAAATACTGGATTTAAACCAAATAAAGGCTTAACAGAAAGCACTGGAGAAGGAATAAGAAACAACAACGAACCAGAACCAATAGCAAAAGTAGAATTAGACAAGAAAAAATTAAATAAAACTGTTGTTAAATTTGTATACAAAATAAGAGTAACAAACGAAGGAGAAATTCCAGGATATGCAACAGAAGTAACAGATTATATTCCAGAAGGATTAGAATTCCATGTAGAGGATGGAAACAACAAACAATATGGATGGGTAAAATCTGGAGATGACAAAATAGTAACAAGAGCACTAGAAACTGTATTATTAAATCCAGGAGAATCAAAAGAACTAGAAATAACATTCAGATGGATAAATAGTGAAAAGAATCTAGGACAAAAAATAAATATAGCAGAAATATCAGAAGATGCAAACGACTACAATACAGATGACATAGACTCAACACCAAACAACAAAGAAAATCCATATAAAGAAGAACAAGAAGACGATGACGACTTTGCATTAGTAATTCTATCAATAAAAACAGGTGCAACACAATTTATGAGTTACTTTACATTAATAACAATAACACTTGCAATCGTAGGTGGAGGAATAATCTTAATAAAGAAATATGTATTAAAGTCATAAATGAAATAAGAAGAGATTAGAATTAAATTCTAATCTCTTCTTATTGTATAGGAAAAATCGACTTTTGTCTTGACCTCATGTAAGATTTTTCCGTATACAACAAGGTTAGGCTACCTTAAAACGCCCGAACGAAGTGAGGGATGAATTCCAATTTGTATTATAATGGAAATTTTTTAAATTTATTTACAAATATAATTTTATTATGTTATAATCTGTTTTATAAGGAGAAGATAGAATGAATCAAATATTATCAACAGAAGATCCAAATAAAAAGAAGACAAAACAAAAAATGAATTCACCAGAATTTAATAAAATAGTTAAAGTTTTTGCTATTGCAATTTTTATTTTTGGCGCAGCTTTGATAGGCGTTTATTCATACAAATTAATAAATAAAAGTAAGATAAATAAAATAGCAAAACCAGAAATAGTTTTAGACCAAGTGGAAGATGAAGCTACAATTTCTGCAAAGGCTGAAGGCGGAATAGAAAAAATCACATATTATTGGGATTTGAATGATAAGACTGAAAAATCATTAAACGGAACAAGTGAATACAGTGAGTCTATTGCAATACCAAAAGGAACAAATACTTTAACTGTAAAAGTAATTGATAGAAATGCTCAAGAGTTTGAAACAAGTAAAGAATATACAGGAACAAAAGACACAGAAAAGCCATTAATAGACTTGGACAAAACAGATGGAACAAATATAACAGTAACAGATGAAACAGAACTTGCATATGCAACATATAGATGGGAAGATGAACCAGAAGAAAATACTGTTAAAGTAGAAGCAGAACCAAAAGAAGGAGAAACTGTTGCTAAGGAAATTAATATAAAAATAACTGCCAAAAAAGGAACAAATACATTAATAATTACAGCGGTTGATGCTGCTGGCAATACAGAAATATCAAGAAAAACATATGTGGGAAAAACAGACCCAGAAATAGACGTTTATAGAGAAGGAGATAAATTATATTTAAAAATTACTCATGAACTTGGATTTAAAAAAGTTGAGTTTTCAGTAAATGGACAAACTTTAGCATATGATCAAAACTTTAGTGGATATGATGCTACAAAGAAAGAGTTATTCTATTATTTCAATTTAAAAGAAGGAAAGAATGAAGTAGCAATAGTAGCAACAAGTAATGAAGATACACAAAAAACATATGTAGGGCAATGCCAGTACCCATAAAATACTAATGATAGGAGAAAAAGATGATTAAAGAAATACATATTATAGACTGTAATAATGATTTAATAATGACGTTAAGAGAACTATTTGAAGAGGAAAGAGCATTTAGATTTAGAAATATAAATCCAGATAAATTAGAGCTTTCTCTAAAAAGTATTCCAAGTCTTATAATAATTAATGAAGAATCAATTAATGAAGATGTATTAGAATTATGCGAAAAAATAAGAAAAAATGAGGATAATAGTATTACTCCTATAATAGTAATAACAGCCGATGATTCAAAAGAGCATAAAATAGATATTTTAGAAAGATCAGTAGAATATGTTATTTCAAAAAAAGAGATTAAAGATTATTTGTATTATATAATAAAAAATCTATCAAGATTATTAACTGTAAATAGAACCGTTAGTCCGCTTACAGGATTACCAGGGAATTTGCCAATACAAACAGAACTTAAAAAAAGACTATTAAAAAAAGAACCATTTGTTGTATTGTATATTGATTTAGATAACTTTAAAGCATACAATGACGTATATGGATTTTTAAAAGGCGATGAGATAATAAAATTAACTGCAAAAATAATAACAAAACACATACATGCATTAGAAAGTACAGATGCATTCGTTGGCCACATAGGTGGTGATGATTTTGTTGCAATAACAAATGATGATATAGACTATGAAGCAATATGTCAAGATATAATTGCAGAGTTTGACGTGGAAGTTTTAAAGCTTTTTAACGATACAGATATAGAAAGAAAATACATAGAAGTTCAAAACAGAAAAGGAGTAATGGAACAATTTCCACTAACATCTATTTCAATAGGAGTCGTGGTAGCAGATGCAAAGAGATTTTCAAATACTTTAGAAATAGGAGAAGTAGGAGCACAGGTTAAGCATCTATCAAAAACAACAATGGGAAGTTCTTATGCTATAGATAGAAGAGAAGAAAATGATTAATAAAAAGAATAACATTAAAAAACACTTCATATATATTTTATATGAGGTGTTTTTTATGGTAGTAATAAATAGAAAAAAGATAATATTTTGGGCGGGAATAATTGCGACATTTATGTTTTTGTATTCAATTACAGCATACAATGTAAATAATACAAAAAATAAAACAGTTGCAACAGTGGCTTTACCAGTAAATAATAAAGTGATTGTAATAGACGCAGGACATGGAGTTCCAGATGAAGGTGCTCAAAGTAGTAATGGAACAACCGAAGCAGAAAGTAATTTAAAAATAGCGTTAAAAGTGCAAAATCTGCTAGAACAATCTGGCGCAACTGTAATACTTACACGCTCAGATGAAAATGCAATATATGATTTGGACAGTAATACATTAAAACAAAAAAAGATATCAGATATTCATAATAGAGTAAAAATAGGCAATGAATCAAGTGCAGATATATTTGTATCAATTCACTTGAACAAAATACCACAGCAACAATATTGGGGATGGCAAACATTTTATAAGCAAGAAAGCCCAGAAGGGCAAAAACTAGCAACATGCATACAAAACAGTTTAAATCAAACAATACAAAAGCAGAATGATAGAGTGCCATTAAAAATAGATAATGTATATATAATAAAGCATGTGGAAATACCAATAAGTATAGTAGAGTGTGGCTTCTTGTCAAATCCAGAAGAAGAACAACTGTTACTAACAGATGATTATCAAACAAAACTAGCTTGGGGAATATATACTGGAATAATGGATTATTTTTATAATATGTGATAAAATAGCCCTGATGAAAAATGTTCATCAGGATTTTTTTTAAAGGATGAAGATATGAAAGATTATATTAATGTTATTGGAGGGGGATTAGCTGGCTGTGAGGCCGCTTACCAGATTGCTAAAAGAGGTATTAAAGTAAAATTATATGAGATGAAACCTAGTGTTTTTTCTCCCGCTCATTCGAATAATAATTTAGCAGAGATTGTTTGCAGTAACTCTTTTAAATCAAATGCAATTACAAATGCATGTGGATTACTAAAACAAGAGTTAAGAGAACTTGACTCACTTCTTATAAAATGTGCTGATTTAACAGCTGTTCCCGCAGGACAAGCGTTAGCTGTAGATAGAGATGAATTTTCTAAATTAGTAACTAAAAAAATAGAAGAAAATGAAAATATAGAAATTATAAGAGAAGAATTTATAGGCAATTTAGAAAAAGATGCTATAACTATTATCGCAACAGGACCACTTACATCAGACAAAATGGCAGAACAAATTTTAAAAATAACAGGGGAAAATAAGTTATATTTTTATGATGCTGCTGCACCAATTGTGGAAAAGAGCAGTATTAATATGAATATTGCTTTTTATGGAGATAGATATTCACAGGAAAAGAAAAAAGAAGAAAGTATGCAAGAATGGAAAGAAAGACTAAAAAAGCAAGAAGATACAAGCTATATAAATCTTCCGTTTAATGAAGAGGAATATTTAATATTCTATAACGAACTTATAAACGCGGAGGTTGTAACTCTACATGAGTTTGAAAAAAGAGAAATTTTTGAAGGATGTATGCCAATAGAAGTAATGGCAAAAAGAGGGGAAGATACAATTAGATTTGGACCATTAAAACCAGTTGGCTTTGATGATCCAAGAACAGGTAAAAGGCCATATGCAATTGTACAATTAAGACAAGATAATACTAGCGGTACATTATATAATTTGGTAGGATTTCAAACTAATTTAAAATTTGGAGAGCAAAAAAGAGTATTTTCTATGATACCAGGACTAGAAGATGCAGAATTTATAAAATATGGTGTTATGCACAGAAATACATATATAAATTCACCAAAATTGTTAAACAAAGAAGGTAATTTAAGAACTAATAATAATATTTTCTTTGCGGGACAAATAACAGGAGTAGAGGGATATGTAGAATCAATTGCGTCAGGTTTATTTGCTGGAATAAATGCAGTAAAAGAACTAAAACAAGAAGAAAAAATAATTTTCCCAAAAGAAACAGTAATAGGAGCATTAACAAATTACGTTTCTTCACCAAATGAAAAATTTCAACCAATGAATGCAAATTTTGGAATATTACCTCCACTAGAAGAAAAAGTTAAAGATAAAAAGAAGAGATATGAGAAAATGGCCGAAAGGTCTTTGAATAAGATTATACAATAGTAAAGATATTACACAAGCATTACAGATATGTTAAAAAACAATGACTTTACATAAAACCATTGTAAAAAATGTTAAATTATGTTAAAATATATTATATGAGTGTCATATTAGGAGGTAAAATATGAATAAATGGGAAGATAAATATGAAAAATTAAAAAATGGAGAATTTGATGCAAGAATAGATGAGTTGAAAGATAAAGCAAACAATAAAACAGCAACAAAGGAAGAATATAAGGAATATGAAAAACTATCAAAATCTAAAAATAATTTAGGAAAAGTAGAAAATGTATTAGAATACAGAGAAAAACTAAAAGAAGAGTTAAATGAATTAAAACAAGAAGTTGAAACAAGAAAAGATGCTGTTTTAGCAAATCAAGAGTCTAAGAAACTTGAGAAAGAGTTAGTTAAAATAACTGAAGAAATAATAAAAACAGAAAAAGAACTAAAAGATCCAGAAATTAAAGAAGATAGAAAAAATGAATTACTTGCAAAAAGAGAAGAATTATATGGAAAAAGAGATGAAAACAATTCTAGATATGCAAAAGCTCAAAAAGCCCTTGAAGGAGAATTTAGTAGAGAAGGTGAATTAAAGAATTTATCAAAAAAAGAAATAGAAGATAAAGCACTTCTATTAAAAACAAGAATGAGCAAATGTAATATGGTTGCTAAAAACTTACTAAATGGTGCTAGTTGGGATACTATAGATTTAAAATTAGATAATTGGGACAAAAAGTATACAAAGAAAAAAGATGTTGAAAAGACAAAAGCTGAGAACGAAAATTCAGGTAAAGAGGGAGAAGTATCTGCAAAACCTTCTTTAGAAAATAAGTTAGGAGAATTTTCAGAAGAAGATTTAATTTCTGACTCAAGTGCAGAAAAATACAAAAAAAACAAACAATTAATGTCTGAAGATAAACATCCTAGATTAACTAAAATTAAAAATTGGTTTAAAAAGATATTAAAAAAAGAAGAAAAGATGCTACCAGAGCCAGAAGAAAAGGGAAAATCAGAAAAAATTAAAGCGGCAAGCGCATTAAATAAAACTGAGGAGTCTAAAGAACAAGACGAAGACAAGTCTTTTAGAGAATATATAAAAGCAGTAGCAGAAAAAGGCATGGACGGAGTTTCAATGGAAGAAAAAGTAGCAAAACAAGAAAAAGCAGAAAGAAAGCTTGCTGAAATGAGAAAAGCAAACAGAGCCGCAGAAGCAGAAAAATTTGGACAAGATTATGCAGAAAAATCAGATTATAGAAATAAAGATGATGGTGAAGAAAGATAAAATTAATAAAGCTCATATAAAAATATGGGCTTTATTTTTTTGCAAAAAAATTAAAAAAACTTTGCAAAAAGTATTGCATTTTATAATCTAATCGTATAAAATAAGTTCAAAGTGGAGCGAAGTGGAGGAAAGTGGAATAAAAATCCTCAAAAGTGAAGAGAGGTGGAACATTTGTTAATAGGCGAATATGAGCACTCAATTGATACAAAAGGTAGACTTATAATGCCTTCTAAATTAAAAGAAGACATTGGAGAAAAGTTTGTTATAACACAAGGCCTAGATGGATGCTTGTTTGTATATTCGCGGAAACGAATGGAAAAACTTCGAAGAAAAATTAAGAACATTTCCACTTACAAATAAAGATGCAAGAGCATTAAAAAGATTTTTCTTAGCAAGAGCTACTGAATGCGAACTTGATAAGCAAGGAAGATTTTTAATAAATAGCAATTTAAGAGAGTTTGCAGGATTAGAAAAAGAAGTAGTTATAATAGGAGTATTAGACAAAATAGAAATTTGGAGCAAAGAAAAATGGCTTAAATATAGTGAAGAAGAAAATTTAGCAGCTGATGAAATTGCAGAAAGAATAGAAAACTTAGGTATATAACTTGGAAAAGTTTATATAAAACACAAAAGATAAAAAACAAGATACGAAAGATTAAATTATTAAATACAAAAGAAAGAAAAAATACTAAAGAAAAGAATACAAAAGATAAAAGAAGTACTAAAGAAAACTAGTACAAAAGAAAAATTAAAAAAACACCAAAGAAAATATTCTAAAAATAAATTACACAAAAGATTATAATTATAATTTACTTAACAAGTAAAATTATACACACAAAAGAAAAAATATTAAGTACAAAAGAAATCAATACGACTTTTTAAGAGGGGTTGTAAAAAAACACACAAAAGAAAAATGGCGAAAGCCAAGAGAAACAAAAGAATTATATAAACAAAAGAGGAAGACAGTTGGTACATATATTTTTACCAACTGTTTAATGCTATTTTTTTAGTTGAGGTTTAAATTGGAAAAGATAGAATTTAATCATGTATCAGTATTACTAAATGAATGTATAGAAAATTTAAATATAAAACCAGACGGAATATATGTAGACGGAACAATGGGCGGTGCTGGGCACAGCTTAGAAATAGTAAAAAAACTTTCTGAAAAAGGTATGCTTATTGGAATAGACAGAGATGAAGAAGCTTTAGCAGTAGCAAAAGAAAGATTAAAAGAGTTTAACAATGTGAAATATGTACATGATAATCATGACAATATAGATGAAATAATTAAAAATTTAAATATAAAAGGCGTAGATGGAATTTTACTAGACTTAGGAGTTTCTTCATATCAAATAGATGAAAAAACAAGAGGATTTACATATATGGATGACGGACCTCTAGATATGAGAATGGATAAATCTCAGAAACTTACAGCCGAATATATAGTAAATAACTATAAGGAACAGGACTTAGCAAGAATAATATTTGAATATGGCGAAGAGAAATTTTCTAGAAAAATTGCAAGAAATATTTGTGAATATAGAAAAAATAAAAAGATAGAAACAACTGGAGAACTTGTAAAAATAATAGAAAAGAGTATTCCAGGTAAATTTAGAGAAAAAAATTCTCATCCAGCCAAAAGAACATTTCAAGCAATACGTATAGAAGTAAATAATGAAATAGAACCTTTGTACAATACGATAAAAAATTCGATAACAGCTTTAAATAGTAAAGGAAGATTATGTGTAATAACTTTCCATTCACTAGAAGATAGAATGGTAAAAAAAGCATATGTAGATGCAGAGGGAAAATGTACTTGTCCAAAAGATTTACCTTATTGTGTGTGTGGAAATGTAAGTCTTGGTAAAATTATAACTAAAAAACCAATTTTACCAACAGAAAAAGAAATGCAAGAAAATTCAAGAAGTAGAAGCGCAAAATTAAGAGTATTTGAAAAGATATAAAATATATAATGAATTTTGAAGGGGGTGTATAAAAGTGCCAAGAAATTTTAGTAAATATCAATATGAAACAAGTCCAAGAAAACTTGAGCCAGAATATACGCCTGTAAAAAATCCATATAAAAAGAAAAAAACAACAGCAAGAAAAGTACAAACAACAAATAAAAATAAAGTAAATGAAATAAAAAAGAGAAAAATGAAAGTAATAAAATATATAGCAATAGGTTTTTTAATAATTTTTGGTATAAGTTTAAGAAATTCACAGATAGACGAGAATTTTGCTAAAATACAAGACTTGAAGTCGGAATTAGCAGAAGTGGAAAAACAAAATGCTCAATTGGAAGTAGCAATAGAAAATGGAATGAATTTAAACAACTTAGAACAAGAAGCAAAAACACAATTAGGAATGCAAAAATTAAATTCAAAACAAACAATATATATGACACTTCCAAAAAATGATTACATTGAACCAGCCTCAGAAGAAGTGGTAATAGACGAAAAAGAGTCTCCTTTTAAGGTAATAATAAATACAATTAAGAATATATTTAAATAAGATTAGTATTAGATAAATAAATAATACTAATCTTATTTTTATTATATTAGGAGAATTTATGAAACCTACAAATATTAAAAGAAAAAGAATATTAAGAAATATGATATTTATTACCTCTATATTATGCTTTTTACTGATTGTAAGAATTGGGGTAATACAGTTCGTGCAAGGTTCGGAATTACAGTCAATGGCGTATTCCCAACAAACATTAAATAGAAAAATAAATCCTAAAAGAGGGACAATATATGATAGTACTGGCAAAAATGTATTAGCAGTAAGTGCTAGTGTGGAAACGGTTTCTGTAACACCTAAAAATATAGCTCCACAAAACAAGGAAAAACTAGCCAAAAAGATGGCAGAGATATTTGATCTAAATTATGAAAATGTTTTAAAGAAAGTAAGTAAAAGAAGTTCGATAGAAACAATTGTAAAAAAAGTTGATAAAGAAAAAACAAATGAACTTAGAGTTTGGCTAGATGAAAATAATATTGTAACAGGGGTTAATATAGATGAAGATACAAAAAGATATTATCCATATGGCACACTTGCATCTAATGTTATAGGGTTTACAGGAAGTGACAATCAAGGTCTGGAAGGAATTGAAAGTAGATATGATAGCATATTAAAAGGCGAACAAGGTAAAATATTAAAATTAACAGATGCCACAGGTTCTGAGTTAGGTACGGCAGGAGAAGATTATGTAGAAGCGGTGAATGGAGATGATTTAATATTATCAATAGATATGACAATACAGGCTATTGCAGAAAAATATTTGGCACAGGCTTGTGTTGATAATGTTTGTACAGGTGGAGGGAATATAATAATATCAAATCCAAAAACTGGTGATATTTTAGCAATGGCTAATTATCCAAATTATAATTTAAATGAACCATATTTAATAAATGAAGAAGATTTAAAGATTGTATGGGATGACTTATCTGCAGGAGATAAATCAAATGCACTTGCTCAAATGTGGAGGAATAAAGCAATATCAGATACTTATGAGCCAGGGTCTACATTTAAGCTTGTAACTGCATCAGCTTCATTGGAAGAAGGAATAACTGATACAGATAGGGCTGGAGAGTTTTGCTGTACTGGCTCTATAAATATTGCAGGAACGAGAATAAAATGCTGGAGGTATTATAGACCTCATGGAGCAGAAAGTTTAAGGCAAGCGTTAATGAATTCTTGTAATCCAGTTTTTATAGGACTACGGACAAAAATTAGGAGTCGAAACATATTATAAGTATTTAGAGAAATTTGGGTTGCTTTCCAAAACGGGAATAGATTTGCCAGGAGAAGCAGGAAGTATATTTTTAAAAAAAGAAAAAGTTGGCCCAGTGGAACTTGCTACAATATCATTTGGTCAAAGATTTGAAGTAACACCAATACATATGCTTACAATGTTATCTACAATTGCAAACAATGGAAAAAAATTTACGCCAAGATTAGTAAAGGCGACAATAGATAGTAAAACGGGAGAAAGACATGATATAGAAGTAAAACAAGGAGAACAAGTAATATCAGAAGAAACAGCAAAAAAAGTGCTTAGCATGATGAAATCTGTTGTATCAGAGGGAACAGGAAAAAACGCTAGAGTAAGTGGATATTCGATTGGTGGAAAAACAGGGACATCAGAAGACGGAGTAAATACTGGAAAATATGTAACGTCATTTGTTGGAGTAGCAGATATACCAGATCCAGAAGTTGCAATTATAATTATTTTATATAATCCAACTGGAGAAGGAGGACACCAAGGAGGTGCAATAGCAGCACCAATAGCTTCACAAGTTTTACGGAGAAGTATTACCATATTTAGAAACAAAAAAACAAGAAGAGGAAGTAATAGAAACAGTAACAATGCCAGAAGTGACTGGAATGTCTATAACTGATGCAAAAAAAGCATTAAAAGAATTAGGGCTAGAAGTAGAAATTATAGGGGAAGGAGAAACAGTAGGAGATCAATTACCTAAAACCGGAATAAAAATAAATACAGGAACAAAGGTAACAATTTATGCTAATTAGACAAATTGCAATTTGTTTAATTAAATATTCAATTTTACTATACAAAATGCAAAATTAATTATATAATACATGTGTATCAATAAAATTAGGGATAAATAATTTTACCCTTTGTATTAAAAACAAAAAAAGGAGAAGATAAAAATGAAATTAAAATCATTATTAAATGGAATTGAAGGCTTGAAAGCCAAAGGAAATCTTGATACAGACGTAAAAGGAATTACACATAATTCAAAAAATGTAAAGGAAGGAGATATGTTCATTGCAATAAAAGGATTTGACACAGATGGGCACAAATACATAAAGGATGCAGTAGAAAATGGCGCAAAGGTAATTGTAATACAAGAAGGCGAAACAATAAAAAAATCAGATATTAAAGATGATACAATAGTTATTTCTGCTCCAGATACAAGAATTGCTACATCAAAAATAGCTTGCAATTTTTACAACAATCCATCTTCAAAATTTACATTGATAGGAGTAACAGGAACAAAAGGAAAAACAACTACAACTTTTATGATTAAAAGAGTGTTAGAAAAAGCTGGTCACAAAGTTGGTTTAATAGGAACTGTTGCGAATTATATAGGAGACAAAAATTTAGGAGAAAGTTCTAGAACAACACCAGAAAGTTTAGAGTTACAAAAACTTTTTGCAGATATGGTAGAGGCAAAAATAGATACAGTAGTTATGGAAGTTTCTTCACAAAGTTTAAAATTACATAGAGTAGATGATTGCCAATTTGATATAGGATTATTTACAAACTTTTCTGAGGATCATATTAGTCCAAAAGAACATCCAGATATGGAAGACTATTTTAATTCAAAATTGAAATTATTTGATATGTGCAAAATAGGATTTATAAATGCAGATGACTTTAATGTATTAAAAGTAAAAAAATTAGCAAAAAATTGTGACATAAAAACATATGGTATAGACAATGCAGCTGATTTATTAGCAAAAGATATAACAATAACAAATTCAAGTGTAGATTTTAAAGTAAAAATAGGACAAAAAAATGAAAGAGTAAAAACAGGAATACCAGGAAGATTTAGTGTATATAATTCATTAGCAGCAATAAGTGTAGCTTTAAAATTTGGAATAGATGCAGAAACAATTAAGGAAGCTTTAGTTGATGTTAGGGTTCCAGGAAGAAGTGAACTTGTACCAAATAAAAAAGACCTTACAATAATGATAGATTATGCTCATTCACCAGAAAGTCTACAAAATATTTTATCAGCAGTAAAAGTATATACAAAAGGAAGAGTAATTTCTGTATTTGGTTGTGGAGGAGATAGAGATCATGGCAAAAGACCAATAATGGGAGAAATTTCTGGAAATATTGCAGACTTTACAGTAATTACATCAGATAACCCAAGAACAGAAGAACCATCTGAAATAGTAAAAGAAATAGAAGATGGAATGAAAAAAACAAAAGGAAAATATATAACAATAGTAGATAGAATTGAGGCTATAAAATATGCAATAGATATGGCCAACAAAAATGATATTATTGTTCTAGCTGGAAAAGGACATGAAACATATCAAGAAATAAATGGCAAAAAATATCCATTTGATGAAAGAGAAATAATAAAAAAATTAATGAAATAAAATAATGCCATTAATTATGCTAACATAAACAAAAAGTATAAGGGCGCACAGGGTGCGCCCAAGTAATAATAAAAGAGTTTTTGAGGGGGGAACAAAATTTGTATTTTCAGACAAGAATACTATTTGTATCATTTATAGCAACAGTAATTATATCAATTTTTGTAATACCTATTTTAAAAAAACTAAAGGTTGGTCAAATTGAAAGAGATGATGGACCTCAGTCACATTACAAAAAACAGGGAACTCCAACAATGGGTGGAATAATAATTGCACTTCGGAATAATTATAGGAACAATTGGAGGCTATATTTATTACAGGACAAGAGAGCCGGAAACAGCAAGAAATATTCTACCATTACTATTAATAACAATAGGATTTGGAACAATAGGCTTTATAGATGATTTTAAAAAATTAGTTTTAAGGGATACAAAAGGATTAAAACCAGCATATAAAATGCTAGGATTACTAATAATTTCAGTGGCATATACATTATATTTAACAAGAGGAATACATTTAGGAACAGAAACATTTATCCCTTTTGCTAAGAAATATATAGTATTACCAATGCTTTTGTATATACCTTTTGTTATATTTGTAATGCTAGGAACTACAAATGCAATAAACTTAACAGATGGAATAGATGGGTTAAGTACTAGTATATCAGCAATTATTGCGACATGCTTAACAGTAATTGCAATAATTTTGGATGTAAAAGAAGTAATCGTTTTTGGAAGTATAATAGTAGGGTCATGTTTAGGATTCTTAATATTTAATCTAAATACAGCAAGAGTATTTATGGGAGATACTGGCTCATTATTACTTCGGAGGAGTAATTGCTGCAATGGCTTTATATTTGAAGATGCCATTGATATTATTAATAATTGCTTTAATTCCAGTAGCAGAAACATTATCTGTTGTATTGCAAGTAACGTATTTTAAAGCAACAGGAGGAAAAAGATTACTAAAAATGGCACCACTTCACCATCACTTTGAATTATCAGGATGGAAAGAAAATAAGATAGTATCAGTTTTTAGTGTAATTACTCTTATACTTTGTATAGTAGGATTATATTCAATATAAAGAAGCTTCGAAAGGAAGGATACAAGAATGCCGAAGATAAATAAGGAAAACAAAACATATAAATCTTTTGATTTTACATTGTTTATTACTGTAATTTTATTATTATCATTAGGAGTAACAATGGTATTATCAGCAAGTTCTCCATCATCACTTGCAACAACGGGAAGTAGTTATACATATGTAAAAAAGCAAGCTTTTTGTGCTGTGCTTGGAGTGGCATTAATGCTTATAATATCAAAAATTGATTACAGAAAATATCAAAGATTTTATAAAATTGCATATGTTGTTTCTCTTTTTATATTATTATTAGTTTTAGTGCCAGGACTTCGGAAAAGAGGTAAACGGTGCAAGACGTTGGATAAAAAATGTTCCAATAGTTTCATCATTTCAACCATCAGAAATTACAAAAATAGGAATAATATTATTTTTTGCGGCATATCTAACAAAACATAAAAATGAGCTAAAAGATGTATGGAAGGGATTTATAAAACCAATAGTATTTTTCGTATTACCAATTGTGGGAGTATTGCTAGGAGTACAATCACATCTTAGTGCTTCACTTGTTATAATAGCAGTTGTGTCTATAATGATGATTGTAGCGGGATGTAAAATATCACATTTTTTAACACTAGGAGTTTTAGGAGGAACAGCAGGAGGAATAGGATTATATATATTGGCAAAATTCTTCAAAAAAGGAGGATATAGACTAACAAGAATAATATCATTTTTAAATCCATGGGATTATGCTCAAGATGAAGGATGGCAAATTATTCAAAGTTTATATGCAATAGGTTCAGGAGGACTTTTTGGAGTAGGACTAGGAAATAGTAAACAAAAATATTTATACATATCAGAACCACACAATGACTTTATATTTGCAGTACTAGCAGAAGAGTTAGGATTTATTGGTTGTGTGGCTGTTATAGTTTTATTTGGAATATTTATTTGGAGAGGAATATTAATTGCAATGAAAGCTCCAGATATGTTTGGAAGTTTACTTGCAACAGGAATAACCTCATTAATAGGAATACAAGCAATAATAAATATAGCGGTTGTAACATCTTCTATACCAGTAACAGGTATGGCGCTTCCGTTTTTTAGCTATGGAGGAACATCACTTATAATTCTATTATGTGCAGTAGGCGTATTGCTGAATATATCAAGGCAGAGTCAGAAAATATAAAAACAATAAATTGGAATTTGTTTAGTTCCGGATGAATTCAGGACAGTCCCCAAAATCCCCAGGTTTGGTGATTTTAAGGGACAGTCCCTGGAATTCCTCCTCACACAAACTACAATTTACGGAGGTAATAAAATGAAAGTAATAATTGCAGCAGCACAAACAGGAGGGCACATTAATCCAGGAATTGCAATTGCAAATAAAATAAAAGAAAAAAATAGAAATGCTAGAATAATGTTTATTGGAACAACTAGAGGACTAGAAAATGATTTAGTTCCAAGGGCAGGTTATGAATTAAAAACAATAGATGCTTATGGCATAAATAGAAAAATAAGCATAAGCAATATAAAAAATATGTTTAAAACATTAAAGGGCTTTGGAGAGGCAAAAAAGATTGTAAAAGATTTTAATCCAGATATTGTAATAGGTACAGGAGGATTTATTTGTGGGCCAACAATTATGGCTGCAAAAAAATATAAAATACCAACATTGCTACATGAAAGTAATGCCTTTCCAGGAGTAGCAACTAAAATGCTTGCAAAAAAGGTTGATACAATTTTGGTAGGTTTTGAAGAAGCAAAGCAAAGATTACCAAAAGCAAAAAATGTAGTAGTAACAGGAACACCAACAAAAATAAAAGGAATAGCAATGTCACAAGCACAAAAAGATATTATAAAAAAAGGAATGGGCTTAAAAAATGATTTGCCAGTTATTTTAATTTTTGGAGGTAGCCAAGGAGCAAAAACTATTAATGAAACATTAAAAGATATAATACTAAGCAAATTAAACAAAGATTATCAGATAATTTGGGCGTCAGGTCCTAAACAATATGATGTAATAAAACAAGAACTAAAAGAGAAAAAAATAAATATTAATCAAATAGAAAATGTCAAGATTATACCATATATTTATAATATGGAAGAGGTAATGAATGTAGCAGATATAATAGTTTCAAGAAGTGGGGCTATGACAATTACAGAGATAGCTAAAATTGGAAAACCAGCAATATTTATTCCATTCCCATTTGCAACCGAAAATCATCAAGAGTATAATGCTAAAGTATTAGAAAAAGTGGGAGCAGCAAGAATAATATTAGATAAAGATCTAAATGCACAAAGTTTATCTAATACAATAGAAGAGATGCTAAAAGATAAAAACAAACTTGAACAAATGGGACAAAATGCAAAAAAAGTATCTGTAAATTATGTAGAAGACAAAATATATGAAGAAATAGAAAAAATTATTAAATAAAATCCAAATTTTCAAAGAAAGGAGGACAAGCCATGGATATAGAAAGATTAGAACAAAACATAAGGTATACATTTAAAAACAAAGAACTACTAAAAACCGCATTAACACATACTTCGTATGCACATGAAAAAAAAGTAGAAAGTAATGAAAAACTAGAATTTTTAGGCGATAGTATATTAGAGTTTGTAACAAGTAATTATTTATATAATAATTATAGAAAACTAAAAGAAGGAGAAATGACTAAAGTTAGAGCTTCTGTTGTTTGTGAAAGCAGTCTTTATCAAGTTGCTTTAAAGCATAATTTTAGTGATTTCTTAAAACTAGGGAAAAGCGAAATAGCATGTGGAGGAAATAAAAAACCAGCGATACTTGCAGATAGTGTAGAATCAGTAATTGCTGCAATATATGAAGATTCAAACTTAGAAAATGCAGAAAAATTTATAATAGAAAATTTAAAAGATCAAATAGAAATTGCAAGCAAACATGTAGGAATGAAAGATTATAAAACAGTTTTACAAGAAAAACTACAAATACATGGAAATGTAAAAATTGAATATACAGTAATTGATGAAAAAGGACCAGATCATAATAAGACTTTTGTAGTAGAAGTAAAATGTGATGGGAAACATTTAGCAATTGGACAAGGTAGTACTAAAAAGGCAGCAGAAATGGAAGCTGCACATAATGCATTGGAGGGAAAAAATGAGTGAACAATACATAATACCAATATTTGTACCACATTTAGGTTGCCCAAATGATTGTACTTTTTGTAATCAAAAAAGTATAAGTGGACAAACTAAGCAGGTAACAGCAGAGGATGTAAAACAAACAATAGAAGAATATTTAAAAAGTTTTAAAGATGAAAGTCTTCATAAAGAAGTAGCATTTTTTGGAGGAAGTTTTACAGGAATAGATGAAGCTAAACAAGAGGAACTTTTGGAAGCTGCATATGAATTTGTGAAAAATAAACAAATTCAATCTATAAGAATTTCAACTAGACCAGATTATATAGATAAAGAAAAATTAAAATTACTAAAAAAATATGGTGTAAAAACAATAGAATTAGGAGTTCAATCAACAAATGACTATATATTAAAAAAATGCAAAAGAGGACATACTTTTGAAGATGTAAAAAAAGCATCAAAATTAATAAGAAAGCATGGATTTGTATTAGGACATCAAATGATGATAGGACTTCCAGAAAGTACAAAAATAGATGAATTAAATACAGCAAAAGATTTAGCAAAATTAAAACCAAAAATAGTAAGATTATATCCAGTTCTAGTAATAAAAGGAACGGAATTAGAAAAAGAGTATCAAAATGGAGAATATGAACCAATTCCACTATCACAGGCAGTAGAAAGATGTAAAGAACTATATTATTTCTTTACAAATAAAAAAATTACAGTAATAAGAATGGGATTGCAAAATACTGATATAATTTCTGATCCTAAAAATGCAAAAAGCGAAGTTGTTGCAGGACCATATCATGAGGCTTTTGGGCAACTAGTAGAAGATAGTATTTGGTATGATTCTATACTTGAAAAAATTAAAAAATTTAATGTAAAAGTTAAGGAAATAGAAATAAAAGTAAATCCAGAAAATATAAATAATATTGTTGGACATAAAAAGGAAAATATAAAAAAACTAAAAGATTTATATGATGTGGATACAAAAATAATTCAAAGCAAAGAAATTAAACCAGGAAAATTTGAAATAGAAATTTTAAAAACATATACAGATTTTTTAGATGAATAGATACTTTTAAAAACATCCATACTAAGTATGGGTGTTTTTTGTGACTAAATTTAAAACAAAAAGAAAAATTATAAAAGTAAAGCGTTTGATAGTACAATTTATTCAAATTGTTGTAGGAACTGCCTTGGTTGCAGGATCTACAAGCTTATTCTTACTTCCAAATCAGCTATCCTCAGGAGGCTTTTCTGGTATTGCAACAATTGTGTACTATTTATTAAACATACCACTAGGTACCACAGTACTAGTTTTAAATATTCCACTATTTATAATGTCATTAATAAAAAATGGGAAACACTTTTTCTTAAATGCCATAGTTGGAACAGCAGGATTATCAATATTCTTAAATGTATTTGAAAAACTAAAACCAATTACAACAGATAGATTTTTGGCATGCATCTATGGAGGAATAATTGCAGGAATAGGAACAGCAGTTATATTAAAGGCAAATGCATCAACAGGAGGAACAGACCTTTTAACACAAATTATAAAAGCATATAAACCTAATATAAGAATTAGCAATTTGTTAGTAATATTAGATACTATAATTGTTGCGGCAAACGTTATATTTTTTAAAGAACTAGAAATAGGACTATATTCTGCAATTACAATATATATAATGGGAAAAATGCTTGATATCTTTTTTGAAGGTATTGATTTTGCAAAAATTGTATATATAATATCACAAAAAAATGATGAAATAGCAGAACAAATAGGAAACCAGATAAAAAGAGGTAGTACATCTCTTTATGGAAAAGGCATGTATAAAAAACAAGATAGAGAAGTGCTGTTTTGTGTTGCCTCAAGAAATGAAGTAAGAGAAATAAGAAAAATAGTAAAAGATATAGATAGCAATGCATTTATAGTAATAACAAATGCAAGAGAAGTATTTGGAGAGGGATTTAAAGAAACATAAATGGAAAATTTTGCATAAGCGGTTGACAATTATGTAAACATATGCTACAATAAATATATCGTGGGAAAATATCAAAAGAAAACAATTCATTTCGAAAAGGAGAATAAAATGAATAATAGAGAAGATTTTATGAAAAGAATAAAGGCAAATATTCCATCAGGAAATTATCCATTTGATGCAGAAGAGATGCTATTAAATGCTGAATTAAAAACCAAAGAGAAAAATAAGGAAAATGAAAATAATAAAATGACAAGAAGATTAGGAGATTATCCATTTGATGCAGAAGAGATGTTATTAAACACTGAATTAAAAAAGATGGAAGAAGGAAGATAGAAAGTATTTAGAGTGTTGAATTTTATCAACACTTTTTCTTTTTATGTACTTTTAAAACATTGTAATTACCACAAAATCATGCTATAATAAAACGTGCTTTGTATTTTCTAATATACAAAACTAATTTGAATATAATATAAGAAGAGGTTCTAATGGACGAGTCAATAAAAATATTGCCAAATTTTAAGAAATTTAATAGTTACATAGATGATGTAAAGCAAGGGAAAAGCCCAATAATGTTATCTGGGCTTACTGATGTTGCAAAAATTCATTTTGCATATTCAACATTTTTTTATACAGAAAAACCAATTTGTATAGTAACATATAATGAATTACAAGCAAAAAAAATTATAAAAGACTTACAATATTTTACTAATAAAGTAGAATATTTTCCAAGAAGAGAAATACTTTCTTATGATTATTTAGCAGAGAGTAAAGATATTTCAAATGAAAGAATAAACTGTTTAAATAATATATATAGTAAAAAAGCCAAAATTATAGTAACAACGATAGAAGCGGCTTCTCAAAAAATAGTAACAAAAAATGAATTATATAAAAACATAGTAGAAATAAAAGAAAATTCAATAATAGAATTAGAAGAGTTAAAGAAAAAATTATTTTACCTGGGTTATGAAAGAAGAGACTTAGTAGAAAATGCAGGAGAATACAGTATAAGAGGTGGAATAATTGATATTGGTATTACTAAAGAAACAGGTATAAGAATTGAGCTTTGGGGAGACGAAGTAGATTCAATAAGAGAATTTAATATAATGTCACAAAGATCAACAGAAAAAGTAAAAACAGCAAAAATATATCCAGCAACAGAGTTTGTATTAGAAAGAAATATAGAAGAGGTAATTAGTGACATTTTAAATGATTTTGATGAAGAAAAAGTTGCAGAGGATATAGAAGAAATTAAAAATGGAAATTATTTAAGCAAAGTAGATAAATATTTTAATTATTTCTATAAAAACAGTGAAACAATAATAGATTATATAAAAGAAAATTATATAATATTTTTAGATGAAATAAGCAAAATAAAAGCGAGATCTGAAAATATAATAAAAGATAATCAAAATGTAATAAAATCATTAATGGAAAAGAAAAGAACAGTGCCACAGGCCTTAACTAACTTAAATAATTATATTGATTTTTTAGGATTAATAAAAAATATACAAACCATATATTTAGAAAAACAAGATATAGGATTTGTAGATAAACAAAGTATGCATGCAAAAAGAAACGGATATAGTTTTAGCTATAGGGAGGTTAACTTTTTTCGTAGTTCAATGGATTTATGTTTTAAGGAAATACAACAAGCACAACACGACAAAAAAACAATAGTAATCCTTACAGGTAATAAAGATAATACAAAAAAAGTTAAAGATTTATTATTAGAAAAATTAGAAAATTTAAATAATATAACTGTAAAAGAAGGAGAACTTTCATCAGGATTTGAATGCTATGATTTTAATCTTTTAGTAATATGTGTAAAAGAATTATTTGCAGTACCACAAAAAAGGAAAAAACTTAGCCAAGATTTTAAACAAGGAGAAACAGTAATATTCTCAGATTTAAAAATAGGAGATTATGTTGTTCACAAAACTAATGGTATAGGTGTGTTTATAGGTGTAAATACTATAAAAGCAGATGGAGTTACAAAAGATTATATTAAAATAAAATATAAAGATGATGATATATTATATATTCCAACAAACAACTTAGATAATATAAGAAAATATATAGGAACAGATTCTAGAGCACCAAAAATAAATAGATTAGGTAGCAAAGAATGGGAAAATACAAAACAAAAAGTAAAATCAAATTTAAGAGAAGTAGCACGTGATTTAATAGAATTATATGCAAAAAGAGAAAAAATAAAAGGCTATGCTTTTTCAAAAGATACAGAATGGCAAAAACAATTTGACAGTAGTTTTGAATATGAAGAAACAGCAGATCAATTAAGAGCAATACAAGAACTAAAAACAGATATGGAAAAGCCAAAGCCAATGGATAGATTACTTTGTGGGGATGTTGGATATGGTAAAACAGAAGTAGCAATACGTGGTGCTTTTAAAGCTTGTATGGATCAAAAACAGGTAGCATATTTAGTACCTACTACAATACTTGCAAATCAACAATATGAAGCATTTAAGGAAAGAATGAAGGACTTTCCTATAAGAATAGAATTACTAAATAGATTTAGAACAAAAAAAGAACAAGAAGAAATTATTAAAAAATTAAAGCTAGGAGAAATAGATATAATAATAGGCACACATAGATTGCTTAGCAAAGATGTTGAGTTTAAAAATCTAGGATTTCTAATAATAGATGAAGAGCATAGATTTGGTGTTAAAGACAAAGAAAAAATAAAGCAATTAAAAACTAATGTGGATGTTTTAACAATGACAGCAACTCCAATTCCAAGAACACTTCACATGTCAATTGTGGGAATTCGTGATATGTCATGCCTTTATGAGCCACCACAGAATAGAAGACCAGTTCAAACTTATGTATTAGAATATGATGATGAAGTAATAAAGGAAGCAATAACTAGAGAACTAGAAAGAGGTGGACAGGTATTCTATTTGTATAATAAAGTAGAAAGTATAGAAAGAAAAGCAAACAAAATAAAAGAACTAGTTCCAGAAGCAAAAGTTGGATTTGCTCATGGTAAAATGACTGGAAAAGAACTAGAAGATATAATGCTAGAATTTGTAGATCAAAAGATAAATGTACTTGTATGTACTACAATATTAGAGTCAGGGATTGATATTCCAAATGCCAATACAATAATAGTTGAAAATGCAGATAGATTAGGATTGGCACAACTTTATCAAATAAGAGGAAGAGTAGGAAGATCAAGTAAACAAGCTTATGCTTATATAACATATAAAAAAGATAAACTAATGACAGAAGTTGCAGAAAAAAGATTAAAAGCAATAAAAGAATTCACTGAATTCGGTTCAGGATTTAAAATAGCAATGAGGGACCTAGAAATAAGAGGGGCAGGAAGTTTAGTAGGAGATATGCAACACGGCCACATGGAACAAGTTGGATATGATACATATTGTAAATTGCTAGATGAAGTGGTAAAAGAAATGAAAGGAATTAAAGTAGAAGAAGAGCAAGAAATTACAATAGATATAAATGTATCTAGCTATATACCAGATAGTTATATTGAAAACAGTAGTCAAAAAATAGAAGTATATCAAAACATAGCATTATGTAGAAACAAAGAAGATATAGAAAATACAAAAAATGATATAATAGATAGATTCGGAAAAATGCCACAAGAAGTAGAAAACTTATTAAAAATTGCAAGAATAAAAGAAATCTGCAATCAAAAAGGAATAATAAAAATAACACAAAGAAATAATAATATTATATTTACATTTGCTAATAATGAAAGTTTTGATATGCCAATAGATGAGCTTATAAAAAAATATGGTGACAGAATAAAATTTTCACCAGGCAAAGAACCATATATTACGTATAAATTAAAAGACCAAAGCAAAACATTAGAAGAAATAAAGGATTTTTTAAAAATATAATTGCAAACGTTGTAGGGGCGGGCCCTGTGTCCGCCAAAAAAGAAAGGAAAACCAATATGGTAATCACAAGTAAAGATAATGAAACAATCAAAAAAATAAGAAAATTAAAAGAAAAAAAGTACAGAGACATAGACAAAAAATACATTATAGAAGGTGCAAAATTAATAAAAGAAGCAATAGAAGAAAAAGCCGAAATAGATACAATAGTAGTATGCGAAAATTGTGTGCAAACAGGCGAAATAGATTCGAAGACCTTATATGAAATTGCAAAATACAATTGTGTGTATGTAGATGAAAAAGTATTTAATAATATAACAGATGTGCAAAATCCACAAGGCTTGTTAGCTGTTGTAGATAAAAATTGCAAAGAACAACAAATAAAATATGATGAAGATGCAATAGTTATTTTAGATGGAATACAGGACCCTGGAAATTTAGGTACAATATTAAGAACAGTAGATAGTGTACGGATTATCACAAGTTGTAGTATCTAAAAAAACAGGAGATATATTTAATCCAAAAGTAGTACGTTCAACAATGGGGGCTATATTTAGAATAAACATAATACAAAGTGATGATTTAGTTGCTACAATAAAAGAAATAAAAAAACATAAATTTAAAGTAATAGCAACATCACTTCAGACAAATGACAGTATATACGATATAGATTATAAAAAATCAGCAATAATAATAGGAAACGAAGCAAATGGAGTTTCACAGGAAGTAATGGAAACGGCAGATAAAAAAGTTAAAATTCCAATGTTAGGTAAAACAGAAAGCTTAAATGCTGCAGTAGCAACAGGAGTAATGCTATATGAATATGTAAGACAAAAGTTGATGAAATAAAATATAAAAAAATTAAACGAAATGTTCTGTTTCGTTTAATTTTTTGCTAAAATTTCTAAAATTTGAGGATAAATTTCTTCTGCATTATTATTCCAATTGTCAGCTATTTTTTTTGCTTGTTCTCTTGTTCCAGCATAAACTTGAACTTCAAAAAGAGTTTGATTGTTTTCTACTATTTTGCATTTTACACTATATTCATTTTCATTATGAGGAATAAAATCACTTGTAATAGAAGCTTTATTTTGAAAATCACCTAAAGTTTCTTTAAAGCTATTATCAACTCTAAATTTAGCAATTCCTGGTATTATATCCGAAACAAGCTCTAATGCTTGCCTTCCTGCATCTGTAAGCTCATACAAATTTTCTCCATCTTGTTCAAAAGATATAATATATTTGTTTTCTAATAAATCTAACAAAAATTGTTGAAAATAAAAGTAATTCATATTATCTATTGTAATTACCAACTTTAAAAGAGCATCATTGCTAATTGGCTTTGATACTTTGTTTAAAATATATAAAATTAAAGCCTTTTTTTCGGCTAATGTTTCACTATCTGATGTTAGTTTCATAAAAATGCTCCTTTAATTATTTATAATGAAATGATTATAACACAAACATTAACAAAATACAACTTGTAAAATTTTACAAAATTATGTAAATGTGATATAATATAAATACATAAATTTTTTGGAGGTGCAAACCATGTCAAAAAAACGCTTATCAGGCGAAGAACTCTATGAAGAGTTTAAAAGACGGGAAGCTAAAAACAAGGAAGAAAACGAAAAGAAGTTAAGAGAAGCAAGAAAAAATGTACCAAAATGTTGCAGAAATTGCAGGCGGAGTTGGTATAGATATGTTCTTCCGACAGGAAGCTTCTTAGAGCCTTCTGAGTTCTGTGGCTGCAGACTGAAGGTTAGTCTCGTAGATCCGAATGGCGTTTGCGAAAATTTTTTGTAAGAGGAAAGGGTAAGAATGCTTAAATAGCAGTCTTACCTTCTTCTTTTTAATTTAAATAATAAACATTTTGTCAATTATTGTCGATGAAAAATTCTTTACATTCTAAAAAAAGTGTAGTAATATATTTTTATCAAATTGCAGATCTGCAATTTAAAAAGTATTTAATTCTTAAAAAGTTTTTATCTTTTTAAAAATCCAAAATTAAAACAATTTAATATTAAGAGGTGATGCGTATCTGATAACATACACTAAACGTAACATTTTTGTAATTTCCTTAATTATCACACTTACAATATTCTGCTTAATTGAATTTACAGCTAACAAAGTAGAAGCAATATATCTACAAAAAAAGCAAAGCATACAAACAGACAATAAAGAAATTGCAAAAAAAGAAGAAATAGAACCAAAGAAATATGAAGAACCAAAAGAGCAAAAATGGGAAATAGAAATACCAAAGATAGATTTAACAGCACCAATTTCTGAAGGAACAAGCCAAGAGGTAATGCTAGAATATGTTGGGCATTTTGAAAATACAAATCTTTTAAATGGAAATGTAGGACTAGCAGCGCATAATAGAGGTTATCCTATAAATTATTTTGCAAGGCTTAAAGAATTAGAATTTGGCGATGAGATAATATATAAACAGGGTTATGAAACGAAAAAGTATGTTGTAAATAATATTACAATAATTCAAGATACAAATTGGTCATACCTTCAAGATACAGAAGAGAATACAATAACATTAATAACATGTGTAGAGAACAAACCTACACAAAGACGTTGTATTCAAGGAATAGAAATTAAGGAGGAATTTTAATGAGAAAAAAATTAATATCAATAATAAGTATAATAGTTATTTTAATAGGATTAATTCCAATATCAAGTAAGGCAGTAGTACCCATAGATACAGCATATATCTATGCAAATAAAAAAACAGAGGGGCTATTAATGTGGAAAGGATTAAAAATACATACACATTTAGCTGTATATAAAAAAGACGGAAAAGAGTATCCAGCATATTGTATGAATAGAGAATTACCTGGAGTGGAAATTGGTAGGTCTCAAACAGTAGATGTAAAGAAATTAGTAAATAATGTAATGGTATGGAGAGCTATAATAAATGGATATCCATACAAAAGTATTTCCGAACTTGGATGCAATACAGAAGAAGAGGCGTATTTGGCAACAAAACAAGCTGTTTATTGCATGCTTACAAATAGAGATGTAAATGAATATTCTGCAATAGGAGAAGCGGGAGAAAGAACTTTAAATGCATTAAAAACAATTGTTAATAATGCACGAAATTCAAATCAAACAAAAGTAAGTTCAGAATTAACAGTAAATGAACAAGAAAAACTATGGAAAATTGATAATTTAGACAGCAGTTATATTTCTAAAACATTTTTAGTAACTGCAAATACTTCAATGAGCAAATACACAGTAAATGTTAAAAATTTAAATATAGAGGGATATAAATTAGTGGACCAAAATAATAAAGAAAAAACAGAATTTTCAAATTCAGAAAAATTCAAAATACTTATACCAATACAAGAAGTAAAACAAGATGGAAATTTTTCAATTGAAGTATCGGCACAAGTTGCTACAAAACCAGTATTCTATGGAGAAAGTAGAGATAGTGGACTTCAAAGTTATGCACTAACTGGTTATACTTATGAAGAGGGCACAGGAAGCAAAAAGGTTTATTATACAAAAAATGAAACAAAAATAATAATCACAAAAACAGATGACAAAACTGGTAAGAAGTTAGAAGGAGTTGAATTTGAATTATTAGATAAGAATCAGAATAAAATTTATACAGAGATTACTACAAATAAAGATGGAATAGCAACAATAGATAATTTACTGCCAGGTATATATTACATTAGAGAAACTAAAACATTAGAAGGTTACCAATTATATAGTAAACTAATAAAAGTAGAGTTAGAACTTAATGAGGAAACAACTGTAAATGTAATCAATTCAGAAAAAGAACCAGAAATATATAAAGAGGAGAAAAAAACAGAATTAGCCGTAAAAGAGAAAAAAAGTAATATTAAAGTAAAAGAAACTGGTCCAAAATTACCTAAAACTGGAATGTAGAATCTTACATATTCCTTGACAATCCTTCTAGTAGCATATATAATATTTGATGTAAAACTACATAAAAGTAAGAAGGGAAGAGTGAATTTATTAAATGTCACAAATTATAGTATTAGCAATACTAATATTAATAAATGCATTTTTTGCAGCTACAGAAATTGCATTTATATCACTTAATGACGCAAAAATAGAAAAACAAGCAAAAGAAGGAAACAAAAAGGCAAAGCAAATAAAGAAAATGCTAAGAGAGCCAAGCAAATTTTTGGCAACAATACAAATAGGAATTACACTTGCAGGCTTTTTATCAAGTGCATTTGCAGCAGATGCATTTGCAGATGATTTAGCACCAATGCTACAAAACTTAATACCTTTAGGATTAACTGCATGGAGAAACATATCAATAATTTTAATTACAATTATACTTTCATACTTCTCACTAATTTTTGGTGAATTAGTACCAAAAAGACTTGCAATGAGAAATAGTGAAAAAATAGCTTTTGGAACAATAGGAATAATAAGAACAATATCTATAATAACAGCACCGTTTGTAAAATTACTTACAGCATCAACAAATGGAGTATCAAAATTGTTTGGAATATCTGGAACAGATGAAGAAACTGTTACAGAAGAAGAAATAAGAATGATGGTAGATGTTGGAGAAGAAAAAGGTTCAATCAAAGAAGAAGAAAGAGAGCTTATAAATAATGTATTTGAATTTAATGACAAAGTAGTGTCTGAAATAATGATTCATAGAAAAGATATATATGCAATAGATATAAATTCAGATATAGACAATATTTTAAAAGAGTTAGATGAATACAAATATAGTAGAATACCTGTATATGAAGAAAACATAGATAACATTGTTGGTATGTTATTTATAAAAGATTTGCTTGCAAATGTAAATAAAAAAGAAAAAGTAAAAATAGCAAAAATTATAAGAGAACCATATTTTGTATCAGAAAACAAACCTATAGACGAGCTTTTTAGAGACTTACAAAAAAACAAACACCAATTGGCAATAGTATTAGATGAATATGGTGGAACAGCAGGGTTAGTTACAATGGAAGATATAATAGAGGAACTTGTTGGTAACATATTTGATGAATATGATGAGGAAGAAAAAGAATTTGAGAAAATCGATGATAATACATTCCTAATTAGTGGTAGTGTTTCTATACATGACTTAAGAAAAATTTTAGGTGTAGAAATACCGGAAGGAGAATATGATACTTTATCTGGATACTTAATAGAATTGCTTGGAAGAATTCCATCAGATGATGAAAAACCTGTAATAGAAACCAAAAGAGTAACATACAAAATAGAAGATTACGAAGAAAAAAGAATATTATGGGTAAAAGCATGTAGAAATAATGTAGAAGAAGATAACGATGATGAGAATGATGAGGAAGATAGTAAAACAAGTAAAGAAGATACAGAAAAATCAGAAGATTAGTAAAAACACAAAAGGCAAGCAGAATTTAATGCTTGCCTTTATAAAAAGGAGAATAATATATGTATAAAGAATTTGGAATAAAAGAAGATGTAATAGAATTATCAAAAAAAATAGAAAAAGATTTAGATCCTATATTTAAAGAAGTAGAAGAGATAGAAGAATATAATAGTTTGAAAGTGTTGTCTGCTTTTCAAAAATACAATTTATCAGAAATGCATTTTAATGGAACAACAGGATATGGATATGGAGATATAGGAAGAGATACAATAGAGAGCATATTTGCAGATATATTTAAGGCTGAAGATAGCTTAGTTAGAACTCAATTTATATCTGGAACTCATGCAATTTCTACATTGCTATTTGGCATACTAAGACCAAATGACACATTAATTAGCATATCTGGGAAACCATATGATACTTTAGACGAAGTAATTGGGATAGTAGAAAATAAAAGTTCACTACAAAGTTATGGTGTAAAATATGAGCAAATAGAGCTAGTTAATGATGATTTTGACTACAAAGCAATAGAAGAAAGAGTAAAAAAAGGAAATATAAAATTGATTGAAATTCAACGCTCTAGAGGTTACTCAACAAGAAAGACTATAGACTTAGAAAAAGTAGAAAAAGTAATTAAACTTATAAAGGATATTGATAAAAATATAATTGTAATGATAGATAATTGTTATTGCGAATTTGTAACTAAAAAAGAACCAATTGAAGTTGGTGCAGACGTAGTAGTAGGTTCTTTAATTAAAAATTTGGGCGGAGGAATTGCTCCAAATGGAGGTTATATAGCAGGAAGAAAAGATATAGTAGAACTAGCAGCAGAAAGATTAACAGCACCGGGACTTGGAAAAGAAGTTGGACCAAGTTTGGGAATTAACAAACAAATCTTGCAAGGATTATTTTTTGCGCCACAAGTTGTAGCAAGTAGTTTAAAAACAGCAATATTTGCAAGCAGAATGCTAGAGGAGTTAGGATATAATGTAGAGCCAAAATTTAATGATAAAAGAGCAGACATAGTTCAAACAATAGAATTTAATGATAGAGAGAAACTAATAAAATTCTGTCAAGGAATACAAGCAGCTTCACCAGTAGATTCAAATTCTGTTCCTATGCCATGGGACATGCCAGGATATACAGACCAGGTAATAATGGCTGCAGGAGCATTTACACAAGGATCATCAATAGAGCTTTCTTGTGATGGACCAATAAGACCACCATATACAGCCTTTTTACAAGGAGGACTTACATATGGATACGGAAAATTGGGGATTTTAAAAGCAATTTCAAGATTATAGATGAATTGGAATTTATATGAAAGGAAATATTAATGAGAAATACAGTAATAATTGGAGGAGGACCTGCCGGATTAATGGCAGCGATTTCTTCTGCTAAAAATGAAGATAAAGTAACAATAATAGAAAAAATGCATTCTTGTGGAAAAAAATTACTAATCACAGGAAAAGGAAGATGCAATATAACAAATAATGCCCAAATGGATAAGTTCATAGCAAATACTCCAACAAACCCAAAATTCCTTTACGGAGTTTTTAATAACTTTACCAATAAAGATATAATAGAATTATTAGAAAGTGAAGGAGTAAAAACAAAAGTAGAAAGAGGAGAGAGAGTTTTTCCAGTTTCGGATAGGGCACAAGACGTTTTAGAAGCATTACTACATATATTAAAAAAAGAAAATGTACAAATATTAACTAATACAACAGCTAAAAGAATAATTACTGATGCCGAGAAAAATGTTTTAGGTGTAGAATTAGATGATGGAAAAGAAATAAAGGCAGACAAAATAATTCTTGCAACAGGAGGTAAAAGTTATCCAGTAACAGGTTCAACAGGCGATGGATATAGAATAGCAAAAGATTTAGGTCATACTATTACAAAAATAGAGCCATCATTAGTACCACTTACATCTCATGATGAGGTTTGCAAAAAATTACAAGGATTGTCTTTAAGAAATGTTGCAATCCAATTGCAAATTTGCGATAAAGTAGTATATAAAGATTTTGGAGAAATGTTATTTACTCATTTTGGCGTGTCAGGTCCAATAGTATTGTCAGCTTCATCATATTTGGTAAAAACAAAAAACATAGAACAAATTCTAAAAGAAGACAAAGTAGAATTAGAAATAGATTTAAAACCAGCCTTGTCAGAAGAAAAACTTGATGCGAGAATATTACGTGATTTTGAGGAGCAAAAAAACAAACAATTTAAAAATAGTTTAGATAAATTGTTGCCACAAAAGTTAATACCAGTCATAATAGAAAAAACAAATATAAACGGAAGCAAAAAGATAAATGAAATAACTAAACAAGAAAGACAAAAATTAGTAAATGAGTTAAAACATTTTAAAATTAGCATAAATGGAACAAGACCTATAGAAGAAGCAATAGTAACATCAGGGGGAATAAACATTAAAGAAATAAATCCCAAAACAATGGAATCTAAATTGATAAATGGATTATACTTTGCAGGAGAAATAATAGATGTAGATTGCTTGACTGGAGGTTACAATTTACAAGTAGCATGGAGTACAGGGTATACAGCAGGAATTAGTTAAATTGGAATTTGTGTGAGGGGGAATTCTAGGGACTGTCCTGAATTCATCCGGAACTAAACAAATTCCAATTTGTATAAATTTTCTCAAAAAATAAAAAAGGAACGAATAAATGGAAGAATTTAAAACAATAAGTAATAATGTAGAAGCAGAAATAGTTGAAAAGAAATCAAAATTCATAGCTCATGTATTTTATATAGAGTCAGTAGAAGAAGCAGAAGCATATATAAAGGAAATGAAAAAGAAATACCATGATGCAAGACACAATGTTTTTGCATATGCTTTAGAAACCGGTGACGGTGGAATAGCAATAAAATTTAATGATGACCGGAGAGCCTTCTGGAACAGCTGGAAGTCCAATATTAAAAATAGTATTAGAAAAGGGATTATCAAATGTTTTGGTTGTGGTAACAAGATATTTTGGAGGAATTCTATTAGGCACAGGAGGACTTGTAAGAGCCTACTCTGAAGCTACAATAAAAGCACTGGAAAAAGCAAAGATAGTAAATAAGAAAAAAGGATATAAAGTAAAAATAGTTACAGCATATGATCAAATAGAACAATTTAATTACTATGTAAATAAAAACAAGTTAAAGGTTATTAATACAGAATATTTGGAAAATATAGAATTTATGGTGGAAATGGCAGAGGAGCAATTAAATGAAATTACAAATAACAACAGTAAAAATCCTTTAAAAATTATAAAATATGATATTTTAAAAGAAAAATATATTGATATATAGCCACTTACGACCAAAATTAGAAAAAATTTCCAAAAAACTATTGCAATATTTATAAAATAATATTATAATTCAAATTGTAAAAAAATTACAAATATATTTTTAGGGGGTATAGTTTTGAAAGAGAAAATTACAGTTTTGATTGCAGATGATAATCCAGATTTTGCAATGACATTAATAGGCTATTTGGAGAAAGAAGATGATATGGAGGTAATTGGTGTTGCCAAAGATGGTAAAGAGGCATGCGACATGATATTAAATACAAAGCCAGATATTGTTTTACTAGATGTTATAATGCCATATTTAGATGGGTTAGGAGTACTAGAAAAAATATCGGCATCATCAATGGATAAAAAGCCAATATGCATAATGTTATCAGCTGTTGGTCAAACTAAAATAACTCAACAAGCAATAAGCCTAGGAGCAGAATATTATGTAATAAAACCTTTTGATATAGAATTATTAATTAAAAGAATAAGAGATATAAAATATTTTGAACCAAAACAAAACCAAGGTGTAACAATAAATAGAGAAATTAAAGCTCCATACATAGACATTCCAAAAGAAAACAAGAAAAGTGAAGATAACCTAGAAGCTCTAGTTACAAATGTTATACATGAACTAGGTGTTCCAGCACATATAAAAGGTTATCAATATTTAAGAGAAGCTATAATGATGGTTATAAATGATATAGATATCATAAACCAAATAACAAAACAATTATATCCAGAAATAGCAGAAAAATACAAAACGACACCAAGTAGAGTAGAAAGAGCAATACGTCATGCAATAGAAG